>OKSF01000011.1_pt1 | contig 180158 bp, 174 predicted proteins | sample 1606061 | NCBI WGS metagenome assembly OKSF01 (sample SAMEA3541567, study PRJEB24748) | human gut metagenome | biome: human gut; feature: human-associated habitat; material: faeces | place: China | collected 2012
GCATCAGTTCCAATATGAACATTCGGCAAAATAATTACGTTTCCACCAATTTTTATATAGTTAACTGTCATTATTATATTTTCTCTTTGCTATGATGTGAAATACTTATATAATATGGTTAAAAATAGCTTTTAGTTATGGGAGAGAATCATATGGAACTTCGGGTTTTACGTTACTTTCTCGCTGTCGCCCAACAACGAAATATCACCAAAGCTGCTCAAGAACTACTAGTATCTCAACCGACATTATCAAGGCAGCTTGCAGATTTAGAAAGTGAACTTGGTGTCAAGTTATTTATCCGCGGGCATCGGTAAATTACCTTAACAGACGAAGGCGAGTATCTCCAAGCCCGGGCAAAAGAAATTATTCAACTTGCGGACCAAACAGCCACTAATATTCAAAAAGAACAAGTTGTTACTGGGACACTCTCAATTGGTGCTGGCGAAACTATTGGAATGCAGCGGATCATGGAAGTACTTAGCGAGATTATTCAGGACTATCCTGATGTTAAAATTCGGCTAGTTAGCGGTAATGCTGATGAAATGGAAACTGCATTAAAACACGGTACCATTGATTTTGCGGTCTTAATGGCTCATCGTAGTCTCGACAGTTACCATCATCTTCAATTACCGGAAACTGATCGGTGGGGATTAGCCATGCAAAAAGACGATCCCCTTGCTCAAAAAAATGTTATTGGACCTGCTGATCTTATTGGCCTCCCTCTTCTGGTATCCGAACAAGCTCTTGATGAACACCGCTTCCAAGATTGGTGGGGTAACGTAGGAAACAACCTAAGATTAGTTCAGAACGAAAATAATCGTTCTGGACTTTTTTGTTACCCTAAAAGCTAAGGTTGCACATAGCTTCTGGGACTGCGAGTCCGTATTAAAAAATAATCTCCGCTATCTTTGCTTTGATATTTTGCTTTCAGGTTGTGGAACTACGAGTTCGAGTATAGGAAATGAATTACAAAACGTTGATAACGGCTTAGCCTAGCTCAAGAAAGGAAGTCTTACAATGGCAGATATTATTGCCCTGGACGTTTCAATGGGGAAAAGTAATGTTGCTTGGTATCATCAAAAGAACTGTCGCGGTGAGTTCGTCTTTAGACACACTCAATCGGGTTTTAATCAGTTACTGTCAACGGTTCAAGCAGCTGATCACCCAATTATTTTCTTTGAAGCTACTGGAATATATTCAAGCCCGGTAGAACACTTTTGTATTAGTCATCAACTAAAATATTGCCGGTTAAATCCGTTAGAATTACATCTCAAATCAGAAAATCTTCGTCGGGTTAAGACCGATCGTCAAGATGCGCGGAAGATTGCTTTAACCGTTCAGGGTAATCTTTTTCGATTGACGGTACCCAAGTCACCACGCTTCGCTCGGCTCCACGAGTTAAGTCGTTTCTATAACCAATTAAACAATGACTGGGACCATCGACTAGTTCAACTTCATATCGCTCTGGAACAGACTTTTCCGGAACTAAAGCAGCTGTTTAAAAATAAAACTTCTAAATTAGCCTTAAATATCGTTGAACTATTTCCACATCCAGATTTCGTAAAGCTACTCTCACGAACTAAGCTTAAGAACCGGCTAATTAAGTCCACCGACAAAAAGCTCTCTAACATGAAAGGGTTCAAGTATGCCGACCAACTATTAAAGTTAGCTCAGGATGCTTACCCGGCTGCTAGTCAGGATTCAGTTCAGGTGGACGAAGTTCGCTATTATTGCCGATTATTAATTGAATTAACCAAGCAGAAAGAAAAAATTGTTAAGCAAATGATCACGACAGCGCAAGAAGATGAGACTTTTCAGTATTACGTTTCATTTCTAGGTATAGGGCCGCAGACCGCGGCCCAATTAATGGCTGAACTAGGTGATATTAGTCGTTTTGATAATGCCAACCAGCTAAATGCTTATGTGGGAATTGATATTCAGCGGTATCAATCTAGTCAAGGCGGTCATCAAGATCATATCAATAAGCGCGGTAATCCCATTGCCCGCAAACTACTTTATTTTGCGATCGGAAATATGATTCGCCAACAACATGCCGCGCCAAATCATATTGTCGATTACTATTATCATTTAAAGCAAAAACGGCCTTATCCAAAACTGAATAAGGTCGCGATGGTTGCTTGTATGAATAAAACCCTGAAATGCCTTTTATCCATGATTAAGCACCATACTAAATACCGTTATCGGTATACGGACTCGAGGTCCCTTGTGAAGAACTAATTACTTCACTCTTTCAATATACCACGATTACCTGATTTTTAAATTGTCTTTTTAATCAGGTTAGTTTAGTGTACGCTTATTTTTGATAATTTATCCTTGACTAATCGTAGGAAAAGAAGGGAAGCAAAATTATAGATCAATAATTTCTGGAGCATACCCCTGCTCTTTAATAAACTTCATTAAATCAGTAGTTTTAATAAAAATGGTATGAGTATTTACATTAGGGTGGAATGTCAAAATTGGATCTTCCGCTAACATATCCTGATCAAAATATACCTTGACATTATGTTCCTTATTATTCATTAAACCAAATGGTGAAACCACCCCAGCATGGGATCCTAGTTGTTCTTGTAAATCATCTGGACGCGCCATTGATACCCGCTTGGCGCCTGTTAATTCTTGGAACTCCTTAAAATCCATTGGCTTCTGATCATCCATAATTACTAGGTAAAAATGCTTCTTCTTTCCCTTCAGAAACATCGTCTTTGTCCGAACACCCTCATGACCTTCAATATATTTGTCTGCCTGCTCAGTTGTTTCAGCAGCTGGGTGATCGACCATTCCATATTTAATTCCTAGTCGATCAAGTTCATTAATTACCTGTTCATACGTTCCTTCAGTCATAACTATCACCACCATTTTAATAATTATATTATATCATTTCATGGTCAAAGAATACCTTCTTAAATACGAAGGTTATTTTCAAATTAAAACAAAAAATATATTTTATATTTAATTAAATCCTGTAATTTAGATGGTTTTCTCATATTAAAACTGCTAAAATCATCTTTAGAAAGCGCTTTATTAGGCATAATAAAAGTGTTGGCTATTTTGAAGAGCTTTACGCTAAATATAAAAAGGATAGTGATAGTTATGACAGAACCATTATTTTTAAAACCAGTCTTTCACGAAAAGATTTGGGGTGGTCGTCGGTTAGCTGAAGATTTTAATTACGATATTCCAGACGGGACAATTGGCGAATGCTGGGCAATTTCTGGACATCCCCACGGCCCTAATGTAATTGAAAATGGTGAATTCAAGGGACAACTGCTTCCAGATGTTTACGCCAACCATCCAGAAGTATTTGGTAATCCAAAGTCAAAAGTTTTTCCGCTGTTAACTAAGATTCTCGATGCTGAAGCTAGCCTATCAGTTCAAGTCCACCCAGATAATGCGTATGCCGAAGAACACGAGCATGAACTAGGCAAGACCGAATGCTGGTACGTTATCCATGCAGATGAAGGAGCCTACCTGACTTATGGTCATACTGCTAAGACTCGTGAAGAACTTAAAGAAATGATTAACAACCATGAATGGCAAAAGCTCTTCGATAAAAAGCCTGTTAAGACTGGTGACTTTGTTTACGTTCCATCAGGCACTCTCCACGCCCTTAATAAGGGAATCGTTGTCCTTGAAACTCAACAAAGTTCGGACACTACTTACCGCATTTATGATTATGATCGAGTTGACAAAAAGACTGGCAAGAAACGTGATCTACACTTGAAGCAATCAATTGATGTTACTACTGTTCCATTCAAAGAACCTGAACTACATATTACCTCTGAAAAAATTGGCAATTCTGAAGTAACGACTTTAATTACCCAACCTGATTCACCATTCTTTAGTGTTTATAAGTGGGATGTAAATGGTAAATTAACAAGAAAGCATGAACATGGGTCATACACCTTAATGTCAGTTATTGATGGTGAAGGGACTCTAACCGCTGATGGTAAGACATACCCATTAAAGAAAGGTGTTCATCTTCTAATGCCGGCAACTATTGATGAATGGCAATTGGATGGTAAGATGCTGATTATCGCCTCTGAGTCGGTAGAATAGTATTAACTAATATTTAATAAAATATGGGCTAGCAAAAATGAGAAAAACAATCTCTAGTTCTGTTAGCCCATGTTTTTATTGCGAATTATAATTTCAAACTTAAATTTATATTAATATTCCCTAGTCAGCCAGTTGCTGATAGTAGCTGTCATCGACCTTTTCCAACCACTCACTAGTCCCCTTGGTAATCGCAATGTGGGAGAACCAGGAGTCCTTAGTGGCGCCATGCCAGTGCTTAACGCCTTCGTGAATTGCAACCACGTCACCGGGATGCAACTTCCGAGCGGACTTACCTTCTTCTTGGTACCAGCCTTCCCCGGCAGTTACCAGGAGAATCTGGAAACCATCATGGTGGATGTGCCAGTCGTTCCGGCAGCCGGGTTCAAAGTTAACGTTGGAGACATTGATATCGATATTATCATCAGGAGAAACCAAGCCATTGAGATAGCTTGTTCCAATAAAGTATTTCGCGAAAGCAACATTTTTGTCACCAAAGCCAAACATATCATTTTTTACAGTTTCTTCATTCTTCGTCATAAAAACGTCCTCCTTAATAAGTCAAAATTCAATTTCTTGGTTACTCTTAGCTTATAAGAAAAGTATCGCTATGTATAATACTTATTATAGATGACTAATCATTCAAAAATCGAATTATAATTTTCGAAGCCATGACGCTAACGAACTTGGACTGTATTTAGGGGTTGCGTGAGTTAAAACGTGATAGCCATCAGCAATCTTTAACTTACCAGCATGAGCAACAAAATTAGCTTGATAATTGCCCGTATCACTCCAACCGGTACTAAATGGAACCACCTTCCCCTGATAATCCCTTATCATTCTCAAAAGGCCAACAATCGGTGAGGACACCTTACCATCCCAAACTGGTCCGCCAACTAGAATTGTATCGTAGTAGTGCAGTTCTGGTAACTCAGTGATAATCTGCGGAAGCCGACCATTCTGGTTATCAGATTTAAAGATTCTATCTGTTTCTTCCATATCGTCAGGAAAATATCCTTGGGAAACCTGAAGACGAAGAATATCGGCTCCTGTTTTCCGGTGAATTGTACTAGCCAGCTTAGCAGTGTTGCCAAACTGTGAATAGTAAAGAATTAAGACATTTCGTACCATGTTTATCTTCCTTTCCAGAAAACTAATCAATTTACGTTATTCAGATTTTAGCTTAAAATAGCACTATCTATTCATTATCTGAATCGAGGAATCTCCATTATGGATACAAGAGTAATTAAATACTTCTTAACTGTAGCACAAACTAATAATATTACCCATGCAGCACAACAACTTCACATTACCCAGCCAACCCTGTCGCGACAAATGATTGATCTTGAAAAAGAACTCGGGGTCACTTTATTTGACCGAAAGCAGCGACGAATGGCTCTAACTAGTGAAGGAGTTCTTTTTCAACAGCGTGCCAGCACGATTCTTTCGTTACTTGACCAAACAAAGCAGGAACTTCAAAATACCGCGGAAGAATTAACTGGTGTTCTTAACATTGGCTGTGTTGTCTCAAGGGTCTCCAAATTTGTAATGCAGATCGTTAGCAGCTTTCAGAAAAAGTACCCGAACGTTAGCTTTAACCTTTACGATGGCAATGGCGACCTGCTCCGTCAACGGTTGGATTCGGGTTTAGAGGACTTTGCTGTGTTAATCGAGCCGGTTGAAGCAGCTAAGTATAACTTTATTGAGTTACCGGTTCATGAACAATGGGGATTAATCGTTAAAAGCACTGACCCATTAGCAAAAAAGCAAGCAATTACTAAGAGTGATCTCTACAAAATACCACTAATCGCCCCTACCCGGAATATTGTCCGTGATGAAATCAGTGATGTATTAAAATTAGACCAAACAAAGCTGAATATCATGGCAACAAATAACCTGCCAAGCAACGCCTACGAACTGCTAAAAGCCGGTAACTATTATATGTTGGGAATTGAAGGAATTGTTAACTCATTCCACGATCCTGAATTAACGTTTATCCCCTTCTCACCGCACAAAGAGACTGGTCACGTTCTTGCATGGCGAAAAAACACGGTCGTTACTCCCGTAATGGAAAAGTTTCTTCAAGAATTTGCTGATCTAACAGAAAAATTTTGAAAGATTGAATTTATAAAATAAACGACTTACAATAAATTATCATTATCCTAAGGAGTGAAATCAATGCTATATAACGCAGCACTAGTTCTTGAAGGTGGCGCTTTTCGGGGACAGTATACCGCTGGTGTCTGTGACACGTTCCTCGCTAACCACATTGAGTTTAGCAGTGTCATTGGAGTTTCCGCGGGTTCGCTGAACGGTGTTAATTTTGTGGCTAAACAGTACGGTCGAGCAGCTAATATTAATATTGATCACCGTCATGACCAAGATTACATTTCCATGACCCGGCTCTTCAAACATCAAGTAATCAACATGAACTACTTGTTTGAAGATCATGGGCTTTCATGGCAAAACTTCGATGAACGAGCCTATATAAGATCTGCTTCACACTTCACTGCCGTCGCAACTAAACTCCAAGATGGTAAAAAAACGCTCTTTACAGACTTAACAGGGGAAAAGTTAAAACAAGTTTTGATCGCTTCTTGTTCAATGCCGTTTATGATGGATCCGGCACCCACTCCTGATGGGCTTTGTCTGGATGGTGGAATTGCGGATTCAATTCCCTTTGATGTTGCTCAAGAACAAGGCTATGACAAAATTGTCGTTGTCCGGACGCGTGATATTAGTTACCGAAAGAAGCCATCAAGTCGACCAGTTTGTCAGTTATATCGCCGTTATTTTAAGGATTATCCCCAGTTTGCTGAAGCAGGGATCCTTCGTCCAGAGGTTTATAACCAACAAGTAGCACAAATTGAACACCTCAGAAGGACAGGCCAAATCTTTAATATTTCACCTCAACATCCCGTCAAGGTTGGTCGAGTTGAAAGTAACGTTAAAAAGATCCGTAAATTATACGAAACCGGTCAACAAGAAGCCCGGCAACTATTGCCAAGCTTGATTGACTATCTTAATGCTTAAAACCGCTTTCTATGTTATTATAATAGTATGTTAATAAACAGCATTAGGGGTGTCTGTTTGCCAGACTGAGATGTATTAAGATATATGGACCCTTGAACCTGTTAAGCTAGTACTTGCGAAGGAAAATGCTAACTCAATATTTAAAAACTAGAGCTGTTAGTTAACTATAAAAACTAGCAGCTCATTTTTTCTAGGAAGTGAGATTTTGACTAAGTTACAACTAGAATTACTAGAGCGAGTTCGTCAGCAAAACCCGGTTGTGCTAACAATTCCTAACATGGTAACGCCAGACAAGGTAGCTGATGGACTGAGTGCGATTGGTGCTTCACCCATTATGTCCCTAGCACCACAAGAAGCAGCAGAAATGGTGAAATTAGCTGATGCGATTACGATTAATCTAGGAACTATTCACGAAGAACAGGCTAACGAGATTACAACGATCCTCAAAAATAACCAAAATCAAAAGCCAATGGTGCTTGATCCGGTTGCGATCGGTGCTAGTCATTACCGGTTAGCTTTTGCAAAACAATTATTACAAGATCATCACTTTACTGTTATTCGGGGAAATGCTGGTGAAATTGCTACTTTAGCGAATGTTAACTGGCATTCACGAGGAATTGACGGTGGAAGCGGACAAGCTGATCTTCACGAGATCGCTAAAGTGGTTGCTCATCAATATCATTGTATTGTCGTCCTTACTGGTAAATCAGATATTGTAACGGATGGCAATAATACTTTTGTTAATCAGCTTTCTACTAGTTATTTCGTAACTAATGTGGGGAGCGGTGATGTCCTTTCTAGTGTTATTGCTGCTTATCTCGGTATCAGCAAGGATTATTATGCAGCCGCCTGCACCGCAACTAAGGTTTTTACTGCCACGGGAGTCAAGGCGGCTAGAGAGTCAACCGGCTTTGGTCAATGGCAAACCAAATTTCGGGATGAATTAGCAACAATTAATTCCAGTGAAGTTCCCTCAGTATTGTGATAAATAAAGGAGTTAATAATAATGACAAATGATTTCCCCCAAGCTCTAACGATTGCTGGTACTGATTCTGGCGGTGGTGCTGGAATCTCTGCTGATTTTAAAACAATGCAAATGCGTGGTGCCTTTGCCACAATGGTTGTTGTCGCGGTAACAGCTCAAAATACCCTTGGCGTTCAGGATGCCCTAGCAATGCCACCAAAATTAATTGATGAACAGTTTGCCTCCCTAGCTGCTGATTTTAAGATCCGGGCTTGCAAGACAGGAATGTTAGCTGATCCCCTCCGCGTCAAAACCGTTGTCAATAACCTCAAGCGATATAATTTTGGCCCATTAACGGTAGATCCCGTGATGATTGCTAAAGGTGGTGCTAAACTTTTAAGTGATGATGCAATTAGTGTGGTTCGTGAACAACTATTGCCACTTGCTGATTTGATTACTCCTAACCTTCCAGAAGCTGAAGAATTAGCTCAAATGCAGATCACAACAGAAGCTGAAATGGAAGTTGCTGGGCACCGTCTTCAATCAATGGGAGCCAAGAACGTTCTGGTTAAGGGTGGCCACTTTTCAAGTAACGATGAAGCAAACGATTTTGTATTATTAGCTGATGGTCACTCATTTTGGATGACCGCCAAGCGGAAGCAAACTCGGAATACTCATGGTACTGGTGATACTATTTCTTCTTGTATCACTGCTGAACTCGCTAAGGGCAAATTAATGAAAGATGCCCTCAAAATCGGAAAGGCTTATGTTGAAGCAACAATTAAGCAAGGCATTAATGTTGGTCACGGTCATGGCCCGCTAAACCATTGGGCAAAAATAAGGAGCGATAATAATGAACTTTAATCCAAAAATGTTACAAATATACCTTGTCGGCGGAACTCAAGATACCCACCATGATTCCTACGAATTCCTCGCAAAAGTAGAAGAAGCAATGCAAGCTGGAATTACCGCATTTCAATATCGAGAAAAAGACAGTTCAACCATGACTGCTGATGCACGACTAGTTATGGCAAGGCGCCTAGTCGAAATGGGAAACCGCTACTCAATCCCTGTTTTGATTGATGATGATGTTCAAATGGCATTGCGTGTCGGTGCTGATGGTGTTCATGTTGGTCAGGATGATGAAAAGATTGAGCAGGTAATTAAAGAAGCAGCCGACAAGTTAATTATTGGCTATTCATGCAACACGGCTGCTGAAGTTGAAAAAGCAAATCAATTATCTGCCATTGACTACCTCGGTTGTGGTCCGGTCTTTGAAACCACGTCAAAGGTCGATGCGGATCCTGTCTTGGGCCTCACTAAACTTAAAGAACTAAATAAATTGAGTACCCATCCCCTAGTTGCAATTGGCGGCCTTTCTTTAGAGAACATTCCAGAAGTTTTAAAAACTGGTGTAGCTGGTTTATCAATGATCTCCCTCGTTTTGAATAGTAAAAACATTACGGAAACCATCGAAAAAATTAAGACATTGGTAAAGTAATTAGTATTTTATCGTAAAATTAACGACTATTAATTAAGACTAGTAGCGCCTATAATGAAAGCGTAACCATTTAAAAGAAGGTGTTTGCAATGTTTTTCATCGATACCAGCAGAAACGGCAAACCAGTTCATGATGCTCTGGTAAACCAATCATTAGACAACTATCTAATTAATGATCTGAGGCTAAAGGGTCATGGCTTAATTTGTTATATTAACCAGCCATCCGTCATTATTGGCGTTAACCAAAACGCTTATGCCGAAATTGACTTACCCTATCTCAAAGAGCACCAAATCGAATTAGTTCGTCGGTCAAGTGGTGGCGGTGCCGTTTACCATGATTTTGGCAATTTAGTATTCGAAAATATTGTTGTTGGCGATACTAGTAAATTCGGTGACTTTCACGCAATTGGCGATCCGATTGTTGACGCTTTGCATGATCTCGGTATTAGTTCAGCTGAAGTCAGTGGTCGGAATGATATGACAATTGATGGCAAAAAATTTTCAGGAATGGCGATCGTTAAAGGCGACAATTCGTATGCTGCTGGTGGGACCGTAATGTTTGACCTTAATATGCAGAATGCTAATGAAGTACTTACCCCAGAACAAGATAAATTAGCTTCTAAGGGCGTTAAATCAGTGAATGCTCGAGTTACTAACATCAAGCCCTACCTGCCTGAGAAGTACCAGCATTGGACAACCGAAGACTTTAAGGAATACTTGCTTTGTCACATGTTTGGGGTCGATTCGATGGATCAGGTAGAAACCTACCACCTTACTGATCACGATTGGTCAATTATTGACTCTCGACTAGATAAGCAATACCGAACTGACTCATGGAATTACGGTCATAATCCTGGATTTGATAACTATGTTTCTAAACATTTCCCAATTGGGACAGTTTCTTTTAATTTTAATGAAAGCAATGGTGTTATTACTGCCATTAAAATTTATGGCGATTTCTTTACGACCGGAGACCCGGCTATTATTGAACATAATTTAAACGGAACTAAGTTAGATTCTTCGTCCTTAATTTCATCGCTAAAACAATCCAACCTTGAAGCTAACCTTGGTCAAATTTCACCCGAGGAACTAGCAGACTTAATTCTGAGTAGGAAGTGAGTTAAAATGTTACAACAATTTTTTGCCTGGATAAAGTCCTTGTTTAGCAAATCATCACCTATTCACCATGAAGATAATGGCTTATGGTGGCAACAAACTGGTACCATTGTTAAAGTTGGCTTAAGTACAGAGATAATCAAGGAGCTTGCTACCATTACCTTTTTAGATACGCCGCGAATTGGCGAAAAAGTTACTACTGACTCACAGCTGATTGACATCGAAGGCGGTAAAGCAGTCGAAACGTTCAAATCGCCAGTTAACGGGATCATTAGCCGAATTGCAAGTAATTATCAAAGCGATCCTGCTAGTCTTACTGGAAAAGCAAACCCCACCCTATTAGAAATTAAAATCAAATAATAACTCGTAGCTCAAAAAGGGTGTAATAGAAGCAGAAATTTCATTCTGCCTTTATTACACCCTTCTATATTAATGCTTTATTTATTTTCATTAATTGACGCTGATGAAACACCATCAACGACTTGTCCTTCTACGACCCCGTGCTCGAAGACATGTTGCTCACAAAGCTGACAGATATGTTCAACATTTTCTGTCACTTGTAATGCTCCTAAATAATGACCATTAGGCTTACGGATCGCATAATAGCGAATTAAAGTTCGTTGGCCATCCATTATCTGAGGTGACTCAACCATATCCTTTTCCTCTGTCTTCAACATTTTTAAGACCTGCTTAACCATTGGGATAACTCGTTGGGGATGACAACCAAGAACATTATGACTAAGGCGCTGATGAAGACGCTGATCATCACGCCAGCTATTTGGCGAATACCAAACATACTCATCGTCCGCATTAATATAATCTAATTCATATGGCATTGTCCGAAATAAGGCATCAACCTCAGCTAAAGTTAATTTACCACTGAAAAATTAATCGTGGCATCATCCATAAATGGTAAATTCATCTTTTAACGCTCCCATTCATCATTATTTTGGTTTAATTTTTGAACTGCAGTAATCAGTCGTTGATCAATTTGTGCTCGCCTGTTTTGCCAAAAATCATTCTCTAGTAGTAAATTTTGCTGTTTATCAAATTGATAGCCACCCCACATATGCTGGTTAATTGGGCTAGTCATCATCGAATCAATCACCCGGAGTAATCCAATCGTATGTTCCATATCGATATACCCTAATGCAACCACATCAAGCGGATCAATATAGTTAAATATTTGACAGCGAAGAAGGGTTGTTGTTTGCCGTTGCTTGGCATCTAGTAACCAGTAAAGATTAGGCCCTTCATAAAGATACGCTGCACTAATCCGCTCAGGGTAATGACAGTTAGCTAAAGCAAATTGTGCATTGATTGAGCCTAACGAGTGTCCATAAAGGAAGAAGGTCATTTGCGGGTAACTAGCTAATAAATGATTAAATTCCTTGCTTGCCGTCCATAACTCCTGAGGAACATCAGGAACCTGGTTAATAATTGCGTTACCAATTGGGAGGTTAACCCGAAGCCACTCGTTAGTCCACGTTGTCGGATCACCTTTCCGAACGCCAGATGATCCACGAAAGAGAACTATTATTTGAGGATAAGCGGCTGAACGAATTACTGTCGCCCGAAATCCATCGGCCGTCCAAATTACCTTGATCACTTCACCAATTAACTGGCCATCTGGCAACAAAACATCTTCTCCCAAGTGCCAGTCATGATATTCAAGCTGAGCTAACTGGACCCGCTGCCAATCAGTTAGTGACTGCTTCCTACTAACTAAATGCGTCATCTCGCCACCTACTTACCTAACTGCGCACAAATTCCCTGGATGGTTACCACAGCGAGGGCAACAATAATTAACATAATTGCATCCTTTTTAGTCGGTTGTTTGTCCATTTCAGCTCACCTAGATCTACCTTTTTCTTTTATCATACACCTAAATTACTTGATTCTCTTGAGAGACTTTATTTCTGCTTTCTGGTGTTATAAACTAACGAGGTATAAATATTCATGGGAGAGAGAAGAATGAAGTCGATTTCAAAAAATGTTCCTTTAGTCATTGCTACGGTTGTACTTGGGGTGATCGTGGGGACTAGTTCTTTACTATTAAGTATTCTTCTTGATTTATCAGAAAAATACTTTCTTAACTTTGAAGAGAGCAATCGGATCCCGGTTGATATTTTTGTTGGTCCAGGGCACCGATTTATCTCCGTTTTTGTTGGTTCTGCGATTGCTGCAATCGTCTGGTACTATCTTCAAAAGAATTACCGCCCAGTCGGTATCAGTAAAGCAATTACTGGTAAAACAATGCCGTTAGTCAAAACACTAATTCATGTTGTTACACAGATCTTTTACGTGGGAACGGGAAATTCCATTGGTCGTGAATTAGCACCACGGGAAGCCGGTGCCGCAATTGCTCAGAAATGGGAACGACACTTTGCTAATAACCGTTACTTAAAGCTTGACCCAGAAGATCAAAAAATGCTAATTGCGTGTGCTGCCGGTGCTGGTTTCTCGGGGGTATATATTGCGCCAATCACAGGTGCGGTTTTTGCTATTGAGTTACTTTACAAGAAAGTTAACGCTCGAGTAGTCGCTGTTAGTTTAACAATGTCCGTAATCGCAACTTTAATTGGATCAATTGTTAAGGGATATAAGCCCTATTACTTGGTTGGCTCCAAAAATTTTCCTTCACTACGGATCCTTCCAATCGTAATCATCCTGGCACCACTTCTTGGAATTATAGGTGCTTACTTCAAGCTGGGAGTTAAAAAGGCAAGTGCTCACCGGGCGGTTACCAAAAACGTCCTCTACCAGCTACCGTTAATGGGGATCATCACCGGGATTGTGGCTGCTTTCTACCCGCAAATAATGGGAAATGGTCGTGGTTTAGCTCAATTGGCGATGAGCACCACTACTATCAATAAAAACGTTATTTTAGCCCTTCTTTTCGGTTTCATTGCTAAAGCAGTGGTAACCCTCCTTAGCATCAAGAGCGGGGCTTATGGTGGGATCCTGACACCTTCAATTTCACTTGGTGCTGTTATCGGTGTTTTCTTGGGGATGCTCTATGTCCAAATTATACCAGGAGTAACAATTACCCAGTGTGCTGTACTTGGAGCGGCCTATTTTCTGACTGCTTCTCAACAAGCACCTCTCATGGCGATGTTCATGTTATTTGAAGTCTGTCATTTAAACTTTACAGCCTTTATCCCCCTTGCCCTAGGAGTTGCATTATCGATTGCTGTCTCGCGGTGGGTTAATGCAAGACTCGCAAAGTAGTATGATGTTTGCTTATTAACTACGAAACAGCTAAACTTAACCTTGCATCATGCTTAAAGGAGTTTAAAAACATGGCACATATCTACCTAATGACGTTGATCATTATTTTTATGATTGAGAGTTTCTTTGAAGTTAAATGGTTTGCCCAAATTCGTGATATTTTCCAACGTTCAGGAAGAATTACCCCAACCAAACGGGTTCAACGAGTAATTAAGATTGAAACCCAGTGGAGTTGGTTTTCATGGATCCTGTTGATCCTCCTCTTCGTTCTTCCTGAGGTATATACATTTCTCTTAATCTGCATTATTACTCTAATTGAAACCATTATTGTTTACGAACTATATAACGCTCGAAATTACGCTCAACAAGTTAATAAATAAAATGAAGGAGACTAGTGAGAATTTTTTTATTCTCTTACTAGTCTCCTTTGATTTTTAATCTGAATATTAACCAGCTAACGCGTGAGTCTTTGTCAACAACTCATAAACGTAAGAAAGTTCTTCAGGACGGTATGCTCCTGGCATCGTTCCTACCTTTTGGAAGCCGTTCTTTTCGGCAATGTGTTGCATTACCAAATTATTTTCGTTCGTACTAAGGCGAACTGATTCCACATCAGGACGATGTTTTTCTAAGTAGTCAATCACGCTAATGAATAGCTTTGATGCGTATCCTTTTCCTGCATGACTTGAGTGAATTGCTACCCGATGAATAGTAACATAGTTCGTCGTATTAATTAGCCATTCACCATTAATATGATCATAAACATGATCTGGTGAATTGACGATTGCAACTGCCCCGACAGTCATCCCATCATCAGATTTGACGAGATATGAGTAGCCATTATCAATATCTTCCTGAATGTGCTGAGCGTTTGGATAGTCGCCCTGCCATTGATCAACACCACGTTCAGCCAATTGATTGCGTCCATCACGAAGTATTTCTAGAATAGTGTCTAAGTCTTTTTGTGTTGCTTTCCGAATTTGCATTTTATCATCTCCAATTAGAATTAAATCACTCTAATCATAGCAGATTATTAATCAAAAATGGTCTTTTTTGCTAATTTATACCCCATTTGTAAACACCTGTGAAGAATTAATGATCACCCGTATAAGAAAGCCTTATGTCCATTAATAATCTACTGTAAAGCCCTTTCATCCATGTTAAAGTTAAGACATTAAAACAGAAGCCTGCAGACATAGAAAGGAGTGATTCTTTAATGGCTAATTGGAAAAAATGGTGGATTACAATAGCAATGCTAATTCAGGGACTAATCGGCGGTATTGTAATCCTTCTCTGGATCTTCCGTCACGAACCCTGGATACTAGGAATCAGCCAATGGCTATTAACCCGCCCCGGACAATACACAATTATTGGTTTAGCAAGCTATATCATTCTGATGGCGATAATCGTAATTGGGAGTTCGATCTTCCGACCAACAACGAGTAAACAATTAGTAATTGCTCGTGATGGTGCTCGTCATATCTCAGTTGATAAAACAGCAGTGGAAAATAGTATTCGCCTTAACCTATCAAGTTTTGGTCTCTATAATCCCACAACAAAGGTTAAAATGCTCAAGAATCGTCAAGAAGCAGATGTTACCGTTACCGGAATGCTTTCTGGACAATCCGATCCAGAACTGCTGAAGAATTCTTTAACTGATGCAATCGAAAATAATTTACAAACAAACTTTGCTATCGGGCTTCGTAAATTACGAGTTCGCCTTCAACCTTATAGTCACAAAAAATCAGTCACAGTCGTTTAACAAGGAGGGATAACAATGAAACTTGCTCTCATTGGTGCGATTACGGGATTAGTTCTCAGTATTAGTTGGACCGTTTGGGGATTCTGGACAGCAATTGGCATTCTTCTAACTACTGCGATCTTCGCTTTAATCGGTCTTGTATTAGACCTCATCGGATTCTCTTTTAAGGGAATCGTTAATAAATTAAGTACTAAACTTGCCGAATAATTTCTAAGGAGGAATTAATCATGACAACTACAAACACAAACCAAACTACTAAAACTAATGTTGACCAACACCTAACTTTTGACGACAGTGTAATTGAAAAGATTGCCGGGATCACAGCTACCCGAGTTCCAGGAATCATCTCTCTTGATGGCAACATGTTTTCTGAATTTGCGGATAAAGTTTCATCCGGCAATAATATGACCAAGGGGATCAATGCCGATGTGGGTGAAAAACAAGTTGCAATTAAAATGGACGCGACAATCGAATACTGTAAGAGCGCGCCAGAAATTTTTGAAGCAGTCTGTAAAGAGATTGACAGTGCATTAGATAAGATGACTGGCTTGAAATTGGTCAAGTTCGAATTACATGTTAATGACGTTAAGACTCGTGAAGAGTTGAAGAAAGATGACGATAAGCAAGTAAGCTAATGGTTTAACCTAATAAAGAGTTCCTAGTATTCGTAAATTGAGTACCAGGAACTCTTTTTTACTATTCCTCTTTTAGCGTTAACTGAGCATTGGAAATCATTTTTAGGAAATTATCTAGGTCCAAACTTGCCCGACCGATTAACGCACCATCAATATCGGGTTTATCAATAATATCTTTAATGTTATTAGGATTAACACTTCCACCGTAGAGGATGCGGATCTTATCCGCAATTTCATAGCTATAATATTCAGCAATTGTTTGCCGAATTAGCCGGCAGCCCTCTTCGGCTAAAGTGGGATTAGCGTGTTGACCAGCCCCCACTGCCCAACTTGGTTCATAAGAAATAACAACTCGTTTAATCTGATCCAACGAAACACCATGAAGGACCGTCATTAATTGGTGAAAGACATAATGAATTTCGTTGTTTACTACCTGCTGGACCATTGTCTCATCAGTACAAATGATTGGGGTAACACCACGTTGCAGAGCTGCTTGAACCTTTTTGTGCACACTGGCATTAGTTTCACCAAATAATCGACGGCGCTCAATATGGCCTAACATTACATATGATACACCAGCATCTGCTAAGCCACGAAGACTTACTTCACCTGTATATGGCCCAGAATATTCAGCAGCAGCATTTTGAGCAATAATCCTCAGTCCTGAATTACCTGCTGCTTCGACCATACTTGGCAACGCAAAAGCTTGTGCTGCAATTCCAACCTCCATTTTATTAGGATCAGGAAGCTTTGATTTAATTTGTTTAACAAAGTCAACTGATTCCTGGACGTTTTTGTGCATCTTCCAGTTAGCTACAATAAATGGTTTACGCATAATTCTAACCCTTTCTAATACTTCTTCCGTTTATCTAGTTATCTTATATTTTACAATTATCTGCCAAACAAAGAAAGATGGGGCTTTTAAACGCAAATAGTTCTTAAAGATCACTATTAGCAAACTTTAAGAACTATTTGATAATTATGCTTCAAGAGCTTGTGAAAGTGCTTCGCCAAGTCGCTTCAATCCGACTTCAATCTGGTCTTCCTGCATGTTGGAGTAGTTCAACCGGAATGTTCCTGGTTGTGGCTTCCCAGCAAAGAACGGGTCACCAGGGACAAAGGCAACATTGTGTTCAAGACACTGTTTAAAGAGTTCAACAGTATCAGTGACACCAGGGACTTCAACCCAGAGGAACATTCCACCTTCTGGATCGGTGTACTTAACATCCTTCGGGAAGTATTTCTTAATTCCGTCAATCATTAGTTGCTTCCGCTTCCCATAAAGGTCACTAATTTCCTTAACATGGGCATCAACATCATTTTCCTTAAAGAATTCAGTAACTACATACTGAACAAGGTTATCCGTATGGAGATCAGCAGATTGCTTTAGCACGGTTAATTTTTCAATTACTTTTGGATCCGCTACTAACCAGCCAAGACGGAACCCAGGAGCAAGAATCTTTGAGAACGTACTCATGTAAAAGACTTTTCCGGCATGATCAAATGACTTAACAGAAGGAACATGTTCTCCTGCAAAGCGAATATCACCGTATGGATTATCTTCAAGAACCGGAACATCGTATTTTGCTGCCAACTCTGCAAACTTTTTTCGTCGTTCTGCTGGCATTGTCCGCCCAGTTGGGTTTTGGAAGTTTGGCACTGTATAGACCAGTGCTGTTTCTGGATGAGCCTTCAGAGCTTCTTCCAGGGCATCCATCTTCATCCCGTCATCATCCATTGGCACACTAACAAAATTAGCACCGTATGAACGGAAAACGTCAAGCGCACAAAGGTAAGTTGGTTCTTCGACAAGAACTGTATCTCCCGGATTTACAAATGCCTTTCCGACCAAATCAATTGCTTGTTCAGAACCTGTTGTTACCATGACGTTCTCTAGTTTGGCATCAACATTCTCCTTTTCCTTTACTCGTTTAAGGATTAATTCACGGAGTTCAGTTACTCCCTTAGCAGCACCGTATTGCAAAGCTTGCTGGCCATGCTCAGCGTAAACCTTATCCGTTGCTTCTTTCATCCCCTCAACTGGAAATAGTTCAGGAGCCGGTAATCCACCCGCAAATGAAATGATTTTCGGGTCAGCCGCCGCTTTTAAGATTGCACCAACAGCATCTGTCCCGTCAGCAGGAACTCTTTTTGAAAATTTAAACATAGTTACCACTCCTCTTTCTCATCATTTTGTAATTGTTGAGTAGTTTACAATACAAAAGTCGACTTGTGAACCCCCTAATTAAGTTTCATAAGTTCCTGAATAATCTATAAATTTAATTTCTTCATATAAGGGATTACCAAAACAAGAAAAAATTAAATTTTATGGTTGACAGATTAAAATTTAATAAGTAGAATACGAAGCATCAAATGTAAACATGTTAAAGATACCGAACAGGAAGTAACTTGATTAACTGGTTCAGAGACTTAGTGGCTGGTGTGAACTAAGCAACGTTAATCAATGTTAAATCCCCTGTGAATTGGCTCCTGAACTAAGTAAGGTTGCCTGGTTGCCGACCATTATCCTGGCTCCAGATAAATTTGTCTGGTTCAAGATGTGGACTCTTTCCATAAATGAAGGTGGTACCGCGGCAACGTCGCCCTTCAAGCATATTCAAATGTGCTTGAAGGGTTTTTGTTTACTTTGAAATTTATTTTAAGTGAGGTGAGGATCATGAAAGATAGTGATATTAGCAACATTAGCAACATTCAAGGAATAATTAAGAATAATGATTCTCATCAGTGTTGGCATTTTTGATGGTGATGATAATCATAAATAACTAAAATTGGAGGAATCAATTATGACAACATTAAACGCTAACCAAAAAGAATTCGCAACGGCCCTTTATGATGCAACCCTAACTGGCAAACCACTAGAAGAAAAAGACTGGAAAAGTGTTGTAGAAGATGATGAAACTGCATATGCTGTCCAAGATGAGGTGATGCGTCTTAAGGGTGTTCCCGTTGGCGGATACAAAGTTTCACTGACAAGTAAACAAACCCAAGATATGTTTGACGCTGATTCACCCTTATATGGTCAACAAGTTAATCGTCGTTTTCTCCCTGCACCAGCAAACGTCAGCTTAAATGACTTAATGGAACCATTGGTCGAAGTTGAATTAGCCTTTCGTGCAACTACAGACTTAACGAGCAATGATTCACTAGAGGATCTCTTAAACAAGACAACGGTTGCGGGTGCACTAGAAGTACCGGATTCTCGGTTTAAGGATTGGTTCCCGAGTCTCGGTAAATACAATGTCATGTCAGATTGTGCTGTTGGCGGATTAGTTGTTTATGGGAAAGAGGTTCCTTCAACAAAAGTTTTCAAGGATGTCGCTGATGTTGCAACGGTCCATGCCGAACTCTTCCTTGATGATCAAAAGCTCGATGAAGGTGATTCAAAAGAGGTTCTTGGTAATCCGCTTAAATCCCTTCAATGGCTTGTCAAAAAGCTTGAAGAACAAGGTAAGCAATTTAAGGAAGGTCAACTGGTTTCTTCCGGAACGTTCGTTTTACCACCCCATCTCAAGGAAGGACATTGGGCTGTCAATTTTGATCACCAACTTGGTAATGTTAATTTAAATGTCGACTAGGGGATGACTAAATGAAATTAAATGATAATCAACAAAACTAATAAGCATCATAATCTTGTTAAATTTATCTATCCAGCTAGATAAAGAAAACTCTCGTGACTTCACACTGTAAAAAGTCACGAGAGTTTTTTTATTAATCCTTGTTATTCCAATGTTGCTGCTTAAATTGTTCCCTACCGCCGGCTTCTTGAAGAGCGTACCGTTCTGGATTCTTCTTGTAGAAGTCCTGATGATAATCCTCTGCTGGATAAAAAGGTTTAGCATCTTCAATTTGAGTAACAATTTTATCATTTCCAAATTGTCCACTAGCTTGAAGAGCAGCCTTTGATTTTTCAGCAATTTCACGTTGTTGAGGACTATTAACAAAGATTACTGGCCGGTAATTATCCCCACGATCCTGAAATTGTCCCATAGCATCAGTTGGGTCAGTTTGATGCCAATAAATAGTTACCAGATCATCATATGAAATCACATCAGGATCAAAGGTGATTTTGACCGCCTCAGTATGTCCGGTCTTTCCTGAACAAACTTCTTCATAGGTTGGATTAGGGACATGTCCTCCAGTATATCCAGAAATGACTGATTTAATTCCCGGATAAGTATCAAATGGCTGGACCATGCACCAGAAGCATCCGCCCGCAAAGATTGCTGTGTCTAAACTCATCTATATCAACCTCTTTCGTAGCCTACCAACATCAAAATTTTATTGGTATAGATTATAAATTGTAGGTATTCTAACATATATTTATTAAAATTAAAAACAAATGAGAAAACTAACCTACCCTATTCTGCAAAAGCGGCTAACTTAATAGGATCAGTTCACTTCATGCGGTGACTTTTTTCCTGCAAGAACTGTTAAAACATCTTCAAGGGCAAAATCAACCATATTCTTTACGGCTAAATTCGTAAAGAAAGCTATATGCGGAGTCAGAATTACATTATCCATTGAATGAAGTTCAGCAACCAACGGTACATCGCCAAGGCCGGTTTGCCGACGATCAGTCATAACAACCTCATTTTCACCCTCAAAGGTATCCAAGGCAGCTGCGGCTATTTGTTTTGCTTTCAGTGCAGCTACTAAATCAGCCGTATTAACTACTGGCCCCCGACTAGCATTTACTAAACCAGCACTCGGTTTCATCAAAGCAAAATCCTTAGCAGTGAGTAAACCAACCGAGGTCGGATTAAGGTCAACGTGCAATGATACCACATCTGACCGCTGTAAAAGTTCTTCTTTTGTAACGTATTCAATGGTCCCTTTCATTTCTTCTCGCGGGTTAGTATCAAACCCTAGAACCGTTGCTCCTAAAGCTTTTAATAGTTTAGCTAACGTTCCGCCAATTCGACCAACACCAATAATTCCAATGGTTGCTGTATGGATTTCCATCGCTTGTTCATCGCTAAACCACCGGTAATCATTAGCCGCTACCTGAGCATCAAACCGGTAAGCTTTCCTTAATAACCGAAAGATCTGCATTAGCGCGTGTTCGGCAACACTTCTTGGCGAATAGGCTGGGACATTCGTTACCGTTAAATTGTTGGCCTGCGCTTCAGCAAGATCAATCATATCAAAGCCCGCAGTTCGGGTGGCAATTTGTTTCAAGCCATTCTCACGTAGTTTAGCGTAGATTGATGTGGGCAGCTTACTTCGTTGTTGAATAACCAGGCCATCAACATCCTTGGTCAGGTCAACGGCATCATCAATTAATTTTTCGGTAGTAATAATTTCAACATCGTTCTCCCCGGCAAATTCCTTGATTGCCGCTTGCTCATCATCCCGTACACTAGTCATTAAAATTTTGGTCATTGGCTAGTCCTCCTTTACAAATTGGCTAATTCGTCTAATTGCTTCCTCAATATCCGCCATGCTTGTTGCGTAACTAATTCTTAGGTAGCCACTACCACCAGCCCCAAAGTATGATCCAGGAATTACAGCGACTTTTCCTTGCTCAGCCAGTTCAGTAGCAAATTTCACATCATCGGTTCCAAAACGTTCTGGTAATTTAGCAAAGACATAGAAAGCTCCATTAGGGTTAGTAATTTCAAAGCCGAGCTCGCGTAATGCCAGAACTAAGGTATCACGGCGCTGCTTGTAAGCTGCCTTCATTTCTAGGGTAGCTTGCTTACCTTCTTCACTGGCAAATCCTTTAGCTGCCGCTGCCATCATTGGATCTGCAGCAGCGGTAACCATCATGGCATGAATGGCAGAGACCGGCTTCATCAATTCTTGTGGTCCTGCAATAAAGCCAACCCGGTACCCAGTCATTGCTTGTGACTTTGAAGCTCCATTTAAGACTAAGGTTTGTCCCGGGATAAATTCCGCAATCGAAGTATGATGTCCACTGTAAACTAATTCTGAGTATATTTCATCCGCAATGACAACTAAATTGGTTTTGTCAATTGCAGTTGCCAACTGTTGAATCTGCTCACGAGTATAGGTTACTCCGGTTGGGTTTGACGGGTAATTTAAGATAATTGCTTTGGCATTGGGATGTTCAGCAATTACTTGACGGAGCCTTTCAGGTGTTAGAACAAACTGGTCATTACTAGTGTTGATTTCAACGGGTTTTCCGCCAAGAATAGTCGTTACTGCCATGTATAACGGGAAAGTTGGGGTAGTAATTAAAACTTCATCCCCCGGATTGACTAAGGCTGATAGTGAAGCATAAATTCCTTCAGTTGCCCCAACCGTTACAGCAATTTCATTTGTTGGATCATAAGTTAGTCCATACCGATCTGCCATAAATTTGGCGATTGCTTTCCGTAATTGAATGGATCCGCTACCTGGTGCATAGTGAGAATCATTGTTTTCAATACTATCAATTGCTGCCTTTTTCATCACCTCAGGAACGTTAAAATCAGGTTCTCCAAGCGTTAATTTAATGATCCCAGGAATTGCACTAGCCTTGTAATCAAACTCCCGGATTCCCACTGGCTTTAATCGACCGAAATTCGTATTCAAGTTATTTAATAATTGTGACTTAGTAGTTGGCATAATTTTCCCTCCAAAATAAAAAGTCCTCGATGGTTATAATCCATCCAGGACTGTAATGACTAAGTCAGAATTAGTAGAGCCCCGGATGGTTTAAGATTAACAACTATCCGGGAACGCACAATGAAGAGCACTGCTGGTTAGCGGATAATTAATCGCTAAACCAGAAGGCATACGCTTTAATATTTGATTGAATTAAAGCATTCATCATTGTGTTCCTCCTTTAAGTAATTACTAATTATTTTAATCATATTCTAATATTTGTCAACCAGTATTTTAGATTAAGTTAGTAGATATTTAAAGCTACTTCTAGTCAAACCTTCTCCCCATTATTATGAGGTCCCGCTGAACGCCATCAAGTTCTGCTACTCGAGGTAGTCTTCCCCATTCTGTAAAATGAAATGATTTGAATAATCCTAAACTTGGCAAATTATGACCAAAAATATAGGCTACAATTGCTGTGATTCCTAGTTGAGGTAATTGACTGATCACAAAATTAATTGCTTGTGTTCCAAGGCCATGATGTCGAACACTCTTATCAATATAAATTGCTATTTCACAGGTATGCTCATAGGCCGCCCGACCATAAAATGGTTCAAGCCCTACCCAGCCTACCACCTTTTGCTCGTTATTTTTAATAACCCATAATGGATGGGTCTTGGTAAATGAGTGATACCATGCTTCTCGCTCCGCAATAGTTACTGGCTCTAGATCAGCAGTAGCAAGGCGAGATGGGATGATCTGATTATAAATATCGACAATTCTTGGCAGGTCCTTCTCGTTTGCAAGTGAAAATTCAAACTCCATAAATAAAACTCCCATAATAAGAATAATTTAATACCTTATTATAGGAGTTTTTCACTTTATTGCATTATTAAATTAAATGCTAACGATTAAAGAAATAAAGTTATTATCCTTCAAAAGCGTCTGTCAATGGAGGAACAACTTGCTTCTTCCGGGAAACAACACCTGGTAAGTTCATCCGCTTGTTATCAAGCTTCTTACCAAAGGCCTTTTCAACTGTATCAGTGTGATCACCAACAACAAAGAGGTCAGTATCGCTGTTCAAAATGTTAGTAACCATTAATACAAAGGTCTCGTAACCATTTTGGTCCATTAAATTGTGCATTTCCTTTTCAAGATCAGCTTGACGGGAGAAGACGTCATCTAAGTCAACAGTATTAACTTGGCCGATCCGTAACTTAGTACCGCCAAGTTCAAATGTCTTAGCATCACCATCAACGATTTCGTTATCTGTCTTCTTAGCAATGTTAGTGCCGGCCTTCAACATGTCGATCCCGTACTTTTCATAGTCTTCAACACCAGCGATCTTTGCCAAGTACTTAACAGCTTCACGGTCATGATCGGTTGTGGTTGGTGACTTCAAAAGCAATGTGTCTGAAATAATTGCTGAAAGCATCATCCCGGCAAGGTTTGCTGGAATATTAATGTGCTTTTCTTGGAATAATTCAGTAATAATCGTGCTTACACAACCATATGGACGAGCAGTAATCCAAAGTGGTTGAGCAGTGTTAAAGTTAGCAATTCGGTGGTGATCAACCAAGTGAGTAACTGTAACCTTATCAAGATCACTAACACTTTGTTGTGGTTCGTTATGGTCAACAAGCATAACCTTGTCAACTTCATTTGCAACGGTCTTAACAACTCGAGGTGCCTTCATCCCAAAGTGATCTAAAGCATACTTTGTTTCGTCGTTAGGTTCACCAAGAGCAACAGCTTCGGTTTCGTAACCTAATTGATTTTGAAAGTATGAGAAAGCCATTGCAGCTGTAATCGCATCAGTATCTGGATTCTGATGACCAAAAACTAATTCTTTGTTACTCATTTAAAATTCCTCCTGTTTGTTTCGATATTGTCCGCAAATACTAAGACATGAAACAATCTACGCTTTCTATTCTATCATGGAAGTCCTAACTTGGTGAGATAATTATAAAATATCTCACAGAAAACAAATAAAAGTATAGAAAGATTATTAATTCTCCTGGTTTACTGGCTCTTCATTTAGGACATTAACCTTTTTACGCCTTAATTTTACAGGTGTCCCTTGTGTGTCAGTATCAACAACAAATGTTCCGTTTGATTTAGCGGTTCCAAGGTGGTGATCATCTACTGCAACATCCTGGAAAGCAGGTCGATCAGTAATAATTTCAAGAACATCATGCTTATCTGGATCATAAGCCAAGAAGTCAACAATTTTATGAGGGTGATTCTTAATTCTATGGATTACTAATTCTCCACGACGAGCACGCGCTCCTGTTTCAATTTCAGAACTTGCCATTTCCTTAAAGGCACCACGTTGGGTAATCATTGCCAAGTTTTGACCTTCAGAAACAAGAGTATAGTCGGTGGCATAGTCATCATCTTTCAAGTTTATTGCCCGAACCCCACCAGTTCTTAAACCAGTAACAGGAACATCAGCGACATCAAACCGAACCGCATATCCTTCATGACTAATGACTAGGAGTGACCGGTTTTCATTTGTTGGTTCATAATAATCAACACTTACTAATCTAGCTTCATCGCTCTTCAACTTAATTCCAGTTGTTGTTCGACTCTTATAACGACTTCCCGGCTTATAGTCTGTAAATGCCGATTGCTTAATTTGACCGTCACTAGTTCCCATAATGATGGTTCCTGGCTGATCCAGCTTATCAAAGACCATTGCTTTTATAATATGCTCATTTTCTGCTAAACCAATTGTCTGTGAAATATGTTCTCCAGTGTCTTTCCACCGAGCATCAGTAATTTCATGGACAGGTCGGTAAATGACATTCCCAAGATTGGTAAACATAAATAAGTGCGCTAAAGTATTTGTTTGCTGGATTAGAATCGGATAATCATCTTCACGAAGACCGTTTTCGTCTATTGGTGATGCCTTAAATGAGCGCACGCTTGACCGCTTAATATATCCCGCGTGAGAAACCAAGAGGATAACATCTTCTTTTGCTACCGTTACTTTAGTATCAACCCTTAACTTCTCTACATGGCTTTCAATCTTTGTCCGCCGTGGATTACCAAATTCCTTTTTAATTGCTAACATTTCTCTCCGTAAAACATTAGCCAATTCTTGGTCATTCGTTAAGATCAATTGGAATTCTTCAATTTGCTGGTTTAACTTTTTCTGCTCATCCTTGAGCTCAGTAACATCGGTATTCGTTAACCGATAAAGCTGCAGGGTAACAATTGCTTCTGCTTGTTCCGCGGAGAATGCATATTGGTTAATCAGGTTCTCCTTGGCATCTTTGCGATTTTTACTTCCACGAATAGTCTTAATTACTTGATCCAAGATTGATAAAGCTTTAATCAATCCTTCAACAATGTGGAGACGATGTTGAGCATTATTTAGGTTAAATTGTGTTCGCCGACGAATAATCTGTTTCTGGAAGGAAAGATACGAGATCAAAATTCGTTTTAACCCTACTCGCATTGGCCGCTGCTCATCAATTGCAACCATATTGAAATTGTAGTTGATTTGCAAATCAGTATTTTTGAGAAGATAATTAAGGATTCCCTGGGCATTAGCTCCGCGTTTCAACTCGATGGCAATCCGTAGACCGCTACGATCAGTTTCATCACGTGCTTCAGCAATTCCTTCCACCTTTTTAGCTAGACGGAGATCATTGATCCGCTTAACTAATTGGGCTTTATTAACCTCATAAGGAATTTCAGTTACGTTAATTTGTTGGCGGCCACCTCGAAGAGTTTCAATCTCAGTTCTAGCACGGACAACGATTCGTCCCCGCCCTGTTTGATAAGCCTTTCGAATACCGTCAATTCCCTGAATAATTCCCCCAGTTGGAAAATCGGGGCCCGGAATAAATTCCATTAGTTTCTCCAAACTTGCATCTGGATTATTTAGGAGATAAACCAAAGCGTCCAATACTTCCCCGAGGTTATGTGTTGGTATTTCCGTTGCGTATCCTGCTGAAATACCGGTAGCACCATTAACAAGAAGGTTAGGAATCCGCGCTGGTAAAACTGTTGGTTCCTTTTCGGTATCATCAAAGTTTAACGTCATTTCAACGGTATCTTTGTCAATGTCCTGAAGCATCAACCCAGCAATTTTGCTTAACCGCGCTTCCGTATATCTCATTGCTGCAGCTGGATCACCATCCATTGAACCATTATTCCCGTGCATTTCAATTAATGGTTCTCGAAGCTTCCAATCTTGACTTAGACGAACTAGAGCTTCGTAAATTGAACTATCTCCGTGGGGGTGAAAATTCCCCATAACGTTACCAACGGACTTTGCTGATTTCCGAAATCCCTTATCGTAGGTATTTCCATCCTTATTCATTGCAAATAAGATCCGTCGTTGAACTGGCTTCAAGCCATCCCGAATATCAGGCAATGCCCGTTCTTGAATAATTGACTTTGAATAACGACCAAAACGATCCCCCATCAATTGTTCCAAAGTCATTTTTTCAATTTTACCGTCTCTCACTATAATGTTCCTTTCTGCTTACCTAAAAAAGTGCTTCTTGGTTAAAAGTCTTTTTAGTTTTTGGTGGTTGCTCATTATGGTTTGACAAGTGCCCCTTATTCTCCACTAATTCATCCGATTCTTTATCGTCACTAAGAGTAAAGTGAACATTATCTTCAATCCACTCCCGTCGCGGCTCAACCTTATTTCCCATTAAAGTTGTTACCCGACGTTCAGCTAATTCGGCATCCTCAATTCGTACCTGAATCAACGTCCGTGTTTCAGGATTCATTGTTGTTTCCCATAATTGATCGGCATTCATTTCACCAAGTCCCTTAAACCGTTGCAGTTGGGCACTTTTTCCAGCCTTCTTGGTTAGCTCTGTTAATTCATCATTGGTCCATGCATAGGTGATCTTGGTTTTTGCACCCCGACCTGTTTGTAAGCGATATAACGGCGGTAATGCAATATAAATTTTTCCCGCCTCAATCATTGGCCGCATGTACTTATAGAAGAATGTCAATAATAAGATTTGAATATGTGCCCCATCATCATCGGCATCCGTCATAATGATAATTTTGTCGTAATTTGAATCTTCAACATTAAACTCAGAACCAGCACCTGCACCAACCGTATAGATAATTGTGTTCAGTTCTTCATTCTTTAACACATCATCAAGTTTGGCCTTTTCAGTATTTAAGACCTTTCCTCGTAACGGTAAAATGGCTTGGTATTTTCGGTCACGCCCCTGCTTTGCAGAACCACCAGCAGAATCCCCTTCGACCAAGAATAATTCATTCTTTTTAGCATTCTTTGATTGTGCTGGGGTTAGTTTCCCAGAAAGGTTTCGTTCTTTTCGACTCTTACGTTTGCCACCACGAGCCTGGTTTCTTGCCTTTCGTGCTGCTTCACGAGCTTCACGGGCCTTAATTGACTTTCGAATCAGCATCTGGGCAAAATCGCCATTCTCCATTAGCGCATAACTGAGCTGCTCGCTAACAATGGAATCCACAATTTTTCGCGCTTCTGGAGTCCCTAGCTTATCCTTTGTCTGTCCTTCAAATTGCAAAATCCGTTCAGGAATCCGAACAGAAACAACAGCAGTCAGTCCCTCACGAACATCGCTTCCTTCAAGGTTCTTGTCCTTATCTTTCAACAATCCAACCTTATGGGCGTACTCATTAAAAGTCTTGGTCCAAGCACTCCTAAATCCAGCTTCATGCGTTCCGCCATCTGGTGTGCGAACATTATTAACAAAGGAAAGTAATGATTCAGAGTAACCATCATTATACTGGGCAGCAACCTCAACTTCAACGCCATCCTGGCTACCATCAAAGTATAAAACCTTTCCTAAAGTATCTTTACCTTCATTCAGATAGGCAACAAATTCTTGAATACCTTCCTTGTATTGAAAGATATCTTGTTTCTCGTGATCCTTCCGCTTATCAGTTAGAACAATTTTAATCCCCTTTAACAAAAAGGCAGACTCCCGCAACCTATTTGCTAAGGTATTGTAATCATAGACAGTTGTCGTAAAAATACTCGGATCAGGCTTAAAAGATACCGTTGTCCCATTTCCGGCATTTGTATGACCGAGTTTTTTTAAGGTACCAATCGGCTGGCCACCATCCTTAAATTTTTCTTGGTAGCGTTCATGATCACGAACAATTGTTAGAGTTAGGTTGGTCGATAAGGCGTTAACTACTGAAGCACCAACCCCATGAAGTCCACCAGAAGTCTTATAACCGTCCGATTGACCAAACTTACCACCAGCATGAAGAACCGTCATAATTACTTCAGGTGTCGGTTTCCCGGAAGCGTGCATTCCTACAGGCATTCCCCGACCATGATCCTGAACCGTAATTGAATTGTCTTCTTCAATCGTAACGTTAATTTCGTCACCGTAACCAGATAATGCTTCATCCACTGCATTATCAACAATTTCGTATACGAGGTGGTGCAATCCTCGTGAATCTGTAGATCCAATATACATCCCTGGCCGTTTCCGAACGGCCTCAAGTCCTTTTAAAACTTGAATTGACGATGCATCATACGTTTCTTTTTTTGTGGCCACAAAATGACCTCCCTCTTCATTTTGAACATCCGTTCGATTTATATATTATACCTTAGTTCGAACGGGATTGTAATAGTAATACTACAATCTTTAACAATAACGATAATACTTCATTTAATCCTTATTTTGCAAACCACAATTTTAAAAATAGGTTCTCTAGTGGTTTCTAACATGATTTCGTGCTATCTTTAGTGGGTAGTTATTTTTAAGGAGTAAATTGAATGACAATTAAAATAATTGGGATGGTAATCGTTGCCTATCTTTTGGGAGCTATTCCATCAGGCTTGTGGATTGGTCAAACCTTTTACCACAAAGATATTCGAAAGCTTGGCAGTGGTAATATTGGAACCACGAATACTTTCCGTGAATTAGGACCTAAAGCTGGAGTGGTAGTTCTCTTAATGGATGTTCTAAAAGGAACGCTCGCAGCTAGTCAGCCATATCTTTTAGGCGTTTCTCATTCGGTAAATCCATTATTAATTGGGATTTTTGCCTCATTAGGACATACTTTTTCAGTTTTTGACCATTTTCATGGCGGTAAAGCAGTAGCAACTAGTGCAGGGATTTTACTGGCTTACAATCCGCCACTATTTGCCCTTGCCTGTGCAATCTTTATCACCACTTTGTTACTAACAAGTATGGCCAGCTGTGCCAGTATCGTTGGAATTACCTCAATATTTATCATTGCGCTTTGTGAGCACGATCTAATCCTTAGCTGCGTTGCTGGAATTTTAACTGCACTGGTTCTTTGGCGACATAAAAGTAATATTATTCGAATTATTACTGGCAATGAGTCACTGGTAAGTTTTGGCCTCATTTATTATCTAAAGCAAAAACACCATAAGTAAAAGAAGTTCGAGAACTCAAAACTTAAATTCTCGAACTTCTTTTTTTAGGCTATAACCTTAAAATGGTTGAATACTAAACTCATACTTAGCATTATCTTGTGGTGCTAAACGATGCATTCCCTGTTTATGCAATAGTTTACCATCTGCGTTAACATTATCGGCAATTCCCCACCATGGTTCTACACAAACTAAATTAGCTTTAGTTGGGTATGGTGACCAAACACCAACATGCTGGGTCCCAAGAGTATGAACATGAACACCGTGATTATTAATTGGATCAGTTAAGGTTGCGGTAAACCTTGTACCACCTGTTTCAAAAATTACTGCATCGTTGTCAAATAGTTCATGACTAATTGTCATTGGCTTTTGCATGTCAATCATGATTGGGTTCTGTGAATCATTATAAGGGCCATCTAATACAACACGTGAATACTTTTCAGCGGGAGAAACACTAAGTTGAACTTGTTCGAAGGAACCCTGAGCGCTCAGTGGCATATTAAAGCCAGGATGAGCACCAATTGCATAAACTAGTGAATGATTACTATCAGGATTAGTAACCGAGTAGCAAACCTTTAATTGATCATCAACTAATTTATAAATGACACGGAGGCTAAAGGCAAATGGAAAGACCTTTAACGTTTCTTCACTATCGGTTTGTTCAAGAGTAACCTGAGAAGAAGTCTGATCAATAACCTTAAATTCACGATCCCGGGCAAAACCATGCTGGGTTTGGTGGTATGTTTTTCCAGCAAATTCATATTGATCATCCTTTAACCGACCAACAAATGGGAAAAGAATTGGTGCTTGACGTTTCCATGAAGCTGGATCTCCCTGCCACAGATATTCAATTTGGTTATCATTCCGCCGAATACTATGTAATTGGGCTCCTAGCTCAGCAATCTCAACAGTCAAATCATTGTTTTCTAGCTTAATCATAGTACCATTTCTCCTTAGTAAAAAAGCTCTCTAACCGCATAATAGCAAATTAGGGAGTTCTTTTAAATTAGTAAAATAGTAAAATTTAGTAAAAATCATGAAAACGGTTTTACTATACTATTTTTGCGGGGTTTCCTCGTAATCGCCATTTGGACAAACGACTTGAGTACCACCCTTGATCTTCTTTTCAACTAGGAAGTGACCATCTTTTGGGCAATTTCGTCCGATTGGCTTATCCCAGGAAACAAAGTCACAATCAGGATAACGTGAACAACCATAGAACACACGATTCTTTTTTGACTTCCGTTCAACAACCGTTCCTTGGCCACATTTTGGACAAGTAATCCCGGTATCCTTAACAATTGCTTTTGTATTTCGACATTCAGGAAACCGTGAGCAAGCATAAAACTTACCATAACGGCCCATTTTAACTACCATTGGAGCACCACAAATGTCACAATCCATCCCAGCAAGTTCGTCTTTCATTTCAATCTTAGCGACTTCGCTCTCAGCGGTACTAACTTCCTTAGAAAATGGTTGATAGAAACTATCGACAACTCGAACCCAATTTTGCTTTCCCTCTTCAATTTGATCGAGTTTATCTTCAACATCGGCAGTAAATTTGGCATTAACAATATCTGGAAACTGCTTTTCAATAATGGTATTAACAATTTCTCCTAATTCCGTTGGCTCAAAATGCCGTGAAACTAGCCGAACATAATAACGACGCTGAATCGTATCAAGTGTTGGTGCATAGGTTGAAGGACGACCAACCCCGTCTTCTTCAAGCTTCTTAATTAAGGCAGCTTCAGTATACCGTGCAGGAGGTTGTGTAAAGTGTTGGGCAGGATCATCACTGATCATTTGAGCATTATCGCCCTCTTTTAGTTCAGGAAGCAGGTTATCCTTTTCCTTCCCCCGCTTATATACCTTCGTAAACCCAGCAAACTTTACCTTTGAACCGGATGCGCGAAAATCAACGTTATTCTGCTGCAGGTTGACATTCATCGTATCAATAACTTCCGGTGTCATCTGACTAGCAACAAACCGTGACCAGATCAAACTATACAGCTTATATTGATCATTAGTCAGGTACGGCTTCATTTTAGCAGGTGTCCGAAAAACAGACGTTGGACGGATAGCTTCGTGAGCATCTTGGGCGCCCTCAGGCAACTTGCCCTTAATTGGCTTAACTGCAGCGTATTCACCACCATATTCCTCATGAATAAACTTAGAGACCTCATGTTTGGCAATTGAGGCAATTCGGGTAGAGTCAGTCCGCATATAAGTGATCAAGCCGACAGGTGCTCCTTGCTTAATATCAATCCCTTCATACAACATTTGAGCAGTCATCATTGTTTTCCGTGTACGGAAGTTCAAACGACGGTTAGCATCTTGTTGCATCGTGGAGGTGGTAAACGGTGGTTGCGGTTGACGCTTACGCTCCCGTTTAGTCACTTTGGTAATTGCAAATTCTTTATTCTTATCAAGTTTGCCTAAAATTCGTTGAACATCATCATTATTTTTTAAGCTAACTTTCTTCCCGTTTTCGCCAAAAAAGGCTGCTTTAAACTTTTCACGATTATGTTTAAATTCGGCATCAATCGTCCAGTACTCTTCAGGCTTAAAATTCCTAATTTCGTTTTCTCGCTGGATAATTAAATTCAGGGCAACTGATTGAACACGACCGGCACTTAACCCCTTCTTAACCTTTTTCCATAGGATCGGACTGATGGAATAACCCACCAACCGATCAAGAACCCGTCGTGCTTGTTGGGCATCGACAAGATCCATGTTAATAGTTCGTGGTTCATTGAAGGCTTCCTTAACCGCATCTTTAGTAATTTCGTTAAACGTTACCCGATTCTTTTCAGAGTCATCAAGCTTAAGAATATTTGAAACGTGCCAAGCAATCGCTTCCCCTTCACGATCGGGATCAGATGCAAGATAGACTGCTTTTGCATTTTTAGCGTCTTTCCGTAATTCCTTAATTACGTCGCCCTTACCCCGGATTGAAATATAATCAGGTTGATAATCATTCTCAATATCAACCCCCATCCGGCTCTTAGGTAAATCGCGCACGTGACCTAAACTTGCCACTACCTTATAAGAACGCCCCAAAAACTTCCCAATTGTTTTGGCCTTTGATGGTGATTCAACAATCACTAATTTCTTTTTTGGCTTTGCACGACGAGTCGTTTTTCGCTTACTCGTTGTCTTTTTCTTTGTAGTACTAGTTGCCATTATATTGGCTCCTTACTTCTATTACTTTTAAATATCTTGCTTACCGATACTACTATTATTAATGCATTTAGATAGTATCTGTCAAACTATATCCAATCGAATGTTGATTTTAATTAAAAAGGAGCCGAAATGCAAGGATTAATTCGTTAAAAGAAATTCATCAAGGAGATCTTTAGCCTCTGTAATTGGTTTAGCCCCTGCTGCAATTAGCTGGTTGCACCCCAATGATAGCGGAGCATCAATTCGTCCAGGAATTGCGCAAACATTCCGATTTTCTTCTAAGGCAATATTTGCCGTGATTAAACTACCACTACGCTTTTTTGCTTCTACAACCAAAAGCGTCTCAGCAAGGCCAGCGATAATTCTGTTACGCTCCGGGAAATGCCAGGCTATTGGCTCCTCACCTAACCCGTACTCAGAAATCACTAGTCCCTGTTCAGCAACCGCTCGCTGAAGATACTGATGATTTCGGGGATATACCTGGTCTATTCCGGAACCGATGACCCCAATTGTCTTTCCTTGATTCTTTAATGTAATCTCATGACTTAGGCCATCAACCCCAGCTGCCAGGCCACTTATGACCGTAATTCCCCGTTTTATAATTACCGGCAGGATTCCCTTTAATGTTGCTTCACCATAACTCGTCATTTGGCGAGCACCCACAACGGCCAAGCTTTGAGTATTCAAAAGGCTAAGGTCACCCTGATAAAACAGCACTAGTGGCGGGCAGAAAATTTCGCTTAGTTGTCGCGGATATTCACTATCCACAATCGTAATATAGGATTGCTTCATATTTAATTGAATTTTTTCGCGTAACTCAATACTGTCCCACTTTGTTAAAAGAGCATTTTGTGCACGAATACTAATGCCAGAACGCTCAATTAACAGGCTAAGGTTATTAAAGGACCGTGCTCTTTCCGCAGTTTGCCATAGTCGCCATCGGGAAATTGGACTTAACCCCGGACAAAGACTTAATTTTAACAAAAATTCTCGAACTTGTAACATAAAAATTCCCCCTACTATTACAGTACGGAGAATTTTTAATTTGCTATTATTTTAAATATTCTGGAACAGGATTAAATGAACGACGGTGAATTGGAGTCGCACCTAATTTACGTAAGCCAGCTAAATGTTTTTTTGTTCCGTACCCCATATTTTCAGCAAAGTCATATCCAGGGTAGATCCGATCATAATCACGCATTAGATGATCCCGATACTCCTTAGCCACAATACTGGCTGCTGCTACACTAATTGATTTTTGGTCTCCCTTAATCAAAGTAGTTTGGGGAATATCAAGTGCCGGTAAAGGAACAGCATCAACAATTAAGCGTTCGGGCTGATGATGCAATTGACGAACGCTTGTCATCATCGCATCTTGTGTTGCCGCATAAATATTTAACTGATCGATTTTCTGCGAATCATTGACCGCAATGCTAACCTCAATTGCTTCATTAACAATTTGCAGGTAAAGATTTTCTCGTTCATGACGGGTTAGCTGTTTCGAGTCAGTAACCCCGATCAAATCAAACTCTGGGCTCAAAATAACAGCACACGTTACAACTGGTCCCGCTAATGGGCCACGACCAACCTCATCCATTCCAGCAACATATTGACATCCTTGCTGCCAATATTGTTTTTCAAATTTAAATCGCTGATGAAATGCGACTAACGCTTTTTGATAACGTTCTTCACGTCGTTGCCACTGTTGAAGGGCATTTTGCACTCCCTTTCGCGGATCATGAGATAACTCTAGTAATAACGGTGAATTTGGATCATGCAGTGTTTGAAGTGCTTGTTTAATCTCTGCAATTGTTTGCTTACTCATTGATTCCATCCTCATTTAAGTCAGCTGGAACCTCCATTGTAATGGGGCCTAATTTGCCCTTACGTAATTCGAAAATTAACCGTTCGCTAGCCCGGTCGTAGTCATCACGAAAGCCCATTTTCTCCGTAATCCTCAATAACAAGTCTGGATTAGAAACACTTTCATCTAAGTCAGCATCTGTTAATCGGTACCGCTTTTTTAATTCTTCAGGTTGTTGACGACGTAGATAATCAAGGGCGAATAAGGCAACATCATCTTTAGCGTAAAGACTATCTTTAATTGCCCCTGACAAGGCAAGCATCGTTCCTTGCTTCTGACTAGCAAATTTATGCCAAAGGACCCCTGGTGTATCCAGCAATTCCAACTCGGCTGATGAACGTAGCCACTGTTGACCGGTTGTAACTCCTGGACGATTTCCCGTTACGGCAACGTTTTTCTTTACTAGGTGGTTCAATAGGGTCGATTTCCCAACATTTGGAACCCCCACGCACATTGCCCGAATAGGTCGCTTCTTTAGACCCTTGGCCGCTTCCTCTGCTAGCTTATCATGAAGAATTTCCTTGCTCTTAGCAGTAACAATTTTACTAACATTTTGTTGCCGAGAATCAAGTGCTAGCACTGGTTGGTTGTGTTCCTTAAAGTAAGTTAACCATTCGCCTAATCGTTTGGAATCCGCAAGATCCGTTTTAGTCATAATTAATAAACGTGGCTTGTCACCTGCTGCTAACGCTATTTCTGGATTTTGTGAAGAATAAGGAACCCGAGCATCAACTAATTCAAAGACAATATCAACTAAGGGCATTTGTTCGCGAATTTGTCGAAGCGCTTTTGCCATATGTCCCGGGAACCATTGAATTGTAGCCATTTATTTCCACCTCCTAATTCATTGCATCGCGGTATTGTTGCCATGCAGTATCAAAAATTGTCATTGATGGTAAATAATCCGTATTTTCTTCCAAGTATTTCGATATTTCATCAAAATCTGTTGACTGCTTAGGAAAGGCAGAATCAAAGAATGCATTATTAGCAAATTGTTCAACTTCATTTGCATCTGTAGGCTTTCTCTGAGTCATTAAATAGTGATAAAAACTTTCACGAACTGCCATTTAGCATCCTCCTCTTATTTTTCAGGAACAGTAATTAAAAATTTAAACTGACCATCCTGCATATTAATTTCTTGTGCCGAATACTTTAATTGCCGGTTTTTACTATAACGATTTAAATCCAGCAAAACAGTTTTCTTTTTTGGGTTTATGGAAACCCACTCAGGAATATTATAATTTTTGGCGATATATCCCATCACAAACTTAATCGGAATATTGAGTCGCCCAACACTTAATCCTTTAGCACGTAAAAGGACATTGCCCTGACTTGTCCGTTCAGGAATAAAATTAATTGCAAACCGAACCTTAGTACCGAGGAACTTGGTATCACCGACTAGGGTTGCGTATTTTTCACCAACGATAAACTTATATTTAATTTTATTATCCTTCAAGAAATTATCTAAATAGTTTGCTGATAAGGCATTTACTTGTTTCCGATTTAACTCGACCATTAACGATGAATCATTAGCTTTGGTGGTTTGCGACATTTCTGCTTGTGGTGCTGGTGCGGTTGCCCGATGAAGAACAACACCGCAGCCAACCACAATTACTAAGATTAAAGTAATAAATGCCCATTTCCACCAGTTAACTTGTTTTTTACTATTCATTAATTATTCTCTCACAAATTCCCAACTATCATACTTAACCATACTCTTAAACAATCGACTTGCCATGTGCTGGTATCCTAAATTGTTCGGATGAAAATTATCTTCAGTCGAAATATATTCGTTTAAATTATGGTTCTTATTACTCATAATCGACAACAGTTGTGATTGCTGGACCTTTCCATGGTTTACCTTTTCTTCTTGTTGAATCAATTGTTGCCGTTGAGCTTTTGTTTGGTATTGGCCATATGACATTACTTTATAAATGCTGACAAAATGCATTTTTGAATATTTCTTTGTAACACTTTGGGTTGCCTGGTTCCACTGGTTAATTGAGTCATTAATTGCAGCTACATCTGGAAAGTATGTATAGACCGGATTATAAATGCTCATCACAAAGATTGGTGCATGCTTGTTCTCTTTTCTTACAGCCGTAAATAATTGGTTTAACTTATTCTCATACGTTCCTTGCGCTTGGTTAACGCTTGACTGAATCTTGGCCTGGGATTGCATCATAATGTCTTTCTCCAGTGTTTGCATTAAGTCATTACCACCGACCGTCATTACGATTACATCAGCATCTCTTAAATCTTTACGCATTTCTGCCTGCTTATTTAGCCGTGCAAGGATCTGATCAGAACGATCGCCGCTTACACCGTAATTAACGGTTGAAACACTGGTCTTCTTATACTTATCCTGAATTTTCTGCTTTATAATGCCTACATAGCCGCCGTTTTTCTTCTCATCACCCTGTCCATAGGTAAGCGAATCGCCAACTGCTACCAGCTTTACGTGACGCTTTTCTACACGTTTAACTTGTTGTTGCTGACTTATTGATGGCCGAATAAAGCGTTGATAGCCATACCAGCCACCAACCATAAGCAGAACCAACAGTAAAGCGCCCCATAACCACTTTATACTTTTTTTCATTATTTTCACCTTTTACCAAAAAAGCGGCATAGTAACTATGACCGCTTCCCAAATGTTTAAATTTAAACTATTCAGTATAGTAAAGCAAACAACATGCCCCTAAGCCAGTGTGGGTGGCAATAATCGGTACAGTTTCCCGGACTACGATGTCGAGGTTAGGTTCAAATTCTTTAATCTTAGTTAAGAGACGATTAACTTCACTATCCCCTTCAACATGAGAAATACCAACGCTCATGACTTTAGGACCATTTTTCATCTCATTCAAGATTCGATCCCACTCTTTATGAAGGGCCTTCTTTCCCCGACCTTTCATAATAATATGGATCTGACCATCATAAACCTGAAGCATTACCTTAATGTTCAATAAGTTAGAGAGGGCCCCAGCAAATTTGCTAACACGACCACCAGCAACTAAATTATCTAAGTTGTCAATTGCCAAGTAGAGCTTGGAATGCGCAAGAACATACTTCATTCGTTCGATCGCATCCTCAACGGAGCCACCTTTTTCAATTACTTTAGCTGCTTCGATGATCTGGAAAGCCATTCCCCGATCAGTTGTTTGCGAGTCGTAAACAGTAACCTTAGTCTTCGTCATCCCAGCAGCTTGTTCAGCCGCGTGGACAGTTCCGCTAATGGATTCCATCATGTCAACACATAAAACCTCGCTGCCATCCTCACCAAGCTTATTAAACGCATCAACAAACCGACCAATTGGTGGTTGTGATGTCTTAGGTAATGATTTAGCATTTTTCATTAATTCTGGAAACTGGTCATTAGTAATTGTTTCCCGTTCCACATATACGGTTCCATTAATCATTACCGTTAATGGAATCACTGTAATGTCATACTTTTTTATTTCTTCTTCTGTTAATCCTGCAGAGGAATCACAGACGATCTTAATCTTTCCCATGAAAATTCACTCTTCCTAGAAAATGTTATGTTATAATAATCTAGTCTTCAAAACTAGATGACAAAGTTTCATAAACCATTATGCGATATAAATTTGCGATGGTCAACTTATTTATTATTTAAGTATAGCAAAAGTAGCGGTAAAATTCATTGCTACATTACACGAAAGGGGTAGAAAAATGGAAAAAAGCAGAGAAACAAAGCATTCAGTAATTATTGAAATTGGGAATGCAATCACCCACGGAATCGGGCTGGCCCTTGCAATTGCTGGTTTAGTATTATTAATCATTAAAGCTGCTAAGACTGGTAGCCCAATGAGAATTGTTACATTTACAATATACGGAAGCACCCTCGTCTTATTTTATCTTTTCTCTACACTGTATCATTCACTCTACTTCACTAAAGCACGGCGAATTTTCCAAATTTTTGACCATGATTTTATTTACATCCTAATTGCTGGTACGTATACTCCTTATTGCCTCGTAAGTATTAAGGGCTGGCAAGGCTGGTCCTTATTTGGGGTCATTTGGGCACTTGCGGTTATGGGCGTTGTCTACAAAAGTATTTGGTTAAAGAAAAAGAGTAACTGGTCAACCCTCTTATACGTCCTGATGGGCTGGTTATGCATTGTCGCCTTTTGGCCGCTTTGGGATGCTCTCGGTCCTGTTGGCTTTGGTTTACTCTTTGCGGGTGGCCTAACCTTTACAATTGGCGCACTATTTTATAGCCGGCCTACTCAGTATACTCACCTCATCTGGCATATTTTTGTATTAGGAGGAACTGCCTTTATGTTCTTCTCAATCCTCTTATTTGTTTAACTCCCAAGTTTCAAACCAACAACTAGTCTGGTCATCTTCATTAACTTCATCACGTTTAAGCAAATGCCATTGATCATAATTGATCGGTGGCATTTTTACGTCGCCATTATAATGACCATTAATGATTGTTCGTTCAAGCTTATTTACTAACGGCATCATTAAAGAGAAAATCCGTGCTCCGCCAATTACGTATACCTGATTATCCGGTAACACATCAATCAGCTGATCAAGGGTTTCAACATCATGCACAACCGTAATCTGATCATTAGCAATTGATTGATGAGTTAACACAATATTCTGCCGGTGCGGTAATGGCTGACCAATCGAATTATAAGTTTTCCTTCCCATAATGACTGGGTGATTTGCAGTCAATTTGCGAAAATGTTTTAGGTCAGCAGAAACATGCCAAGGTAATTGGTTGTCCTTTCCAATCCAACCATCAAGATCCTCAGCCCAAATAAAATTAACTTCACGCATTTTTCTTTCTCTCCTTAATTAAACCGCGACTGGTGCCTTAATAGCAGGTTCGTGGGTGTATCCTTCCAACTTAATATCACTCATCTCGTATTCATCAATCGGCTTCGGTTCATCCGGTAAGATTAACTTAGGAGCCTTATGCGGAGTTCGTGACAATTGTTCCTTAATCTGCGAAAGATGGTTCAAGTAAATATGAGCATCCCCTAACGTATGAACAAAGTCGCCCACTTGCAGCCCACATTGATGAGCAATCATATGCGTTAACAATGCATAACTAGCGATATTAAATGGCACTCCAAGAAAGATATCGGCACTTCGCTGGTAAAGTTGACAACTTAACTTCCCATCATTTACATAGAACTGGAACATTGTATGGCAAGGAGGCAAGGCCATTGATGAAATGTCTTCAGGATTCCAGGCAGAAACAATCATTCGGCGTGAATCTGGGGTTGTCTTTATCTGGTCAATCACATTAGCAATCTGGTCAATTGTCTGACCATTACTAGTTTTCCAGTGACGCCATTGACTCCCATAAACTAACCCCAGGTCACCATATTTTTTGGCAAACTCATCATCGTTAACAATCCGCTCACAAAAATCACGTTTCTCTTTTAAATAAGCCTTTTTAAACTCAGGATCCTTGAGCCAACGATGACCGAAGTCTGTCATATCCGGGCCATGATATTCATCACTCTCTACCCACTTCTTAAATGCCCATTCATCCCAAATATGGTTTTTATGTTTTAAAAGGAATTGAATGTTAGTGTCTCCCCGAAGGAACCATAACAATTCACTTTTAATTAAGCCAAATGGAACCTTCTTGGTTGTGAGTAGCGGAAAACCTTCTTCAAGATTAAACCGCATCTGATAACCAAAAACAGATTTTGTTCCCGTACCGGTACGATCGCTTTTAGTGTGCCCATGATCCAAAACATATTGCGCTAAACTTAAATATTGTTGCTCATTTTCATTGATTGTCATTACGTATCCTCACTGTTAGTCAATGTAGTTACTTAAATATTCCCACCGCGCTGTTTTATCGTCAATTTCTTTTTTGACCTGATCTAGCTTTTTTTGCAATTCGGCCAGTTTTTGGTAATTGGCAGACTGCTCGGTCATCTGTTCTTCAATTGACTTGCGCTTATTATCAAGTTGATCAAGATCATCGTCAATATGATCCCATTCTAGCTTCTCTGCATAAGTTAGCTTAGTCTTCTTCTTTTGACTTGAACTTGGTACTGATTGTTGACTCTTGGCAGTTTGCTGTTTTTTTACAGCGCGTTTTTGCTGCTGCTCTTCTTCAGCCTGTTTTTTAGCATCAGCAAGATAATCAGTAAAGCGTCCAGTGTAACGTTGAATATCACCGTTACCGTGGAAAATTAACAAATCATCAGCTACTTTGTCCAAGAAATAGCGATCATGAGAAACTGTAATAACCGTTCCCGCAAAGTTATCCAGATAATCTTCTAGAACCGTTAATGTTCCAATATCAAGATCGTTAGTTGGTTCGTCAAGAAGAAGGACGTTTGGCTGTTGCATAAGAATTTTCAGCAAGTACAGACGGCGTTTCTCACCACCTGAAAGCTTTCTAATCAGTGTCCCGTGCATGAAGCGGGGGAATAAGAATCGCTCAAGAAGCTGGGTAACACTAAGCTTATTACCGTCCTTATCGGTAACATTTTCAGCAATTTCACTCAGAAAACTAATCATTCGTTTATCATCGTCAATTCCCTCAGTTTGCTGAGTGTAATAACCAAGCTTTACCGTTTCACCAATTTTGAGTACCCCACTGTCTAATGGTACCCGTTGTGCAATCACATTCAACAGGCTGGTCTTCCCTGCACCGTTCTCACCAGTAATTCCAATTCGGTCGCCCGCTTGAACTAACCAATCAAAATTATGGAGAATCCGATGATCACCCAGAGTCAAATCGGCATTCTTAAATTTAATTACATCTTTACCAAGTCGTTGCGAGCCTAAATTGATTGAAATATCTTCGTCAGTTTTTAGATTACCAACCTTATCTTCAAGCTCATGGAAACGATTAATCCGTCCCTTTTGCTTAGTTGATCGGGCCTTAGCACCGGTTCGCATCCACACTAATTCCTTCTTGTATAGCTGCTGATTCTTTTTCTCGGTATCCTTAGCTAATTCTACCCGTTCTGCTTTTTGCCGAACAAAGTCTTGATAATTACCATCATAATGATAAAGGTGACCAAATGACAATTCCCAGATGTGGTTAGTAACTTGGTCGAGGAAGTACCGATCATGAGTTACCAAAAGGACTGCTCCCTTATAAGAAGCAAGAAAGTCTTGAAGCCAGACTACTGAATCAAGGTCTAAATGGTTAGTTGGTTCATCTAAAAGCAATAAATCTGGGTGTTGAATTAATACCTGTGCTAGCCCTACACGCTTCTGCTGACCACCAGATAATTCACTAACCTTTTGACTAACGTTCTTAATTTTTAATTGAGTAAGGATCGTTTTAACCCGGCTATCAGCTTCCCATGCATCCTCCTGATCCATCTTTGCTTGCAATTTAGTGTATTGATCCATTGCTTGAGGATCCTCGGGATGATTACTAAAACGATCAAGTGCAAGCTCATATTCCCGAATAGTTTTAAACACAGGCTGATCGCCTTCAAAGATTGCATCCATAATCGTTTTGGTTGGGTCAAGCGCTGGCTGCTGTTGCAGATACCCAATCGTGTAGTCATTTGGTGTAGTGATCGAGCCGCTTTCCGGACTTGTCCGCTTACTGATGACGTTAAGGAGACTGGTCTTTCCACTCCCGTTAACACCGATTAAACCGATTCGATCGTTTTCGTTGATTGTAAAGGAGACATTATCAAACAGGGTTTTCTCACCATAAGTACTGGTTAATCCCTCAGCTTGCATTGTTTGCATCTCGTTTTATCCCTCTTTTTTTATTTTTTCTGCTTCATTAATTAAGGTTTCCCTATCATTAGGCAATTCACCGTTAACAACTTGTACTGTTAGCTTTTTAATGATCTTTCCTAGTAATGGACCAGGCTTTACCCCTGCATCGTTAATGAGAACTCCCCCATTAACAGCCAGTTCTTTACCGCTTTTAATGGGTAATGAGTCGTACTGCTTCATTAATTGTTCATCAGGAATTGCCCAGCCATATAATTTGGCAACTTGATTAGCATCCTGAACAGCATTTCTACCAGCCGTAAAGAAAGTCAACGGTGATAACTTTTTACTCCTTAGCCCCTGAATTACTGGGATCATCTTTTTAACGTTAGTAATCAGCTCATTTGAGGTCTTCCAGCTGCGAAGAAACTTACTTGCATCACGTGAGTCAAGTCCTAACTGAGTCACAATAACTGCCCACGCCTGTTCTGCATTCCGTAATTTCCAATTATTTAGCAATAATAGTCCGCTTAATTCAGTTTGCTTTCCTACTAACCCTGGACAATATTGATAAAGACCCGTTTGCAGAAACTCATTCAGGCCTGCTACCGGGTTTTGCCCCATTAATAGTTTTTCAAATTCTACCCGAATTCTTTCAACCGCTATTTTCTCCAATAAAGCAGCATTTTGTTTAATCCCTGCTAATGTTTCCGCCGCAATTACAAAATCCAGTTTACTAGCGAAGCGAACAGCCCGCATCATCCGCAAGGCATCTTCATGGAACCGCTCATTAGGATCACCGACAGCCTTGATTAAATGGTGTTTTAAGTCATCCAGGCCATTAAAAAGGTCAATCACCTCACCATTTTCCTTCAACGCGAGTGCATTAATCGTAAAGTCACGCCGTTTCAAATCCTCGCTTAACGACCGAACAAAGGTTACCTTATCAGGACGGCGAAAATCTTGGTAGCCAGATTCGGTTCGAAATGTTGTGGTTTCGTATCCCGTCCCATGATCAAGAATCATCACTGTGCCGTGTTCGATCCCGGTATCAACAGTGCGGTTAAAAATCGCTTTAATTTCACTTGGATAAGCACTAGTAGCAATATCAATATCGTGGATTGAATCGCCTAAGATCGTATCACGAACGCAACCACCCACAAAATAGGCTTCGAATCCCGCGTCCTCAATTTTTTGGAGTACCGGACGAGCGGGTTCAAAGATTGGCGGTAAGTGTTTGATGATCATTTAATCAAGTCCTTCATTTTTTAGTCAACCTCGATTATAGCAAATCTAGTAAGGGCGTGTGAACTGTTGTGGGTTCTTTTCTTTTGAGCGATTTTGGTTTAAAATGTTAGTTAAAGTAAATATCTGCTTATTAAGGAGACGCAAAATGAATTACCCATACCAAGATCGTTTTCAATTATTTTTGAATCAACAGGGACTGGCACCACTAACAATTAAGACCTACGACGCTACCCTAACCCATTTTTTTACTTTTCTCATGGATAATCGACCAGAATTCGCTGCCGAACCAAAATTAAAGAACCTAACTGAAACGGATGTGCGGGCCTTCCTAACTGCCCTAAAAGAAGATGAAAAGATTACCCTTAGCACTTACAATAAGAACCTTTCTCACCTGAATCGCTATTTTCGTTACCTCTTCACCCATCAGCTAATTAAGATTTACCCAACCCTGACAATCCACGGGAAAGCTACTAGTACCAATAAACGATTAACAACTAAGTGGCTTGAAAAGATTCCTGAAATTCTCCAGGATGAGCACCTCCACTTCTATACTCGGTTAACCATTTTCTTATCAAGTCGTGGTTATACCGTGAGTGAATTTCTTACTCCCGGTTTTGAAGATGTTTGGGATAAACTCTCACCAACAAATTCGACAGAAAAACTGTTTATCACAAACTTCAATCAATTTATTCGGCCACTTCAAGAACTTCAGCACTCTTCACAGATCTTTCTTAAACAGCGCTTCTCACCGGATAATCCCGGGCTCTCAAACGCTGGTCTACATAAATACCTGCGTCAAGATGAAGATTATCTCGGCTTTAGTCTAGCACCCAAATTTCTCCACCAATCATTCATCCTCTACGAACTTGGCCACCATCCAGAACTTTCTGATGCCCAATTGATGGAAAAACTAAGGCTCGATCCTGCTTCACTATTGTATTATCAGAAACAATTGATTAGTAAAAAATAAACAACCTAAGATTTAGTTATTACTGTTTTTAACGAAATTACAGTAAAGTTCATAACTCAATCTTGGGTTGTTTGCTTTATTCATTTATTTTAATACTCTTCATACTCATCCAGCAGTTCTTGCATTTTATCATCTGTTGGCACGAGCTTAAGGTAATGCTTTAATTCTTCAACCATTTGCTCGGTATCACCGGACTCCCGATAGAAGTTGACTAACTCCTTTAAGAAAGTTGGGTTTTCACTATAAGTAACTGCTGCTTCACGATAGTACTTGCCAGCAAGATCAAATTTTTCCAAGCGCTGGTATGAACGAGCGAGGTTCCAGTAAATCTGCGGATCAACCTCGTCTTCCTCAATTAATGGTTCTAGTAGTTTGATATTCCCCTCGTCATCATGGGTGTGAAGAAGAAAGTTACTATAATCTAAGTTAATCGTTAAGTTATCTGGATCAAGCTCATGGGCCTTCTTGAGGTACTCATCCATGAGTTTATTATTACCCAAATGGCTGGTTACTTCGGCTGCTTGAGCGTATAGGCGAGCATTATACTGATCAACCGCTAGCCCTTCTTGGAGAGTCTTGAGGGCTTGCTGATACTTATTCTCCTTAACATAAGCCTTGGCAAGCTCAGGATAAACAGAAGCATATTGAGAATCATCCTGAATTAGTTCGTCAAATGTCTTAATTGCAGTGGCTGTTTCTCCCAGCTGTAATTCAGTTAAACCGGTTTGGAATCGAATATCACTTGTCCGGTATTCCGGGCTCACCTGCTTTAAGTACCCTAACGCTTGCTTAAACTGACCACTTTGGGCGTAACAAATTCCCAACCGTCCAGCAATGTTAACCTTGGCAAACTCAGTATACCCATTCCGGATCAGTTCAAAGTAATATTGAATAGCTTCATCAAAACGACTGGTCATAAAGTAAAATTCACCAAGGGCAAACTGGACCGCTGGCTCATCAGGGGCGATTCGGTAAGCCTCCTTCAGCTTTTCTTCCGTAACCTCATACTCATTTTCTGTTTGGTACAAATCGGCTGCAACTAGTAACGATTGCAAATAAGCATCTGAATCAGGCTGGACTTGAGCTAAGTAAGATAAAGCTTCGTCATTATGGCCCTCACTAACTGCGATTTCCGCTAAATTAACCCGTAGTTCATCCTCATTCGGATATTTAGCCAATAAGTGCAGGTAAGCCTGGCGAGCTTGGTGTAGGAAGCCCATTCCATATAGTTCCTCAGCTAAACTAAAGATCATATCATCACTATCTTTAGCCAGGGCCTCGGTAAAGGATTGTTGAGCTGCTGGCATCTGGCCGGCTTGGATTTGTTCTAACACTTTTTCAGAATAAGTCATTATTTTCCTCCTCTAGCATTACCCATCATACTAATTATCTTAGCATAGTTAAGCTAAAAACAGTTGTTAGCCACATCAAAAAAGGACCATGAGCAATAATGTTCACAGTCCTTTAGATATTTATCAAGTAATTTGGAATTACTTAACAGCATCCTTTAAAGCTTTACCAGGCTTAAATGCTGGTACCTTGCTTGCAGGGATTTGGATTTCTTGACCAGTTTGTGGGTTGCGACCCTTACGAGCAGCACGTTGACGTACTTCGAAGTTACCGAAGCCGATCAATTGAACCTTTTCACCCTTAGCTAATGATGCTTGGATTGAGCTAAATACCGCATCAACAGCAGCAGTAGCATCCTTCTTAGTTAAACCAGTTGCGGTTGCAACATTACTTACTAATTCTGCTTTGTTAGCCATTTAATTTCACCTCCAACATCTAATGCAACTACCAAATAGTTACACCAATGAATGAATGTTAATTTTGAGTGGTCCAAAATTAACGAAACATACGAAGTACTCGTATAATTTCATTGTTAAGATTAGCATAGTGAAACATTGATGACAAGCGGTTTATAGGCTTTTTCACCCTTTTTTCAGAAATTTATAACTAAATTGAATGATTTACTGACGCTTTCGCTTAATAATCCGGATTGGTGTCCCCGTAAAATCAAACGCCCGGCGAATTTGGTTCTCTAAATAACGCTGGTACGAAAAATGCATTAGGTCAGGATCATTGACGAAAATGACGAATGTTGGTGGCTGAATAGCAACCTGGGTTCCGTAGTATACCCGCAACCGACGCCCATTTTGTGTTGGCGTTGGGTTGGCAGCTAGTGCATCCATCAAGACATCGTTAAGGACAGCTGATTGAATCCGTCGACGACTATGATCGTAAACATCTTCAATCATTGTTGGCAGTTGATTTAGTCGTTGTTGAGTCTTTGCAGAAACAAAAATAATTGGTGCATAGCTTAAGTATTGAAATTCATTCCGAATTAAAGTTGTAAAATCAGTCATTGTTCGGTGGTCTTTATTCTTGATTGTATCCCACTTATTAACAACAATAATGACTCCACAGCCTGCTTCGTGAGCATAGCCGGCAATATGCTTATCAAGCTCACGAATTCCTTCTTCAGTATTTAATACCACTAAAACAACGTCACTATCATCAATTGCTCGCATTGACCGCATTAATGAATAACGTTCAGTGTTTTCATAAATTTTTCCTTTTTTCCGGATCCCGGCTGTATCAATCATCGTAAATTCACGACCATCCTTAGCCGTAAAGCGAGTATTGATAGCATCCCGCGTTGTTCCGGCAACATTTGAGACGATTACCCGATTTTCACCTAAAATAGCATTCACTAACGAGGACTTACCAACATTAGGCCGGCCAATTAAGCTAAAGTGAATAGTACCATCATCTTCATTATCAGCCGTTTCAGGGAAATGGTTAATCACCGCATCAAGTAAATCACCGACCCCAACACCGTGAACTCCAGAAACTGGGTAAGGTTCTCCCAAACCTAATGAGTAAAAATCGTAAATATCACTCCGGCGTTCTGGATTATCAACTTTATTGACAGCTAAGACAATTGGTTTGTCTGAACGATATAAAATCTTAGCAACCTGCTCATCAGCATCAGTAACACCGTTTTGAATATCAACAACCAAAACGATGACATCTGCTTCATCAATTGCCACTTCTGCCTGTTGACGGATTTGGGTAAGGAGAGGTTGATCAGAAATTTCAATCCCACCAGTATCAATTAGGTTAAAATTCTTGCCTAGCCACTCAGCATGGGCATAAATTCGGTCTCGGGTAACTCCCGGTGTATCTTCAACAATAGAAATCCGTTCACCAGCGATTCGGTTAAATAATGTCGACTTTCCGACATTTGGACGACCAACAATCGCAACAACTGGATTTGCCATTTTTACACCTTCCTTCTTTTATTTGAAATAAAAAGAGTATGACAAAATGCCATACCCCTTTCTAAATTAATTATGTGGTCTCGATTACTTCAAGCCCTTTAATTGATCACCAATTAAATCACCCATTGAGAAGCCACTTTCTTCTTCAGGGGCGTTGTTCATGAAGTTACGGTTATTGTTACGACGAGGACGACGACGGCCACGGTTTTCGTTACCGTTGTTTTCTTCATCCTTTGGACGTTCTTCAAGAGCCTTCATGGATAAACCAAGACGTTGATGTTCAGGATCAACATTTAAGACCTTAACCTTAACTTCTTGACCAGGCTTCAATACATCAGCTGGTGTAGCAATGTGCTTGTGAGAGATTTGAGAAATGTGTACCAAACCTTCAACACCAGGGAAAACTTCAACGAAAGCACCAAAACTGGTTAACCGCTTTACAGTACCAGTAAGAACACTGCCTTCTGGAGCCTTTTCTTCAATATCATCCCATGGTCCAGGTAATGTTTGCTTGATTGAAAGTGAAATCCGTTCACGTTCAGGGTCAACATTTAAGACCTTAACCTTAACTTCTTGACCTGCTTCCAATACATCTGAAGGCTTGTCAACATGATCATAAGAAATTTCAGAAACGTGAACCAAACCATCAACACCACCGAGGTCGATGAAGGCACCGAAGTTAGTCATCCGAGCAACTTTACCTTCTACAACATCGCCTGGTTGAAGCTTAGCAAAGATTTCCTTAGCTGCTTCTTCGTGTTGAGCTTGAACAATTTCCTTGTGAGAAAGGATAAGACGGTTTTCACTAGGTTCGATTTCGATAATCTTGAATTCAAGTTCTTGACCCTTAAATTGGTTCAAGTCTTCTACGTAGTGATCAGTAATCATTGAAGCAGGGACAAAGCCACGTACTCCGGCATCAACTACTAAGCCACCCTTAACAGCTTGGGTAACCTTAGCGGTAATGTGTTCACCAGCATCGAACTTCTTTTGAACGTCATCCCAAACCTTACGTGCTTCAAGACGACGGTGTGAAAGTAAGTAGCTACCATTTTCCTTGTCGTTACCGATCTTAGAAATAACTACTAAGTCAAGTTCGTCACCGACTTTAACTGCGTCATTGATGTCTTCAACTGGCTTGGTTGATAATTCCTTAGCAGGGACGACACCTTCAACCCCTGCATCTTTAATACCAACGATAGCTTGGCGATCATCATCAATTGCCAATACTTCACCCTTAACAACATCACCCACTTTTACAGTTTCAATGCTATCAAGAGCTTCTAACATATCGTTTTTGTTTTCGTTGTTTTCAGCCATTAAAAAAAATCCTCCTTGCGACAATCAACTCTAAAAAACATTTTACTAGATGAGCGCTCACATTTCCAGTAATTATGCTAAATGTTTTTCAGTTTTTTTAATTATTTTACTAATCTCTGCAACAACCTCATCAATTGTCAAATTAGTTGTATCTAATCGAATAGCGTCACTAGCTTGAGTTAGCGGGGAAACCTTCCGCGTTGAATCTTTTTGATCACGTAACTCGATTGCCCGCTGTAGCTCTTCTAGGCTTGTAGTCGTAATCCCTTTTTGTTTGTTTTCTAAATAACGGCGCCGTGCCCGTTCATGGGCAGTTGCCACCATAAAAATTTTGACTGGAGCATGAGGCAAAACAGTCGTTCCAATGTCACGACCATCCATTACGATTCCGCCTTCAGCTGCAATTTGCCGTTGCTGTTTTGTCATTTCCTGACGCACGGTTGGGATCGCAGCAACTGCCGAAACATTTTTTGCAACTTTAGGAAGCCGGATGTCTCGTGTTACTTCCTGACCATTAATAAACACTCGCTGCTCTGGCTCTGCTGGTTGAAAGGTAATCTTTATTTGTTTTGCTAGTTCACTAATCTTTTCGGTATCAGTCATTGACAGTCCTTGCTGTAAAGCGGCAAGAGTAACTGCTCGATACATTGCGCCCGTATCACAATAAACATACCCAAACTTCTTAGCAACCCGCTTAGCAACGGTGCTTTTACCCGCTGAAGCTGGTCCATCAATTGCAACCTGTAATCCCATCGTCATTCAATTCACTCCTCATTTACCGAACTCTTAACTGTTGCCCCGGTCTTAAATGTGCATTTGGGGTTAAACCATTTAACCGCATTAATTCATTAACAGAAATTCCGTTCTGTGTTGCAACACGATATAAGCTACCGTTACGAGGAACAGTAGCATAGCGAACCATACTTGATGATTGGCTCACCGATGAGGAAGAACTTGTACTAAGCGATGAAGAACTACTCATACTTGTTGCCGAGCTCTCATTAGCCTTACTAGACGAACTCAGAGAATTGTGCTTTTTTGAACTGGCTTCCCGTTTCTTTGGCTGGGCTTTTTTTTTAGTTGATTGTGACTGTGCTAACCGTTCAGTTCTTACCGGATGATTCATCGTTTGCTTATGGTTAACCCAGTATATCAGCGGAATAGCCGCCAAAATAATTATTAAAACGATCAAGACAGTGGTAATAGTAGAATTATGTTCTCTTTGTCGCCGATGTTCGGTTCGTGACAGGTGACCATCACTACCTAAATCTTCACTATCAGCAAACTTTTTATCCCATAGCTTGTCGTTAGCCTCACGACTTTCTTCCCGTCGTTCACTCATGGTTGCCCCTCCTTTTATAAAATTAACATTCTGATTGTAGCGCAAATAATCATAAAATGTCTAGTTTTCTTTATTATGATTAATATTAAATAACTGATAAAGTCGTTCTTGCCAATTTAGTTTTATTATTGAATGTATGTGCTTGGTTTGACTATCATCGTTTTTTTCAAACCGCTGAAGCAACGTTTCATCAGTAATATCACAACATGGTACTTGGGGCTTAGCCAGCCGTTCACCGAAGTATTCTAAAATCATCTGTCGTCGACATAATTTAGTATTATTAACGTATCTTGCCATCCAATTCAAATGATTTTTCAGACTTATTTGCCTGTTTTTAAATGCTTTTATAATTGTTTCACCATTATAGCCGTGTTCTAAGTAAAAGGTAAATAATTCTCGATTATCCCCCAATACACTACTGGGCTCGCGCTTTTCCCTTACAGCATTTAATAATTCCTTATCAGGAAGTTCAATATGGTTTAGCGTTTGTTGAATCTGTTCATCACCTGGAGAATACAGAAGCAATGCTAGACTTGGCTTGCCATCACGACCTGCCCGTCCGACCTCCTGAACATAGCTTTCCAAATTTGCCGGTTCATGAAAATGAATGACAAAGCGAATATCATCCTTATCAATTCCCATCCCAAAAGCACTTGTGGCACAAATTAATTGTACCTGGTTATCCATGAACTGTTGCTGTAAGCGGTAGCGATCTATTGGAGCAATTCCCGCATGATAAGCAGCCACGGTCTTCTTTGTTTTCTGGTTCAGCGTTTCAGCAAATTGCGTAGCTAATTTACGGCTTGCAAAATAAATAATTCCAGAACCTGCTAATCGATTAACTAGGTCAATTAGATACTGCTCCTTCTCATTAACGGATATGAAACGTTCTACTGCATAATAAATATTGGGACGATTTACAGAACGAATTACTTGAGTAACTGCATCCCCCTGTAGTCCCATCTTTTGAATAATATCCTGACGTACTTCCGGAGTTGCCGTAGCCGTTAGCAAAAGTGTCGTTGGTGAACCAAGCTGCTTCAGCACCGAACTAAGCAAGAGGTATTCTGGGCGAAAGTCAGGCCCCCACTGCGAAATGCAATGAGCTTCATCAACAACAAACAACGTTATCTGAATTTTCTTTAACTTATTAATAATCTCAGGATTAGCGAGTGATTCTGGTGAAGTAAAGATAAATTTGAACGAAGAAAGACGCTGTAAGGCCTGGTGACGACTTTTACCAGTTAGTTGACCATTAATCATTAGGACTCGTTTTTCTCCAGAACGGTGAAGACGATCAACCTGATCCTGCATCAAAGAAATTAACGGTGACACAATCAAAACTGTCCCGGGCAGTAAGTATCCCGGCATTTGGTAAAGTAATGATTTCCCACCACCAGTTGGTAGAATTGCCAGAGTATCCTGATGATTAAGGATCGCCTTAATGGTTTCCTGCTGACCGTCACGAAAAGCGGTAAAGCCAAATTGCTCATTTAATTTTATTAACAGTTGTCGATCACTTATCATTTAATCTCTCCTCATATAATTGATAGAGACGGAAGTAATAGAACGCTGCTGGTCCTCCTGGGACGATTTCTGGATCAAATTGCCAGTCTTTCATTTTTCCTTGATAATGTTTAGCTAATTGGCTCCGAATGCTTACTGGCAAGGATCGCTCCCAATCAATCGAATCAGGATGAACGATTGCAGCTTCTAACAAGTGTTCGCGAACAGTATTAGCCTTGATTCTCCTTTTCTTGGCGATTTGACTAATTGAAATTCCTTGTTGATACAACAGTAACGTTTGATTAGCACTTTGACTTAATGGACTTTTTGCCAGCAGATCCACTAATAAACGATTTAAAACTCCTTGATAGCTATTCGCAAATGCAGCAATAGCTAGTAAGGCATCCTGCTTAATAACTGGTAATTGATAACCAGGAAGTTCCAATTGCTCACTGAGCTGCATAGCATTTTTGCCAGTAATTCGGTGACCAATGAGTGAATAAAAGAAATAATTAGCCAATCGCTCATCAGCACTTTCCAACGAGTCGCCAAATAGTTTAAGTTCCTGCACCAGATCGTTAATTATGTTTCCACGCCAGCTAAGAACCCATCGTTTTACAATTTGTTGTTCATGGTATTCGTTAACTACCGGAGCATAATAACGATTATGGTATGACAATTCCGAGGCCACTTGTATACCAAGCAGTAACCGTTGCTCAATCCGTCGCGTGTTAGCTAACCAGTACCAATCAAAGAAATGGGGCTGATACTGTTCACCTGCTAACTCCTCTTGTCTCAAAACTCCTAAAGTAGTTAACAGCACTTGTCCATCAGGATTTCGCTGAATTAAGTTAGCCTTAACTAATTCTGCAATGGAATTTTCAACCTGCTTTCGTTCTAATGAACGCTCTGCCCCCGTCCATTTAAGGATGCCGTACTGTTTAGCCCAAAAGAGGGTTGATACTGTTCGGCGATTCTTTAACGTATTTTCAATCACCCTAATCCGTCGTGGCTGATGTTCATCAAAGAAGCTTAACAAGAAATCATTCATTTTTTCACTCTCCACTCTAATTAATTATAACGAAAAGCAGTGGAAATGATCTGAAATAAAATTAGATTATCTTTAAATAAGCAAAAAGACCAGTCTCTAATGCCCGTATTTAATGAGACACTAAATTCTGATCTTAATAATCTTTAATTACTATTGTTCAAGCTGCTTTTGATTAAGCCATGACTTTAAACGAATAGCCACTAGTGCAAAGACAGCTGAAACAAGAACCCCCTTAATCAAATTAAACGGAATAACAGCTACCGCAATTAGTTCCGGAATCGGCAGGGTTGATTTCCAATTCCACAGTGCCATGTATAGCGGTGTTAGTACCCACCAATTTAATAGGGCCATCACTACAACTAAAGTAACCGTTGCCGAAATACTCCCTAACCATAATTGACGCTTGAATGACCACGACTTGTGCTTCAACGCCCAACAGAATGGTAGCAGCAATGCTAATGATGATAGAAAGTTACCAAGAATTCCAACCAATTCGCCAGCAGAAAAGCCTCGTGTCATTGCGTGGATTAAGCATTTCAAGAAAGCAATCATCACCCCGGCAGCAGGGCCATAGATAAAGCCGCCAATCAATACCGGTAAGTCAGAAAAATCCATTTTAAGATAAGGAGCAACCGGTAAAATGGGAAATTCAAACAACATTAAAATAAACGCCAACGCGCTTAGTGAACAAACACCCACCATTTGGTGAACTTTTTGATGAGACGTAACCATCAATAACAACCTCCTATTGAGATTGTCTTCAAAATTATCTAAACATAAAATAAATGCACGCCACCTAACTTGTCCGTCGGCAACGTGCATTTTATAATTCGTGTTTAAATAAGTGTAGTAGAATCTTCTGCATACCAGACTATACTGTCGGCTCTGGAATTTAACCAGATCAACCATTGAAATGGGTTGCGGGCTATACCGCCGGTCGGGAATTTCACCCCGCCTTGAAGACAATTTCTATTAAATTTTACACTTATATTTTACAAGTAATTTTTCAAGCTGTCAACGCTTGACATTCTACTTACTGATCCTCTTTAAGAGTTTAACCTCATCTTGTTTCAGTTCTCTAAATTCACCAGACTGCAAGCCGTTGAGATCCAATGGACCATAGGTTTCGCGATGAAGCTTTATTACGGGATGGTGAATTGCATCAAACATTAGCTTAACTTGGTGGTAACGCCCCTCATGGATTGTTAGCTTGACTAAACTAGTCTGCTTTTTGTGATCAGTTTCAATTAACCGGCTCTTCGCCTTTTTGGTTAACCGTCCATTGACCTCAACCCCAATTCTTAATTGCTTCAGATCATTATTATTAACAATCCCCCGAACCTTTGCGATATATGTTTTCTCCACTTCAAATTTGGGATGCATTAGTCGATTGGCAAGCTCTCCATCATTAGTCAATAGTAGAATACCAGTTGTATCATAGTCCAACCTTCCTACTGGGTAGACTCGTTCCGCTACTCCTTCTTCCTTCAAAATATCCACAACGGTTCGCCGGCCCTTATCATCGTGAGCACTCGTAATGACAGAACGGGGCTTATTCAGCAAGTAGTAAACATGGGCCTCCCGGTGTAACGGAACACCATCAACCACAACTTCATCATGTTCACTAACCTTAATTCCCATTTCTGTCACGGTCTTTCCATTAACTTGAACGTGACCGCTAGCAATTAACTTTTCTGAAGCCCGTCGCGATGCTACTCCTGCTTCAGCCATTACTTTTTGTAGACGTTCCATTTTCTTCCTCCTGCTGTTTCTGTCGTGCCTGTAACGCTTCCAAGAATAAGTCACCATTCATATCATCTAAATCAAGATCTTCTTGTTTAGCTAATGGTGGTAAGTCCTTCAACGAAGATAAGCCAAAATAATCTAAAAAGCTATCCGTTGTTACATATAAAAATGGTCTTCCGGGAGCATCCAATCGTCCATGAGTATCAATCAGTCCCCGAACCATTAATTTCTGAAGTGAACCTGAACTTTGAACACCGCGAATATCATCAATCTCCAAACGAGTGATTGGCTGGCGGTAAGCAATAATCGCTAAAACCTCCAACAGTGCTCGTGTTAGCGGGATCGTCAACGGCACTTCAAAATAATGCTTAATAACCGGAGACAACTCGTGTTTAGTTGCTAGCCGATACGTATCGCCACTATTTAATAACACCAATGCCGAATCAGGATCGTTTTCATATCTTGTTTTTAGCTGTTGAAGCAATCCAAGCACAGCCGGCTTCATAAAACCAGTAATTTTTGCTAAGTCGCCTAACGTAATCCCTTCATCCCCACTAATGAAAAGAAGTCCCTCAATCTTGGCTAGGTTTGTTGGCTCGATATTGTTCACTCTTTGATCCCTCCACTAAAATAATCGGTCCGAATAGCTCGTCTTGATGAACAGAGATCGCCTGATGCTTAGTTAACTCTAAAACTGCTAAAAAAGTTGTTACTAGCTCATCACGGGTACATTGACCAGCAAATAGATCATTAAACCTCGTTGCTGCTTGCTTAACAGTTGTAAAGACCTGGTTCATCCGTTGAGCAACACTAATTTTTTCCGCTGCTACCGTCTCATGAACCGGTGCGGTTAACTGACGTCGCCTAAGAACATCTGCAAATGCTCGTTGAAGCTGTCCAAGGGTAACCCCAGGTTCAACGTGCTGAGCAATCATTTCAGTAGGAACATGCATTGCCGGCCTGGTATATTCAGCTTGTCGAAAATCAGCTTTATCTTTTAAATGAGCGGCTGCTTTTTGGTATCGTTGGTATTCTAATAGCTGTTCGACCAGTTCTTGCCGCGGGTCCGCTACTTCTTCATCTGATTCCTCTACCTCTTCTTCCGGTTGTGGTAACAATAAACGACTTTTTATATTCATTAATGTTGCCGCCATCACAAAATAATCACCAGCTACTTCAAGTTGGTGACTCTTCATTGCCCGTAAATAATCAAAGTATTGTTGAGTAATCTGCTCAATTTGAATATCATAAATATCCATTTTTGACTGACGAATTAAGTGTAATAAAAGATCGAGCGGTCCTTCAAAGCCACCAATCTTTAAGGTAGGCTGAAAAGGATACCGTGGGATCACTTCTTGATCATTTTTCATTATTTCGCTCCCAATTTGATATTAGTGGTTGTGTTTTTAACGTTCCCATTAAACGGCAATCTTGATATTGCTCATGAATTGCAGTTAATAACGCATAAACATTTTTTCCGGAGCGATCAGTTGGTGTAAAAGAAAGATGACGAACCAAGACATACTTTTCTCCTACTTCTATAACAATAATCCCAATGAAGTGATTATCTTCAGTGTCTTTCCATAAGTATATCTGGTAATTCTTATCTAAAGAAAACTTAATTGCGCTTGCTAGCTGATCGTAATCCCGTAACTCTGGAAGAAAAGATAGGAGACCCATTGCAATTTTTTCATAATCTTTCCGATATTTAACTAGCATACTTTCCCCCTTTGATTAATTCAAGCTCGTGGATGACAGCGACGATAAATTGTCACAAGTTCTTGGGTATTAAAACGAATATATGACTCAAAGCTTTCACGACCGGTTTCTCGACCAAGTAGCGTCTGAACTGCTTGCCAACTGGCACCATTTTTTAATAAATCTGCAGTAAAAGTATGGCGAAGAGTTTGCAATGTGATTTTCTTTGATAGGCCGGATTTTCTAACAATCTCCTTAAAGTTTTTCCAAACCCCCTGGCGCGTCATTTGACCACCACGAGCATTTAAAAAGACATAATCACTTGAATCACCTGCTGTTGCCCTAAGGTATCTTGCCAACCATTCCTTAGCTATTTTACCAAGAGGAACAATGCGTTGATGACGAGGATTATCTTGAAGCTGAAGAATTTGTAAATCAAAATGGACCTGCGAACGCTTTAAGTTTATTAGTTCACTAACCAGCATTCCCGTTCCATACATTAATTCTAACAATGTTCGGTCACGCAAACCATTAACTGTAGTTGTATCAGGGATCGCAAATAATTGCTCAATCTCCTGCTGGGATAATGTTACGGGGGCCTTCCTTGTTGCTACCTCTTCAAGATCAATATAGTCCATTGGATTTACCTGAACCTCATGCCGGCGTAAAAGATAGCGATAGAGTTGGCGAAGGCTTGAAATCGTCCTATTGATTGTGGTGCTAGCACGATCTTCACGTTTCATTTCAGCAATAACATTAATTACCGCATACTGATCTACTTCCTGCCAAGTATTAATCCCGCTAGCGGTAAAAAAGGCTGCACATCGTTCTAAATCGTGGCGGTAACTTTCCCTCGTATTTTGTGAACGCCCCTTTTGAGTCATTAAATAGTCAATAAAGTGATCAATTGTTTCCTGCATTGTCATTCTTCTTTTCTCGGAGAACTAATTGCCCTTCTTCTTCAGTTACTAAGTTGGCTTTCAAGAGGTGCCCGATTGCTCGCTTAAATTGTCCCTTACTAATCCCAAAGACTTCCCGAATTACGCCTGGATCGGTCTTATCAGTATATGGTAAGCGATGGTTTGGATTATGCTCTAGCATTGCAAGGAGCATTTTAGCATCCTCGCTAATTGCTTGATAAGCTCGTGGCTTAAGAGAAAGGTTCAACCCACCATGAGAAGAAAGGCCAATCACCCGTGCTTTTACTCGTTGACCAAGCCGTGGTTCCTGATCACGTTCACTTGGATGAATGTAACCAAGATGATAACCATCAGTTAATACAAAGGTGCCACTCATTTTTAGCCGATAAACCGTTGCATAAGCATCCCGATTCAACAACCGTTTATTAGGAGCAGTCGAAATAGCCTGATAAATTTGCTCATCTGCTAATTTGCCCCAAATCCGGTCCTTATCATCCACTTGAAGTGCAAGGAGAAGCCGATCGCCCGGTTGTGGCCACAGATGCTTTAATGATGGCAGATCATCTAATGAAACTGCAATATCCTTATTTGGCAAACCAATATCAACAAACACCCCTAAATCCCGGCGAACACTAACAACAGTCCCGTAATCATAATGATCTACCTGAACAGTTGGGATATGCTTACACGTCATTTGTAGTTGGTGATCTTCATTTTCGTAGACAAACCCCCGAACTTGCCCACCAATATGGAGAACTTGGGGACTCTCATCTTTCGGTAAGCGATATGTTTGCCCGTTACGGTCTGGTTGGATAAAGTAATCCTTTTCGTTTTCATCAATCATTACTGCTGTAACAACTTTTCCTAATGCTGAATTCATCAACTAATCCCACTTTCATTAATCCGATTTCATTTTACTAATAAATAATTTTACACGGCTCTAACTAATTTTACTAGTATTATAGGAAACAAAAAAAGAAGCTGAGAGTTTCTCTCAACTTCTTTTATTATTCTGATAGCTTTATAAGACTTAATTAGTCAATAGTCTTAATCCGCATCATGTTAGTAGCACCCTTAACACCCAAAGGTACACCGGCAACAACGATAATCTTGTCACCCTTCTTAGCAAAACCAAGTTCTACAGCCTTCTTGGCAGCCAAGTCGAACATCTTATCAGTATTGCTCATTTCATCAACAACGTATGGTTGAACACCCCAGTTGATCATAAGGCCGCGTTCTACCCGTTCGTTAGGTGTAAGTGCAACGATGTCAGCGTTAGGACGGTACTTAGAAATCATCTTAGCAGTGTAACCTGAAGCAGTGTAGGCAACAATAGTGTGGATGTCTAAGTCCTTAGCTGCATTAGCAACGGCTGAACCGATTGTTTCAGTAACATCTGACTTGTCCCAATCAAATGTTTCAGTACCAAATTCCCAAAGGTGGTTTTCAGCCTTGATGTCAATAGCGTTCATCATTGCAACTGACTTAACAGGGTAGTCACCGTTAGCACTTTCACCAGAAAGCATGGTTGCGTCAGTACCGTCAAAGACAGCGTTAGCAACGTCAGAAACTTCGGCACGAGTTGGACGAGGGTTTTCTTGCATTGAGTCAAGCATTTGGGTAGCAGTAATAACTGGCTTACCTAATTCGTTACAACGCTTGATCATGTGCTTTTGAACAATTGGCACATTTTCAGCAGGAATTTCAACACCCATGTCACCACGAGGAACCATCAAACCATCAGAAACTTCAATGATTTCTTCAAAGTTGTCGATACCTTCTTGTGATTCAATCTTAGGGAAGATTTGAACGTCTTCCATGTTCTTTTCCTTAAGGAGTTCACGGATATCAAGAACATCTTGAGCCTTACGAACGAATGAAGCTGAAATGTAGTTAATCTTGTTATCCAAACCGAAGCGGATATCACTGCTATCCTTTTCAGTAATTCCTGGTAAGTTGATGGAAACACCAGGAGCGTTAACACCTTTCCGAGAACCAAGTACACCATGGTTAAGAACATGGCAAACAAGTTCCTTGTGTTCTTCATCCTTTTCGTCGATCAACATGTCAATCAAACCATCATCGAAGAGGACGTGGCCACCAACATGAGTATCATCGTAAAGGCCTGGGTAAGTAACGGCAATCTTGTCATGAGTACCTTCGATTGAAGGATCCATGGAAATACGAACCTTGTCGCCGATTTCGTAGTTAATCTTACCTTCCTTTTGAACAGTGGTCCGAATTTCAGCACCCTTGGTATCAAGCATTAAACCAACGTGCTTACCAGTAATTTCTTCGGCCTTCTTAACGTTTTCCATCCGACCCAAGTGTTCTGGGTGGTCACCGTGTGAGAAGTTAAACCGGAAAATATTTGCACCAGCATTAATCAACTTAACAATGGTGTCAACATCTGTACTTGCAGGACCAAGTGTACTTACAATCTTGGTTTTCTTCATAAATGAATCTCTCCTTTGCATTTATGCATCAACTGCGGTTTGCAATCGCATACCTCATTTGCACAGCCTTATGATAGCACTTTTTAAAATCCGTGTCTGTACTTTTTTGTGAAAAGATATCAAGAAAACGCTATCATTTAATAAATCTCATTAACTCTTAATTTTATTAACTTATTGAGGACTTTTCTGAAGGACAACATTGTCCTTGCCTAAAATTTTTATCAATCCCTGACGCGTTTCAGTTTGCGAATTCAGCCACCGTGATTGCGGTTGAATCTTTTTTTGGTCATTTTCAGGGTAGTAGATAATAACTGGAATAGGGCCCCGATGAGACGTCATAAACTGATAAAGCCGTTGCAGAACTTGCTGGTTGTCATTTTCTGGCAAAATCCGCAAGAACCACCGCTGTTGGGTATGGTGTTGGCGTTGACGCAATTCATTAGCGTCACGAATCTGATCAACAATTACCTGAAGTCCATGACCCTCTCGTTGCTCCGTATGTCCATTAATCATTACTACCTGATTACTCTTCAATAATGATTGATATCGGGTATATTGTCGCGGAAAGACCGTGGCCTCAATTTCACCAGTTTGATCTGTTCCTGATAGGAACGCCATTTGACGATGATCCTTTTTAGTGTGAATTGTTTTCACCCGGTTAATTAACATTAATATCGTAACGGTTTGACCAGGACGGAGCTGACTTGCTGGTTGGACTCGATACTTAATTGCTAGATCTTGATACTGGGTCACCGGATGTCCTGAAAGATAAACTCCTAAATATTCATTTTCCTTTGCTAAGCGCTCCGTTAACGGATACTCTTGGCGAGCAGCGATTGTTGACTGCAATTCCGGATCTGCTTCCAGCTCATTAGTACTGCTAAATAATTGAATTCCGGAGATCAGCATTGGTAAAGCATCAATCATTTCAGCACGGTTATAGCCGAGATCATCAAACGCACCTGCATAAATCAACGGCGCAATTAATTCCGGCTTTTGCCATTTACTAGCTAAGCGAGAAATGAAATTGCGAATGTCCTTATAGGGACCATTTTGCTGTCGTTCTTGAAGAATTTCACGAATAAAGTCACGACGAAGCCCCTTTATAGCAGTCAAGCCGAAGAATAATTGATTCTGGGACAGTGAAAACTGCTGTTGGCTTTCGTTAATCCGGGGGCCCACTAGCTTCACGCCTGAACGACGGGCATCCTGAACATGCATCTTTAATTTATCAACATTCGGTTCGGCATTCATCAACGCGGTAAAGAATTCTGCAGGATAATTAGCTTTTAGATAAGCCATTTGGAAAGCCATCTTTGAGTAGGCAACCGCGTGTGATCGATTAAAGCCATAGTTAGCAAACTGGTCAATGTAGTTAAAAACCCGTTTTGCCAATTCTGCCGAATAACCATTTGCTTGGGCGCCATTCATGAATTTAGCCCGCATCCCCTCCATTGTCGCACGCTTCTTCTTACTCATCGCACGACGCAAAAGATCGGCTTCACCCAAACTAAATCCTGCCATTACCGATGCCAGCTGCATTACCTGTTCCTGGTAGACTAAGATGCCATACGTTGCCCCCAAGATTGGTTCTAGTGATGGATCAGGCAACTGGTAATGCTCTTTTCCCTGTTTACGAGCAATAAAGTGAGGAATATTCTCAAGCGGACCTGGTCGATAAAGTGCATTGACCGCAACAATATCTTCAAAACTATCAGGATGAAGATTAACTAATACTTCCCTAATTCCCGCTGACTCAAATTGGAATACACCATCAGTCAACCCTTTTTGGAAAAGAGCTAACGTTTTAGAATCCGCTAATGAGATCTTTGAAAGATCAAACTGTGGATTTCGCTGACGAATTAATTTTAGGCTATTGTCCATTATTGAAAGATTTCGCAAGCCAAGGAAATCCATCTTTAATAGCCCCAATGCCTCTACGGTATCCTTTGGGAACTGAGTCATCAATAACCCTTCACTCCCGTTCTGCAGAGGAACAATTTCATGAAGCGGCTTCTCGGATAAAACAATCCCCGCTGCATGGATTGAGTAATGGCGAGGAAGTCCTTCCAATTTTTGTGCCACTCGGTATAGTAATCGGTATTCTGGGTGATCATTCAGAAGGTTGCGTAACCGCTGGGATTCTTTCAAGCTCTCTGCCAGACTAATGTGCAAGCCATGGGGGAGTGCTCCTGTTAATTCATTAATTGCGTAACGATTTAATCCAAAGACCCGACTTACATCACGAATAACCTGTTTGGCTGCTAGTGTCCCAAAAGTAATAATTTGGGCAACTCGATTATGTCCATACTTCTGGTGGACGTATTCAAGAACCTCACTTCGCCGATTATCAGGAATATCAAGGTCAATATCCGGCATTTGAGCTCGTTCAGGATTAAGAAACCGTTCAAATAAAAGATTATATTGCAGCGGATCAATATCAGTGATTGCTAAAGCATACGCTACTAATGATCCTGCGGCTGATCCCCTTCCCGGATCTGTTGTAATTTTTGTCCGGTGAGCAAAACGCATTACGTCCCAAACAATCAGGAAATAGTCATCAAATCCCATTTCATGGATTACTTTTAGTTCCTTAGCTAACCTTTTTTGGTAGTCAACTAGTTTTAAGCCTGGCGCAATCTGACGTTTTTTTAGCCCTTCAATACATAAGTAACGAAGATATTCAGCAGAAGATTTCCCCGTTGGCGTATCAAAGTGCGGGAGAATTGGCTGCTTAAATTCAAAGTCAATATTACATTTTACTGCAATTTCAACCGTCTTGTCAGCCGCTTGCTCAAGATTAACTGCTTGGTAGGCCCTTAAAATATCTGCCTGGGGTTGAAGGTAGTCCTTTCCAAGTTCTTTAGCTTTTTCTTCAACTTTTTCTAACTGAGTATTAGCATCAATTGCCTGAAGGACCTTACTGGCAAACAAATCATCTGCATTCAAATATTCGACTGGACTGACCCCTACTAGTGGCAGGGAATGACTCGCTGCTAGCTGGGTCAATGTTGAGCGTTGAATTTGGTCTAACTGGGGATTAATTCCTAAAAGGAGACTATCCTGATCAGTGCTTTCGTGAAGAAGATTAACAACTGTATCCTCGGTCTTTAACCAACTAAAAACTGTCGATTGTGGTGGAATAATAACGTATAGCGACGAAAGAAACGGCTTAATCTGTTCAAAAGTTAACGGAAGCGTATCACGATCACTCGTTTGTTGACGAGTGGAAAGCTCCATTAAATTTTGGTACCCTGCGCGATCTTTAGCCAAAAACAGCAATTCCAGGTTAGTCCCGTCAACATTGTTTAACGCAATTGTTAATTGCAAGCCGATTACTGGTTTAATACCTGCTTTTTTAGCGGCGTTGTAAAAATCAATTGCCCCATATAAGACGTTCTTATCAGTCAATGCAATTGCAGAGTAGCCGCGTTCTTTTGCAGTTGTGACCAATTCATTAATGCGAATTGGACTTCTTAACAGAGAAAAGCTACTTTTTACTTGGAGCGGTACAAAATCCACCTTGATTCATCCCCCTTTCATTAAGAAATTATAACAAATGTCGTTAAATAATGCTGTGAAAGGCTAGCGAGATTATTTAGTAAGTGTTAAAATTATTTTAATTGAGATGGATAAGGAGATGTTCCGAGTGAAACTATTAGAAGCAAACATCGGTGCTGGTGTCATTGCTCTCATTTTAGGTGAGATCTTAGCTTACATTGATAGCCAACTAGAAACAATGACCCCAGATTACCTACTGACTGGTATTTTGGCCGTTGTATTCGGTTTAGTTGCCGCTAACTGTGTATACTTCATCACACGAAAAGCTGATCCATCAAAAAACTAATTTCTAAAAGAACTAATAAAAAGAACCAGGAAGGCTAGCTTTCCTGGTTCTTTTTATTATGCCGCCCCGCTAAGTTTTTGTTTAACTAGAGCACAGCAATAAATTCCAACTTCAATCACCGCAATAAAGAAACTAACTGGCCAATTAGTTAAGTAACCAAGAAATAGCCCCAACCAGGTTCCTAAAAGAGAAAAGAGGATCGCTAAACCGATCATCTTAGCAACTCCATGAGTGAAATATTTCGCACTAGCTGCCGGTAGGGTTAATAAGATAAAAATTAACAACGAACCAACTATTTGTGCTGCCACACTCACGCTCAGCGCTAAAACAATTAAGAAAATAACTGAATATAGTGCAGCATTAAGTCCGCTTACTCGTGCACCAATAGCGTCAAACGAAGTGAACTTTAACTGGCGGTAAACTGCAAAGATTATTAAGATAACAACGATAGATAGGTATATTAATTGCCAAACCTCAGTTAGGTTAATCCCGACAACACTTCCAAATAAGATATTAGTTGCTGAACTAGCATTCGCACTACTTAAAGATAGAAAAAGGATTCCCAAGCCGATAAAAAGAGCGGAGACTGCACTCGTTACTGCTTCACGGCGGGATTCTTTAATACTCATTTGACCAACAAGAATCGAACTAAGCATTGTGAAAAGGATCATTCCGTTTAAGACCGGCCAGCCAATAAAGACGGCAAATGCTCCTCCGGCAAAGCCAATTTCCGACAAGGTATGAGTTAAAAAGGAAAGGTTTCTGGCAACAACAAAAACACCAACAAAGCCGCTAACTATTGCAATAAAGGTACTAGCAACAAAGGCATGCCGCATAAAACTAAGCGTTAACATTACTCAGCCTCCTTTTCTGGGCGAGGAAGTTCATTAATTGGACCGGTCAAATAACCATCCCCGGTCATTTGAAGAAAACGGGTTCCATAATGCTGGGCCAGGTCCCAATCATGAGTAACAAACATTACGCTTAACCCCTGCTGTTGAAAGCGGGTAACAAGGTCCAACAATTCATACTTCATTTCATTATCCAAGCTTGCAGTTGACTCATCAAGGATTAGTAAGCTAGGCTTGGGAAGCAGTGCCTGAGCTAAGTATGCCCGCTGCTTTTCACCACCTGACGCTAACCCTAGCGGCCGGTCAGCAATCTTTTGCAAGTTAGTTTGGCTAATTATTTCGTCCACACGCTGGCGTTCACTCGTTCTCAACCACGGGAGAAAGCTATGTTGAACATTCAACGCAATAAAATCGCGAATTGAAAGCGGATATTCCTGATCAATATTCCGGAATTGCGGAACATAGTCAATTTTGGTTTGCGGACTAATTATTATTTCACCCTTTTGCGGCTTAATAAAACCCAACATTGAGCGAACAAGGGTTGTTTTACCAACCCCATTTTCACCGATAACTACAAGAAAATCTCCCTGATTAATATTAAAGCTTAAGTTATCAATTACTTGATGATTACCATAGGCAACCGTTAAATCATTAACTGTAACAATTGACATTTTTACTTTTCTCCCTGCTGAATTCGTGAAAGATTCCGATATTGCGAAAGCATCCATTCCTGATAATTTTTAGCATTATTTGGCTTAGTTTCTGTTACCTTAAGCACCGGAACATGATTTTTGCGGGCTAACTTTACTAATCCATTAACGACATGATCACTAGTTTGAGAATTTTCGACAAAAAAGGCGATCTCATGATTTTTTATTACAGATTGTAGTTGTTGAATATCGTGTGGCGATGGATCATTACCATCTTCAATTGCTTTTTCAAAATGCTGATCCACTACCTGGTAACCAAGCGCTACTAATGAATAATCAAAGACTGGCTCACTAACCGCAACCTTATTATTTCCCGAGTTAACATTTGCCTTAATTTTTGCGATTTCTTGATCTAACGGCTTCAAAGAATTTATATACTCTTGAGCGTTTTTCTGATAGTAATCACGGTGAGCCGGATCAAGTTGACTATACTGATTAGCTAATTGTTGGGCCAATTTCTTCATCGTTGCTGGTTCATACCATAAGTGCTCATTGTCACCCGAGTGTTTTCCCATTAATTGGCCAACATTAATCACTTTTTGCGAATGACGATGACTACTAGATTTAACAACCTTGTTTAACCACTCATCATAACCTAAGCCATTTTCAACCACCACGTTAGCATTCCCTACTTGTTTTGCCTGAACGGTTCCTGGTTGGTAATCATGAGGATCAACCGAGGCATTATCAATAATTGACGTTACCTTACCGTACTTTCCAGCAACCTGCTTAGCTGCTTCCCCATAAAAATTGAGACTAGTTACTACCTGAATCGGCTTTTTATCAACATCGTGCGTCTTAAACGGGATCCAAGACAAGACTAAAATAACAAGTAATAGACTAACTAGGCACCCCACACCGATAAAATATCTCTTCATTCTTCTCTCCTTTAAGAGTAATAATTACTATTAAGAACAATTGATATCTTACCGAACTATCTGCTTAAATGCAAGGTTAAACTGAATAATTACTAAAAAAGGTGAGAAAACGCGAAATGTTTTTCTCACCTTCTATTGATATTTATTAATTTCTGAACTCACCGAGTCCAATTGCAAGCGTTATTTGTGTACTGTATTGTCCGTAATGCCAATTTCTAATAAATATTCATTAGTTTGAACTATTTAATTCATTAATCTTAAGAAGAACATCCAGTGCCTTTTCCATTGTTTGCAGGGAAACATATTCAAATCGACTGTGCATATTTTCTCCACCGGCAAACAGGTTTGGTGTTGGTAAGCCCTTATAAGAAATAGTTGAGCCATCAGTACCACCACGAACCGGATAGATTACTGGCTTAATATCTAATTCTTCCATCGCCTTTTTGGCAATTTCAACTGACTCCATTTTCCCCTCTAAAGCATCTTTGAGGTTATAGTATTGGTCGTACAGGTTCATGCTGATTCGCTTACTACCTAATTCAGTATTTAAGCCATCAACGATCCGTTCTAATAGGTGCTTTCGTTCTTCAAAGGTTTCCCGATCATGGTCACGGATAAGGTAAACCATCCGTGCATGATCAACACTACCATCAAACTTATAGAGGTGGAAGAATCCTTCTCGTCCTTCAGTTTTTTCAGCCCGTTCATGAGCTGGCAAACTATTGTGAAGATCGATTGCAACTTGAATGGCATTAACCATTGTTCCCTTAGCGACTCCAGTATGAACATCCTTCCCAGAAATTTCAATTTCTGCTTGAGCAGCGTTAAAGGTTTCATACTCCAATTCGCCTAATGGACCGCCATCAACAGTATAAGCAAAGTCAGCGCCAAAATCGTTAACGTCGAAGTGATCAGCCCCAGTACCAATTTCTTCATCTGGTCCAAGCCCAATCTTAATCTCACCATGCTTAATTTCTGGATGCTTCATGTAGTAAGCTGCCATTGTCATAATTTCGGCAACTCCTGACTTATCATCTGCGCCAAGTAAGGTTGAGCCATCAGTCGTAATCAGTGTATCACCCTGATAATTCTTTAGATTAGGAAATTCTGCCGGTGATAATACAAATTCACCATCATCATCCAATTGAATATCGCTTTGACCATCGTAATCTTCAACAATTTGTGGATTAACATTATGCGCATTGAAATCTGCCGTATCAACGTGGGAAATATAGCCAATTGTTGGAACATCATGGTCTAAGTTACTTGGAATTGTAGCGTAAACATAAGAACACTTAGGGTTTATGTGAACATTACTTAACCCCAAATCTTTTAGTTCTGTTTCTAATTCCTTTAAGAAAGCCGTTTCCTTAGGGTCAGAAGGAACAGTATCTGAATCAGGATTAGAACGGGTTTCCGTCTTTACATACTTTAAGAAGCGTGGCAATAAGCCTTTATATTTTTCTTCTGTCATTATTAATTCTTCCCTTCATTATTAACCATAAAATTAAACGGATCAGTGTTTATCTTATTCTGAACAATGGTAAAGTCCCACTTATTTTCCTGCTTCCATTGTTCAAAAAGTTTAGCCAAGCGTGGTTCACAAATTGCCTCAATATGATGGCCGGGATCAACTACCATTAAATGATTAGCAACCATATCATGACCGAAATGATAGGTAACGTCTCCCGTAACATAAGCGTCTGCGCCTTTCTTCACTGCACTTTGCCAGAAGTCTTGACCAGCACCGCCAAGAACTGCGACCCGGTGAATTGGCTTATCCATATCCGTTGGTGCAGCTAACCACCGTAACCCATTAACATTGAAGATTCGCATACAATACTGAGCAAATTCTCTGACAGTCATCGAACCATTTAATGTTCCAATTCTTCCCATCCCAACTGGTTGCCCAGATACAGGATCAGTGCCGGCTTCAACAAGCGGTTCCAAATTAGTTAGCCGTAATTTAGCCGCTAACCAATCATTCATTCCTCCGTTAGCTGTATCTAAATTAGTATGAGCAGCATACACTGTAATTCCATGGCTAAGCAGTTGCGCATACATTTTATTTTGCGGAATTCGAGTATTCAAATTCTTTGCGGGATGAAACATTACCGGGTGGTGAGCAAAAATAAAATCGACATCTTGCTTAATTGCTTCCTGGACAACTTCTGGTCGAACATCAAGAGTAGTCATTAATCGTTTAATCGGTCGATCAGGATTCCCTAATTGCAATCCGGGGTTATCCCAACTTTCCGCCAATTGCGGACTCGCAAATTGTTCAAAACGCTGAATCAATTCATTTCCTGTCGTCATTAATTAAGGACCTCCTTTATCAAGCTAATGTATTCCTCCTGTTGCTTAATTTTAGCAACTGGTGGTTTACTAGCTTGTTTAACTTGTTGGAGGACACCTTCCTGCCGTTGCAACTCATCCTGCCACTTTTTGGTAAATACAGGAGAATGCTGTTCAAGCAAGAACGGTCCAAAAGTTAATTCATACTTACTATAGCGAAAAGGAACAGTTGACGGTTCAGCAACGATCACCTCATAAATATGACCATCTTCGGCAACCATTCTTTCAGCCATAATCTGAAATTGATGGTTCATTAACCATTCTCTTAAACGAGCCTCACCAACATTCGGCTGTAAAATTAATCGGGTTACCCCAGCTAATTTTTCCGGATGAGCATCCAGAATTTGGGTAATTAATGCTCCACCCATACCAGCAATTGTAATTGTATTGATGTGATCGCTATCTTTAATTGCTGCTAGCCCATCAGCTAGTCGTGCTTGAATAATCTTTGCTAAGGCTAGTTTTTTAATCTCGCTGACAGCATTTTCATAGGGACCCCTTACAACTTCACCAGCAACTGCATATTCAATCTGACCTTGCAATGCTAATGCTGCTGGCAAGTAGCCATGGTCTGACCCAATATCGGCTACTCGTGCTCCTTGAGGAACAAATTTAGCAACCGTTGTTAAACGCTGGGATAAATTTTGTGCATCCACTATACCATTTCCTCTCAACATTTCTTTATATATAAGTATAGCAAATGTTTAACCAAAGAGGAGGACAACAATAAAGCCAAAAATGACTTTATCATTATCCTCCCCATTAAATTTCAGCCTAATTATTAACTAATTCAATTCTTTTACAAACTTACCAATCCGGTTAAGAGCCTCTTTAAGATCCTCATCGGAAGAAGCATATGAAAGACGAACATAGCCTTCGCCCCCAGCACCAAATGCACTTCCTGGAGTAACGCCGACTTTCGCTTGATGAGCCAATTCAGTAGCAAACTTAACATCATCCTTACCAAATGATTCTGGAATCTTAGCAAAGATATAGAATGCTCCTTCTGGTGTTGACATTTCGAAACCGAGATCGCGTAGTCCAGCAACAACAAAGTCACGACGCTTTTCATAGGTCTTACGGAATTCAACCGGATCTTCCTGACCATTATTAAGCGCCTCAACAGCTGCTGCCTGAACATTGTCAGTGACAGTCGTTACCAAGAAGGCGTGCATCTTACCAATACTTCCCATAATCTCTTGGGGACCGGCAACGTATCCTAAACGATAACCAGTCATTGCATGAGACTTCGATAGTCCTGAAATGAAGATTGTTCGTTCAGGAATCATTGAGGTTAATGAATAATGTTTAACCCCGTAAACAAGATCACTGTAAATTTCATCAGCGATAGCGTACAAGTGATGTTTTGCTATTACCTTAGCTAACCCTTCCAAAGTTTCTTGAGGGTATTCACGACCAGTAGGATTACTTGGGTAGTTTAGGAGAACCGCACGCGCACCATGGCCTTCCTTTTGCAATACCTCTTCAAGTTTTTCAGGGGTTAGCACAAAGCCGTCTGCTGAAGTATCAACTTGAATTGGGGTAGCACCGGTCATTGCTACTAATGGGAAGTAAAGCGCAAATACTGGCGTTGGAATAATTACCTTATCACCAGTATTTAATAATGCAAAAAGGGTTGATGCTAATGCTTCTGTCGCACCAACGGTTACCACAATTTCACTTTCAGGGTCGTACTTAACGCCACGAGTACGTTCAACATACTTAGAAATCGCTTCAAGTAGTTCTGGTTTCCCCATTTGTGGTGCATAATGGGAATCATTATCTTGAATACTCTTAATCGCAGCTTGTTTAACGTGCTCAGGGGTATTCATATCTGGTTCACCAAGGGTTAACTTAATGATTCCGGGAATATTAGAAACTGAGCGATCAAATGCCCGGATCCCAGAGGGCGATGTTGCAGCTAATTTATGGTTAATAGTACCTGTTAAATCTGATGACAACTTTGGCATTATAATGGTTCCTCCTTGTTAACAATTGAACATTATAAATATAATTAAGTTTAAATCCTTAAAACTTAAACAATTTAAGTGTACTGTGTAAGTTATCCTAAAGTCAAGGTGATTTTAATCTTTTTCTTAGAATTATTTAATTTAATAGGCATTTGCTTAAAATTGATTAATAAAATAAAGTTTTAAAAGGATTTAAAAACAAAAAGGAGCAGAAAAAATAAAATATTCTTCCTGCTCCTTTTATTTACCAATAGTTTCCGAACTTACAGAAACTAATTACGGGAATCCAAATAGGCTCACTTCGTATCGTAACTGAGGGACTCGAGCCTAATTACGAATGACTCTGATGATTTCATCATCATTCATCGTTCTAGATTAGTCAACCGTCCCTCCGAGAAAGTTAATTCCCAGCTTCCATTATTCAAGAAAATCCTTTAACTGCTTTGAACGAGATGGGTGGCGTAGTTTCCGTAATGCCTTAGCTTCAATCTGCCGAATCCGTTCACGAGTAACACCAAAGACTTTTCCAACTTCTTCAAGTGTCCTGGTACGACCATCATCAAGACCAAATCGAAGACGAAGGACGTTTTCTTCCCGGTCGGTTAATGTATCAAGGACATTTTCCAGTTGCTTCTTCATCATTTCATAAGCAGCATGATCGGCTGGACTAGTTGCATCCTGATCTTCAATAAAGTCTCCCAAGTGTGAGTCGTCCTCTTCACCAATTGGTGTTTCAAGGGAAACCGGTTCTTGAGCAATCTTAAGAATATTTCTTACCTTTTCAGTTGGCATATCCATTTCAGCACCGATTTCTTCTGGAAGTGGTTCACGCCCCAAATCCTGAAGCAGTTGTCGCTGAATCCGGATCAGCTTATTAATCGTTTCTACCATGTGAACCGGAATCCGAATGGTCCGCGCTTGATCAGCAATGGCCCGAGTAATCGCTTGACGAATCCACCAAGTAGCATAAGTTGAGAACTTGAAGCCCCGCCGGTAATCGAACTTTTCAACGGCCTTCATCAACCCCATGTTACCTTCTTGAATCAAATCAAGGAATTGCATCCCCCGACCAACATACCGCTTAGCAATGGAAACAACTAACCGTAAGTTGGCTTCAGCAAGTTCTTGTTTAGCTTCTTCATCGCCTTGTTCAATCCGGAGAGCAAGAGCAACTTCTTCGTCAGCACTTAACAGGTTTACCCGACCAATTTCTTTCAAGTACATCCGTACTGGGTCATTAATCTTTACTCCAGTTGGAGCCGAAGTATCCTTCATCGCTTTTTGGGATAGCTTTTCGGTGGCCATTAATGCTCGCGGATCAGGATCACCGTTTTCATCAACAACACTGATTCCTGAATCTTCAACGTTTTGAAGTAGGTTATCAATCCCGTCAGCATTCAATTCAAATGGTTTAGCAACAAGTTCGGTCAGATCATCATACTTAATGTGTTTGCGCTTCTTGTAAGTACGAATTAACTTACCAACAGCGGTATCATACTTTTTTTGATCGAAGTTATCACTATTTGAAATGACGATTTCTTTCTTTTTGCTTTTTGCCATATTAATTGGTCTCCTCCGCTTTTAATTCTTGTTGCTTCTTTAAAAGTTTTATTAACTTCATTGTTAACTGGGTTGCTAGTTCACTGTTATTTAATGAACTAGCTTCTCTAATCTGTGATTGCAGTTCTTTGATCTTTTGTGACAAGGGAATCTGTTCCTGAATCAATTGAACACAATCATCAATAAGTTGCATATTAACTACATCATCAACGTTTAACTGCTCAATTTGACCAAGAGTTGAACGTAAGCTATCTTCCTTAAGGTAATCCATTAATCCGGCAGCTGAATACTCCCCATGCTCAGAAAAATAACTCTCCGCTAATAAGTATAACGTTTGATAGCGTTCATGTGCAAAGTGAAAATCATTTATTGCCGCTACATGATCCCAAACTTCCTGATCATGGAACATGTACCTTAATAGTAACTGCTCTGCTAGCTCAGTCCGCTTAATGGGATTCCGCTGTAGTGCTGGCGAACTAGCCGGTCCCGGCCCCACCGAAAATCCCGAAGAACTTCCCTCATTTTGCGGTAACGATGCTGGTTGGGAGTGGCGTTTTCTTCCTCCTAAACGCCGACTAATATCTTGTAATTGACTCTTTAACGTTGCCTTATCAAGATCAAACTCCTTAGCAAGCTGCGTAAGGTACATATCCTGTTCCAATGACGACGAAAGAGTGGCTAGAAGCTTTAGGGATTGTTCTAAGTACGAAATCAGCTCGGTTTGGTTGTTAAGGTTCTTATTCAACCGATAAAAACGTAAATAAAAATCAACCGGTGTTTCTTCTTGATCAACTAGATATTTGGCAAACTTATCAGCACCATTTTGTTGAACATATTCATCTGGATCGATTCCTGCTGGTAATTGAACGACACGTAGTTGCATTCCCTGTGGCTGATGATCCCGAAAAAGTGTCACTGCGCGATCAATCGCGTTCTGACCAGCAGAATCACCATCATAGCAAATATCGACTTGTCTAACTGCCCGGCCAAGAATGCCAACCTGTTCTTCAGTCAGGCTCGTTCCCATCGAGGCAACACCATTCTTAGCTCCAGCGCTATAAGCAGAAATAACATCCATAAACCCTTCAAAAAGGTATATTTTTGATGTTCCCCGAGCCTCCTTGCGAGCAATATCAAAATTAAAGAGGGTGCGACGCTTATTAAAAATCGGTGTCTCGGGACTATTTAAATACTTGGGCGTGTCTGCAGGTACTTTACCGATTACCCGCCCAGAAAAGCCAATCACCCGACCATTTTGGTTACGAAGTGGGAACATCACCCGATCGACAAACCGGTCGTGAAGGCCGCCATTATTATCTTCTACAAAAAGACCTGATTTTCGTAACAACTGATAATCATTGATCTTTTGCTCCAAAAACGGCTTCAAAATTCGTTGTTCCGGAGCAAATCCTAGATTAAAGTCATTAATTAGCTCATCGGTCATCCCCCGCCCTTTCAAATACTTTAAGGCTTGAGCACCAGCAGGAGTATTCATAAGAATATGATGGTATAGCTTTGCGGCCTCTTCATGCATTACCATCAACTTACCATTAGGAGTATTATTCTCTTGGTGAATACTTCTATCACCGTTATTGAGGTATTGAGAAGGTAGATCAACATTAGCCAGTTGGGCGACTTCGGCAACGGCCTCTGTGAACGGAATATGTTTTAATTCCATTAAAAATTGAAACACGTTTCCCCCACGGCCACAACCAAAACAGTAAAAAAATTGTTTCTGTTCATTAACGGAAAAAGAAGGAGTCTGCTCCTCATGAAATGGACAAAGGCCAACAAATCCCTTTCCTGATTGGTGTAATTGTACATAGTGACCAATTACATCACTAATATCCACGGAATCACGAATTCGATCGATGACCTCTGATGGTATTCTTGCCACTAGCTGACACCCCCACTAATACTAGAACAGCTACGAAAGGCCGCAACCCCTGCGGAATGCGACCTCCATAACTATTTAGCCAAAATTAACTAATATATATGATACCACAAGTCATCAATAATACAATCAAAAAGGCTTATTTAACAATCAGTTTATCTAAGTTACCAATCAGGTACGTTTGCCGAGCAAGAATTCCCAGCTGAGTCAAACGATTATTCTTTACATTTTCATCCTTATCCATGATCATGTTCTCATCGAAGTATTCACTAATAATCGGTGCCAATGACCGTAGAGCAGCAAAGTTATCTTCAACCGTTCTTTGTGAGCTCTTATCAACTAAGTCGTTAACGGCATCGTAGAGCTTCTGTTCTGATGGGTTTTGGAATAAGCTTGGGTCAACCTTTACGGAAGAGTCGTTATTCCCCTTCTTAGCAATCCGTAATACCCGAGTTAATGCTTCAACAACACCCTTGAAGTTTTCATCGTCATGGTGAGCTTTGATTGCATTTGCAGCATCCAGAACGTTTTCAATATCAGCAGATTGGGTATCAGTAACAGCATCAATCACATCATGTTTCATGTGTTGACCACTCAATAACTGGTGAATCCGATCCATAAAGAAGGAACGAACCTGAGCCGCATTCTTGCTAATGTCAATATCAACATCCAGTCCAGCCTCATCAAAGGCCTTAACAATTTCTGGCTGGATATTTAAGAGCGGTAAATGCCAATTGCGGTCAGCAATAATCCGCACAATCCCAAACGCTTGACGTCGTAATGCATATGGATCATTGGAACCACTTGGAATCATGTCAACAGCAAAGAAGCTCATAATGCTATCAAGCTTATCAGCAATTGCTAAGGCAGCGCCAATCTTACTCTCAGGTAGATCTCCTTCAGCTGAAACCGGCATATAATGTTCCCGAATTGCTTGAGCAACAGCAGGCTTTTCACCGAAGAGCTTGGCATAAATTTCACCCATGACACCTTGTAATTCAGCAAACTCACCAACCATTTGAGTTGTTAGGTCAAACTTATAAATATGCGCTGCCCGATCGAGATCAGCTAATTCTTCGTCACTAAAGTTCAGCCGTTTGCCAAGAACTGCTGCAATTACAGCAACCCGTTGCATTTTATCGTACATCGAACTGATCTTATCATGGAAACTAACCCGCTTTAATCGTTCAACGTATTCATCAATACTAATCTTTTGGTCCTCTTCATAGAAGAATTTAGCGTCTTCCAACCGTGGTACCAAGACCCGTTCATTCCCCTTAATCACATTTTCTAGGTAGTCAGTATTACCATTACGAACTGCAATAAAGTTTGGTAAGAGATTACCCTCGTGATCACGAAGATAGAAGAAACGTTGGTTATCCTTCATTGAAGTAATTAAAACGGCATTCGGCAGAACCAGGTACTTTTTATCAAATGAGCCAGCAAAAGCGGTTGGCCATTCAACTAAGTTATTAACTTCTTCTAGTAAGTCTGGATCCTTATCAATTACCCAATCATTAGCGGAAACAATCTTATCAATTTGTTTCTCAATTAACTGCTTACGCTTTGTCTGATCAGCGATTACAAAATCATCATGCAATGCCTTTTCGTAATCAGTTGCTTGTTTTAACTCAACCTCATGGCCAAGGAAACGGTGACCACGAGTAATTCGTCCCGCTTCAACATCAAGAATCTTAAACGGAACCACTTGGTCGTTCAAAAGAGAAACCAACCAGCGAATTGGCCGGATAAATTGAAGGTTATTGTATCCCCACTTCATCAAGGTTGGGAAGTTCATTGAAGTAATTACGTCTGGTAGTCCTTGAAGAACTTCAGCTACTGGCTTACCACTGATATGCTTTTCAACAAAAACATATTCAACGCCCTTGACTTCCTTAAATTCAATATCGTCTACCGATGCACCTTGTCCACGAGTAAAGCCAATTGCAGCCTTAGTCCAATTGCCGTCTGCATCTTGAGCAATCTTCTTTGCGGGTCCCTTTACGGATTCATCTACATCAGGTTGCTTGTCGCTTAATCCATGGATCAAAAGGGATAGCCGCCGTGGGGTTGCAAATTCTTGGATCTCGTCAAAAGAAATCCGTTGTTCCTTAAGGTAATTAGCTACCCGTTCATGTAACTGCTTAATACTTGGCCTTACCACATGGGCAGGCATTTCTTCAACACCGACTTCTAATAAGTATGAGTTAGCCATGTTACTTGTCCCCCTTTTGAGCTTTCTTTGCTTTTTTAGCAGCTTGCTTTGCAGCCCGTTGCTTAGCTTTTTCAGCTTTCTTTGTGTACTCGTCTAAGGTCTTTTGCCGAAGCTTTTCATCATGAATAAGTGGGAAGCCTCGTTTGCGTCGTTCCTCAACGAAGGCCTTGGCAATCGACTTGGCCATGATCCGGATCCGGTGAAGGTAACCAGCACGTTCCGTAACGGAAACTGCACCACGAGCATCTAATAAGTTAAAAGTATGGCTACATTTAAGAACATAGTCATATGCAGGGTGAACCAAACCAAGCTTAATTAGGCGTTTTGCCTCAGTCTCATAATTATTGAACTCTGCTAGTAACATATCCTGGTTACTTTCTTCAAAGGCATACTTTGAATGCTCGTATTCTGGTTCCTTAAAGATATCACCATAGAGCACCCCGTCTGCCCATTCGAGATCGTAAACAGAATCAACGTTTTGAATATATTCGGCTAGTCGTTCAAGTCCATAAGTAACTTCGGCAGCCACTGGATTCATTGGTAATTCACCAACTACTTGGAAATAGGTAAATTGGGTAACTTCCATCCCATCAAGCCAGATTTCCCAACCAACACCGGCACACCCCATTGAAGGGTTTTCCCAGTTATCTTCAACAAAACGAATATCATGCTCAAGCGGATCGATTCCCAATTCACGTAAACTTCCTAAGTAAAGGTCCTGAATGTTATCAGGAGACGGCTTCATAATTACTTGAAATTGGTGGTGTTGGTACAACCGGTTAGGGTTTTCACCATAACGACCATCAGCAGGACGCCGCGATGGTTCAACGTAAGCGGCATTCCATGGTTCGGGACCAATTGCCCGTAAAAAGGTATATGGACTCATTGTCCCTGCCCCTTTTTCATTATCATAAGCCTGCATTAACATGCAACCTTGTTTTGCCCAGTACTTTTCAAGTGTAAATATAATATCTTGAACACTTAACTTATCAGACATATTGACTCTTCCTTTCAAAAAAGTCCCTGTAGAAACTAGTCTGCGACTAATTTCTACAGGGACGAATTAATTTCGCGGTTCCACCCTGCTTTTTTGTATTACTACAAAACAGCTTAGTTAATACAGCTGCTAAAGTGCCCCACTAATAGACTAACTCAAAGGCTTGCACTCTCCCTTTGTCGCTTCACATTAGCCAGCATTAGTTTTTTCTTTGTCGTTGCTGTAAATATATTTTTATACGTGACTTATGATAGATAAACATTTCCTAAATGTCAATTACTAAATCACTATTTTTTTAATTTCTCTTCCCACTGCCCCATTTGACGAATGAATTTTTTACTTTTTAAATTCAAGCCAACTTCATTATCATACAACGAGTCCAGCACAAATTGCAGTCGGCGTTTTGTCGTAGAATTAATCTTAATGGAATTGAGCTTTTGAAGGTTTAAAGTTGAAAAACGTTGCAAATAATAAACTGTTCGCTGATCAAGGTGCAGCCGTCGCTCGTCAAGATGCCAATGATTTCGACAAAGCATTCCCCCATACTGCTCAGAAAAATCTAACGGCAAATCATCACGACCACAAATAACACAACGATCCCAGGTTGGCGCAACTCCAAAGCGAACTAGTAATTGTGTTTCGATCACATTGGCAATTACTTGCTCATCAAGGCCGCTGTTTATCAGGTCAAGAGCTGCTGCAACCTGGTTAAACCAGCCGCCAATCCCCTGACCATCCTGAAATGCACTGTCGACTAACGCCAATATGTATGTAGCATATGCATTTTTACTAATATCACTGGCAATGGAACGATACTGACTGGTATCACTTGCAGTATTAATAAAACTCAATCCATTATCAGTTAATGAACCAATATATTCACCATGAGTAAAAGGCAAAATATCTGCAGCCAGCCGAAATCCCCGTTTTTTGGCTCCCTTAACAAAGAACATTGCCGGACCAATCTTATCAGTTAAGATTTTTACTAGGAGATCCCGCTCACGATAATCACGGCGAAACATTATTATTCCCCTAAAATCAGTGGTAATCCGACTCATTGGGGCTCATCCCTTCAATTAATAATCCTTATTACGGTAACCATAATCTTTAAGCATTGCTGACTTATCTCGCCAATCAGGGACAACCTTTACCCACAATTGAAGGAAGACCTTATCGCCCAAAAGGTGTTCAATATCTTGCCGGGCCTTGGTGCCGATCTTTTTCAGCATTTGTCCCTTCTTACCGATAATAATTCCCTTCTGCCCAGGACGTTCAACAATAATATTGGCAGAGATGCGAACATGCTCATCATCTTCCCGTTTAACAGAGGTCACGTCAATTGCTACTGAATGGGGAACTTCTTGTCGAGTTAATTCAAAGACCTTTTCCCGAATCATTTCCGCAATTACAAACCGTTCGGGGTGATCGCTAATTTGATCGCTAGGGTAATATTGTGGACCATTAGGCAGGGTTTCAATTAACTTATTAATTAGTGGGCTAACATTATTTCCCTGAAGGGCTGAAATTGGGTAAATTCCGGCAAACGGCAATGCATCTTTATACTGTGCAGTTATTTCTGGCAAGTCATTTGGGTTAACCTGATCAATCTTATTAATTACCAAAAAGATTGGCTGCTTAACGTTCTTCAACCGGTTAATGATAAAGTCATCTCCCGGGCCACGATCCTCAGTAGCTGAAACCAGGTACAATACAGCATCTACTTCATCAAGAGCTGACAAAGTGGACTTTTCCATAAAGTCACCCAGTTTTGTTTGTGGTTTATGCACTCCAGGAGTATCAATGAAAACTATTTGAGCATCATTAGTAGTATAAATTCCCTGGATCTTGTTCCGGGTCGTCTGGGCAACATTACTCATAATCGCAACTTTCTGACCAACTACGTAATTCAAGAACGTTGATTTACCAACATTTGGTCGTCCAATCAAAGCAACAAAGCCGGACTTATAATTTGGATTATCCATTCTTTTTTCTTCCTTCCTAATAACCTAATAACTTTATTATCCTTGGTAAAAAGATAATTAGTCCCACTAAAACAGCAAAAATAGCAGTAATTAATACGCCACCCGCAGCAACATCCTTTGCCTTCTTAACATTAACATCATAATGATGCTCACCAAGTAAATCTGTTACTGCTTCAGTGACCGTATTCAAGAATTCAGCCGAAAAGACGACTAAGATCGCAAGAAGAAGCCATAGCCATTCCAACCGATCAACCCGCAACAAGAAGCCTAAAATAACAACCACTATTGCGGCCGTAAGGTGATAACGCATATTCCGTTCTTGTGAAATAACATCAAAAATACCGTCCATTGCGTGTCCCATTGCTTGAATCAAGTGGTGGTTTTTTTCTGTTTGCCGACTATCTTTTGAGGCCATACTGATCTAATATCTCCCGTTGTAATGTAAACATTTTCTTTTCGTCCTCTGGCTGCTCATGATCATAGCCATTTAAATGAAGGAAGCCATGAACAACAAGGAAACCCAGTTCTCGGTCAAAGGAGTGACCTAAAAACTTAGCTTGTTCAGCAACCTTATCAATTGAAATAAAGAGATCACCAAGGTTTACCGGTAATTCAGCCGCTAATTCGGGGGCCAAAATAATTGGCGTCTCATTACCAGATTCCTCAGCGGCAAAACTGAGCACATCGGTTGCACGATCAACGTGCCGATACCGAGAATTTAATTCCCTGATTTCAGGGTTATTGACTAAGGTTACTGACATTTCAGTATCATCAGCTAATTTTAATTTATTTCCCGCAAAATCAAGGATTTTTTTAATTAATTCGATATGGGCTGTACTAACTTTTTCTGACGTATGATCAAATATTTCTAATTCCATAAGCTAATCCTTTTTCTCGGCCTTCTTCTTCGTTGCCGCTTCCGTTTCTTCGTCTCGTTTGATTAACCGTTGCGTTGCATTGGTTTCATAAGCATTGATAATCCGAGCAACAACCGGGTGCCGCACAACGTCTTCTGCCGTAAACTGAACGAATTTAATTGATTTAATGTCCTTCAAAATTCGTTCTGCACTTATTAAACCGCTACGGGTGCCATGTGGTAAATCAATTTGGGAAATATCACCATTGACTACCATTTTTGAGCCAAATCCCAGTCGGGTCAAAAACATCTTCATTTGTGCATTAGTGGTGTTTTGGGCTTCATCAAGAATAACAAAAGCGCCATCCAAAGTTCGACCACGCATATAAGCCAGTGGCGCAATCTCGATTACTCCCCGCTCCATCAGTCGTTGGGTATGATCCGCTCCGAAAATATCATTTAATGCATCATAAATTGGCCTCAAGTACGGATCGATCTTTTCCTGAAGATCCCCAGGAAGAAAACCAAGACTTTCACCCGCTTCAACTGCTGGTCGAGTCAAAATAATCCGTTCAACTTCACCACGCTTAAGTGCTGCCACTGCCATTGCAACGGCTAGGTAAGTTTTCCCGGTACCAGCTGGGCCAATTCCAAAAGTAATATCGTTATGTTTAATAGCGTTAACGTACTGTCGCTGACCAAAGTTCTTTACCCGAATGGAACGACCTCGACGATCTCGAATAATCGTTTCACTGTAAAGATCAGCGAAGTAATTTAACGTCCCCCGATGGGCCATCTTCATTGCACTGACAATATCCGTGCTATGAAGGTGGATCCCCTGTTCACTTAAGTCCAGTAAGGCATGAAAAACATCTGCAGTTAATTTAACATCCTCAGGCAATCCCTTGATCTTTAAATTGTCGCCAAAGGGGTTAACGGTAACATTCATTCCTTGTTCGTATAAGGAGACGAACTTATCTTGAATCCCTAATAAAGCAACCTCAGATTCTGGACTACTGATTTGAAATGTTTGCTCAATTTCTTCGTTATTTTCTACCAATTAAAATAGCTCCTCTTAGTTAATATAAGTAGATCCTTAGCACATTATATCATAACAAAAACAGCCAAAGAATGACTCGCCGTTAAAATCATTCTTTGGCTATTTTATTCCTTTATGCAAGCAATGGCTAATGATTAGCAAGAAGTTCTTTAGCCTGCTTAATTTGTTCACGAACTTGGGTAAAGCTTGTTCCCCCAAGTGACTGTCGCCGTTCCACAGCCACTTTTGGTTTCAAGCATTCGTAAACGTCTTTCTGAATTTTTGGATTAATTTCCTGGTATTTATTTAATGGAATGTCGCTTAAGTTAGTCCCCGTCTTTAATCCTTGAAGAACTAACTCACCCACAATTTCATGCGCCTGACGGAACGGAATTCCCTTAGTTGCTAAGTAATCAGCAAGCTCAGTAGCGTTAGAAAAATCATTATGGGTCGCATGTTCCATCCGTGCCTTATGGACATGCAGCGTTTTTACCATCCCAGCCATAATCTTAATTGAAGGAAGAATTGTTTTAACGGCATCAAAAACACCTTCCTTATCCTCTTGCATATCTTTATTGTATGCTAACGGCAAGCTCTTCATCGTTGTCAAAAGGCCAACCAGATCGCCATAAATACGACCGCTTTTTCCGCGAATCAATTCGGCCATATCAGGGTTCTTCTTTTGGGGCATAATTGAGCTTCCAGTCGAATATTCGTCCGCTAATTCAATATAGTTAAACTCATAGCTACACCAATAAATAATCTCTTCACACAAGCGAGACAAGTGCATCATGAGAATACTGGCATTACTCAAGAATTCTAAGACAAAGTCACGATCCGAAACTGCATCTAATGAATTAGCATACGGCTGGTTAAAGCCTAGTAATTGAGAGCTTAATTCACGGTCAATTGGAAAAGTTGTCCCTGCTAAAGCAGCAGCTCCTAATGGTGAAATACTAGTATGCTGTTTGTTAAATTCAAACCGTTCAATATCCCGCTGAAACATTTGAAAATATGCCATTAAGTAATGCCCATAGGAAATTGGTTGGGCATGCTGCATGTGCGTATAGCCGGGCATAATTGTCTCCACGTTTTCTTCGGCCTTGTTAACTAAAACGCGCTGTAAATTACGTAATGCTTGAATAACTAATGGCAAGCGTTCATTAACATATAAGTGTAAGTCCGTTGCTACTTGATCATTTCGGCTCCGTCCTGTATGGAGTTTTCCTGCTACAGGGCCAATCTCTTCAGTTAGTAACGCTTCAATATTCATATGAATATCTTCATTGTCGACCGAAAACTTTAACTTACCTTGGTGTAACTTCTGTTCAAGTTTCTCTAAGCCAGCAATAATTTGGTCAGCATCATTTTCTGAGAGAATGTTAGTTGCTTTTAGCATCTTTACATGAGCCAGTGAACCATGGATATCTTCTTCAGCCATCTCCTGGTCAAAGCCAATTGATGCACCAAAATTATTAATAAAGTCATCGCCAGCTTCCTCAAACCGGCCACCCCACATTCGCTTAATCGGCATCGGCAGTCACACCTTTATTATTAATTTGTTCTTGCTTCGTTGCCAATGCCTTTTTCTGGACTTGGGCATAGACCTTATCAGGAAGTTCCCATAGTTTGATAAATCCGGTAGCTGCTTCCTGATCGAATTCGTCTGCTGAGGTATATGTAGCCAAATTCTTATCGTAAAGGGAGTTAGGCGACTTCCGTCCTTCACAGATTACGTTTCCCTTAAATAGCTTTACCCGGACAACACCATTGACAACTGCTTGTGCCTGATCGATGAATGCAACTAGTGACTTCATTAGCGGTGAGTACCAAAGGCCGTTATAAATAATCTCACTCATCTTTTGTTCAACAATCGGCTTAAAATGGGCTAATTCACGTTCTAAGGTTAAGTCTTCCAAGTCTTTATGAGCAGCCAGTAAAACAGTTGCTGCTGGACATTCATAAATTTCCCGTGACTTAATCCCAACCAGCCGGTTTTCAACGTGATCAATTCGACCAATTCCATGACTACCAGCAAGATGATCTAATTTCATAATTAATTCATCAAGTGGTAGTTTTTCACCATCAATGGCTGTTGGCACCCCTTCTTCAAAACTAATTTCGATTGTTGTCGGGGTATCGGGAGCATCTTCAATCGCTACTGTCCGGTCATACGCATCGGCTGGTGCGGCAGCCCATGGATCTTCAAGAATTCCACATTCATTTGCCCGGCCCCAAAGGTTTTCATCAATTGAATATGGGCTAGCCTTAGTAATTGGAACTGGAATATTGTTATCCTTGGCATATTGAATTTCCTCTTCCCGTGACCAATGCCAATCACGAATTGGGTCTTCGATTTTCATTTCTGGAGCAAGGGCATGAATACCGGCTTCAAAACGAACTTGATCGTTCCCCTTACCAGTACAGCCATGGGCAATTGCAGTAGCGCCATATTCACGGGCAACAGCCACCAGTTTTTGAACGATTAATGGACGGGATAGTGCAGAAACAAGTGGGTACTTTTGCTCATACATTGCATGTGCTTGAAGCGCTGGCAAAACAAATTGTTCAGCGAAGTCATGTTTAGCATCAATTACCACTGACTTCCACGCGCCAACTTGCTTCCCCTTTTCCTTAATTGCTTCAAGATCTTTTCCTTCACCAACATCAATACAACATGCAATCACGTCATATCCCTTGTTTTTTAACCACGCGATTGCAACTGAAGTGTCTAAACCACCGGAATAAGCTAATACAATTTTTTCTTTTGTCATCTGTATATCCTCCATCCATTTTTGAAATTGATAATAAATATACACTAAATATTAATTTAAAACAAGAAAAAATCAATAATTTGTCATTTTTATTCAAAAATAATAATTTATTATGTATATTAGTGAATAAAAAAATTCCCTTCATTTTGACTAGGCGAGTCTAATCATCTACTAAAATGAAGGAAATTCTGCGTGATTATTTAGTTTTGGAAATTAATGGTTTGTTTGCTCTGAAGCGGGTATTGAAGTAACTCAGTTTGATCCAACTTATCCTCTTCTAACTTAACTGCATTAATTTGATTATTATCGTACGTTGAATAGTAGAAAGTTCCCGTAGTTAAGTTAATCCCGTCAGAATAAATTGTATATTCAAATTGTCCAGGAGCCACTTGATCAAGGCCCTTTTGTTGTTCAACCGCATGCAGATTATGAAAATAATCAGTAATATTTTCAATTTCTGATTTTCCCTTGGGTGCATGTGCTTTGGTGAAGACTTCTTTAACAAACCGACTTTCTGAATCCATCCCACCCGGTAAGAAGCGGGAACCAAATCCACGGCTATAAGTACTGAGCTTAACTTCAGGGATCAAAGTGTTCTCTGGATAGGCCGGCGAAATACTCTGATAGTTACTCAAATTTAGCAATTGCTTAGGAAATTCGGGATTATTAGTCAAAACGCCAACAGGATTATCATAAACATTTAGCCCCTCTGCCGTTGACTCAACCACAATTGCCTCACCGGATTTATCGGCAATAAGCCAGTGAAGCGGTGACAAGTGGAGCTTTGCGGAGAAATCAATCTTAACTAAGTTCAAATTACTAAGTAGCTTGCGTGCTTCGGTAACATTTTTACATTGTCCTAAAATGTAAGGGATAAACTCGAATGGTGTCACGTTATCCTTTCCTGGATCTTCCGGGAAATAATGGCAAGGCCCATCAAAGTTTAAACCAGCCATTCCCAAACCTTCTTCATTTGCTCCATCAAAATACAAGGGATAGCCATCCTCAACTAATGCCATCCCCGTAATGGCATAGTGGTGATCTAATGATGGCCCTTTACGAAATTTAAATGGATAATTTCGTGGTGTCACAACCACTTCTTGACCAAAAGAAACTTCCAAATCAAGGTTCCGACCGAAATAGCTGTCACCAGCCGTATAAATAATCGATGTACACATATTTCTTATCTCAATATAAAGCTACTTATTCAATTCTTCCTTAACGGTTTGGTTAACTAACTTACCGTCAGCTTGTCCCTTAACCTTAGGCATCACAGCACCCATGACCTTACCAAAGTCCTTCATGCTAGAAGCATTAACTGCCTTAATTGTTTCATCAACGATTTTCTTAACATCATCAGCAGAAAGTTGTTGTGGCATATACTTTTCAACAACTTTCATTTCTGCTTTAGTCTTGTCAACCAGATCTTGGCGTCCTGCTTGTTCAAATTCTTCAAGTGATTCTTTTCGTTGTTTATATTCACGAGCCATTACCGCAACTTCTTCATCTGAAGTTAAATCATGACCTTGTTCAATCTGTTCATTTTGAACAGCCGCCTTTAACATCCGGACTGTTGCTAACGTTTCCTTATCACGGTTTTTCATAGCAGAAACCATATCTGCAGTTAGATCATTTAATAAACTCATTATCCTGCTCGCTCCTTTAGCTAAAATTAAAGATGAAAAAACTCCTACCCGTCATGGAGAGGTAGGAGTTAAAAATTAATAACGACGGCGCTTGTTCTTACGCTTCCGTGCCGCTTCAGATTTCAACTTACGTTTTACACTTGGCTTTTCGTAAAATTCGCGTTTACGGTATTCTTGCAAAGTTCCGTTGCGTGAAACTGTACGTTTAAAGCGTCGAAGAGCGTCATCCAAAGATTCATTCTTACGAACGACTGTTTTTGACATGTTGATTCCCTCCCTCCGAGCTTAAAGTTACGTATTAGAACGGTATAATCCCGCTCTTTCACTACAAAAGCAATTGTAACCAATTAGATTCTGAGTGTCAATATTACTTCCTAAATATTTAAGATAAATTTTCTTACTATATTATCAATCTAATCTCTGTATCGAAAACGCTTTTATTCATCTATGATTGAATTATTCACATTCACTGAATAAAATACACTATTTTTTAAATATATATTGCATATTTAATCATTTAAGAGTATATTACATACCAATGTAATTATTTTAAGAAATTGAAGGAGTTATTGATTATGAAATGTTTCAAACATTGGTTAATGCTAATAATCATTGCGTTTCCAATACTATGCGCACCAGTGTCAGCATTAGCCGCCGATGAAAGTAGCAGCTCTAGTTCAGCTACTAATACTTCACAGGTAGCCGAGAATGATTCTCTGCAAAAGATTAAACAAAAAGGAACCTTAGTTGTCGGAACAAGTGCCGATTATCCGCCATATGAATTTACGACTAAGGAACACGGCAAAACAAAGTATGTTGGGTTCGAAGTATCACTCATGAAGCAATTTGCTAAAGACATCGGTGTTAAATTAGTAATTAAAAACATGGACTTTGATTCACTTTTAGTTGCTCTAGAAACCGGGAAAATTGACTGTATTGCCGGTGCGATGAACATCACCAATGAACGGAAAAAGAGTGTTGACTTTTCCGATGTCTACTATACCGGTGACAGCTACTTCCTCATCAATAAGAGCGACAAGGATAAGCTAGTTAACGCCAAAAGTTTCAATGGCAAGACAGTTGGTGCCCAAAACGGGACCTTACAATCAACAATGATTTCTAAGGACATGCCACAAGCTAATGGAAAGGGATTAGCAAAACTTTCTTCATTAGTAATCGGTTTACAATCCCATAAATATGACGGTATTTTAATGGATGCGGCGACCGCAAAAGCATACGCATCTAATAATTCTAACCTCTACGCTTTTAACTCAAAATTACCGGTTACTGCCGGTGGAATCGCCCTCGCCTTTCCAAAGGGTGATACCTCCCTTGTAAATGCTGCTAACCAAACGATCAAAAAAGTCAACGATGAAGACTTAATTAATAAAAAATGGATTCCAGAGTCAGCCCAATATATGAAGAGCTATAAAAAGCAAAACACCGTTCTTAGTTACTGGCGTTACTTTGCAAAAGGGCTTGAGTACACACTGATTATTACGATCGTCTCAGTATTCTTCGGCTTCATTTTAGGGACCCTCTTCGCTCTTATGCGTCTTTCAAAGAATAAGCTTCTGCATACAATTGCGGTTTGCTATATCGAATTCCTCCGGGGAACCCCAATGATGGTTCAAATCATGTTTGTTTACTTTGGTATTGGTGCAATTATCCAATCCCTCCCCGCCTTACTTGCCGGGATCATCGCCGTTTCGTTAAACTCTGGGGCCTACGTTGCTGAAATAATTCGTTCTGGGATTCAGTCAATTCCGCTCGGTCAAACTGAAGCAGCTCGAAGCTTAGGAATGGATAAAAATAAGGCTTTCCGTTATGTAATCATGCCTCAAGCACTTAAGAATATTTGGCCTGCTTTAGGGAACGAATTAATTACCTTGCTAAAGGATAGTTCACTAGTTTCCGTTATTGGTGTAACTGAATTAATGTTCCAAACACAATTAGTTCAATCCGCAACCTACAAAGGAGTTCTCCCATTATTCATTACTATGATGATTTACTTCATCTTAACGTTTACACTTTCCAGAATTCTACTTTACTTTGAAGGGAGAATGAAACATGTCCACTAAAATGATTGAAATTCAAAATTTGCAAAAAAAGTTCAAGAATAACATTGTCCTTAAAGATATCACCGAACATGTTGATAAAGGTCAGGTTATCTGTGTAATTGGTCCCTCTGGTGCTGGTAAAAGTACCTTTCTTCGTTGCCTGAACTGTCTCGAACAGCCAACTAGCGGCAAGGTCTTTTTTGAGGGAAATGATTTAACTAAGATTAACGATAAGCAACTTAATCAGTTACGGGAAAAGATGGGAATGGTTTTCCAAGGATTCAACCTCTTCCCAAATATGAACGTGATTGAAAACATTAAGCTAGCACCAATGAAAGTCAAAAATATCCCCGAGAAGCAAGCCGAAGAGACTGGAATGAAGCTTCTGGAGAAAGTCGGTTTAGCAGAAAAGGCAAAACAATATCCTGACCAGCTATCTGGTGGGCAAAAACAACGGGTGGCGATTGCCCGTGCTTTAGCGATGGATCCTGAAGTAATGCTCTTTGACGAACCAACGAGTGCTCTTGATCCAGAAATGGTTGATGAAGTGTTAACTGTAATGCATGATCTTGCTGATTCAGGAATGACAATGGTAGTTGTTACTCACGAAATGGGATTTGCCCACGAAGTAGCGGATCAAATCTGGTTTATGGCCGATGGCTACATTCAGGAAACCGGTAAACCGGATGAATTCTTTGCCCACCCGACAAGTGACCGGGCAAAGGAATTCTTAAAGAAGATTCTCAAGTAATCAAGGATCTACATTAAACAAACCTTGATAATATCCAATTAAAAGAGGCAGGAAAAATTTTTCCTGCCTCTTTTAATTTTATACTGTTAATTATTTATCCTGCTTATAGTCAACTTGATCATCAAACTGAACCTCTAAGTCATCCAGTTGCTGCTGACTAACCTTACCAGGGGCGGCAGTCAATGGTTCAACAGCCTTAGAATTCTTAGGGAATGGGATAACATCACGAATATTATCTGCTTGTGCAAGCAACATTACCCAACGATCCAACCCGAAGGCTAACCCACCTTCAGGAGGCATTCCCAATGTTAATGCCTTCAGTAGGAAGCCGAAGCGAGCTTCTGCACGTTCCTTAGTGTATCCCAATGCCTTCAAGACTTTTTCTTGAACCTTTGGATCGTGGATCCGGATTGAACCCCCACCAATTTCTTGACCATTAAGGATAATATCATAACTTTGAGCATGAGCTTTATGCGGATCTTCACCATTTTCAAGGTAGTGAAGGTCTTCTTCATTCAACATGGTGAATGGGTGGTGTGCTGCAATCCACTTTCCAAACCCTTCATCATATTCGAACATTGGCCAGTTAACAACCCAGAGGTAATTCCATTGGTTAGGTGCAATCATGTCTTGCTCCTTAGAAATCTCACGGCGTAAGTAGCCAAGGGCATCACAAACAACGTGGAATGAATCTGCTACAAAAAGAATCAAATCTCCTGACTTAGCACCCATTTCCGCATTGATTGCGTCAGCTTTATCATTAATAAACTTTGCAATTGGACCGGAATAACCGTCTTCAGTAACCTTGACCCAGGCAAGACCCTTAGCGCCAAAACGCTTAATATATTCTTCCTTCTTAGAAATATCCTTCCGGGAGTACTTATCAGCCCCACCAGGAACACAGATTGCCCGAACAAAGTTTCCTTTAGCTACAGTTCCAGAGAAGACCTTAAATGAACTGTCCTTAACAATTGAAGATAAATCATGGATTAACATCCCAAATCGGGTATCAGGTTTGTCAGAACCGTACTTATCCATTGATTCCTGCCATTCCATCCGTGGGAATGGGGTCTTAACATCAACGCCCAAGACTTCCTTCATAACCTTCTTAATTAATCCTTCAGTTACTGTTTGGATGTCTTCTGGAGTAGCAAAACTCATTTCAGTGTCGATTTGAGTAAATTCGGGTTGCCGGTCACCACGCAAATCTTCGTCCCGGAAACAGCGTGCAATTTGATAATACTTGTCAACTCCGGCAGCCATAAGTAATTGCTTAAATAATTGTGGAGATTGTGGCAAAGCATAAAAATGACCTGGGTAAACACGTGATGGAACGATGTAGTCACGGGCACCTTCTGGAGTAGAACGAGTTAAATCTGGTGTTTCAACGTCCATGAACCCTTCATTATCATAGTAATGATGAACGACAGATGTAACCTTACTCCGCAGCATCAAATTCTTCATCATTTCAGGACGACGAAGATCAAGGTAACGGTACTTCATCCGCAAATCTTCACTTGCGTCAACGTCATCAACAATGTCAAATGGCGTTGTTTCGGACTTTGCCAGAACCTTAATCTGATCAACCGCAACTTCAACTTTTCCAGTCTTCATCTCAGGGTTAATTTCTTTTTCAGCCCGTAGTTGAACTTTCCCTTGAACTTCAAGGACATATTGATTCCGAACCGCATTAGCAATCTTAAATGCTTCGGGATTTTCTTTTTCGTTAAAGACCAGTTGAACGATTCCTTCACGATCCCACAGATCAATAAAAATTAAGCCACCGAGATTACGACGTTTGGCAACCCATCCTTTTAGGACAACTTCTTGACCCACTTGCTTTTCACTGGTTTCCCCAGCGTAATTAGTTCTCTTCATCCTCTAATTACCTCTTTAACCATTTTTAGATTGGTAGTGTTAATACTAATTTCTAATAAAAAAAGCACCCCTTACATCATAAGGGTGCTTTCTGCACGGTACCACCTTAGTATCACTCATTGATAACGTCGAAATACCGACGGGGACAACTGCCCAGCCTCAAAAGCGTCAATTATCACCTCATTGTCATGGGCTTTCACCAGCTCCCACTCGCTATCGACTAAGGCAAATAAGCATTCTTTATCATTGGCTATTAGTATTAAAATTACATTCTTACAGTACCCGAGTTCGGCAAAAAAGTCAATAGCTACAGTTTCATTGGCTTTCTCCCGACAAAAGTTTAAAATATAAGCCAAAAGAGGGTGTCTATTTTGAACAATCATCAATTATCTAGTGCATGGTTATCGCAATTACCACTAAACAATATTACTAGTTGCCAGTCAGTTAGCGGTGGTGACATTAACCTAGCTTATCAAATCACTACTAACCAGGCGACATACTTTGTCAAAGTTCAGCCGCATCATCCGGCATCATATTTCAATCATGAACTTGCTGGACTACGCGAAATCGGCAAGACTGCTAACGTTCCTACTCCCGTTGCTAATGGCGAAATTAATGGCGATGCTTACCTAATATTAAATTGGATCGATAGCGGTTATGGTAACCAATACGCACTTGGCCAAGAAGTTGCTAAAATGCACCAACAACAAAGAGAAGAATTTGGCTTTATGGACAACCACCAAACAAAGGTACTAGTTAAAAATAACCAGTGGAATCCCAGTTGGCGCGACTTCTACATCAATCAACGCTTAAAGCCAGAGATTTCAGCAGCAGTAGAACAAGGTCGTTGGAATAAGTGGCGACAAGAACACTTTGACCGAATGGTTGCCAAGTTCGATAATTACTATTCTACACACGAGGTTCAGCCAAGCCTGCTGCATGGCGATCTCTGGGCTGGGAATTTTATGTTTAGCCAAACTCACCAGCCATACTTAATTGATCCAGATTGCGTTTATGGTGATCGGGAGTTTGATCTAGCCATGACAACAGTCTTCGGTGGTTTCGATGATCAATTTTACCGTGGCTATAATGACACATATCCAATTACTCCAGGAATTGACGAGCGGCTTCCGTGGTACAGATTTTATTACCTCTGCATGCACCTAATCCTGTTTGGTGAAAGTTATGGTCCCGCAGTTGATAATATTTTAAGCAGCTATTAAAGATTAATTTAAAAGATCTTCAAAGTTCGGCTTTACCGTCCTTTGAAGATCTTTTCGTATTATCTATTTTTACTTCTCGTAAATAATTGTAGTTGGTCCGTCATTTTCCAGATCAACCTTCATCTCAGCGCCAAACCGACCTGTTTCAACATGAACACCGGTAGCAGCCAGTTTTTCATTAAAGCGCTGATAAAGTGGTTCAGCAATTTCAGGACGAGCTGCATCAGTAAAGCCGGGGCGATTACCATGTCTTGTATCAGCATACAAGGTAAATTGTGAAATGGAAAGGATGGCACCGTCAACATCTTGAAGGCCAAGGTTCATTTTACCGTTTTGATCTTCAAAGACGCGGAGATTAACAATTTTATGGACAAGGTAATCCAGTTGCTCATCCCCATCATCAGGAGCAAAGCCAACTAATAACATATAACCACGCTTAATTGCCCCAACAACTTCACCGTCAATTGAAACTGAAGCATGGTTGACCTTTTGCAAAACTACTCTCACTAATCTTCCTCCTCACTAACGAATGGTTCGCTTAACGACATAAACATCCTTAATATTCTTTAACGAATCCATAATGAACTGCAATTGATGAAGGTTCCGAACACCAATTGTCATACTAATGGTGACCATCTTATTGTGGTCAACCTTCCCGTTTACAGAGTTTAAGAATTTTGTAGTATTATTTACTGAACGAAGAACATCATTTAATAAGCCGCTCCGGTTATAGCCCTGAACTTCAATATTCGAGTTATAGTTCGTCTTATCCCCATTTGGATTAGCCCAATAAACATGAATAATCCGTTGACCACTCTTCTCGGCAGCTTTAATATTGGGGCAATCTGAACGGTGAACTGATACACCGCGCCCTTTAGTAATGTAACCAACAATGTCATCACCGGGAACTGGACTACAACAGTGACTGAGACGAGTCAATAGGTTATCAACACCCTCAACAACAATCCCTTCACTTGTCTCCTTAGCCTGTTTCTTTTTTTCTCGTTGATCAGGCTTTTCCAACGTTGCATGTTCTTCAAGGACGGCTTTTTCAGCAGCCTGTTTCCGTGAATCTTCTTCCTTTTTTCGCACATCAGCAGTGAAGCGATTCCGTACGCCAACCGGAGCCATATCACCAAAGCCAATTGCAGCAAACATATCATCACTGCTTTGGTAGTGCATCTGATTGGCTACTTCTTCGTTCTTTTCTTCGGTCATCAAGGTAAACGGGTCAAAGCCGGCTTCCCGGATCTCCCGTTCAATCATTCGCTTACCTTCCTCGATATTTGTTTCTCGATCATGGGCTCTAAAGAATTGCCGAATCTTATTCCGTGCCCGTCGTGTGGACACGAGTTCCAACCAATCACGACTTGGACCGGCAGATGAAGAAGAGGTCAGAATATCCACAATATCACCGGTTTTGATTTCGTAATCCAGAGGGACAATCCGACCATTAACCTTGGCTCCGGTCGTGTGGTTACCAACTTCAGTATGAATCTGGTAAGCCATATCAAGTGGCCCTGATCCTTGTGGCAATTCGATTACATCACCCTTTGGCGTGAAAGCATAAACCTTATCAGCAAAGATGTCGCTTTGGACACCCTGCATAAATTCATCCGTCCCATCGCTTTCGCTACGTAGTTCGAGAATTTCCTTAACCACATTCAGCTTTTGACTATCGCGGGTCTGTTGAATTCCGTTAGTTTTTCCCTCCTTATAGGCCCAGTGTGCTGCAACCCCATATTCTGCAACCTGGTGCATATGGTGAGTTCTAATCTGGACTTCCAGTGGTTTACCGCCAGGGCCCATGATCGTAGTATGCAATGATTGGTAGCCATTAGCTTTAGGCATCGCAATATAGTCTTTAAACCTTCCTGGCATTGGCTTCCAGTTAGTGTGAATTGCCCCTAAAGCTGCATAACAATCCTTGATTGAATCAACAACAATCCGGACTGCTAACAGGTCATAAATCTGACTAAACTGTTTATGCTGGTTAACCATTTTACGGTAAATTGAGTAAATATGTTTAGGCCGACCATATATTTCAACGTTTGGTCCTAAGTTGAGATCGCTAATTGCCTTTTTAATCTCTCCAATAGCCTCATCAATATATTCAACTCGTTGGTCCCGTCGTGAATTCATTAAGTGGACAATCCGGTAGTATTGTTGCGGATTAAGGTAACGAAGAGAGAGATCCTCCAGCTCCCATTTAATGGTACTAATCCCTAATCGATCAGCAATTGGCGCATAGATTTCTAAAGTTTCGTTTGAGATCCGGCGCTGTTTATCCGGCCGCAAATGCTGAAGGGTGCGCATATTATGAAGCCGATCAGCAAGTTTAACAATCATCACACGAATATCTTTAGACATCGCAAGCAACAGTTTACGGTGAGTAGCAGCCATTTGTTCCTTATTTGACTTGTACTGGATCTTTCCCAGTTTAGTATCACCATCAACAATCAGAGCAATGGTTGGGCCAAACAGTTCCTTAATATCATCTAAAGTCGCCCCAGTATCTTCAACAATATCGTGAAGGTACCCAGCACAAACTGTCTCTGGATCCATATGCAGATCAGCTAAGATTCCCGCAACTTGAATCGGGTGAATGATATACGGCTCACCTGATTTTCGTCGCTGATCTCGATGACAAACTGCGGCAAAATGGTATGCCCGTTCAACTAAAGCAACATGTTCATCATTCATATATGAAGAAACCATTTTAAGGACATCTTCATGTGATAATTCTTTAACCTCTGACAATGTGCCACCCTCCAATCTAAACTACTTTGGTTGGCTTTGTGAACTAATCGACCAAGCTAGGTAAGTAACTCCTAAATAGAATAGAGCAAAATAAACAGTATACTTTGGCATAAATACGTATGAAACAAGGAGGTATAAGACTGGAAATACCAATAAGTTCCACCATTTTAAACCACTCCTCTTTATATATTGACCGAGCCAAATACTAAAAAGCATATTAACCAAGAACAGGAAAAAACCAACCATCCATACACGGTGAATTAACCGAAATTTATCGCTAAATAATGGAAGAATAATTCCAAAAAGGATCCCGAATCCCCATACAGCAATGCTTTTGTTACTTTCAACTTTTTTTAGCCAATCCATAACCTAACTTCCTATACATAATATGATGAAAATAATTGTACCACAATCTATTAATTATTCTTCGATAATTCAGTAACAAATGAGACGGTTGCCAAAAAATATAAAGGAGCCGTTTCCGTTCGTAGAATTCGTGGTCCAAAGCCAACCGGGATGATCCCGTTTTCTTCCATTATAGTAACTTCTGCCGAACTCAATCCACCTTCTGGACCAAATATGGCAAGAATGGAATCTCCTGTTTGTAACTTAGCCAGCGCTTGAAACAAACGACTGCTCTCTCCCTCCTTTGCCGACTCTTCCCAGGCAACTAAACGAATCGTTGCAGGATAATTAGCAAGGAGCTGTTTTAATGAAGGGCAATATTCAATCTGTGGCTTAACATTTCGGTGTGATTGCTCAGCCGCAGCGTCAGCAATTTTCTGCAAGCGGGCAATTTTCCGTGGTTGCTTTTGGCTATTCCAGTGACTAATCGAACGTTCAGCCTCAAAAAAGACGATCTTATCGGCACCAAGTTCCGTCCCCTTTTGAACAATCAGCTCAGGTTTTTCCTTAGTCTTAGGTAAGCCACAAGCAAGAATCGTTTTCACTGGGAGTTCACTATCTTTACCAAGGTTCTCGATCAATTTGGCTATGACATTGCCTGGAGTTATCGAAATCAGCTCAGCAAGATAAGCCTGATGATCCGCCATTACTAATTCAAACTTGGTTCCAACGGCTGCTCGAAGAACTGTCACAAGGTGGTGGGCAACTTCTTCTGGAAGGATAACTTTACCTGCTGTTTTACTTTGATCTATAAAATAACGTTGCATTATTCCTGACCCTCTACTGCTTTATGAGCAATCATTCCATACCAATCTTTCATTCGTAACTTCTGGTCAATAACAAAGTGGTGGCCCTTTAATTCCCGTTCAACTAAGTCTGCCTTATCCTTAATAATTCCGGAAACAAGGAACCGACCACCTGGTTTTAAATTTTCAAACGCCTGAGGGATTAATGGAACAATTATTTCAGCCAAAATATTTGCAACGATTAGGTCCACCTGGGTATGAATCCCATCAAGCAGGCTATTAACACCAACTTTAACGTCAGCAGCAACCGGATTTAAGTCGATATTCTTCTTTGCGGATCGAACAGCAACCTCATCGATATCATAAGCAGCTACTTGGCCTACCCCTAGCTGTTTTGCTGCAATACTTAAGACTCCAGAACCTGTACCAACATCAATCATTGATTCACCACCACGAGCAACAATTTCAAGTGCTTCAATCATTAAGCGCGTCGTTGGGTGAGTTCCTGTTCCAAAGGCCATCCCTGGATCCAAAAAGATTAATTTCTCATTAGCAGAACTTGGTTGATAGTCTTCCCATTGAGGAACAATTGTTAATTGGCTGGTTACTCGCAATGGGTGGTAGTATTTTTGCCAAACGGTTGCCCAATCCTTATTATTGACTGCTTCTGAAACAACAAGGCCTGCTCCAGGATCAAGTTGGTAATCCTTTAACTTTGCAACCCGCCCTTTAATTGTTGAGATAAGTTCAGGAACAAAGACATTTCGCGGAAAGTATCCGGTAACTGCAGCCCCATTTTTCCGGTGGGGGATCTCCTGCAGATCAATGATTTCTCCGTATTTCCCATAACGACCAGGCTTTAAATTTGCGAAATCTTTCGCATCATCAATTTGAACCCCAACTGCTCCTTCGTTAGTTAAAATATAACTAACTGCTTCAACTGCTTCACTGGAAGTAATTACTTTTACTGCTGTCCAATCCATATTATTCTCCTCTTTAAATAAAAAATGACCACCAATATGATGGTCACAGTAATATCACTCACCTATTTTTCATTCCCAAAATTAACAGGCTGCGATGGATTCTCCTCATCATCTTTTTGGGCAAAGTGACTCTTTAAATATTCAATCAAGTCAGCTTCAGTCCGAAAAATCCGTGGATGATGCTGGTGGTGCAGGCGAACATCAATCTCATTAATCCTTAGTCGCCCCGTCCATGTATGGGAGTAACGAATGATTACCCGATTGTTCAATCGATGCTTCCCAAATCGAAAGACATATACATGCTGCGGCGTCATCATTGGCCGAATATATTCTTTCTTATACATTAAGTCATTATCACGCATAAAACGCTTCGTTTGATTCAACACGGTAATCACCTCCTCCTTTTATATAATCAATTCATTAACATATGTTTCATTTTATCACATGGTTAAGATTGTGCAAAATGTTAACGTGAATTAATCTTTTCAATTTAAAAAATGATATAATTCCTTCACTATTTAGCTTAGGAGGTTAGTGAAGTTGGGAATTTTGATCACATTATTAGTTTTATGGATCATGTGGAAATTAGGTGTTTTTACCCTCAAAGTTCTCGGACTGCTCTTTTTAATTTTCGCGATCGGCTTCATTTTTCATGTCTTACTGATTCCTGCAATCGTAATTGCACTTTTTATTATGTTAGTTAGCGGTCTCCAATCATAAGCAAAACTAGCAATTATTAGCTACTTTTCATAAAAAATGACAATAATTCCGAATTTAATAGCTTTTTTCACAAGGAATGTTATAATTAGTCATGTGAGAGAAATCTCAAATAGCATATTTACTGGATGAAAGGGAGACTGTTTAATTATGTCTAAGAATCATCAAAAAGTTGTTCTTGTTGGTGACGGTGCTGTAGGTTCAAGTTACGCTTACGCATTAGTACAACAAGGTTTGGCTGAAGAATTAGCCATCGTTGATCTTGTTAAGAAGCGTACTGAAGGTGACGCTTTGGATCTTGAAGATGCTACTGTCTTCACTGCACCAAAGCAAATTTACTCTGCTGATTACGACACTTGCAAGGATGCTGACCTGGTTGTTATCACTGCTGGTGCACCACAAAAGCCTGGTGAAACTCGTCTTCAATTAGTTGACAAGAACTTGAAGATCATGAAGTCAGTTGTTGAACCAATTGTTAAGTCTGGCTTTAACGGTATCTTCTTGATTGCTGCTAACCCAGTTGACATTTTAACTTACGCTGTTCAAAAGCTTTCTGGCTTCCCAAAGAACAAGGTTATTGGTTCAGGTACTTCACTTGATTCATCACGTCTTCGTATTGCTTTGGCTAAGTTGTTCGATGTTGACCCACGCGATGTTTCAGCAAACATTCTTGCTGAACACGGTGACTCCGAATTTGCTGCTTACTCAAGTGCAACTATCGGTGGTAAGCCACTTCTTGACATTGCTAAGGAAAACAATGTTTCAATGGATCAATTACTTAAGATCGAAGATGATGTTCGTAACAAGGCTTACGAAATCATTAACCGTAAGGGCGCTACCTTCTACGGTGTTGCTACCTGCTTGATGCGGATTACTCGCGCTATCTTACGTGACGAACACGCTGTATTACCAGTTGGTGCCCCAATGGACGGCGAATACGGAATTAATGATCTTTACATCGGTACTCCTGCTGTTATCAGCGCATCCGGTATTGACAAGGTTATCGAAGTTCCTTTGGATGACCGTGAAAAGAAGGCTATGGATGCTTCTGCTGCTGCCCTTGAAAAGGTTGCTAAGGACGGTATGGCTAAGCTCCAAAACAATTAATTTTCACTTATCAATATAAATGATCAAAGAAGACTAGGAAGAATCTAATTTCTTCCTAGTCTTTTTGTTTATTACTTATTAAATTCAGCATTATAGTTCTTCTTAGCGCCTGGTAAAGCGAAGGTATTCTCATAGAGATACTTTTTTGTCAGTTTTTCCAAATAACCATTATCATATAACTTTTTAATTTCCTTATTCAGTACCCGCGTTAATTTTTTATTCTTTGCATCCTTATGTAAGAGCAAGTATGCTGACCGCTGATCAATTGATTTTGAAACTGTCAATTTCTTTCCATTTTTGGAATTAGCAACCTGTTTATAGGCAGCGTATGGGTATAGTGCAACGTCATATTTACCATTAGCCACTTGAGCTAACGCATCAGCTGAAGATTGGTCACCAATTGCTTTCAAGTTCACCTTTTTACTATGTGATTTATTATAGTCTTCTAAAACACTATAACGGGCATCATCAGTTGAAACGGGAACTAACTTTAAATTCTTCTTAGCAACATCATCTAATGAGCTAGCTTTCTTTCCACTCTTATTATAAACCAGGCGTAAGTCGTCAAGCCCGACTGCCCGTGTATGATAATATGTCTGGAAACGCTGCTTGTTGTACCAAGAATTATTTAAGGCAACGTCATACTTACTACTTTGCAATCCTGAAAAGACCGCGTTTTGGGATGTGAACGTAGTCTTAAACTTATATTGAGGTAAGTCCTGATCAATTTTTTTGATTAGTTCACCGTAATATCCCTCAGGTCCGTTATCAGTATTAACAATATATGCCGGATTACCATTTGGTGCAGCAACATTAACCGTTGTTGTCGCATGAACTGCTGTTGCTGAACTAACTGCACCAGTACTAACTAAACCAATCACCGCTAACTTTGTAAATAACTTTGAAATCTTCATAATAAATAACCTCTCTTTCCCTATACAACGAAATAGCGTTGCCGTAGTTTTCCTTCAACCAACCTAAATAATTGAGCAAAGATCCAGCAAATAATAATGTAAATAATTAATGCATCAGTGTAAGTTTCCAGGTACTTAAACCCAATTGATGAAACAATATTTGCCTGCCCCATGATCTCGACTAAGCCAATATTGTAAATCAGCGCTGTGTCCTTGATTAAATCTAAAAAAATGTTCGTAAAATTAGGAATCAAATTAATAATTAACTGGGGAATTACAATTTGAGTCATTGCCCGAAAAGGCGTCATTCCAATTGATAACGCGGCCTCATATTGTCCAAAATCAACCGAATGGTAAGCTGCTCGAATGCTCTCCGACAAGTTAGCCATCGCATTTAAGCCGTAAGCAGAAAAGGCAATGATGATTGCTGGCAGGCCATTAGGATTCGTGTTCCAGCCCCATTCATTCATCAACACTAACAATTGAGGTAGTCCATAATAAACAACATATAGTTGAACTAAAATTGGTGTCCCCCGAATAAACGATACTAGTATCGCTAAAAACTGAGAAAGGACCGGGATTCGCTTTTCTCTGGCAATTACTACTAGAATCGCTAGACCTAATCCAATAATAGTTGCAACTAAAGCTACAATTAGCGTTAGTGGTGTGGCTGCCAGAATTTGGTTAAACGAATCCTTCGCGAAATTCAAATCAAACACATAATCACATCCTTCCTAAGCTAGCCACTGGTAACGCCGTCTGATAAGACGAAATAAGACTTCAATTACTAATACCAATCCCCAATAGCTCAAAGCCAAAAGAATAAATATTTGCAACTGGTGTAAGCCGGCAGTTTGGTTTGAAAGATTAGATGCCTGATTATACATGTCATATAAACCAATAACATAAACTAATGAAGTTGCCTTAACCAGCCCCACTACCAAATTTTCAATATTAGGCAAAGCAAGTATTGCCGCTTGAGGCAAGATAATTTGCCTAAAGGTGGTCTGATCCTTCATTCCTACAGAACGAGCAGCTTCAATTTGACCCGTATCGACTGAGAGGTAGGCTGACCGAAACGCTTCCGCTAAATAACCACTCCACCCTAAGGAGAGCCCAAGAATTCCAAACATTAACCTTGTCCAATGATCAATATTGATCCCGATTGCTTTCAACAAAACCGGTAACCCATAATAAGCAAGTAACAACATTAGCAACGGTGGTGTTCCTCGAACCAGATTCAGGTATACTGTTGCAATTCCTTGAGCTAACCTATTTTTACGCAACCCAACCCAAGTTAAGAGCAATCCCAAAAGAGTTGCAAAGATAAAGGAAAAGATTAGTAATTCAATCGTGTTCGGAAAGCCTCGCCAAATAATCCCAATAATCTTCTGACTATTCATTGATCTACCTCCCATTCCTAATAGTTATCTGCCAATGCATTTAAGAATTGTTTAGTTCTTTGTTTCTGTGGATGTTCAAAGATTTGCACAGGCGTCCCTGACTCGATGATCTCACCATCAGCAAAGAACAACACTCGACTTGCAACGTTCCGCGCAAACCACATCTGATGGGTAACAACAATCATCGTTTGCCCTTGTTCAGCTAACTGCTGAATATCTTTTAAGACAGTTCCTACTAACTCGGGATCAAGAGCACTGGTTGGTTCATCGAATAATATAATTTCTGGATTAAGAACTGTTGCCCGAGCAATTCCGATTCTTTGCTGTTGACCACCTGATAGTTGCGAAGGATAATAATCTTTTCGTTTATCCAAGCCCAAATTTTTCAATGCTTGGACTGCTTTTTGGTTTGCCGTCTTAGCATTCTCACCATGACCATAAATTAATCCCTCAGCAATATTTTCCTGAGCAGTTTTATTCTTAAACAGATTATAATTTTGAAATACCATTGCTGTTTTTCGTCGAACCATCTGAATTTCTGACTTAGTCGCTTGAGCCAGGTTAATTTTTTCTCCAGCAAATTCCATCAAGCCACTATCAGCTTGTTCGAGGAAATTTAAGTTTCTCAATAGGGTTGTCTTTCCTGAACCAGAGGGACCGATAATAACCACTACTTCGCCCTTGTTAATTGAAAGGTCAATCCCATTTAAAATTTGTTGACCATTAAATTGTTTTTTCAAATCCGTTATTTTCAATAACATTCCCGATAACCTCCTAGCCCTGGTGAGCCGCTTCAATCACCCAATTTAACCGTTCATAAGAAATATCACGGGGAACCGTGCAGTCAGCTCCCAAAATAATCCCCCGGTGACCGGCTTCATCAATTAGCCTTTTGACTTCTGTTTGAATTTGCTCCTTAGTTCCGCGATAGAGAATTCCGGTTGTACTATTATCAAAGCCACCCATTACTGGCCGATCACCAAACAGCTTTTTCCCCTCACCTAGCGAATAACCATCAATTCCCGTTGCCCAATTAACAACTTGCAACGGATAATTAGTGAACCATTCAAGATGATTAGTTGCACCATCAAATCCGCAGATATGAAGAATATTCAATCGTGACACTTGGTTAATTCCTTCTTGAACCTTAAGATCAATCGGCTCCATTACTTGCTTAAAGAATTGGGTGTCATCACGTAAACGTGAATCCTGAATTGACTGCGTACTGTAATAAATACCATCGACTGTAGTGTTAGCCATTATTGCCTGGACAACTTTGATTTGATCGTCAGCAATTACTTCTAAGACCTGAAAAACTAGCGATGGATCTTGTTCATAAAGATCTGTGAATCGTTGATCGGCTAATAAAAGTGGCTCTGCATAATGCTTAATTAACGCCCACTTAAAAAGCAGCATTGGGGAAAACATCGTAATAAAAGTTGGCCGTTTCCCAGCAATCTGCTGTTGTTGTTGAGCAAGTTCAACTTGACCGGTAATCCACGGATCGTCCTGGTTCAGCGGCCGAAGTCTTTGAAGATTAGTTAAACTCCGTGGATCATCAACCCCACGAAATGGGTAAGCAAAATAGCCATCTAACATCGTTTTAGCAAAATCAACATCTACAGCATTGTAGTATTTTTGGTGACCTCCCAAGTTTGTTTGGAGGACTGCTGGCTCTTGAAAGACATTCGTAAACTCATCTACCGCAAAATGGCGCCAAAAAGAAATTGGGATTTTAACAGTTTCTTGATTATTTAAAGCCGCAATTACTTCTTCACGTGCCAATGTCATTATCATCACTCTTTTCTCTAATTCAGTGCACAAAAAAAGCTACTAATCACTGACATGATTAGTAGCTTTGACCACTTATTTCGGAGTAGCCGCTCATTTTAAGATTTAATCAACCTCAAAAAGAATGGCCAACTGAACTCATGTCAGAATGTCCATTAATTTTTGAAGTTTGACAACAATTAAATAAACGGTTAACTAACATGAGCCCTGCTCCTTTCCAATAATTAATGACCTTAATATACCGGTTCCCTTACTTTTTGTCAACAGTAAATTCTAATTTTCTCAGATTATTTTAATTTAATAGTGTAAGTCTTTTTCAGTAAGTGCTTTTCGCCGACCATCTTGCAAGATGTAAACCGCAATAATAACAAGAGCAATCCCAATTATTTCAATTAAAGTTAAGTGCAGATTAAAGAAGAGAACACTTAATAACGAGGTGGTAATTGGCTGTAAAGCATCCATAATGCTTACAACATCGGAAGGAGCATATCGAGTGGCAACCATTAGTAAGCTAAACGGTAAAATTGTTCCAAAAAGCACAACAGTCGCAACTGCTGCGACCAACTCACCGCTAATTTGTGGCGGATTAACCCAAAATGGCCGATAAATGTTAAACAGAATACTTGCGATAATGGTTCCCCAACCTAACACGACAATCGGTGGGTTAGAATCAGCGGCTTTTTGAGGCAAAACAACATATAATGCTGCCGTAATTCCTGAACCAAGGCCCCACAATAGTGAATCAAGCGGAATATCCAACTGGGTAAAGTTTCCCTTAGTTAAGGCAAAGAAAACCCCTAAAAGGGCTAAAGCAAATGCAAGCAAGTCGCTTCTAAATGGATGTTGACGTTTAAATACCACGCCGCCAAGGACAATAAATAACGGTGACAAATATTGTAGAATCGTTGCTGCTGAAGCATTTCCCTTTTGAATAGCATAGTAAAAGGTCAATAGGTTAGCCATCAATCCAAAAACAGCATAGGAAATAACAGAAATAGTCGTATCACGACGTTTAAAAACATTGAAGGTTTTTTTGCCGTACATAATCCCACTAATTACAAGTAAAATAATTCCTGCAGAAAATGTTCGGATAGAGAGCATCCATGCTGCCGGGATTGCAAGGTTTTGGGAGATCAGTTGAAGTGTCGTTCCTGAAATCCCCCACATTACTGATGCAGCTGCAGCAATGATAATCCCTTTCATTACCGGATTATTTGTTTTTTGCGCCATAAAGCACCCTTCTTCCTGTAAATTAATTCTTTTTTGTTTGCGAGTTAAGGTTAAAAATTGGAATCTTAGGACCCTGAATTTTTCTGGCATCCTGGTGTGAATAATTTGCTTTTCGTTCTTCAAATTGACGTTCATGCTCCTGAACATCATGAACCGACTTCAGACCTTGCCTGGACCAGTTTCTTAAAATCCGGTCCATATACTGGAGACTTAGTGCATTATTCATTACCGCCTGTCTTAATGCAAGATCAATAATTGCGGCTTTATAATGATCACGATCAATCCAATCATTGACAATTTGCATTTCCATTGGCGACAATGGCCGACCAACTTCTGCCTCAATTTTATTGAACGTTTCTTTTCGCTGATTTCCAGTATTTGTATTAACCTGCTCAGTAGCTTCCTGTTCGTTAAACGTACTAAGCTTATTTATCAGTGGTGTGAAATCCCAAAAGGCATCTTCCTTACCATCATCTAACTTCCGCATCTGCTGAACTACTAGTTTATTGCTCATCATTTGGTGAAGAAGATCAAACACTTGATTTTCGTCCGTTTGTAAGTGCTGGGCAATTTGACGAATATCAGGATCAAGCACACCCCGATCAAGATAAGACTTAAATTCAAGGTAAACAACCAATTGAGCCGTTGACATCCCCAATTCATGGTAATGATGGAGGAGAATATTACTAATGGAAGTTTCTCCGGCTTTAAGGTATTGGACTAGTGAATTAGCTTCTGTCATCATGAACCCCCTTAACAAAAATTAACCAAAAAAGATAAGGGCGTAACGACAATGAATCGTCCCCCTATCTTCATGAGCTACAAATTATTAATTGTCTGAACAACCTTACCTGTTTTGAAATTAATCAGGTCATAGCATAGTTGTCCTTTTTGGTTACGGTAAGTAACTTCCCAAACTACTTTATCATTAAAGACTCCTGGAGCAGCTTTTAACACTTTTTGCGGATGATGATTCTGCCGCACTTGCTGGATTACCTGCTGTGCTGTTAAGCCACTACTCTGTTTTAATACCCGAACACTGCCACCATGCTGAGGAACAACCACTAAAATCGGTTGATTTTGATTGTTCCTTCCGGCAATGGTGTAATAAGTATTCTCCCGATTATAAATATAGAAACTCCCTGGATCCTTGAGGTGGGCATACTTCTTTGCAATTGAAACGGTTTGTCGTCTGGCTGCCGAACGTGGCTGGTTACTGATAAGGTAAAAGATCCCCACAATAACGATAATTGCAACAATGACAATCAAAAGATTACGAATCGTTTGTCCAGTAGAACGATGTTGCTTATCACGCTGGACCTCACGACGACTTTGCATGTAACTTCCCCTCTTTAAAAAATTATTAATCTTAGAAATTATACCAGAAATTCTTACTTTTCGTTATTTGTCCGGTACTTTTTTAAAAATTTTTTGGCACTTTCCACCAGCTCGGTAGTTGGTAATTCCTTTATCGGCAAGTCTTTAGGAAGGTTTTTGAGCATTGAACTTCCGTAACGCCGAGTGCTAATTCGTGAATCAAGGATAACCCCTACTCCAAAATCATTTGGTGTCCGTAATAATCGACCAATTCCCTGCTGAAGTCTCATGGTTGCCTTAGGAAGAGCTGCGTGATAGAACGGATTCTTCCCTTCACGTTTTAGCAAATTATTATGTGCCCGCGTCATGATTTCGTTTGGAGAATCAAAAGGCAACCGGGTTATAATCAGTAGTTCCAAGGATGATTTAGGAAGGTCAATTCCCTCCCAAAAACTAGATGCACCTAACAAGATCGAACTTGTTCCGCTTGCAAACTGCTTTAATAGTTTTTCCCGGCGTCCAGTAATCCCTTGCGCCAAAATATCCCGCTGATCAAATAAGTCGGTTTCTTTAAGCTGACTATAAACCTGCTCAATTGTTACTAGCGAATTGAAGAGGATCATTGTTTGACATTGGTTATTTTTACATAATTGATAAATTGTCTGCGCTAAATAACGAGTATATTCCTCATTATTAGTTTGGTTGGGAATCGGTGCATCCTTAGCAACCAGCAACTCTGCTCGCTCCGCATAGTTAAATGGTGAAGCAAAGCGCTTTTGCAATGTCCGGTCTTTTTCTAAATCTAACTGTTCATACAAGTAGTTAGAACGACTGGAGGTAAACAGCGTTGCCCCGACAAATAATGGTTGGGCAAAATATGGATAAACGTTCTCTGTTAAGAAGTGATTAACAGCCAGAAGGCCACCACTAAGTCGCATTGAACTATGCTCAGCAGACTGCTGAACAGTGAGCCAAAAAGCAGCAGCTTCACCACGTTCCTCAAGGGTTTCAATAAATTGGTGAAGCTTATTGTCAGCATCAGCAAGAACCATCCACTGGCTCTGGAACTGGCTCATTAAGTACCGATCGCTAAATAACCACCGGTCGGCCTGCTGTTCAAAAAGGTGTCGAAGAGCCATAAAATGAAACTGCACGCTTGCTAATGCCTGCTCAAGCTGCATAATGGGCTTATTACTTGGCGTTAATAGTGAAAATAGTTGCTGATTATCTAACGGTTGCTCAATTAACTCATTACTATTATTACCTTGAACATTAAGCATAAATTGACGGTATAATGCCTGCTGAAAAGCATCCGTGGCCTCACTAAGCGACCGTAAATTGTCCCTTAGCAGTTCGACGTTGTATGTCCCTAGCGCATGCTCTTCAAATATATTTGCAAGGTTTCGCTCCTGATTATCACTAACTAAGTTCTCCAACACATGAATCGCAGTTCTGATACTTTGAAAATCAAGCGTCTGTCGTGAACGACGAAGGATGCTTTCACTTAAGTGCTGAGCCTCATCAACCACTAGGTACGGTCGTCTAGTACCATCCCCTAATTCTTGCGCATGAGCAACCAGGTAGGCATGGTTAGTAATAATTACATTAGCAGTATGCAGTTGCTTTTGCCGGCGAATTAAAAAGTCATCGTTATAAAACTCATTATCTTCGCGCAAGGTTTTAACACCTTGGTGACGAATTTCAGCAAAATACGGTGAACGTTGCGCGTTTAGGTTCAATTCGTCAAGATCGCCACTGGTAGTTTTTAGCAGCCAAACAAGAATTTTCGCCTTAATCAACTGAATATAATCAGAATCTTCAACGATACTTAATGAATGGACGAACTTCGCCAGATCCAGGTAATGAGAATTTCCCTTAATTACTACCCCATTTAATTCGAATGGCAGGAGGTGGTTTAACTGCTTCATTGTTCGTTGCGCTATTTGTTGTTGCAAAAGGTTAGTTGCCGTACTGATAACAATTTTTTTATCTGGATACGCTGCATAGGCTAAGGGAAGAAGGTACCCTAATGTCTTCCCCGTTCCTGTTCCGGCTTCCACAATCATTGATTTGGGTTCATCATGAGTATAGTTATTATAAATACTATTCATCATCTTTGATTGAGTAGGACGAAATTCCAGTGAATCACCATACAGCTTTATCTTCGCCCGTTTAGTCGATGGATAACGGACATTGGTTACTTCTCCTAAACTGGTTGCTGGACGAACCTTGTGGAGAACAATGCCGTGACTAACGTATAGACTATCATCTAATGGCAACGGATTAGCAACTCGTCGCTCTAACTCCTGTTCCAAAACCATTGTCGTTTGTTGAGGCAGGTTCAATTTAAGTTCAACAAGCTTTTCAAGGGTTAGTGTCGGCAATTCTCGTAACTGCTTCATTAAGTCTACTAGTAAATGAGCAGTTGCTTCTGCATCAGAAACCGCACTGTGAGGATGATCGTGTTCAATTGACAATGAACTTGTCAGATCTCGCAAACGGTAGCTTTTTACAGTCGGCATTAGTATTTGACTTAGCGTTACTGTATCAATAGCCTTTATTGATAACGAAGGGTAACCAGCACGCTCCAACTCAGCATTTAAAAACGGAAAATCAAAATTGACATTATGCGCTACAAAAATAGTCCCACTAAGGAGACTGTATAGTGTCCCAGCAATATCTTCAAATAACGGTGCATTCCGTACATCATTATTTTTAATTCCCGTTAATTGAGTAATGTGCCGCGGAACTGCTACCCGCGGATTAATTTTTGTTTCAAAATGATTAATAATCTCGCCATCTTGAACAAGTACACAGCCGACCTGAATGATGCGGTCACCATGATTAACGCTTGTTCCGGTCGTTTCCAGATCAACAACCGAATATATTGGTCCACGTGACTTTTTTGTTTTCTGTCGACGTTTTTTCGTTGTTGACAAACTATCACCATGTTTCATTATTTATTCGATCAAAGTTCTGTTTTTATGATACACCATTCGTTTTTTAAATTATAGTAACAATTAACGTTGTTCTTTGGCAAATCAGTAATTTTACGCTATTATTAATAATGGTATTTTACGAAGAAAGTAGGTTTTGATGTGAAAGAACAAGGAATCGGTCACAGTCATGCCAAAATAATTTTAATGGGCGAGCATAGCGTGGTCTACGGCGAACCAGCAATTGCCCTTCCGCTCCCGGATGTTACGTTAACGGCAATAATCAAGTTAACGAATAAGGGCGGCCACCAAATTAAAAGCCGTTACTTTGAGGGACCACTAAACCAAATTCCCGAAAAGATGGCAGGAGTTCAACGATTAATTTCTTCATTGATGCGACGCTTTAATGGCGAAAGTGATCAATGGATAATGACAATTAAAAGCCAATTACCGGCAGAACGTGGTATGGGATCGTCTGCAGCTACAGCGGTCGCTATCGTTCGCGCTTTTTTTGATTTATATGAAGAAAGGCTTGAACGCAAGCAATTGCTCCAACTTGCTGATATTGAAGAAGAAGTAACCCACCGAAGTCCTTCCGGTTTAGACGCGGCAACCGTCAGCTCAACATCACCACTCTACTTTGTCAAAGGACAAGCAGGTGTACCACTAAAAATGAACTTACAGGCAACAATGGTCATTGCTGATACAGGGATTAAGGGCGCCACCAAGGAAGCAATCATTGCTGTCAAACATGAGTTAGATACTAACCATAGTACAGCGTTAAGCCATATTAATCATTTGGGAAAACTGGTTAATTTAGCTAAGGATTATTTGAGTAATAATGAGGCAATGAGCCTTGGAATCGCACTTAATAGCGCACAAAATGACCTGGCTGCATTAAATGTTAGTGACGAACACTTGGACAGATTAATCGCTGCTGCTAACCATAATGGCGCATTAGGAGCTAAACTAACAGGCGGTGGCCGTGGCGGTTGCATGTTTGCGATTACCAGAACCGCGCTTGGAGCCAGAAAACTAGCAGGAATTTTAAAAGATAATGGTGCCAAGCAAGTATGGTTACAACCACTTGGGGATACGGAGGAAACAAATTAATGATCACCGCACGTGCACACACTAATATTGCGTTAGTTAAGTACTGGGGTAAAAAGGATCAAAAGCTGATCATTCCGCAAACGGATAGCCTTTCACTAACGTTAAATGAATTCTATGCTGATACAGGAGTTGAATTCAGAGACGACCTGACAGCTGATGACATTGAAATTGATGGTCAACCGGTCACTGGCCATTCTGCCGAAAAGGTTAAGGACTTTCTCGATCATATTCGGCAAATTAGCGGCAACCACAATTACGCCAAGGTTATTTCCACTAACCATGTACCAGTATCTGCAGGGTTGGCGTCTTCCGCTTCAGCATTTGCTGCTCTTGCAACTGCGGCTAGTAAGGCAGCCGGACTGAATCTCGACCGACGCTCTCTTTCTCGTCTTGCCCGTCGCGGCTCGGGGTCAGCTACACGCTCCATTTATGGTGGTCTTGTTGAGTGGCACCGGGGAACCGATGATCAATCTTCCTTTGCTGAACCGATTATGGAAAAAGTCGATTTTGGAATTGAAATGATTGCAATCCTAATCAATACCACTAAGAAAAAGATTTCAAGTCGCCAGGGAATGCAATCAAGTGTTGAGTCTTCACCTTATTACCCTACTTGGCGAAAAGTTGTTGCTCATGACATGGTAGCAATGAAGGAGGCCATCTCAAACAAGGATATTGATCAGATCGGTCACATTGCTGAAGAAAATGCTCTTCGCATGCACGCTTTGACCCTTTCAGCTGATCCGGGGTATACCTATTTTAATGGTGATACGATCCACGCAATTCAGGCAATTAATGACTTGCGTTCACAAGGGGTGAGTTGTTACTATACTATGGATGCTGGTCCAAATGTCAAGGTGATTTACGATCAAAAAGATCGCAAAAAAATTGTTCAATATTTGGGGAACCTTTTCGGCAAGGAAAGGTTAATTATTTCACAGCCTGGACCAGGAGTAGAAATTATCGATAAATAGGATTTGATTGAGAGGTTATGTAAAATTGATTACTGAAAAAGCACCCGGCAAACTTTATATTGCTGGTGAATACGCTGTTGTGGAAAATGGTTATCCGGCAATCCTAGTAGCATTGGATCAATTCGTCACTTGTTCAATTGAAGAAAGTGCTGCAGAAGTTGGTAAAATCATTAGTCGACAATACCACAATAATGCTTTACAGTGGCATCGTCTTGGAGAACAAATGGTTGTTGATAATCGTGATAACCCGTTCTCTTATATTTTATCCGCAATTAAGGTAACTGAAGAGTATGCCCGGAGTTTTGCTCGCGAATTGCGAATATTTGATCTACATATTGATAGTCAGCTAGATAGCGACTCGGGAAAGAAATATGGTCTTGGCTCTTCCGCTGCTGTTACGGTTGCCACGGTAAAAGCCCTTTGTCGTTTCTATAACCTGCCAGTTACTAAGGATGAGATTTTCAAACTAGCAGCGATTGCTCACTTTGAAGTTCAAGGGAACGGATCATTGGGAGATGTGGCGGCCTCCGTTTATGGCGGTTGGATTGCCTACCATTCATTTGACCGTCAATGGCTTGCTCAACAGCGGAAATATCTTGATTTGAGAACTCTCGTTGATTTACCATGGCCCGATCTCAAGATTGAATCCTTAAAGGCCCCAAGCAACCTTCAACTCCTCATTGGATGGACAGGCAAGCCGGCCTCAACCTCGCAATTAGTTGATAAGATTTCCCTATTCAAAGCCCGGCAACAAAAAGAATACCGACAGTTTTTGGAGGACAGCAAGCACTGCATTCAGCGAATGGTTGATGGCTTTCATAATGCTGATTTAGAATCAATCAAAAACGAGATCCGGTATAACCGGGAACTATTAAAACAACTCGGTACGAATTCCGGTGTTCATATCGAGACACCCGTCCTAAATAAACTCTGCGAGATTGCTGAGGATTTTGGCGGGGCAGCAAAGACATCCGGTGCCGGTGGTGGTGATTGCGGAATCGTTGCTATTGATCGTGATAGCAACTTCAAGTTAGTATTAAAAAAATGGGCAGCAAATAAGATCGAACAACTACCCCTTTCAGTTCACTTCATCGAAAACGTTAAGGGTGAGATCAAACACCACCTCATCAAAAAATAATAATTAATGATAAAAGAGTGTGATAATTGATCGATCATGATTCAAAGGTCACACTCTTTTAGTTAATTTTAAATGTTATTAATTCAGAAAGTTTATTTAAGGAGAGAAACTATGGAATCAAGTCATGCCCAACGAAAAAATGAGCATCTTTCGTTAGCAACTAAGCTTTATAACCAGGTCCATACTAATTCATTTAATAGTATGCAGGTCATTCATAAAAGTCTTCCAGAAATTAGCCTTAATCAAGTAAATCCCGTTACTAACTGTGGAAATTTAAGACTCGCGTTCCCCTTTTTTATTGAAGCAATGACTGGTGGCAGCCAGAATGCACTTAAAATCAACCAGGAACTGGCAACTGTTGCTAAAAAGCACCACCTCGCAATGGCACTTGGCTCAGCAAGTATTATTTTTCATGATCCAGCCGCTAAAAAAAGTTTTAAGATTGTCCGTGACGTTAATCCAGATGGAATTATTATTGCCAACCTAAGCGCCAAAGCGAGTCTCGAACAGGCAAAAACAGTTATTGACTTACTAGGCGCCAATGCTCTTGAACTCCACATTAATACTACTCAAGAATTAATTATGGATGACGGCGATCGTGATTTTCATTGGCTAACTAATATTGAATCTCTGGTTAACCACCTTAATATTCCAGTCATAGTTAAGGAAGTTGGTTTTGGCATGGATAGTTCAACAATTAACCAGCTGCAATCAATCGGTGTCTCCATAATTAACGTTAGTGGTCGTGGAGGAACTAACTTTGCTGCCATTGAAGATCGACGAAACCATACAGCAGATTTTAGTTTTCTCGACCAGTGGGGACAAACAACCCTAGAATCAATGTTAGAAGCACGGGAAGCACGAACTAAGGATACCCAAATTATTGCTTCTGGCGGGATCTGTTCCCCACTAGACGTTATTAAGGCAGGAATCTTAGGAGCCAATGCTGTTGGCGTTGCCGGCTATTTTCTTAATATTCTTATTCGCGATGGAATTGATGCCCTTGATAAAGAACTTACTAGTTGGCAAATAGCCCTTCCCCGACTTCTCGCCCTTCTTGGTTGTAAATCCTTTAACGAGCTACCATCAACTAATTTTGTCTTACATGGTGAAGAATTCGAATATGCTCAACAACGCAATTTAATTTAAGGATGGTGATCATAGAATGACAGCGTATCAAAACATTCTTTTTGACCTTGACGATACACTATTAGATTATGGAGCTGCCGAAAGCCACGCCTTAAAACAACTCTTTAGTGATTTTAACCTGAAATTAACACCAACCGTTAAACAAACATTTCAAAATTATAATGTCGGGATGTGGCAACGGTTTGAACGAAATGAACTCACCTGGGATCAACTTATGGAACACCTCTTTGCCGACTATTTTAAGGCTTACCACCAGCTAAATGTTCCTGGTAGAGAGACAATTCAAACCTACCTTAAATACCTCAGTAACAATCATCAACTTGTTTCCGGAACGCGAACGGTAATGGAGTACCTAAAGCAAAATAAATACCACGTATATGCCGTTACCAATGGGCAAAAGATAGTGCAAGATCAGCGACTGAAGGATGCTAAATTACTTCAATATTTTGATGATATTTTTATTTCACAAGTGATTGGGCTTCAAAAGCCGAACAAAGAAATGTTCGATTTTGTGCTTCAACACATTAACGGTCACCGTAATAACACTTTAATGATTGGAGATTCATTAAGTTCTGATATTCAAGGCGGCATTAACGCTCATCTTGATACAGTCTGGTTCAACCCCCATTCATTGCATAATTCAACCCGCTTAAAGCCAACCTTTGAAATCCACCGTTTAACCGAGCTTAAAGCAATTCTTTAAAAAGAAAAAGATGTGATGAATTTTTCATCACATCTTTTTTATTACTACTTAATCAGGTAATTAACTAAACCAACTTTAGTCATCCCATCAGTAGCAATTTTCTTCAAAGCTTCAGCTGACTTAGTCATTGCTTCACTTTCACGTTCATTTAATGGAACTTCGATAACCTTTGAAATACCAGATGCATTAATAACAGCTGGAGTTCCAAGATAGTTATCCTTAATACCATATTCACCATCAATGTAAGCACCAACTGGTAATACAGCATTTTCATCCCGTAGAATTGCCCGCGTAATTCTCATTAAGCAAGTTGCAACACCATATGCAGTAAAGCCTTTGCGGTTGATGATTTCGTAAGCCTTGTGACGTACGTCATCTTCAATCTTTAGCAATTCATCATTACTGATGCCTTGTTCTTCACAGATTTGAAGAAGTGGCTTCCCACCAACTGTTGCACTAGAATATGCAGCAAATTCTGAATCACCGTGTTCTGCCATCACATTAGCACTAATATCAAGTGGACTAACTCCCAACTTCTTTGCTAACGCAACACGTAAACGTGCTGAATCAAGCGAAGTACCGGATGAAATAACCCGGCTAGCAGGTAATCCTGAAATCTTTTGAACTGCATAAGTTAAAACATCAACTGGGTTTGTTGCAAGTAAAAGAATTCCGTCGAAACCAGTAGCCATAATACTCTTCGTAATTTGCTTCATGATTTCAAGGTTCTTTCCAACTAAGTCAAGGCGAGTTTCACCTGGCTTTTGGGCAGCCCCAGCACAAATTACAACTAGGTCTGCATCTGCACAAGCATCGTAATCAGCTTGATAAACTTGCTTTGGGGCAGTGAAAACAGTTGCGTCTTCTAAATCGAGGGCGTCACCTTCAGCTTGTTCCTTTGACAAGTTAACAATTGCTAATTCCTCAGCCAACCCTTGTTGAACTAATGCATAAGCATAAGCTGAACCAACTTGTCCGTCACCAACAAGAACAACTTTTTGATGATTTTTTGACATAATTCAGTTTCTCCTTAATGATAAATTAAATTACATGAATAAGTGGGCGTAGATTGGAACCAAGATATCCATTGCTAATGAAATAATCAGAACAGAAACACCAGCCATGGCACCTTGAATTTCACCAAGTGAAAGAGCCTTAACAGAACCAACGGTGTGCCCTGCAGAACCTAAACCTAAACCAGTAGCAACAGCTGAAATCTTCTTCAAACCAAGAACCTTAATAAGGAATTCGGCCAAAGCATAGATAACAACGGCGTTAAGGATACATGCCATTGCAGTAACGGCTGGAACACCATGAACACCAGCAGCAATTGGCATGGCAACAGCAGTGGTTGCGGCTTGTGGCAACATTGATGCAGTTGAAGCGGCAGAAAGGCCGAATAACTTACATACAAGGTTGATAAGGAACAATGAAATAAATCCACCAACGAAGCAGATTACGATAATATCGAACCAGTACTTCTTGAAAATGTTGTTAACACGGTAAACTGGAATAGCGAAGGCCATAGTAGCTGGGTTCAAGAACCAGAAAATCATGTTACCACCAGGAAGGTAGAACTTCTTGTAAACAGCAGCGGTAGTGGAACCAGTACCCTTAGCCCAAATTGCTAAGACAACGATACCAAGTACCATCCCAACAAGTAATGGGTTAAAAAGGAAGAATCCATTACTAATCTTTGTTAACCACATACCAATTAGGTAAACAATCAATGAAATGAAGATACCAGTAAATGGTAATGCTAGATTTGTAACAATCGTATTAGCCATAATTATTGTGCCTCCCTAGTCTTCTTTAGTACCAGTGATCTTGTGGTGAATGCTCATAACAAGGGCACCAACGTAGGCAATAACAACAAGAATGATAATCGTAGCAATAATAATTACGATAACGTCTTGAAGTCCTTCCTTCTTCATGATGTCAAGGTGAGCAGCTAATTGGATACCTGATGGAACGAACAGGAATGCAATTAGTCCGATCATAAAGTCACCAAACTTAGCAACTTGGTGAAGCTTAACAATATGAGTAGCCAACAGAATGTAAAGCAATACCATACCAATTAAAGGAGTTGGTACAACAAAGCTCTTTGGAAAAAGATCAGAGATCAATTGAGAAACAAATAAAATAGCAGCAAAGATTCCCATTTGAACATAAATGTTGGAATCCTTAGGTTGTTTGTCCTTTTCCATAACTTATTCCCTCCCACAGAAATAAAAATAAATTTTGTTCGGTACCGTTTTCACAGTGCCTCTTCAGTTATTTAATTTACACTTTTTTTACTATTTGTGTTGAATTTCACACTTAAATAGCCATATTTAAGGATGAGATGCCCTAACCAATAGATGAAATGCCCTCAAGATTGTTAATTTATTTACAATTAGTTACTATATCAATCGATCTTTAACCATTAATCCTTTACTAATTATTTTCTAATTTACTGTTATAACGGCTGTTTTACTATCTTCCATCTACTTTGTACATTACTGATCGAATGATTAACAGGAACCGGGGCAGAAAAACAAAATATTTTTCTGCCCCGTTTCTTATTTTTTAATATTCTAAAACTATTAAAGTATAATCGCAGGAATTTAATTTGCTAACTATACTCCTAATGCCTTCTTGGTGGTAGCAACAAATGACCGGCTCACAGGAACTTTACTCCCGTCATCAAGAGTTAGTTCGTAAGTATGATTAAAACTTGGTTGCAGTTCATGAACCTTATTAAGGTTAACAACAAAACTGCGGTGAACCCGAATAAACCTGTTAGGATCTAACAAATTAATAATACTATTGAGAGTTTGCTTACTAACGATCTCCTGATCTTCGGTATGAACAATAGCTTTCCCCGCTTGTGCTTGAATATAAAGAATATTTCGCTTCTGAATGACAATTGTTCGTTCATCATTAGTTAGTGAAATTCGCGGATTTCTTTGTTGAACAGTTACTCCTCGACTGCCATTCTGGTTATCCATTAGTCTAACGACCCGTTTGACGGCATCATTAATCCGCTCTGCTTCAAAAGGCTTCAAAACATAATCGATTGCGTCCGCCTCAAAGGCATCTAATGCATATTGGTCATAAGCAGTGGCAAAAACAATGTAGGGACAATTTCTCTTTTTCTTCAAGCTCTTGGCAAATGCCATCCCACTACCATCATCCAACTGAATATCCAAGAAGATTAAATCCGGCCGATTATTTGCCACTTCTTCGCGAGCAGAATTAATTCCATCAGCCTCATTTATTTCGTCAATCAGGTCATTTTGTTCTAATAGGTAGCTAAGCTCGTCACGTGCTAATGGTTCATCATCCACAATTAAGACTTTCATTTACTTGTCCTCCCTTTTTGGTAAATGGAATGGAGATACTGACTGTTGTCCCCTGATTACTACTGGTAAAGTGAAGGCCGCTTTTCTTGTCATACAACCCGATTAATCGCTGGTTCAAATTATGCAACGCAGTCCCTGAACCATGCTTAGACGGGACTGCCTGTTGGCCGAGACGCTTTATCAAGTCTGGTGAGATTCCCTGACCATTATCTTTGACCGTAATTATTAACCGGTCTTTTTGCTGATAGATATCAATGATCACGTAATTACCGATTTTCCGTTCCCCAAACGCGTGCTTTAATGCGTTTTCCACCAAAACCTGAATTGTAAATGGGGGTAGTAAAACATCATCACTAACGGTCGTATGCAGTTGAACATCGTATTTTCCTGGAAAACGAGTCATTTCCAAACTAAGGTAAGCATTAACCTGTTGACGTTCTTGAGCTAGGGTAATTTGCGTCTCTCGAGCACCAATTAAATTTGAGCGGAAATAGGTACTTAACTGCAGAAGCAATTGACGCGCCTCATCACTGTCTCGTCGCATCATTGCACTAATCGTATTAATCGCATTAAAGAAAAAGTGCGGGTTAACCTGTGCCTGCAGTGACTTGATTTCGGCATCACGAACCAACTTAGCCTGCATTTCGGCATTCCCTAAAGCAATTTGGTTAGCAAAGATTTCTCCCAAACCGGTTGCCAATTGAATTTCAACCGGCGTTAGCTTCCAACTATCGGTGTAATACATTTTTAAAGTTCCGGCCACACTATCATCAACCCGTAACGGAACAACAATCGCTGCCTGTAAGGGACAGTCGATATGGGAACAGCCAATCTCTTCAGCATTTCGTGCAACCTTTACCTGACCGCTCTGAATGACTGATTCAGAGAGCGTTGTCACCATTGTTTCCCCCGAAATATGATGATCACTCCCCGCACCAATATGGGCAAGGATCGTATTCCGATCAGTGATGCTAATTGCGTCAAAGTTCGTGTATTTTTTGATGATCCGAACTACTTGCTGGGCTGATTTAACATTAAGACCGTTACGGAAATAAGGCAACGTTTGATTGGTTAACTTCAGTACCGAGTGGGTCTGCGTAGCCCGGGTTTCTTCTTCCTGACGAAGGTACATCGTAATAATCGAAATGAAAATTGATGTCCCTAGCGAACTGATTAAGATCATTGGAACCGCAATATAACGAACCAATAACCACCCCGTTGGACTAAACAGAAAGACGAAAATCATCTGAATTGATTCCATCGACAAACCAACAACAAAGCTTCGCCACGGTGTCATAACAGTAAATGAACTATTTTTATCCTTATATAGATAACCAGACAGTAACCCAATCAGTGTTGAACTAGGAATATAAAACCAAGCCTCACTGGCAAATCCAGCTTGAAACGCCCGGTGAAGACCAGCAATCAAACCAACTGAACCACCAACCCATGGTCCGCCAACAATTCCCGCCGTAGTTACTGCAAGAATTCTGGCATTGACAACCGAATAATCATGAGAAACAGCCGTTAATAAAACTTTATTATGCAGTTCATTAGCCGGGTCAATTTCAATCCCCGTAATATTTGCCATAATTGCAAATAAAGAAAATATTACCACTAACTGGAGCTTTGCCGTCAGTGTTTGGGCAAAGAGACAGCGACGAAACGCTGGAATGTTAACCAAGAGGAAAGCACAAATAATAACAAAGCCGACCCGCTCGGTCATTAAGATTGTTAGATATAACATGCGCTTATTAACTCCGCTTATTGTTGTGTCCCGGTATTAATTACGGGTTGCGTTCCCCGTTCACTAATAATCGCAACCATGATGTTGTTAATAATTTGCAAACGCTGTTCGTCCGTTAATTCTAGATTTGCTTCCTTAGCCAAGCGATCTATTGCATCCTCAGTAATTGATACTGCTCCTTCAACAATAATCTTGCGGGCAGATAAAATTGCGGACGATTGTTGCTTTTGTAGCATTGCACTAGCAATTTCGGTTGCATAAGCAAGGTGGGTCAACCGCGTTTCAACGATTTTTACCCCAGCAACATTTAACCGTTCCTGTAATTCGCTTGCTAACCGGTCAGATACTTCAGTTGGGTTGCTTCGAAGCGTTAATGCATCCTCATTTTCAAATGTATCATAAGGGTATTCACTGGCAACGTGACGAATAGCTGACTCACTTTGAATTTGAACAAATTGTTCATAGTCATCAACCGAAAAGAGTGCCTTAGCGGTATCGACTACTTTAAAAACAATTACCGCAGCAATTTCAACCGGATTCCCCTTTGAATCATTAACCTTGAGGATTTGACTATTAAAGTTCCGCACCCGAAGAGAAACCGGTTCCTTATCAGTAAACGGTACCGTCATAAATAATCCAGCATCACGAATTGTTCCGATGTAATTACCAAAGAACGTTAATGCCTTGGCTTCGTTAGGCTGAATAATCGTTAGACTACTTGAAAGAACTAAAATAAGGACAACTAACACAACCCCGATTACCATGCTTAACAGGTGACCAAAGCGAAAGCCGCTATATATAAGCCAGAGACCGACCAATCCGCCAAGAATTGCTATTAATAATCCTAAATAACCATTAACATGAAATGCTTGTTTTTCTTTCATTTTATTTAACTCCTCTAAAATCTTAACCCCTTTGGATAGAAGTTTTTCACCGTCTTTTGCACTAATTTTCCAAATCCACAGGAGTGCTTATCGCAAACTAACAAATACCAGCCACTAGCTAACTCTTTATCAATTGTGATCGTATCACCGTGGACGTATTGACGCCACTGCTCTTTACTCAATTCAAGCGTTTTTTTTGCTTTAGTCGGCGTTAACGCTAAGGCTAATGCTAGTGATGGTTCAAATCGTCGTTTCTTAAATGTTCCAAGATGTAATCCTGGCCGGAGAATATTAAGATCATCAATTTCACTAATTCCAGCTGGCAAGTCATATAGCTGCTCGCCAAACAAAACTAATCTGGTAGGTTGATAATTAGGAATAACCGAATCCTGGAAATTAGTAAATAATTCTTGCTGATCCTTAGTTAAAGCATATGAATTTGAGTGCTTTTTCTTTCGCCGCTTCTTCCGTAAAGGCTTTTCAGCAACAGGAGTACCATAACGGAACTTGGCAACAAAATGTCCTTCACCTTTGATATGATGAGGAAAAAGACGAATTGCCTTTGCTAATTCTGGATTACCATCTGCCCATTCTGGACGACCATGATCCATCCCCGGGTAAGCTTTAACTTCCTCCATTTGCATTTCAGAATAATTTTTAAGAATCCAACTAGCATTTTGTTCATCTTCTTCCGGAGCAAACGTACAAGTTGAATAAACCAAAATTCCACCCGGCTTTAACATTTTGATCGCTGAAGCAATAATTTTTTGCTGACGATTAGCGCATTCCGCCGGATAATCTGTATTCCAGTACTCAATCCCAGCTGGTTCTTTTCTAAACATCCCCTCGCCAGAACATGGAGCATCAATTAATATCCGGTCAAAAAACTTGGGAAACTGCTTTTCAAGTTTTTCTGGACTTTCATTTGTCACCACTGTATTACGAGTGCCCCACCGTTCCAAATTTTCCGCTAAAATTAGGGCCCGTTTCCGAAAGATCTCATTAGCAACCAATAATCCTTGATCCTTCATTAAAGAAATTAGGTGGGTCGATTTTCCTCCTGGCGCTGCACAGAGGTCGAGAACCCGTTCTCCTGGTTGCGGATCAACTACTTCTCCTACATACATTGCAGAAGGTTCCTGACTATATACCCAGCCAGTAACATGATCCAAGGACTTTCCATTAACTTGACCATAATATCCAGTAGGTACATACGGCACTTTCCCTTTAGCCTGACTAATTGTCTTCTGCGGCAAGCCATCTTTCAGCGGGTTAACCCGAAAACCACTAAGGCTTTGTTCGTTCAACGCTGCTAAAAAAGCTGGGGCCTCATCCCCCAATAGTCGCTGATACTTAGTTTTAAATGCACTTGGTAGCTGCATTCTCTTAATCACTCCATCAATTTAATCTTAAACAAATTATAACTTATTTTAACCCGTTCCTAAACATTTCCCGGAAGCATTCTTGGAATTCATTTAACTTTTTCTTAATTCCAGGTATAATAGTTAATTATTCGTAATAAAGGGAAGTGACACGCTTAATGGATCAACACCTAATTGCCATCGATTTAGATGGAACTACTCTCAATAATCGGTCAAAATTAACCGCTGAAACAATTAATACGTTACGGAGTGCTGCCAAAGACGGCCACATTGTTAGTATTATCACCGGACGACCTTACCGAATTGCTCAACACATTTACGATCAAATCGGCATTCAAACGCCAATGGTCAACTTCAATGGTGCGCTAACCCATATTCCCCACCAAAACTGGGATAAAGAATATGAAATTGAATTAACAAAAGAATTAGCGTTAGACCTTCTGGCACATAGAGACGAATTGGGAATTGATACCATTACCGTTGAAAGTAAGGATCATTTCTGGGCGAACCAGGCAACTAAGGACGTCCCTGAATTTCTTCCTAACCGTCTTAAACCCAGTCAATTACTGAGTAAAAGGAATCTCAGTGACAATCCAATCGCAATGACAATTGAATATCAGCCAGGCAGTAAAAAGAAAATTATCCAAGCTGTCAACGAAAAATACGGTGACTTCGTTGAGCCTCGGGTATGGGGCGGCCCGTATAATATTCTTGAACTAATTCACCGCGGTACTCATAAGGAATCAGGAATGTTCTATATTGCTAAGCAGTACGGAATTGACCGTACCCATATTATTGCCTTTGGGGACGAGAAGAACGATCAAGAAATGATTGCCGCTGCTGGTCGTGGTGTTGCAATGAATAATGCAATTCCCGAAATTAAGGCAATTGCAGATGACGTGACCCCAATTGACAACGAACATAATGGTCTCGCAGAATACTTAAAAGACTACCTGAAATTAGCTTAAAAACCGATATAGTTAAAAAACAACCTAAGATTAACTCAAAACGAGAATAATCTTAGGTTGTTTTAGTTTAAATGGATTAACTTAAAAATGATTAAACTTCAGGATCACCGGTAAATTTACCAACAACTGGTAAATCTTCAAGAACCCGCTTCATATGAAGTGAGCGTTGAATTGCAGCGCTGACGTCATGACCTGCTAAGTTGCCATGATGCTTACCGTTACGCCAAGCCGGAACATTACTGACATCATAAACTGTTCCATCAATTGCGACATAAGCTGGGTTGCCATCTTGGCCATTGTATTTTGCAAGTTCTTCAGCAGTAAAGATTCTTGTAGTCATACTAAAATATTCCTCCCGATACTCATTGTTGTTTTTATTATAGCACTTTTAATTTACCGATTAGGGCAATCTCAATTAGTACTTACTGGTAATAAGACAGTAATAAGATGAAAATTAATTTTGTTGTAAATAATAGCTATATTACATAACAATTGTCAAAAATATTGTTATAATATAAAAGAAGGTGATTCTGCAATCACTTTCGCTAAATACTTCTACTTGGGGATCACGGTGTGTCATGTTATCGCGATCCTCAATTTTTATTTGATCAAACTGTCTAAAAAGGTAACGATGTAATACAGTAAAATTGCAGCGATAATAAGGGAAAGAACATCTCTAACCTGGCGCCAAATGTTTTTCTTCATTCCATAACCCCCTCGAATCAATATTTCATATTATACACCACCTTTTCAACTCAATCGCTAAACTTTTAATTGCATTTTAAGTTAAGGCGTATATAATACGTTGTCAAATAGGGATTAATAATCCTAAAGCAAAATAATCGATGTCAGTGAGCATCATTTTGGAGGAATTAAATATGGAACAGACAAGTAATCATGTCGGCCAAGCAATGACTAAAAACCAGAAATGGGTCCTAGCATCTACTGCATCCGGATTTTCATTAGAAAACATGGATATTATGTTTTTGTCATTTGCTCTTGCACCAATTATCGCCAGCCTCCATATCTCAAGTACGGCTGCTGGGTGGATTGGTTCTATTACTAACCTTGGAATGTTAGCGGGCGGTGCGATTTTCGGCCTTGTCGGTGATCGGATCGGTCGTGTAAAGACATTCACTTACACGATCTTTATTTTTGCCTTGGCAACGGCCGCAATGTTTTTCGCCCACTCATTGCCAGCAATTTACATTTGCCGTTTTCTGGCTGGTATTGGTGCCGGTGGTGAATATGGTGTAGGAATTGCATTAATTGCTGAAAATTTTGAACCTCACCTTATTGGTCGATTGACTTCTGTTGCGGCCATCGGTGGTCAGGTTGGTGCAATTTTTGCTGCTATAATGGCAGCCTACATCATTCCCAATTTTGGTTGGAACGCGCTTTTTCTTTTAGGAATTATTCCAGTAATCCTGACCTTCTTCATCCGGCGTCACGTTCACGAAAGTCAAGAATTTATTGTCGCCCATAAAAAGACAATTGCTAATCACCAAAGGATTTCTATTAGTCGTCTCTTTGCTACACCACGATTAGCCCTGCAAACCCTTGGCTTAATGGTAATGACAATTGTTCAAATTGCTGGATACTTTGGCCTAATGAACTGGCTACCATCAATTGTGCAAAGGCAACAAGGACTGTCCGTTTCGGGATCATCAATTTGGATGATCGCTACCATCATTGGAATGAGTATTGGGATGATGGTCTTTGGGACAGTAATGGATAATTGGGGTCCACGTTGGGCCTTCGGTATCTTCCTTCTTGGTTCTGCTACGGTAATGTTCACCATCCTCATGGTCCAAAGTTCAATTGCCCTCATTCTTGCTGGTGCATTAATTGGTTTCTTCTCTAACGGAATGTTTGGCGGCTATGGTGCAGTTATCAGTCAACTTTACCCAACTGCCATTCGTTCTACAGCTAACAGTATCATTATGAATGTTGGTCGAGCAATTGGTGGATTTTCATCAGTAGTTATTGGATTGCTGATGGACCACTATTCATTAGGAGTAACAATGGGTTTCTTATCAGCACTTTACATTCTCAGCTTCATCGTTATGTCTTCATTGCCGGGAATGCGGAAACTCGCTAATCATTAACCATTAACAATAAACGAAAATAAGGTTCAGAGTTCGAATCGGTTGCGAACTCTGAACCTTTTTTTATATTGATAATAATTTATTTCTCATCGACTTCTTCATCGGTCTTTAGAACTGCCATAAAGGCTTCCTGAGGAATATCAACCTTACCAACGGCCTTCATCCGCTTCTTTCCACGCTTCTGCTTTTCAAGAAGCTTAGCTCGCCGATCAGGATCACCCGTATGGATTCGTGCAGTAACATCTTTCCGGTAAGCCTTAATATTAGTTCTGGCAATAATTTTTGAACCAATTGCTGCCTGAATTGGAATTTCAAAGTTTTGTCGTGGAATAATCTTCTTAAGCTTAGAAGTAATATCACGACCCCGTTCTGCAGCAAAGTCCTTATGGGCAATAAAGCTTAATGCATCAACCTTATCACCATTTAGCAAAATATCAATTTTCACTAACTTGCTTGGCTTATAGTCGTCAATTTCATAATCAAGAGAAGCATAGCCACGAGTCGAACTCTTCAGCTTATCAAAGAAGTCAAAGATAATTTCTGACAATGGAATATGATAGATTACGTTTACCCGCGTATCGCTTAAGTATTCCATCGTTTCAAAAATTCCCCGTTTTCGCTGACAAAGCTCCATTACCGGTCCAACATAATCATTTGGAACCATGATTGAAGCTTTCACATAAGGTTCCTTAATGTCCTTAATCGATGAAGCATCTGGCATTTCAGCCGGGTTTTCCACTTCTTTTGTGGTTCCATCTGCTAAGTCAACATGGTAAGTAACAGATGGCGCTGTGGTAATTAAATCAAGGTTAAATTCTCGTTCAAGCCGTTCTTGAACTACATCCATATGCAACAAGCCTAAGAAACCGCAACGGAACCCAAAGCCTAATGCTTGTGATGATTCAGGTTCAAAAGTCAACGCTGCATCATTCAGCTGCAATTTTTCTAAAGCATCCCGTAAATCGTTAAATTTAGCATTATCGGTTGGGTATAAACCAGCATAAACCATTGGCGTCATTTGCCGATAGCCTTCTAGCGGTTTAGCAGTCGGATTATTAGCATTCGTAACGGTATCACCGACCCGAGTATCTTTAATATCCTTAATTGCAGCGGTAATATAACCAACATCACCAGCCATCAGAACATCCCGGGCTAATGGTTTAGGGGAGTTAATCCCGACTTCAGCAACTTCATACTCGGTACCACTGTTCATTAACCGAATCTTATCACCCTTTTTTACAGTTCCTTCAAATACCCGAACACTAAGAACTACTCCGCGGTAATCATCATATTTTGAGTCAAAGATCAAAGCCTTTAATGGGGCTGTCAGATCGCCGGTTGGTGCCGGAACCTTCTTCACAATTTCTTCTAGGACTTGATCAACTCCTAAACCAGTCTTTGCACTAACATCTAGCGCATCGTCTGTATCAAGGCCAATCTCGTCTTCGATTTGCTTCTTTGTGCCTTCAGGATCCGCAGATGGCAGATCAATCTTGTTAATTACCGGTAAAATTTCCAAATCATTATCCAAAGCCAGATAAACGTTTGCTAAGGTTTGCGCTTCCACTCCCTGAGTAGCATCAACGACTAACACTGCCCCTTCACAGGCAGCCAATGATCGCGAAACCTCATATGAAAAGTCAACGTGCCCTGGAGTATCAATCAAATGAAAAATATAGTCTTGTCCATCCTTAGCATGATAGGTTAGGGCAACCGCATTCAACTTGATGGTAATTCCCCGTTCACGCTCTAAAGGCATATCATCAAGGACCTGATCCTTCATTTCCCGCTTACTAATTGAATCCGTCATTTCCAAAATACGGTCGGCAAGGGTTGATTTACCGTGATCAATGTGGGCCACAATTGAAAAATTACGGATCCGTTTTTGCCGTTCTTTCATTTCATCAAGATTCATTGTCATGAATTAGTTCACTACTTTCTAAACTTGTAAATACTAATACTAGTATACCAAAGACTATCCGCGCTTGAAAAGATAATCAAACCAGCATTTAACAATGCTAAATGAAATAGAATAAGCCAGTAACCCCGCTTCAAAGATCGGTTCTACAATTTTAAGTACTGATGAACTTAACATCAGTGCTTATTTTAGTTAAATTTAAAATAAAAAACGAAAGATGGCTGTCCCCCGTCTTCGTTTAAGAAAGGACCATCTTTCATGGACAATAATATCAGATTACTTCTCGGCATTAAAGACCCTCATCTTGAAATTGACCCTAAATTTGGTAAAAACTACATCGCTAAACAAGGAACTTTTATCGTTGCCCACCTAATCCAAACCTACTCCGTAAGTTGCCCTAAATGCGGGCAACCGATGCTCAAAAACGGTTTTAAAACAGTCAACTATTTACATGATAGTGCTCATGGTGAACCAGTAATCTGGTCGATTCGTAAACAGAAATTTATATGCAAACGTTCAGCTAAGTGTCCCCACTGTGTAACCAGATTAGCGCAAGTAACTGACGTTGCCTTTCATCATCATATCGCTAAGATAGTCAAATCACATATTGCTTATAAAATGACTAATAATGAATCACAAAAAGATATAGCGAAGGATTTACACGTTTCTGATTGGACTGTCCGTCGTGTCATTCAGGGATTAGATCATTTCTTTCAGCCTAACTTTCATTGGTTACCACGCCATCTTGCTTTTGATGATTTTAAGTCTGGTCGCTTTGCGCCCAGCGGTATGAGCATGATTTTAATGAATATTGAGAATAAACGTACTCTAGATATCCTTCTTTCCCGACGTAGTCGCTATTTAAGAACTTATTTCTTACGTTATGATCGTTCTACCAGAATGCATGTTCAAACGGTTACCGTTGATCTCTTTTCTCCTTATCGTAAGTTAATTCACGAGCTGTTTCCTCACGCCATTATTTTAGCCGACCACTTTCATGTGGTCGCTCAAGCCTATCGTGCTCTAAATACTATTCGGATTAACACCATGAAACGTTATGGTAGTGGCAGTCATGAATGGCGAGCCCTTAAGCATTATTGGAAACTGTTAGTTACGCCTGCTGGCAATCTAAAGTACGACAACTACTGGTCACGACGTAATTTTGCGTATGCTCAATTAACTGATGTTGAAGTAATTCATCGTCTACTAGCCTTCGATTCTGATCTCAAGCAGGCCTATCAATATTATCAAGCCCTTATCTTAGCTGTGAATCGGAAAGGCAAACAACAACTTAAACAACTATTAAAGATTAAATTAACCATTTTACCAACTACACTTCAAAAGGTTCAACGGACTCTTAGGTTACATAAAGCCGAAATTATTGCTAGTTTTAACAAATTAACTCCATATACTAACGGACCAGTTGAAGGAGCTAACAATAAAATTAAAGTAATTAAACGAACTGCCTATGGTTTTCGTAATTTCTATTATTTCCGTGTCCGTATTTTATTAGCTTTCTCGACTTCCTATTTCGCAATTAATTGGCAAAATAAACAAACAGCTCATACCTCCTCAAAGGCACGAGCTGCTTGATTGAAATTTATTCAATTTTGTTTATCAGTACTTCTTGACGAAGAACCCAAAGATCGGATATTACTAGCTTATTTTGATTCTTTACTTGTCTTCAAATGCATCCCGAAGCTTATCAAGAACGGTTTTCTTAACTCCTTTGACGTCTTCACCACTAGCAGCAGCGAAAGCCATCATTGCCTCTTTTTGACGTTTATTAAGACTCTTCGGTGTATGAACGTGAACAGTAACATGTTCATCCCCGTTACCATTACCGTTCAAGTGGGGAACACCCTTGCCCCGGAGACGGAAGTTCGTTTCAGATTGAGTACCGGCAGGAATCTTAAGATTAACATCACCATGAACAGTCTTGACCTTCACTTCATCACCTAATGCGGCTTGAGCAAATGAAATGTCTTGATCAACATAGATTGTTGAACCATCACGCCGGAATTCCCGGCTTGGTGTTACGCGGAAAACGATGTAAAGATCACCATAAGGGCCACCGTTTTCACCAGCATCACCTTGGTGCTCTAACCGCATTTGCTGACCGTCATCAATTCCCGCAGGAACCTTAACCTCTAATTCATGTCGCTCATGAATATGCCCAGAGCCATGGCACTTAGTACATTGATCTTCTGGCTTAATGATCTTACCAGTCCCATTACATTCGGGACAGGTAGTTTGAGTTTGAATATTACCAAGGGGTGTCCGCCGTACGGTAAGAATGACCCCACTACCATGACAACGTGAACATGTTTCGGGAGACTTTCCAGGTTTAGCGCCACTCCCTTTGCAGACATCACATTGGGCGTCCCGTTCATATTTGATTGTTGTGGTCTTGCCAAAAATAGCATCCATAAAGTCTAATGTCATTGAATATTGCAAATCACGGCCCTGACGTGGTGCCGTAGGATCTGCTTGACGACGACCGCCACCACCAAAGAATTGGCTAAAGATATCACCAAAATCACCACCGGCAAAGTCACCATAACCTTGTTGACCGCCGAAGCCACCAAAGCCTTGGCCTGCCCCTGCATTTGGCCCTGCCGAACCAAACTGATCATATTGAGCACGCTTTTGTGGATCACTCAGCACTTCATGCGCTTCATTAATCTTCTTAAACTTCTCTTCAGCACCAGGTTCATGGTTAATATCCGGGTGGTATTTTGCTGCAAGTTTTCGGTAAGCCCGATTAATTTCCTTTTCAGAAGCATCCTTTTTTACACCTAGGATGTCGTAGTAACTTTCTTCTGCCATACGGATCCTCCATTTATATTGCTTGTTTAGTTATACCATAGATGGTAAACGAAAGTAAAAGCCAAAGTCCTTTTCTCCGGCCTTTGGCTTTTAACAATTGTTTATTAACGGCTGATTGAATTACTTCTTGTCATCTGGAGTAACATCCTTAAAGTCACCATCAACGGTCTTGCCATCATCGGAACCAGAATTATTATTGTTTCCGTTAGTACCATTGTTACCGGCATTACCAGCTTGACCGCCTTGAGCACCTTGGGCTTGTTGATAAAGCTTTACGCTAAGATCTTGGATAACCTTATTTAATGCGTCCTTCTTAGCCTTCATATCGTCTAAGTTGCCGCTTTCCTTAGCCTTCTTCAAGTCGTCACGAGCACTTTCGGCCTTCTTGATATCTTCTTCAGGAACCTTACCCTTAACTTCCTTCAAAGTCTTATCTACTTGGAAGAGTTCTTGGTCAACTTCATTCTTCAAGTCAACCTCTTCCTTCTTCTTCTTATCAGCTGCTGCGTGTTCTTCAGCATCCTTCTTCATTCGTTCAATTTCTTCATCACTCAAGCCAGAGTTAGACTTAATGGTGATGTTTTGCTTCTTATGGGTTCCTTGATCTTCGGCAGAAACGTTAACAATCCCGTTCTTGTCAATATCAAAAGTAACCTTAATTTGAGGAACACCACGAGGAGCAGCTGGAATGTCAGTAAGTTGGAAGTTACCTAAAGTCTTGTTGTCAGCTGCCATTGGCCGTTCACCTTGAAGAACGTGGATATCAACAGCTGATTGATTATCAGCAGCAGTTGAGAAGATTTGGCTCTTGGATGTTGGAATAGTAGTATTCCGATCGATTAACTTGGTGAAGACACCACCCATGGTTTCAATACCAAGTGAAAGTGGCGTAACATCAAGCAAAACAACATCCTTAACATCACCAGTAAGAACACCACCCTGGATAGCGGCACCGAGGGCAACCGCTTCGTCTGGGTTGATAGAGTGGTTAGGTTCCTTACCAGTTAATTCCTTAACCATTTCTTGAACGGCTGGAATACGAGTAGAACCACCATTTAGGATTACTTCATCAATGTCATCGAATGTTAAATCGGCATCCTTCAAGGCATTCATAACTGGTTGCTTAGTCCGTTCAACCAAATCATTAGTTAATTGGTTGAATTGTGCCCGGCTTAAGGTCTTTTCAAGGTGTAATGGACCATTTTCACCAGCAGAAATGAATGGCAGGCTGATTTGGGCTTCTTGAACACCAGATAAGTCCTTCTTGGCCTTTTCAGCAGCGTCCTTTAGCCGTTGAAGCGCCATCTTATCCTTAGACAAGTCAACGCCATTTTCTTCCTTAAAGCCATCAATTAACCAATCCATGATCTTCTTATCAAAGTCATCCCCACCAAGGTGAGTATCACCATTAGTTGAAAGAACTTGGAAGACACCGTCACCTAATTCAAGGATGGAAACATCAAAGGTCCCACCACCAAGGTCATAAACGAGGATCTTTTCATCCTTGTCTTTCTTATCAAGGCCATAAGCAAGTGATGAAGCAGTTGGTTCGTTAATAATCCGCTTAACGTCTAATCCGGCAATCTTACCAGCATCCTTAGTGGCTTGACGTTGAGCATCATTAAAGTATGCAGGGACAGTAATAACTGCTTGGCTAACTGTATCGCCAATGTAATCTTCAGCGTACTTCTTCAAATATTGAAGAATCATTGCAGAAATTTCTTGTGGAGTATACTTCTTACCGTCAACCTCAACTGTGTATCCAGCTTCACCCATATGACTCTTAATTGATGAAATAGTATTAGGGTTAGTAATTGCTTGACGCTTTGCTACTTCACCAACTTGGGTTTCACCGTTCTTAAATGAAACAACAGATGGAGTTGTCCGACTCCCTTCTGGATTTGTAATAATCTTTGGCTCGTTACCTTCCATAACGGCAACGGCGGAATTAGTAGTACCTAAATCAATACCAATAATCTTGTTACTTGCCATTGTTTATTCCCTCTCTTATTTTTATTGTGCAACTACAACCATTGCGGGACGCAGAACCCGATCCTTTAATTGATAACCAGCCTGTAGTACTTTTACCACTGTTTCAGCCTTCTGATCACCTTCCACCGGCACTGTTTGTACTGCCTGGTGAAGGGTCGGATCAAACGGCTTGCCGTCTGCTTCAATCTCAGTAATTCCGTGGTCCTTTAATGCACTGATTAAGTGGTCATGAACCATTTGGATCCCCTTCTTTAGCTGCTGACCATTTTCATCATGAACTTCAATCGTCAGTGCTCGTTTAAGGTTATCCAGAACAGGTAAAACGGATTTAGCTAAGTCTTGACCATCATACTTCAGTAATTGAGCACGCTCTTTCTTAAAGTGGGTAGTCATGTTCTGAATTTCTGCTTCAGCCCGCAAATACTTATCGTCTTTATCATCTAATTGCTGTTGCAAATCTTTAACTTGACTTTCTAATTTTGTCACTTTAGTTTGTAACTTTTTAGCATCAAACTGGTCGTTCTTTTCGGAAGCAGCACTTTTACTTTGATGCTTTGCTTCCTTACCTGTTTGCTTTGCAGCTTTGTCTTCTGCCAATCGACTCGCCTCCTATGAATCGTAGTAATGACGGTAAAAGTTTAAAAGTCGTTTTGCTAGCTCCTGACGTAATGCATTCACTAAACCAATCGTCCGTGAATAAGGCATCCTCGTTGGGCCTAGTACTGCAATAATGCCCTTACCATATTGGTCAACATCATAGGTTGCCGTGATCAAACTATAGTTATCTAAGGCCTTATCCTTAGAAATCTCAGAACCAATCTTAACGTTTACCCCATCATCAGAAACGTTTGAATCTAACAAATGCGATAATTGATCGTTATGGTCAAGCAAACTATACAGAGTTTGTAAGTCAACCGAATCATGCTTTTCCGAGAAATCTAAGAGGTTTAACCGGCCGCCAACAAAGAATTGCTCACGTGCTGCCCTTGACACGACACTATCAAAAAGATCCAAAAAGCCATCTGCACTTTGCATGTAGTGCATCACCCGAAGCGGAATATCATCATTCAGTCGTTTCATCACGTTAGCTAATGGCTGCCCTACCAGCTGGTCATTAATCATCCGAATAACTGCTTGAAGAGCATCTGTATTGTAATTTCGTGGTAACGTAAATGCCTGACTTTCGACATCACCGCTATCAGTAACTAAAATTGCGATCACCTTTCGATTACCTAACGGAACAACCCGAAAACCACTCAACCGAACATCAGCTTGTTCGGGCTTTAGTGTAAAGGCTGTATAGGAAGTAAGATCAGATAAAATATCAGCCGAGTGCGAAATGATCTCATCAATCTTTTGAAAACTTGTTCCTAGTGAATTTTGGATTACTACTAAATCGTTATCAGTAATAACCTCTGGATCAAGCAAATTGTCAACATAATAACGGTAACCCTTTTTAGAAGGTACCCGCCCTGAAGATGAGTGTTCCTTGGTAACAAAACCAGCTTCTTCAAGAACGCCCATTTCATTTCGAACCGTAGCAGAACTCACCTTAAAAGGTAATTTTTCTGCCAGGTGTTTTGAACCAACAGGTTGACCTGTTGCGGTATATTGACGTACAATCGCTTGCAGGATCTTGTTTTGACGCTGTGTTAGCATTTGTATCACTTCCCCTTTTAGCACTCTATAGGGTTAAGTGCTAAACACATGTATAATATAACAATCTGAATAGTAAAAGTCAAGAAACGTCAAATAAAATCTAGGAGTTTTTCAATGAAACATAAGAAGCAACGATTTATTCAGCCAAGTGGTCCCGAAGATGCTATGCGGATTATTCAGAAGCTCTTCAATAGTTATCGGAATGCCCCGCTAACAAGGGAGTTGCTTGACTATCACAATAATTTGATTAATCGATTACAAACCGATATCCACGATGCCGTAGTTAAAGCCAATAACGATCGCCTTAGTAAAGAGCTTGATGAAATGACAGAAATCATGCGTCACTGGATTTCAATTCGACTATCAAACCGGCCGTTCAACGCTAAAATGCGCCACTTCAAGTTAATCACGGACGGCGGTATGAAGTTTAAGCGACACGTTCATAAAATTAGTCAATCAACTAATCATCGAGCAAGTCGTCATTGATAGTGGAAAAAGGGGGTTGTGACATAAGTTATATTACCTAGATAAAATACAAACGACGCAGTACACAAATGGGATTCAGTGCTCGGAAAATCCGAACTCTGAATCCCTATTTGTGCTTGTGGGGGTTCGAAAACGAACTAGCGAGCTAGTTCTGTCTCTCTCCCCCTTACTATTTCAATTGAAAAAATTAAGTTATCTCTAAACTAATGGCTGCTTTATACCAGGGGCAATTTTTTGTAAATTCTGTCGAGCTAATTGTTCATCCTGCTTCATCTGGTCAACCAGCTCATCAGCACCACTAAATTTCATTTCACCACGTTGATAATAAAGCCACTGAACCTTAACTTCCTCACCGTATACCAATTGGTCAAAGTCAAAAAGGTATATCTCAACAGTAAGCTTATTTTGATCACCGAAAGTAATGTTGTGACCAACACTTGCCATTCCGCCGTACCATTTCTGACCAATTTGCACTTGAACTGTGTATACGCCAATACCAGGAAGACGTTCACCTTCAGGAGTTTCAACGTTAATTGTAGGAAAGCCCAGTGTTCGCCCTCGTGCCAAGCCATGAACAACGATTCCCGTTGTCATATAATAATAACCTAGCATCTGGTTAGCCAACTCAACATCCCCCTGATCAATGGCTTTACGAATAACCCGTGAACCAATCTTTTGCTTACCACTACCAGTAAACTTAGGAACCGTGATTACGTTAAATCGACCGTTAGCATACTCCGGTAAACGTGCCATCGTTGCCACCGCAGCTTTGCCATAAGTATGATCAAATCCCGCCACCACTGTTTTCGCGTGAAAGCCTATTAAATATTGATCGACAAATTCTTGTGGTGAAAGACTCGCAAATGAAGAAGTAAAGCTAACCAGATATACCAAATCAACACCTAATTGTTTTAAAAGATCTAGCTTTCGTGATGTTGTTGACAGGTATTTAAAGCCACCAGGATATTGTTGATAAACGATTCCGGGCGCGTGATCATAGGTTAATACTGCTAACGGAAGATCTTTTTCTTCAGCGATCTTTTTAGCAGTATTAATCACTTGCTGGTGACCACGATGAACACCATCGAAGAAGCCCATTGCGAGCACTACTGGACCTGCAGGCACTAACTCTTTCTGCAATGGGTGGTGGATTCTTACTACTTCCACTTTTCCTTCCTCCTTCACTTCACAGAGAACATCTTTGTTGGTTTATATCCTTGGGACGTTAGATGATATAGCGCTTTAGTCGATCCGTCATATTTCAGGACCACTTCATTTGCCACTGTCTGCAGATCATCTTTCTTAAGCCAACCACCATGCTGAACAGAATGCCATTGTACCGGAGTTAATTCTACTGCTGGATAGTCTTTCAATGCATAGTCAATTGGATAAAGATGGCGATTAATTGTTTGGTGAGCTACCGCATCTTGAATATCATTTAAGCTCAGGGTCTGGTCAAGCGTAAAGCCACCACTTTCAAGCCTGGTTAGCCATTTCATCGCACCAGGATAGCCAAGCGAACGCGCTAAGTCAGCGACAAGCGTTCTAATGTAAGTCCCCTTACTACACTTTACCTTAAAATAAACGTGTTGTTCTTGATGTTCTGAATCATACTCGTTTCGACACAGGGCAAAACTACTAATCAACGCTTTACGTCGTGGTCGTTCCACGGTTTCACCGGCACGGGCATACTCATAAAGACGCTTTCCATTCACCTTGACGGCAGAATACATCGGCGGAATCTGAATGATTTCTCCCGTCATTTTCTGCATTGCTTCCTTAATTAGTTCACTACTAATTGGAGTTTCGACTGGTTTAGTTTCAACTATTTCACCATCAAAATCTTCAGTCGTTGTCGCTTTTCCGATTACTAGCTCTCCCTGGTATTCTTTACCCGACTGCATCAAGTATTCTACTACTTTAGTCGCATTACCAATACAGATTGGCAAAACACCATCAACAGAGGGATCCAGCGTCCCTGAATGACCGATTTTCTTTGTCTTTAGTATCCGCCGCAAACGACTGACACAATCAAAGCTCGTCATTCCACGTTCCTTGTACAAGGGAATAATTCCATCCATATGATTCTCTCCATAAAAAAACGAACTAAGAGAAAGCTCCCAGCTCGTTCATCCTTAATTACTTATCTTGTTCTTGCTGGTGAAGCTTATTGATCAGCTGATCAATTCGACTTCCATAGGCAATTGATTTATCTCGTTCAAATTTAATTTCAGGTGTTTTGAAGATGTTCAACCGTGCACCCAATTCACTCCGAATCAATCCAGTTGCCTTGTCTAACCCGGCTTGAACCTTTTCCATATCAGAAGCCTTGTCGGACAAGATACTGTAATAGATGGTTGCTTGTTGAAGATCACCAGTAACATCTACACCAGTAATGGTTACCCCTTGTACACGCGGGTCACGAACTCGCTTCAAAAGAATATCGTCAACCTCGCGCTGAATTTCTTGAGCTAACCGATCAACTCGATATTGTTTATTAGGCATTTTATTCACCTCGGTTTACTTAACTGGTACTTCTTTCATTTGGTAGGCTTCAATAACATCATTTTCCTTAATGTCATTGTAGTTTTGAATTGTCAAACCACATTCAAAGCCGGCCTTAACTTCCTTAACGTCATCCTTGAACCGCTTCAAGCTACCAAGTTCACCGCTATAAACGACGATTCCGTCACGAACAAGCCGAACCTTAGAATCACGGGTAATCTTACCAGAAGTTACCATTCCCCCAGCAATTGTCCCGACCTTAGAAGCCTTGTAGATTTGCCGAACTTCAACTTGACCAATAGTTTCTTCTTTATAAACCGGTTCAAGCATCCCCTTCATTGCGTCTTCAACTTCTTCAATTGCGTTGTATATCACTTGGTGAAGACGAATATCAATTTTATTTGAATCAGCTAACGATTTAGCAAGTGAAGTTGGCCGAACATTGAAACCAATAATAACGGCATTAGAAGCTTCAGCTAATGTTACATCGGATTCATTAATTGCACCAACAGCTTGGTGAATTATATCGACCCGAACACCATCAACCTTAATCTTTTGAAGACTTTGACTAAGTGCTTCTACTGAACCTTGAACATCGGCCTTAATGATTAATGGGAGGGTCTTCATTTGTCCCTTCTTCATCGTATCAAATAAGTTGTCCAATGTAACGTGAGAAGTCCGCTTCCGCTCTTCTTCTTGTGCTTGTTCTGCACGCTTCTCACCAGCAGCACGGGCGGTCTTTTCATCGTCAAAGACAATAAAGCGATCCCCAGCTTCCGGAACAGAATTAAGCCCAGTAATCTCGACAGGAGTTGATGGGGTAGCTTCCTTAATTCGCCGACCATTTTCGTTTGTCATTGTCCGAACACGACCATAGGTATTTCCAACAACAATTGGGTCACCAACATGTAAAGTTCCTTGTTGTACCAGAACAGTGGCAACGGAACCCTTACCTTGATCAAGTCGTGCTTCAACAACGGAACCAGCAGCGTTTTGATCTGGGTTAGCCTTCAATTCCATCATTTCAGCTTGGAGTTGAATCATATCAAGCAATTCATCAATATTCTTCCCAAACTTAGCTGAGATGTTAACAAAGATCGTGTCACCACCCCAGTCTTCTGGAATCAGGTTGTACTTAGCTAATTCCTCAATTACCCGTTCTGGATTGGCACCTGGCTTATCGATCTTGTTAACTGCAACAATAATCGGTGTCTTAGCGGCTTGAGCGTGGTGGATAGCTTCAACAGTCTGTGGCATAACACCATCATCTGCGGCAACAACCAATACGGTAATATCAGTGATATTAGCTCCCCGAGCACGCATTTCTGTAAAGGCAGCGTGTCCTGGCGTATCCAAGAATGTAATTAGATCATCCTTGTAATGAACTTGGTAAGCACCGATTTCCTGAGTAATTCCCCCAGCTTCATGTTCAGTAACATGTGAGTGACGAAGCTTATCAAGTAACGTAGTCTTACCATGGTCAACGTGACCCATAACCGTAACAACTGGCGGACGAGAAACTAAGTGATCCGTATTGTTTTGCTCTTCTTCAAACATCTTATCGATATCTGAAATATCTTCTTCAACCTTTTCCTTAGCTTCAATGCCGTAATCAGTTGCCAACAATTCGATCGTATCTTTATCTAAGGATTGGTTTTGATTAATCATTACACCGAGCATAAAGAGCTTTTTAATGATTTCTGCTGGTGAACGGTGCAAGATTTTTCCAAGATCTTGCGCATTCATTCCCTCGGTATATTCAAGAACATCTGGTAATGGCTTATCCTTTCGCTGAGTAGGTTGTTGATGCTTAACCTCACGAAGGCGACCATTGTTGTTATGTTTCTTGTTTCGCTTTTTGTTTTTCTTGTTGAATCGCTTACCCTTTCGACCAGATTCATTTAAGCTGCCACCAAAGCGACCGTTGTTATCATTTTGATGACGGTTATTGCTTTGGTTTGTTTGCTTAGAGGAATGGTTGTTATCATGATGCTTTTGATCATGATGTTCATTTTTCTTGTTATGGTTAGCTTGATTTGTTGATTGTTGGTTTCCCTTATGACCTGCTTTTACCTGAGAATTTTTTTCGTGATGCTTAGCCTGCTTTTTTGGTTGGTTAGCGTCATTCTTGTTGTTCCCCTTAACAACTTGACGTAACTTTTGTGCTTGATCAGGTGTCACAGATGACATATGGCTTTTAATATCCATTCCTTGATCCTTAGCTACCTTTACAAGGCTCTTGCTTGGCATCTTGAGTTCTTTGGCTAATTCATAAATTCGTTCTTTGGCCATGTACTCACGCTCCTTAATTCATCGTTAGTAGTTCCTCAAACTTTCTTGCAAATCCAGATTGCGTTACACAAATAACAGTTCTTGACTGTCCAATTGCTTGACTTAGTTGTTTTTTAGTAAAAAGCGTACAGAGTGGAACCTTGTAAAAGGTGCATTTATCCGTAAACTTCTTTAGTGTTGCTGATCCAGCATCCTGAGCTAAGAAAACAAACTGGGCTTTTTCTGTTTGAATTAATTTTAAGACACTGCCCTCGCCACTTTGAAGTTGTTTGGCGCGGCGTGCTAATCCGAGTAAGTTTAAAACGGATTGTTGATTATTTTTCATTGTTACCAAATAAAGCTTGTCGTGCTTGAAGATGATCCGTGTATTGAATCAATTCATCATAGAATGAATCATCCAACTTAACATGAAAGGCTTTTTCGAAAGTTTTTTCTTCTTTTGCTCGTTTAGCAATCTCTACATCTACCGCAATGTAGGCTCCCCGACCAGACTTTTTACCGGTCGGATCAAGCGTAACTTCACCTTCCTTATTCTTAACTACTCGGATCAATTGTCGCTTCGGCATCATTTCGCCAGTAACAATATCTTTACGCATCGGCACTTTTCTCTTTTTCATTTATTTCACCCCGCTGCTTTAATCTTCTGAAGCGTCAGTTTCTTCTTCGAGTGTATCAGTATTGTCTTCCATCTCAGAAGCCGGCTTAATATCGATCTTATACTTTGTTAATCGAGCAGCCAACCGGGCATTTTGACCTCGCTTACCAATTGCAAGTGAGAGCTGACTATCAGGAACTACAACTGTGCATGAACGCTCTTCAGTTGTTACGACCGGTTCTTCTTCAGTACTCTCTGCTTCAGTTGATGTGTCGCTAGTCTCCGTTACAGAGGCATCAGTTGAATCTTCTTCTGATTGTTCTTCAGTAACTGGAGCTTCTGGTTCATTAAAAATAACATCCAGAACTTCCGCAGGATTAAGAGCATTAGCAATAAATTGAGCCGGATCCTTAACATATTCAACAATATCCATGTTCTCACCGTCAAGTTCATTAACAATTGCTTGAACACGTGAACCACGAGGACCGACACAAGTACCAACAGGATCAACGTTTGGATCATTGGAATAAACAGCTACCTTAGCACGATCTCCAGCCTCACGGGCAATATTCTCAATTAAAACTGTCCCGTCCTTGATTTCCGGAACTTCCCGTTCAAATAGCCGTTTTAATAATTCTGGAGCTGTTCGACTGACAAAGATTTGTGGACCATGACGATCATCATTTACTTTTGAAACGTAAACCTGGATCCGATCGTGAATGTGGTAGTGTTCATTAGGCATCTTATCCCGGTAACCCATGGCACCTTCAACACCATCACCAAGGTCAACCCACGTAAAACGTTTATCCTCACGAGAAACTTCACCAGTAATGATTTCGTTCTCGTAAGTCTTGTACTTATTATAGATGATCTTGCGTTCTTCTTCGCGTAACCGTTGCATTACCACTTGCTTTGCTGTCTGAGCTGCAATTCGGCCAAAATCACGTGGCGTAACTTCTTCACGAATCTCATCACCAACATCGTATCCTTGACCATGTGGCAACTTTCGCGCATCAGCAAGGCTCATATACTCGTTGTCATCTTCTTCAACCAAGTCTTCATTATCGGTAATCGTTTTAACAGCGTAAACCTTGATATTACCAGTAACCCCGTCGAAGTCAACTTCAACGTTCTTTTCACCGTAATTTTGCTTATATGCGAGTTCCAAAGCCTGTTCCAAGGCTTCAATAACAATTTCCTTCTTGATCCCTTTTTCCTTCTCTAAGTAATCAAGAGCGGCGATCATTTCAGTGTTTGTTTTTGTTTTGCTCACCTTTTAACACTCCCTTTAAATCTTACTAAAGTCGATTGCCAATCGTGCTTGTGCGATCATTTTACGTTCAATCTTAATTCGACGCTGACGAGTTTTATCCATGTATTCCAATGTTAGTTCGTCAGGCGTAAGTTCAACCAATGTTCCCTCATATGCCTTTTTTCCTTCTATCTGCTGGTAAAGGGAAACGTGAATATAATCATTGATTGCCCGCTCATAATCAGCTTCCTTCTTCAATGGACGTTCGGCACCAGGAGAAGATACCTCAAGGAAATATGCCTGAGGAATCGGATCAGGCTCGGTATTATCAAGCGCCTCACTCAATTCATCACTAATATCAGCACAGTCTTCTAGGGTAACTCCCCCATCCTTATCAACATAAACTCGTAAGTACCAGTTTTTACCTTCCTTAACGAATTCAAGATCGTAAAGGTAGCAATCATGTTTGGCTAAAATCGGCTTAGCTAATCCGGTTACTATTTCAACGACATTGCTCAACTGCGTCACCTCCATTATTTGCAATAAAAAGAGCGAGCATCTCTGCTCACTCCAACGAGTTATTTACCATAATTAATTGTAGCATGAACTTGCTCAACTAGCAAGCAACTATCCCTAGAACAGACTTAATTGGTTTTCATCCGGCAAGCCGTCTAATACATGATTTTGAGTAAGAAAATCTATAATTGTCTGGGAAACCTTTCCCCGCTCAGCTAGGTCCTGCTTCGATAGGAATTTCTTTTCTTCACGAGCAGCGACGATCTGCTTAGCAACATTCAATCCCAAACCAGGAACTGCACGGAATGGAGCAATTAATGTGTTACCATCAATTAACCAGTTACTTGCATCGGATCGCTCAAGATCAACCATCTTGAACTTAAAGCCCCGCTCTAACATTTCATTAGCTAATTCAAGGATCGTCAATAAGCTCTTGTCCTTAGCACTTGCATCGTTTCCTTGAGAATTAATCTCTTTCATCCGTGTCTTAACAGCGTCTTTACCGTGTGACATTGCAACCACGTCAAAGTCATCAGCACGAACAGAGAAGAATGCACAGTAATAAACAAGCGGGAAGTATACCTTAAAGTAGGCAATCCGTAATGCCATCAAAACATAGGCGGCCGCGTGAGCTCGGGGGAACATGTATTTAATCTTCAAACATGAATCCATGTACCATTGCGGAACGTTAGCCTCACGCATTTTCTTTTGCCAATCATCAGGGATTCCTCGACCATGACGAACTGATTCCATCACTTGGAATGAGGTTTCAGAATCAAGGCCATAGTGAATTAAGTCGGTCATAATGTTGTCCCGACATCCGATCACATTGGCAATTGTTGCGACCCCTTGTTTAATTAACTCTTGAGCGTTGTCCAACCACACGCCCGTTCCGTGAGAAAGTCCAGATATTTGCAGGAGTTGCGAATAGTTCTTTGGGTGGGTATCCTCAAGCATTCCCCGAACAAAACGGGTCCCGAATTCTGGTAAACCAAGAGTTCCAGTTTTACTCTGGATCTGTTCTTCACTTACCCCTAACGCCTCAGGACTAGAGAATAAACTCATTACGCCCGGATCATTCATCGGAATAGTTTGTGGATCAACCCCGGATAAATCTTGCAAGGCACGAATCATCGTCGGATCATCATGACCTAAAATATCCATCTTTAAAATATTATCGTGAATGGAGTGGAAATCGAAGTGGGTTGTTTCCCAAGCCGCTTCTTGATCATCAGCCGGGTATTGAACTGGCGTAAAGTCGTAAATCTCCATATCATCAGGAACAATAATAATTCCGGCCGGGTGCTGTCCTGTCGTTCGTTTAACACCGGTAGCACCATGAGAAAGCCGGTCCTCTTCTGCTCCCCGGAACTGCTTATCTGTATCACGTTCATAAGCCTTAACATAACCATAGGCAGTCTTATCGGCGACAGTACCAATTGTTCCAGCACGAAAGACATTCTTTTCACCGAATAGCACTTTCATGTAGTTGTGAGCAATTGGCTGATAGTCTCCGGAGAAGTTCAAATCAATATCCGGAACCTTATTTCCCTTAAATCCTAAGAAAGTTTGGAACGGAATATCATGACCATCCTTAACCAGCAGTGTCCCGCACTTAGGACACTTCTTTTCTGGAAGGTCAAATCCTGAACTATATTCACCCTTGGTATAGAAATGAGAATAATGACACTTAGGGCATCGGTAGTGTGGCGGCAACGGATTAACCTCTGTGATTCCAGAAAGCGTAGCAACCACACTTGAACCAACGGATCCCCGAGAACCTACCAAATAACCGTCCTTATTTGACTTTGCTACTAGCCGTTGAGCAATCAGATAAATTACCGAGAACCCGTTTTTAACAATACTATTTAACTCAAGATCAACCCGGTCTTGAACAATCTTTGGTAACGGATCACCATACCATTTCTTAGCAGTGTCCCAAGTACGATCTTGAATTTCTTGTTCTGCTCCCTTCATATGGGGAGTGTAAAGCTTATCCTTGACTGGGCAAATGCCGTCATCAATCATATCAGCAACCTGATGGGTATTTGTGACAACGATTTGATGTGCTTTATCAGCACCAAGAAAACTAAATTCATTGAGCATCTCATCTGTTGTTCTGAAATGAACATCTGGTCTTCTAGTCCGGTTAAGCGGATTAGCACCACCTTGAGAATTGATGAGGATCTTACGGTAAATGGCATCGTGAGCATCCAAATAGTGGACATCCCCCGTTGCGACAACTGGTTTCTTTAAGTTTTCACCTAGTTTAACCATGTTCTTCAGAATATCTTCCAAGTGGGCATCATCAGCAATGACCTTCTGCTCTAATAATGGCTGGTAATTAGGTTTCGGCTGAACTTCAATAAAGTCATAATACTTAGCCTTTCGCTCAGCTTCAGCAAATCCTTTTTCCATCATTGCGGTAAATACTTCACCAGAAGAGCAGGCAGTGCCCAAAAGGAGTCCCTGGCGAAACTTAGTCAGAACACTACGCGGAATCCGCGGTACTCGCGCAAAATACTTAACGTTAGACAGTGAAACCAACTTATAGAGGTTTTTCAGCCCTGCTTGAGTCTGGGCAAGAATCGTAACATGAAATGGCTGTGCATGCCGGTAAGCATCGTTATCAGTCATATGTTTGTTCAAATCACTGATTAATTTAATTCCATACCGTTTTTCCGCATCCTTTAAGAAGATATGCAGCAGCTTCCCTGTTGCCTCAGCATCGTAATTTGCTCGGTGGTGGTGTTCAAGAGCAACCTTGAATTTCTTACTTAAGGTATTCAAACGGTATCCACGCATATGCGGATAGAGAAATCGTGCTAACGGCAAAGTATCAATAACGGGGGCCGTAATCTCTTCCATATTATGACGACGATAACCGGTATTCATGAATCCCATATCAAAGGAAACGTTGTGACCAGCAATAATACACCCTTCACAGAAGTCCCTAAACATTCTGAAGACTTCTTCCTCGCTTTTTGAACCTTGAACCATCTCATCAGTAATTGATGTTAGGTTAGTTGTCTGTTCAGAAAGGGGGAAACCAGGATCAATAAATTCATCGAACCGCTCCAAGACTTCACCATCTTTCATCTTCGAAGCGGAAAGTTCAATCACCTTATCATAAATTGCTGAAAGTCCCGTCGTTTCAACGTCAAAAATAACATATGTCTGACCATCTAGCGGTGTATCATTTTCGTTATACACTAACGGGATCCCGTCATCAACCACGTTTGCTTCCACACCGTAAAGCATTTTGATCCCTGTTTTTTTAGCTGCCTTGAATGCTTCTGGAAATGCTTGAACGTCCGCATGATCAGTAATTGCAATTGCAGGCTGGCCCCACGAATGAGCACGGTTAGCTAATTCGGTAATTGAATTAGTGGCATCCATTTGACTCATTTCTGAATGAGCGTGTAATTCAATTCGCTTATCATCAGCTGGCGCCTTATCCTGACGCTCTTCATGCTTAATTTCATTAATGTCAAAAGCATTAATAACTAAATCATGCATCCACGTATCTTCTTGCACCGGGCCACGAACTTTAAGCCACATTCCCTCTTTGATATTTGCAAATTGGGCTTCATCAGCTTCATTACGGGAGAACTTCTTTACCGCAAACGAAGAAGTATAGTCAGTAATTTCAAATGTCAATAATTGCCGACCTGAGCGTAGTTCCCGTACTTCAGTGCTAAAGACATATCCCTCAACAACAACCGAACGCTCTTCCTCAGCAATATCTTTCATCTGCTTAACTTCTTGGGAATCATTAATTACCCTACCAAGTTGAACAGGTCCATCGGCAGGTGCCACGTTGCTTTGCTGTTTTTTCTTTTTAGCAACATTATTCTTTTTAATCTGTTCCATCGCCTTAGCAGCAAGGGCAGCATCATCCGCTTCATGCTTAGCCTTTAGTTCCTTAATCCGGGCTTCCGAAGCAGATTCATCGACGAACGGGTGAATCCGAAATTTAGGAAAACCAAGGTCAACATAATCCTCTTCAATCTTTCCTAAGACATTTTTAGTAAGGAAGTCCTTCATCATCTCATTTTCAATAACAAGAGTTACCCGACCATCCCTAACTTCAGGTGATGTCTGTGTACAAACTTGCTGAGTCATCGGTGAATCGGGAGCTGTTTGGCGGACTACATATTCCCAGTAATCACCAATTAGCTTGGGATCAAGATCGGTCATTGGACTACTAATTTTCACTCGCGTATTAGCAATATCCCGAAAACCCATTGTTAACGCGTTTGAAAATTCACTAAAAAGGTTAAATGGTAACGGCTGTCGGAGCATTAAATGAAATTCCCATAGACGCGAATCCTTATGAACTACGACAGATTGAACCTTTGCATCACGAAAGGCAGGGTTATCTTTTTCGGGAAAGTGAATTTGTTCAAGTAGCTTTTGAAATAATTCTTGTCGTGATAAACTCACTTTTTATCCTCCTACAATAAAAAAGTGGCGCGTTGATAAATTAAATTCTACCATCGTCACCACCAATTAATGATTAGACTAATTATTTAGCTTCAGCATCGTCTTGTCCACTAAGTTGCTTGAGCAAGATAGCAACAGTATTAACGACTTCTTCAGTCTTAACCTCAACTGTTTCACCGGTTTTCCGGATCTTAACTTCAACAATACCATCTGAAGCCTTCTTACCAACAGTAATTCGAATTGGAATCCCAATTAAGTCAGAGTCGGCAAACTTAACACCAGCACGTTCCTTACGGTCATCTACTAAGACATCATAACCAGCCTTTTCAAGAGCCACTGTAAGTTCATTTGCCATTTCCATTTGATCTGCTTTCTTGGCATTTACAGGAATTACATGAACATCAAATGGCGCAATACTGTCAGGCCAAACTAGTCCGTTGTCATCAGCTGTTTGTTCAGCAACCGCAGAAAGCAACCGGCTAACACCAATCCCGTAGCTCCCCATAATAACATCAACTAACCGACCGTTGTTATCGAGTACTTGTGCACCAAGCTTCTTCGAATAATGAGTCCCTAACTTAAAGATATGACCGATTTCAATCCCTGGTGTGAACTTGATTGGATAGCCATCCGGTGCAATTTCGCCTTCCTTAACGTTACGGAAATCACCGAATTGATCAACACGGAAGTCACGATCAATATTGGCATTAATATAGTGGTGACCATCATCATTAGCACCACAAGCCATATTAACCATTACCTTAACGTAATTGTCAGCATAGATTTTAACATCTTCACCAACACCAACTGGACCAAGTGAACCCGGATGTGCTCCCAGATATTTCACAGCATCTTCTTCGTCAGCTAACTCTAATTCTTCACAGCCTAGTTCATCCTTCAACTTGGCCTCGTTAACTTCATCATTGCCGCGCATCAAAACAAGAACTGGCTGTGTTTCCTCTTCACTCATTTTGGCCATGTAGAACATTGTCTTAATGATCTGATTTGAGTCTATTCCAAGGCTTTCCGCAGCCTCGTCGACACTGTGAGCCCCTGGGGTTGGCTTCTTTTCAAGTTTTTCAGGTTCAGCGGTTTGTTGAACACCGGTAAACTTACTAGTAGCCTTTTCCAAGTTAGCAGCGTAATCCCCATCAGTATAAGCAATGATATCCTCACCAACCTTTGCTGGAGCGGAAAATTCTTGTGAGTTCTTACCACCCATTGTTCCTGAGTCAGCCAGGATCACCTTGTAGTCTAAGCCAATCCGGTCAAAAATATTACGGTATGCTCTTGCTTGAAGATCATAGGCTTGGTCTAAGCCAGCTTGATCAGCAGAAAATGAATAACCATCAAGCATTTCAAATTCCTTACCACGAAGGATCCCGTAACGAGGGCGATCTTCATCACGGAATTTATCTTGTAGTTGGTAAACAACTAATGGCAGCTTCTTGTATGACTTAATACTGTCACGAATAACTTCAGTAAATGTTTCTTCATGAGTTGGCCCCATGATAAAGTCACGATCACGACGATCCTTTAACTTAAATAAGTTATCGCCATAGCTTTCATACCGACCAGATTCTTTCCACAAGTCAGCAGGAAGGAGTGCCGGCATCATCATTTCAACCGCACCAGCTTTCTCCATTTCTTGACGAATAATATTTTCAACCTTCCGAATTACCCGGTAGGCCATTGGCAAGTAAGCCCATACACCAGCGGACACTTGGTAAATGTAACCAGCCCGGACCATCATCTTATGGCTAAGTGCTTCCGCATCACTTGGTGCTTCCTTTTTTGTTGGAATTAAAATCTTTGATTGTTGCATTAAAATACTCCTTTTCCCTTATCGAATGAAATAACGCTGAATGTCATTCCAGGTAACCAAAATCATTAATACTAGCAGCAAGAAGAACCCAATCATTGTCACAATCCCCTCGGCCTTTTCCGGAATTGGGCGACGAATAATCGCCTCAATGATATTTAATAATAGTTTTCCGCCATCTAACGCTGGAATTGGCAATAAGTTAACAATTCCAAGGTTAATTGAAAGCAGTGCTAAGAAATTCAAAACACCTGTAAAGCCAAGCGACGTTGCTTGAGATGTTCCTGCATAAATAGCAACTGGTCCACCAAAATCATTTAATGAAAAGCCGTGGGTAAACATGTGGCCGAGGACACTAAAGATTAGTGTACCTGCTTGAACAAACCGTTGCCAACCAAAATTAAGCCGTGCTGAGAAACTTTTATCCGTTTCTTCAAGAATCCCAATCTGACCAACTTTCTGATCTGACTGTTTAACTGTTTTGGGAACCATTGTGGTGGTGTGCTGTTTTCCCTGGTGTTCATAAGTTACGGTAATCTTTTTCCCTGGATGGCTAGAGATGGCAGTTGATAAATCTGTCCAATCTTTAATTTTAGTATTGTTAACTTGCTTAATCCGATCACCGCTTGCGAGGCCTGCTCGAGCAGCAACTGAATTAGCATTAACATGCCCGATCTTATTGCTATTCACTGGAACTCCCCCGCTTAAGAGGAAGCCGAGAATAATAAAGACAACAAGAGACAAAATAAAGTTATTCATTGGGCCAGCAAAATTAGTCATCATTCGTGCTGGCAAACTAGCAGAATTAAATTGGACATCCTTAGGTGCGATTTGAACGACGGTGCCATCATGCTCAGTAATTAAAGCATCATGAGCAACATTATAAACCTTCAAGTCGTTCTCATCACCATTGACGTATCCCTTAATCCATAAATCGTTAACCAGATCAGAATCAACAATTTGAAGCGGGATTCCTTGGAACAATGTTGTCTTTTGACTTGCATTGATATTAGTGACCTGATCCTGATCATTAAGCTGAATAGTTACCGGAGTCCCTGGACGTAACTCATCTTCGTCCTCATCATCTGCACCGGCAAGACGAACATACCCCCCTAATGGCAAGATCCGAATCGTATACGTCGTGCCACCAGATTGTTTCCACCAAATCTTGGGACCCATTCCAATTGAAAATTCACGGACTAGAATCCCTGCTCGTTTTGCGAAATAGTAGTGACCAAATTCATGGACTAAAACCAGTATTCCGAAAACGATTATAAAGGTGATGATTGTTATTATCACAAAATCCCCTCTTCTTTCAGAACTAAATAATACCTAAGAGGTGCATCATTGGCATAACGATTAACATACTATCAAACCGGTCAAGGATCCCGCCATGTCCCGGTAAAATTTTCCCAGAATCTTTTACTCCATAGAACCGTTTAAGTGATGATTCAATCAAATCACCAAACTGGCCCATAATTGACAGAATTAACGTTAGGCAAACCATTGGAATAAAAGATCCACCAACCGGAATAAAGTGTAAGTAAATAGCAATCAGAATTGTAGCAGAAACTGTCCCGCCAATCGATCCTTCCCAGGTCTTGTTTGGACTAATCTTAGGTGCTAATTTATTTTTCCCGATTTTTCTTCCGATTAAGTATGCCCCACTATCGGTAATCCAAACAATTAACATCCCGTATAGTAAGGTTTGGAAGTTGACTGCCCGTGCTTCAACAAAGTAACGAAAACCTAATCCAATATAAAGCATCGCTAAAGTTAGCACACCGGCATCATCAAAAGTAAACCGTTGCTTTCTAATAACCGTATGTAATAGTAACAAAATTACCAAGAAATAGAATGCAAACCATCGCGTTGCAACACTTGGTAAAAAGTCTAACCAACTATCTGGTAGGATTAATAGTGCAACTCCAAGGTAAGAAACGATTGCCTCAAATGAAATGAGGAACATCCGCTTCATTGCTAAGATCTCACTCATAGCAACGATCCCAAGTGCAATTGCGGCAATTGTCAATGGCCAGTGACCATAAACTATTAACGGAATGAAGATTGCTAAACCAACAACAGCTGTTATTATCCGTGTTTTCAATATTATTCTCCCCAAACTTAGTTATTTTTTAAGCCACCATAACGACGGTGACGTCCCTGAAATTTAACAATAGCATCTTCTAATGAATGCCGGTCAAAATCAGGCCAGTAAACATCAGTAAATTCTAACTCACTATAAGCGATTTGCCAGAGCATAAAATTACTAATCCGTTCCTCACCACTTGTTCTGATAAGAAGGTCGGGATCTGCTAACTCACCTAAGTCAGCTGTCATCATATTTTGAGACAGTAACTGTTCGTCAATCTGATCAATACTAATCTCTTTAGCAGCGACTTTCTTTGCAATTTGTTGAGTTGCCCGAATGATTTCATCACGACTGCCATAGTTTAAGGCAAAGTTCAGGATCATCCCGTCACACTCAGCTGTGTCAGCGATTGCATCATTAACTGCTTTTTGAGTTCCTTGGGGCAATTTAGTAATGTCACCCATCACCATCACCCGAACATTATGCTTAACTAAATCTGGAACAAAAGTTGAAAAGAACTTGATTGGTAGTTGCATCAAATAATTTACCTCACTCGAAGGCCGTTTCCAATTCTCGGTAGAAAAAGCATAGAGTGATAGAACCTTTACCCCTAATTTACTAGCAGCGATCGTCACATTCTTTACGGTCTGCATTCCCTGTTTATGACCTGCAACACGTGGTAAGTGGCGTTTTTGAGCCCAGCGACCGTTTCCATCCATAATAATCGCAATATGGTTAGGAATTCGGTTTGGATCTAACTTCGCATTACTAGTCGAGGATCCTTCTTTTTTGCCAAACAAAATAGTTCCTCCAGACAAATTTTATGTTTAAAGTAAAAACTACTTGTCAATTATAAATGTATTGAGGAGAAATGCCAACCCCAACCAAAAAAAGAGCGGGAATGAACTAGCTTTCTAGTTCGTTTTCCTACTCTTAGTTAGTAATTAAGACTAATCTAGCCCATTAATTCTTTTTCCTTATCGGCAGCGATATTTTCAAGGTTCTTGATCCCGTTATCGGTCTCAGTCTGAACTTTCTTTTCAAGATCATGAAATTCATCATCATTGAAATCACCGTCTTTGTTACCCTTCTTCAGGTCATCCATCGCTTCACGACGAACATTTCGAACAGCAACCTTAGCTTTTTCAAGTTCAGCCTTAACATCCTTAACAAGCTCTTTTCGCCGTTCTTCAGTTAATTGCGGAATTAGAATCCGAATTGCTGAACCGTCATTTTGTGGTGTTAAGCCAAGGTTAGCAGCATAGATTGCCTTTTCAATATTGTCTAATGAGCTTTCGTCATATGGAGTAACAAGTAATTGACGTGCCTCAGGAATTGTAATTGATGCCACTTGGTTAAGTGGTGTTGGAGCACCGTAGTAATCTACTTTAACTCCATTAAGCAGGCTCGCATTTGCTCGTCCTGCACGAATATCAGCTAAAGTCCGGCGTAATGCATCTCCAGACTTTGCCATTTTGTCCTTCGCTTCATCTAAGATTTGTTTACCTGTAGCCATAGGTTAATCCCCCTCAATCGTGGTTCCAACTTCTTGTCCCTTAACAACCTTCATAATATTTCCGGGAGTGTTTAGGTTAAATACAACTAACGGAATATGGTTATCCATAGAAAGTGAACTTGCGGTGGTATCCATAACATGAAGATTCTTTTCAATCAGATCCATGTGGGTCAGATGATCGAACTTAACCGCGTTAGCATCCTTATTTGGATCAGCGTTGTAAACACCATCAACACCGTTCTTTCCCATTAAGATAGCATCCGCATTAATTTCAGCTGCCCGCAATGCAGCAGTAGTATCAGTTGAGAAGTATGGGCTTCCCGTACCACCAGCAAAAATCACAATCCGATCCTTTTCAAGGTGACGAATAGCCTTCCGTCGAATATATGGTTCTGCAATTTGACGCATTTCGATAGAGGTTTGTACCCGTGTTGGAACATCTAGTGATTCCAGAGCATCTTGAAGAGATAGTGCGTTCATAATGGTTGCTAACATTCCAATGTAGTCAGCCTGGGCACGTTCCATACCAAGTTCTGCCCCGGTAACACCACGCCACATGTTTCCGCCACCAACAACGATAGCAATTTGGACACCTAATTCATGAACTTCCTTTAATTCCTTGGCAACATCTTTAAGCACTGGTGGGTTAATACCGAACCCCTTTTCACCGGCAAGGGCTTCCCCACTGAGCTTTAAAATGACACGATTGTATTTAATGTCTGACATAAACCTGCCTCCTAATGGTAATGTTTTCAAAAAAAGGCGCACTTCAAAGAGTACGCCCTTTTTAGCCGAACGTTGTTTAGTTCATTTGATCCTTAACTTCTTGAGCAAAGTCATCTTGCTTCTTTTCGATTCCTTCACCGACTTCGTAACGAATAAATGACTTCAACTTACCATCGTTAGCAGAAACAAATTCTGCAACTGTTTGGTCTGGGTTCTTAACAAAGTCTTGGTCGGCCAAGCAAATTTGTGAAAGGAACTTGTTTAAACGACCTTCAACAATCTTGTCAACGATCTTAGCAGGCTTACCTTCGTTTAAGGTTTCTTCCTTGAAGACTTCACGTTCGTGATCGAGACGATCTTGAGATACATCATCACGAGTCATGAATTCAGGGTTGATAGCAGCAACGTGCATAGCAACATCCTTAGCTGCATCTTCATTGCCACCTTCAAGAACAACAAGAGCAGCAATTTGGCCACCTTGGTGAAGGTATGCACCAAAACTGTCGTTATCGTTCTTTTCAACAACTGCAAAACGACGAAGACTGATCTTTTCACCGGTCTTTTGAGTAGTGCTGATCAAGTCATCATTTAAAGTGCCGTTTTCGGTCTTCATAGCAAGCGCTTCTTCCACGTTTGCAGGCTTGTTTTCGCTAATTAACTTAGTAACCTTCTTCAGTAAGTCCTTGAATGGGTCACTTGCAGCAACGAAGTCAGTTTCTGAGTTTAATTCAACGATAGCAGCAGTATTACCACTAACAGCAATGTCAGCTAACCCTTCGGCAGCAACACGATCACTCTTCTTAGCAGCCTTGGCAATACCCTTTTCACGTAAGTAGTCCATTGCCTTATCCATGTCACCATCACTAGCAACTAATGCCTTCTTTGCATCCATGATACCGGCACCAGATTTCTTACGTAATTCCATAACTTGAGCAGCTTTAATTTCAGCCATGATTAGATCTCTCCTTCGTTTAACTTTTTAATAAAAAAGCTATTTGGTACTCAGGCCACAATGGTCCGTACGCAAACAGCCCAAGTATTTAATACTTAATTATCGTTTAATTACTTGCCTTCAACGCTGTCCTTAAGATTCTTCAATGAATCTTCAGAAACTTCTTCATGTTCTTCAGTTGCGTCGTTAGACTCAGCTTGCTTGTTGTCATCTTGACCTTGCTTACCTTCGATAACAGCATCAGCCATCTTGGAAGTGATAAGACGAACGGCACGAATAGCATCATCGTTTGATGGAATTACGTAATCGATGTCGTCAGGGTCAGTGTTGGTATCAACCATAGCAACGATTGGAATGTGAAGCTTTTGAGCTTCCTTAACAGCAATTTGTTCCTTGTGTGGGTCCACGATGAACATTACATCAGGGATCTTTGGCATATCTTCAATACCACCTAAGAAACGTTCAAGCTTTTCGCGTTGCTTAGTCAAAACAGCAACTTCCTTCTTTGGAAGGACATCAAAAGTGCCGTCTTCAGACATCTTCTTCAATTCCTTCAAACGAGCAATCCGTGACTGAATAGTCTTCCAGTTAGTCAAGGTACCACCTAACCAACGGTGGTTAACGTAGTATTGACCTGCACGAGTAGCTTCTTCTTCAATTGCATCTTGAGCTTGCTTCTTAGTACCAACAAAAAGAACAACACCACCATCAGCAGCAACATCCTTCATGTAGTTGTAAGCAGTATCGATCAACTTAACAGTCTTTTGTAAGTCAATGATGTAGATACCGTTACGTTCAGTAAAGATGTATTCTTCCATCTTTGGGTTCCAACGGCGAGTTTGGTGACCGAAGTGAACACCGGCTTCAAGCAATTGCTTCATAGTAACAACAGACATAAAATATGTACCTCCAAAATGTTTTTTCCTCCCCAATAATCATCTGGCAGTCAAACTAAAATAGCACATCAACCACCATCCTATTGGGTGTGAAATTGGCGTTTAACACCGAAATATAGTATACAAAAAAGCATCTCATCTGACAAGCATTTATCCTTAACTTAATGAATTAATTTAAATCTTGATTCCTCTTACATGAAGGTAGCGTTCCTTTTGTCGTCTGCTTTGGTGCTTAAAATGGTATTCAGCACTTAACGCCTTATGCTTTGTTGGATATTCGCACCAATACATCAATCGGAGCGGGTGGCGTGATTTTACACGAGTATATTTAGCTCCCTTATAAGATTGATGAGTATTGAACCGTTGTTGTACGTTAGTGGTAAAGCCGCAATAAAGGCTTTTATCTGCACAATGAAGGACATATATATAATAATGTTTACTTTTTATCTCCATATAATAACTGTTGCACCTCGGGTCCGTATTCACCATTGGGTTGATTAACCACTAATGGCGGGACAATTCGGATTCCCCCGTTTCCCCCATCTTTTATTACTTCAATTAAGACAATATTAGCTTCCCGATCCGGTTTGGGATGAATAAAGCGAATCCGCTTGGGCGCAAGGCGGTGACTGGTTAATTCATTCAAGATTTTCGCTAAGCGATCCGGTCTATGAACCAAGTATCCCCGACCATTCATTTTCAATAAGCCACTCATCTTTTCTACAACCATTGTCAAATTAGTCGTGATTTCGTGACGCGCAATTGCTAAAGCGCGATTAGGATTTTTTTGACTATGTTCATTATTAGGGAAATATGGTGGATTACACAAGACGATATCCGCGGAATCCTTGGGAATTTTATTATAAACATCTTTAATGTCCATATTTAAGACATCATAGCGTTCCTCAAGGTGGTTCAGCTTAATTGTTCGTTCTGCCATATTGGCGATTGGCTTCTGCAACTCGACCTCTGTAAAGTGACCGCCAAGCTTATTATGAAGAAAAAGGCCAATCGCACCATTACCAGCACAAAGATCAACAATTTTTGCCTGACGCTTCTTATTAGGGCGAACAAAGTCAGCTAGGAGAACAGCGTCAAGCGAAAAAGCAAAGCAATGGGGATTCTGAATAATTTGAACATCCTGACTATATAGTTGGTCAATTCGTTCATCTGTCTTTAATAAATTATCATTATCCATTTATTATTCACCTCTTTTAGACTTGCAAGGAATTACTTTTTTAGTCATAATAATGCCAGTTATTATACAGATTAGATTGGATGATTTTATGCTATATTCATTTCTTATTGCCATTGTTCAACCATTCTTAAACCTAATCAATGGCAAAGCAAAAATTTATAATAAAGAAAATATACCTGACGGCAATTATATCATTGTTGCTCCCCATCGGACATGGATGGATCCGGTTTTAATTGCTCTTGCGATCTACCCCAAAAAATTTAGCTTTATGGCAAAGAAAGAGTTATTTAAGAACCCAATTGCTGCCTACTTCTTAAAAAAGTTGAATGCTTTCCCGGTTGACCGCAAGCACCCCGGTCCTTCAGCAATAAAAAAGCCGGTTCAAATTCTGCGAAAGACTGACCTATCAACAATTATTTTTCCATCTGGATCCCGCTATTCCAGTAAATTAAAGGGCGGGGCAACATTAATTGCCAAATTAGCAAACGTTCCGCTAGTTCCTGCAGTGTATCAAGGGCCTCTCAAATTTAGCGAATTATTCAAACGGCATCCCCGTCACATTGCCTTTGGAAAGCCAATTTATATTGACCGGAAGAACAAACTCGACGAAGAAAGTCAAGCTAAATTAGAGAGTGAAATGCAGCAATCATTTGATGAGTTAGATCACCAAATCAATCCTAATTATAAATACATCATGCCGCCTAAACCAAAAGACGATGATTTCTAAAGAAAAAGAAACCGGAAATTAAATTTCCGGTTTCTTTTTTATTTAAGATTACTTATTTGCTTTTTTGGCTTGTGCCTTCATGGTTTGCATCATTTGATGTAACTTTCGACTAGATGGCTTTTGGCCCATTTGCAACATCATCGTCCGCAACATTTCTTCACTAATAGGTGGATTATTGCGGAGATAGTTTTCCATGTAACGACGAGCACCAAAGAAACCGCCAACTAAACCGATTAGTAAGGCGAGGATTACCAATGAAATTGTTAATGCCACAACTACTTTCCTCCTTTTTTAGTTACTGTTCAATAGTACACGAAAGTAGTCGAATTGAAAAGGGCTAAACAAGGTTAATCATCACGTAATCCCTTTTTCCGTTGAATTTCACGAACCTTCTCTGGAGTAACCTCTTTACCATTATCATCAAAGATTCGCATCATTTCGATATTACTCCGCATTGCTTCACGGAAGTTCTTAAGGTACTCTTTCCGTAGCTTTGCTCGTTCCTTAGTTTCGGCCTCTGTTAGTCCTTCTTCCTTATTTTTATGAGCGAGTTCGTTAATTCGCTTTAATAATTTTTCTTGGTCTGTAGATTCAGCCATAATTATCTCCTCACCTTTCAGATATCCTTAATTTAACTATTTATCTTGATCTTAGCTAACTTAATAACTATTTTCAAGATATGTACTAACTTCTCCGCGAACGTACGTTTGAAAGTTGACGATTACTATGATATTCTAGACTTAATAATAATCTAGCCAAATGAGGTGTCAAAATGGCAAAAGCAGCAAGTCAAAAACAAATTGCCGTATTAAGTTGCATTTATAAACACGTTAAGGATCACGGGTACCCACCAACAGTCCGTGAAATCTGCGGAATCGTTGGGCTTTCCTCAACCTCCACTGTTCATTCTCACCTAAACAATCTAATCAAGGAAGGCTACTTACAAAAGGATCCCTCCAAGCCACGGGCACTTGAGATTACTAAACAGGGATTAGATCTCCTGGGAATTGAACCAGAGCAAAAAGAGATCCCAATGATCGGTGTTGTTACCGCAGGGCAGCCTATTTTAGCGGTAGAAGACACTACAGATTATTTTCCTTTACCACCTTCAATTAAAGATGCCTCTGGATTATTCATGTTAAAAATTCACGGCACCAGTATGATCAAAGCCGGAATTCTTGATGGTGATGACGTAATCGTTCGTAAGCAATCAACCGCTAAAGATGGCGAGATTGTAATTGCAATGACAAGTGATAATGAAGCTACTTGCAAGCGATTCTATAAGGAACCCGAAAACAAGCGTTACCGTCTTCAACCTGAAAATGATACAATGCCGCCTATTTACCTGGATAACGTTACTATTCTTGGCAAGGTTATTGGTCTATACCGTGACCATATTTTCTAAACTTCCCTTTAATTAGCAATGTTTCTTTATTGAGGGTAGGAATGAACTAATAATTTTGTTCATTCCTGCCTTTTTTGTGATCGACAATCCACACCAAAAAGATCACAATTAAAATATCGGGCAACGTATTTCCTACGGGAAGATCTACTAACATTAAGCAGCGGTATACGATAAAACCAATTAGCCATAGGATAAAATGATTCCGACTAATCCAGCGATCCTTATTGTCAAGCCGAAGAACAAAGCGATCCATAATCTGAATGGCAATCATCGGGGTAAAGACTGAGCTAATGATATAAAGGAAGTTACTAAAATTATCCATCGGCAAAATAATTGCACCAGCACTTCCAATAACGGTTACAATAATCGCCGTTAAACGTGAGGACCACTTAACTTTTAATGTTTGTGTAGAGACTCCTGCAGAATAGGCATCCATAAACGTTGTAGTGACTGTTGACAGGAGAACAATAATCAGGCCACTAATCCCAACGCCAGCACTAACCATTATTTTAGCAATATCTGTCTGCCCGGTTAATAGTGTTGCGCCAAGGCCGACAATTGCCATCCAACAGCTAATGACACCATAAGTGATTGCACTAACTCCACTCGCTTGGATCGGTTTTTGGGCAACCGAAGTATAATCAGAAATTAAGGGAAGCCAGGATAGGGGCATCGAAACGGCCAATTCTAATCCTTGTCCAAATGATAATGTCCCTAAATGATTATTTACATGTGGTTCCGCAAAGATTAAATAACACAACCAAATCGTCAAAAGTAATAAAGCAGTTAAGGCGATGGTGTTCAGCCATTTTAAGCGACGAATTCCGATAATTAACCACACTATAATTAGGAATCCAATCAATCCGCACCATAATGGTCGGCCTAATTTCCAAAGGCCATTAGCCGCCAGCGATCCATCATAAATCATGATTCCCGTCCAGCCAATCAGTTGTAAAACATTTAGACTAGCAAAAAAGATTCCACCAAATTGGCCAAAACTGATTTTTACCGATTCCATCGCACTAATCCGCAACTGGCCACCGATTATTCCAGCAAGGAACAGCAACCCACAGCCAATTAAATGACCTAAGATAATGGCTGTTATTCCTTTAACCATTCCCAATGGCGCTAAGTAAGTTCCTGTCAAAATCTCTGCAATTGATATTCCCGCGCCGCACCAAATCATTCCATTTTCTACCAGTGATGTCTTATGTTGCATCAGTTTCACCATCCTTTTATTGATTAGCGAAACTTGATCTTGATAAAGAAAAATCGACCAGGCACCTACCTGATCGATTTTAAAATTCTTAACTGAATTCCCTCCGTTGGCATTATCCAAATCAGGTCCCATGGGTCGAAGATCCCATCTTCCTCTCAGCCTGTTATACAAGCTCCCCGTTTGTGTTAATTATATTGTAACACTTTATTTCTTTTCCTGATAAATCCGTTTGTGTTCCTTTTGACCCTTTAATATAAACGGTGCTGGATCTGATTGCCAATCTAATTCAACATCATCCGGGTTCATCCCCAGTTGTGAATTGAACTGCTTCTCATATTCAGCAATTGAAACCTGATGACGATTTGCTAGATCATCCTTAACGTCACTCAAGTATTTTTCAAAGTGAGGCTGAAGAATCCCACTGTAGAATTCACCTTCTGCTCCGGAACCGTAACTAAAGAGACCAATACGGTCCCCAGGATTAACCAGACCATTTTGTAAGAGTGACATTACTCCAAGGTAAAGTGAACCAGTATAGAGGTTTCCTACCTCACGACAGTACTTTTGACTTGCGGTCAGCTGCTCACGCAATTTATTAGCAACCGGTGATTGATTGTCCTTGAGAAGCGCTTCCAACGCCTTCTTCCCCATCTTGGTAAATGGCAAGTGGAAAGTTAAGGCAGCAAAATCATCTAATTGGCGTCCGGTCATTTGTTGATAGCGTTGCCAGCATTGGAGGAAAAAGTCAACGTAAACATTAGTCGAGTATTTGCCATCCACATGTGCTTCGGTTGCGTAAAGCGGCCGCCAAAAATCCATAACATCCTTTGTATATGAAACCGTAGTATCCTCAAGAGCCAAGATGTGAGGGTCAGCAGAAATCAACATTGCAACTGCCCCAGCTCCTTGGGTAACCTCACCAGGTGTTTTCAACCCATAACGAGCAATATCAGCTGCAATTACTAAGACTGTCGACTGAGGATTCATTGCAACTAATCCCTTAGCAAACTGAATCCCTGCCGTTGCTGAATAACAGGCTTCCTTTAATTCAACTGCACGAGTAAAATCATCCAGTCCCAAAAGATGTTTGATATAAATGGCACTTGCTTTAGAATTATCAATCCCTGATTCAGTAGCAACAATCACAGTGGAAAGATGTTTTTTGTCACCTTCGGATAAAAGCTTCTTGGCTGCTGCTGCTCCTAAAGTAACAATATCTTGAGTTGGTGGAACAACTGCCTGCCGATCCTGACCAATTCCAATCGTGTACTTATCAGGCTCATCCCCCCGTTCACGAGCTAACTCGCGTAAATCAATATACTCGTCAGTAGTTGCAAATGCCATCTTATCAATTCCAATTTTCATTATTCTTCCCCCATTTGATCCATTGTTTGGTTTAATAAGTGATCAACAATAACATTGCCTTGGTTGTTTGCATGTCCCTTAGTCCATTGAAAATGTAGCTGCTTAAACTGTGGTAGTAATTGAATAACCTCTTGCCACAACTCTTGATTAGCCACTGGTGAACCACTACTAGTCTGCCAACCACGACGGGCCCAGCCATTAAGCCAGCCTTTCATGATCGGGTCTAGGACATAGTGTGAGTCAAGAACTGCAATAATTGGGTCCTCTTGTTTTCGGTTCTTTACTAAAATCTGGAGAGCATTCCGGAGCGCCATTAGTTCCATCCGATTATTCGTCGCGCCAAACTCACCACCAGTCTTGGTAAATTGCTGACTACCTTTACTGATCAGCAATGCCCAAGCCGCTTTATCTGTTTGCTTAACGTGCTGCCCCGGCTTATTACCGTGATTGCGTGAACCACCATCTGTATACAAGTAAATGATATTTGGATCATTTAGCTTACCATCACGATCTTTGGTTTGACTTTTATCATCGCCAGCAAGCCATTCTCTAGCTAACGACTTACTGGAAAAGCTCTTATACACCGCACCCGGATAACCATTAATTTCCTGCTGACATTCTGGCCAGGTAAGATAAATTCCCGGGTGCCGTCCCTTCCTAACTGCATATACTTTACTCATGTCTAACCTCGAAAAAAATAATACATTAATTATAACGAATTTAGACGTAATGTGGAAAATGAAAAATCCCAGCATCATAAAATAATGCCAGGAAGTTTAAAATTACGAATGCCATAAATGGATCCCAACCCGCTTAAGGTCGCCCAAATCGAGATCATTCTTAATCATATAAACTGAGTCAAGATCAATAAAGCGAACATTAGCGTGAGCGTTAGCAAAGGCTGCCGCAGCGGCAATACTTTCAGGAGCCTCAATCATACTACCAACCATGCACGGAATCCCTGCACTTTCACACAACTGATTAATCTTAGTTGCTTCGTAGATTCCTCCACACTTCATTAGCTTAATGTTAACATAATCTGCTGCTCCAGCTTTAATTACCCGTAAGGCATCCACTGATGTAAATACACTTTCATCCAGCATTAACGGAATAGTTGATTGCTGACGGAGCAAGGCTAAATCACGTAACTGATTTGCTGGAAGCGGCTGCTCAATAAAATCAAGGTTTAAATTTGCGTCAGCCAGCATTTTGAAAGCTCGTAAGGCTTGCTTATAACTCCACCCTTGATTAACATCAAGACGTAATGAAACGTCCGATCCGACAGCTTGAGCGATTTGTTTAACACTCTCCACATCCTCGTCAATGGAATGATCGCCAAGTTTAATCTTTAGTGCAGTAAACCCACGTTGAACCGTCTTCTTTGCCTGTTCCACCATTTCAGCTGGCTTACCGATGCTGATAGTATAGTCGGTCGCCATTGATTGCTTACTTCCGCCAAGCAAATGATTAAGTGAGACATGGTAGATTTGAGTTAACAGATCATAAATTGCAATATCAACCGCAGCTTTTGCTGGTCCATTTGCTACCACAGCAGTATGTAGTCGTTTCATCAGGGGTTCAACATTAGCCAAGGAAGAGCCAATTAGTCGCGGTGCAATCACCTCTTCAATAATTATCTTAAGGGTGTCAATATTATCACCCGTAACCACTTCATTCGGAGTTGCGGCACCGGTACCAATCATGCCGTTTTTCAAGGTTACCTTCACTCGGATTGCGTGGATTGCATTAACCGTATGAAGGTGAGTGATAAATGGCTGTTCCAGAGGTACCTCGACCACTTCAGTTGTTATTTTGGAAATTGTTAATTCATCTTTCATTAAAAGCACCTCGCACCTTTATCAATTCTAAGCAACTAAGGAGTATATTATGCATAAAAACCCGTTCATTATTTTATTAATCTTATCTTTTAGTCTAATCCTAAACATTGGCAATGCAAATGCTAAGCAACAACCTTTAAGAAATATCAACCACCAGCTTGCTGAAGACCTTGGGGACCATCAAAGTTATGCCGACAGCGATCCAGGAAATTATGATTATGCAAAATATATTCAGAGGATTTATTATCTTGATCGCAAAACAATTATCATTCAAGTCAAGCCGGGTTTTCAAAAAATGACCAAAAGCGACAAGACAAGCATCAGTAATCAAGCCTTCGCTCTTACCAGATCGGTTCAGTCAAATGATTGTAGTCATCCAGAAACGATCAAAGTTAAATGCAATAAGAAAGTAATTGGCCTTAAAAGGGCTACTCAAAAGAATTATCAATGGAAATAAACCGGTTAAATATAATTCACTTGCATCACCCAGAACAATTACTGCTAAAATTAACCTAAGAAGGTGAAAGTGTTGAATGAAAATCAACAAAAATTAATCAAGCTAAATAACGGGATTGAAATGCCGCAAATTGGTTTTGGAGTTTGGAAAATTCCGTTTAATCAAACCGCCAAAGTCGTTACTGACGCGATCAAAAATCACTATCGGTTAATTGATACTGCTAAACAATACGGAAATGAAGAACAGGTTGGTCAAGGAATTAAAGACTCAGGTATTGAGCAAAAGCAGCTTTTCCTTACTACCAAGATTTTCAACGGGGACCAAGGAGACTTCGATAAGCTTCGGAATGCCTTTAATGAGCAATTAAAGAAGCTTGGAACCGACCATGTTGATCTCCTGCTCCTTCACTGGCCCGTGTTTAATAAATATATTGAAAGCTGGCGAGCACTAGAGGCTATTTATAACGATGGTCAGGCGCGGGCAATTGGTGTTTGCAACTTTGACGTTGACCACCTACAAAATTTAATGGATCATGCTAATATCATGCCAATGGTCAACCAAATTGAGTTCAACCCACGAATTCACCAACCGGATACCGTTGCTTTCTGTCAGGATAATCACATTCAATTAGAGGCTTGGTCACCGCTAGGCAATGGTCAACTACTAAATAGTCCAGTGATTAATAAGATTGCTAAGGAGCATGGGAAGTCACCAGCACAAGTGATCCTTCGCTGGGAGCTTCAGCAAGGCTTCATCGTTATCCCTAAATCGATTCATGAAGAACGGATGCGAGAAAATCGCGATGTCTATGATTTTGAATTAGACGCGGATGAAATGGAAGCAATTGCAATGCTCGATGAAGAAAGGCACTCAATCTGGTATGACAAATATAAGTGGTCTGGAAATCCAAATGGCCTTGATGATTACATTGCTAAGCCAGGCGAATTTTAGCAATTTGAATAATTAAAAGCAGACAAGGGATCGAATTGGCTGACGATCACTTGCCTGCTTTACTTTTAAAGTGCTGTTAAGATTGCGAGGTAAACACAAGTTACTAAGAATAGGAGCAGAATGAATTTATAGACCCATTTCCAATAGATCGTAATTGGGATCCGTGAAAGAGCGAGAGCGCCAACTAGCATTCCAGCAGTCGGTGTAATTGCAGTAATTAATCCCGTAGCAGCCTGGTAAGAAGTAACCAATACACTCCCGTCAACGTGGGCAAATTGAGCCAACGAGCCCATAATCCCCATCGTTGCTGCGGCTAGGCCTGAACTTGATGGGATCAGGAACGAAAGAATAATAAAGAAGACAAAGGCCAAGATAATGAAAGCAGCTTTAGGCATTCCCGCTAAAGAAAGTTCACCCCAATGAAGGATTGTTCCGGTAATCTTACCGTTATTCATAACAACCTGGATCCCCCGAGCAACCGCAACAATAATGGCAACATTCAGTAAATCACTCATTCCGCTCATAAAGGAATTGATAAATTCATTTTCTTTAATGTGACCAACAAACATAATGACGACCGACATAAATAAGAACAGCATCGTAATTTCGTTAAAGTACCAACTACCCAATGCCGTCATATCAGCACCTAAAAAGTCACCGAAGAACGGAATTTGGGTTAGCCATTTAGTAAAGCTTTCAAAGAAGGTCCAGGACTTATTAATACTTGTCCAAGGAACCAACCCCACAATCATAATGATAAACGTTAAAGCAAAAACCCAGAGGACGTGTTTTTGAACCTTAGTTAACGGTTGTGGTTTTGTCGTCCGCTGATCAACTTCAAAGAACTTCATATCTTCTTTTCGTTGTGAATAAACTAATGACTTCGTTGGATCCTTCTTGATCTTGTCAGCATAACGTAACACGAAAGCAATCGTTAAGGCGGTAACAATGATTAATAGGATGATCCGGGAACCAAGTCCTGATCCAGGAGAAATTTTAATGATACCAGAAGCGACTCCGGTGGAGAACGGGTTAACTGTTGATGCTAAATCACCAACCCGAGTTCCGAGCAGAATAATTCCAGCAGCAACGAGTGAATCATAGCCGACTCCCATCATGATTGGAACGATCAGCGGGAAAAATGCGAGGGTTTCTTCACCCATTCCATAAGTTGAACCACCGATCGCAAAGATAATTGTCAAGACAATAATCAACCGTTTTTCGTGTCCCTTAGAATTTTCCACAATGGAACGAATACCGTCGTCCAAGGCTCCAGTCTTATTAACGACACCCAGAAAGCCACCAATAACCAGAATAAAAAGGGCAATATCAATCGCACCAGTAGTTGCCTTATCACCAATCATTCCAATAACTGGTGCCATAAAGATGTCCCAAATTCCTTGCGGGTGACTAGCAACCGTGTGATAGGTCCCAGAGATCATATTTCCCGCGCTATTAACCTTGTATTCCCCAGCCGGGATAATCCAGGTCAAAATAGCGATTAAAGCAATCAACAAGAAGAGAATTGTAAAGGCCGAGGGCATATGAAACCGATGCTTCTTCTGTACTTTTTTCTCCATAAGCTCACCTACTTTGCAAAGAATTCTTTAGCTACTTGTTTATAGAATTCGATTGACTTATAAAAAGTTTCAACATTGACGAATTCATCAGTTTGGTGTTGCGTATTGTTTCCTGGTCCAATTTCTGCAATTGCAAAGTCACCTTTTCCATGGAGGAATTCTGATCCATCACTTGCTCCAGATTGGCCAATTGCCTTTACAGAACGATCCTTAAATATTTCACCATGAACCTTTTCCATCAGCTTAATTAATGGAGCATTCTTGTCTCCCGGCATCGCTTCTTCCGGAAAACTATAACGAATACTTAAATCGTAGCCGTCCTTCTGATTCAACTTCTCTACCAGATTATTTAAGGCAGCAAAGACAACTTTATTTGGGTATTCAGGGATTGTTCGAATATTTCCCTTAATAATTGCCTTATCAGGAACGGAATTAATCTGTGAACCACCCTGGAAAACGGATTGAACATGGGTCAGCTTACCCAAAATTGGGTTTTCCTGATCAAACTGAGCCATTAATGGCTTTACCTGGGTTGCAAAATCAATCAGGTGATCAATTGCATTGATTCCCTTTTCCGGTTGAGAACTATGAGCCTGTTTTCCAACTGAGGTAACAATATAATCAATGATTCCCTTTGACGTGTGACCGATCTCAGTCATATCATTCCCTGGTTCAGCAATGATTAGACCAGCTAACCCATCCGCATAACCTTCTTTAGTGAGCTGGGCCGCACCATACTCACCTGTTTCTTCACCAACCGTACAAAGTAACCTAATTTTCCCGGGAACTGAATTATCTTCGAGCATCTCCAGCATACTGATAATTAAAGCAGCTAACCCACTCTTCATATCAGAAGCTCCACGACCATATAAATTGCCATCTTTTATCGTTGCTTGGAATGGATCCGTCTGCCAATCGGATTCATCCCCAGCAGAAACCACATCTTCATGACCAGAGAAGCCCAAAATCTGGTCACCAGAACCAATTGTCACTACCAAATTATCTCGTCCCGGAGCGTATTGAACCCGATCAATCTGAACTCCCTGATCTTGATATGGCGCAAAAAGTGATTCGATATAGTCAGCCACTTCACTCTCGTTATCGTTTACTGACTTAATACTGATTAACTTCGCTAGAATATCAATTTGCTTCTGCTTTTCCATGATGACCCCTCCTAAAAAATATCCGTCAATATAATCGTTTACAATAAAATCATATCATACAACTGATATTCATATAGCACTAAAATTATTCGTTATTAATGAATAATAATACATTATATTAAATATATCAAAATAAATATGCAATTAAATAAGTTGCTTAACATTAAGACTTAGCCAACAGAGGAGTTCCAACCATAAAGTCACAAGGTTAATCACCTTTTATCATCAATTAAGTTTGTTTTATCTATTATTTAGTGATAACATTAATATGTAAGCGATTACAAATAAATTAATGTTGGTTTTTATATAGAAAGGGTGTTTCTTTATGGGTGAACTAGAAGGCAAAATTGCAATTGTAACTGGTGCGGCTAAGGGGTTCGGTCTTGCAAGTACCAAGGCCTTCATTGATGAAGGAGCCAAGGTTGTCATGACTGACGTTGATGATGCTGAAGGGCAAAAGCAGGCTGAACAATTTGGTGATAAGGCCATTTTCATCAAGCAAGATGTTTCCGATGAGTCTTCATGGCCAGAAGTATTTAAGAAAGCTGAAGAAACTTTTGGCCCAGTGAATGTTTTGCTGAATAACGCTGGAATCCTGCTGTTCGATAATGCTGAAGACGTTAAGATGGAAGACTTCCACAAGATTCTTTCCGTTGACCTTGATGGGGTTATGCTTGGTCAAAAATATGCCATCAAGCACATGAAGAAGAATGGTGGATCAATCATTAACCTCTGCTCAATCGCTGGATTAATCGGGATTCCAAACCTCTTCTCTTACAACGCCGCTAAGGGTGCCGTTCGACTAATCACTAAGTCTGCCGCCCTATACTGCTGTGACAAGAACTATCCAATTCGGATCAATTCTGTTCACCCTGGTTATGCTCATACACCAATGGTTGACGCTTACCCAGAAATGCGGACCAGCCTTGAAGCATTACACCCAATGGGTCGGCTCGGTGACGCAGATGAAATCGCCAATATGTGTGTATTCCTCGCCTCTGACCGTTCTTCATTCAGTACTGGTTCTGAATTTGTTACTGACGGCGGATATACTGCTCAATAAAAATAGATCCTCAGTTTTTAGCCATTAATACCAAATAAGCTGTCACTTAGATCGATTGACCTAGGTGACAGCTTTTTCTGCTCCAGTGCTTTCCTATAAGAAGGTGGAATGCTGTGAAATGAAGATTTGAGAAAGCTCTTATAATAATTAGATTCCCCACTAATACGATATAGTAGAGATACGGATTAGGAGGAATGTAATTATGTTAAAGGCTTACAAATATTATTGGGAAAACGCATTTAAATACCAGGCCACCTCAACCCGGGCGGATTACTGGTGGGCAGTGTTAATGAACGTCATTATTTATGCTATTTTATGGCTTCTACTAGCCGCTTCCGGTGTTTCATCAATTGGCTCCCTGGTAAACGGGACAACCCAAGGACTGGGGATGGTACTAATCATCGTAGTTATCATGGGAGTTTTCGGGTTTGCTAATATCTTCCCTGCAATTTCGATTGCCGTTCGTCGTATTCGGGATGTTGGTATCTCCGGTTGGTTTTTATTTGCCGTTTGGCTCCTTTCAGTTGTTTTAGGAAATGTTGATAACGCATTTTGCGAAGGACTGATGGCTGCTTTAGAAATCGTTGTGTTGGTTTTCATGTGCTTACCAAGCAACTATATTAATAAGCAAGGCTGGTGGAGCCCAAATAAGGATAATGATCAAGAGGTTCCTAGCTTACGGAATGAAAATTAATTTAAGAATGAACCCAAGCGTTGGTAAAAGTGACGCTTGGGTTTTTGTTTAAAAGTTGATTCATGTAGAGATAGTTTAAGCGATGGACGTCTTTATTTGGCATTATCATCTTAAAGTGAAGCGTGAAAAGCTCCCAATTAACTCAAATAGAACATCAAATTTAAAACGCTTTCTATCCATTTTAACTATTTTGTGCAATAATAAACTTGTTGATTGATACTCTGTGAATCACAAAAGGAGATCTTAGTATGGTTGAAGAACAAAAAGTCACTGTTATTACTGGTAGTAGCCGTGGAATTGGTAAAGGAATTGCCGAACAACTCGGTAAAGATGGCTATGCAATGGTTATTAATGGCTACCATAAAGACGAAACCGATAAAACTACTAAGGAATTAGCTGATAAGGGATTTAAGGTTGTTTCTGCGCCAGGTGATGTTTCCAAGAAGAGTACTCACGAAATGCTTGTTAAGACAGCCGTTGATAACTTTGGTCGTCTTGATACTTACATTAATAATGCAGGGATTGCTCAAATTGGCAACTTACTTGACGAATCTGCAGAAGACTTCCATAAGATCTATGCAACAAATGTTGACAGTGTTCTCTTTGGAATTCAAGCAGCTGCCGAACAATTTAAGAAGCAAGATGATGGCGATAAAATTCGTAAGATTATCAACGCTTCAAGTATTGCTGGACATATCGGTTATGAACAACTCGGTGCCTACTCTTCAACTAAGTTTGCTATCCGTGGCTTAACTCAAGTTGCTGCTAAAGAATTAGCTAAGTTTAACATCACCGTTAATGCATATTGCCCTGGTATCGTTGGTACTGATATGTGGGACTTCATCGACGAAAAGATGGTGGAAGAAAACGGCGGTGAAAAGGGTCAATACCTAAAGGCCGCCATTGACGGAATCGCTCTTGGTCGTGTTGAGCACCCATCAGATGTTGCCAACTTTGTATCTTACCTTGCTTCAGCCAAGTCCGACTACATGACCGGTCAAGCAGTCCAAATCGACGGTGGGGTTCAATTTATTTAATTAAGTTTTACGGATGCGTCTCCATAGAATTTTAAATATTACAATAGCGGCTTGATTACAGAATTTTTCTGTGATCAAGCCACTTTCTATTTGTATAAGCACGATTTAAAATTTAATTACTACTAATTCCGAAACTCCTTCGTAGATCCCAAATAATTAGAATCAATCCCTAACCATTTTTCATTAATTTTTCGAAGAGTCCCGTCTTTTTGCAAAACACCAAGAGCATAATTAATCTTTCTTACTAATGTGCGATCACCTTTTCGCATCCCCACAGCAACCCGATCCTGAGGAAAAACATCACCACCAATGAGCTTATATTGGTTAGTCTTAGCTAAATTTTTCGCATAATAACCAGCATAAATCGTTCCGGCAAGAACTCCTTGTGTCCGTCCTGCTTTTAAATCCATAAAGGCAGAGTTGTTATCCTGATAGATGATTGGCGACCCGCTAATATACCTTTTTAGCAACTGTGGGTACTTATTGAAGTCAGTAAAAGCTGTCGAGCCTTCTTGAAGACCAAGCTTTTTCCCCTGCATATCCTTGAAGCTATTAATTCCCGAGTTCTTTTTAACAACCAGTGACTGTCCAGAACGTTCGTAAACCCGGCTAAAGGCTTCCTTTTTCTGCCGTTCTGGAGTTGCGGTATAGCCATTCCAAATCACATCAATTGTTCCATTCTTTAATTCGGTTTCTTTCATTGACCAGTCGATTGATTGAAAGTTAGCCTTTAACCCGAGCACTTTGCAGACTGCTCGTGAAAGATCAACGTCATAGCCAACTAGTTTCCCGTTTTTCTGGCGAAAGTCCATTGGCACAAAGCTATCATCAACCCCGATATTGAGCTGGCCTGATTTCTTAATCCGTGACCATTGATCAACGTGATTAGTACGGTAATTAGGGTTAGCGGACTTTTTGCAGCCAGCAATTGGTAATAAAGCAATCATTATGGCTAATGTAATTAGTGCGCGAATAAATCGTTGTGTTCTCATGACTATTTCCCTCCTAAATAAAAAAAGCCCTCCAAAGCATCATTGCTTTAGAGGACGCGAATGCGCGGTTCCACCCCACTTTTCGATTACCTCACGATAACCGACTCACTAAGTTCGTTGATTAAACAAAAAACGCCTTCGCTACCACATTAATGGTAACGAGGGCGTTGCCGCGGTCCCACCTCGTCATTACTGCTTCTTCACAAAAACAGCCTTACTAAGTTCAATCAATAAACTCTTGGCGATAACGGGCTCCCCGGTCATTCCTACTCATTTCAGAAATTCAACTAGCAGATGTGTTTCCTAGAGTCATTTGGTTAGCATTCCATCAATCGCTAACTCTCTAAACAAATTTTCCTAGTACTAATTCTGTTGATCGTTTTTAAATATTAATTATTACTATAGTCTGATTTCTTATAAAGTCAATAAAATTATTAAAATTAAATTAGAAATTTTTCAGCAATCTTTTGATAAATCGTCGGTGCCTGTAGAAAATCATCAACTAAAAGGTGTTCATTAATCTGGTGAGATTGGCGATCATCCCCTGGCCCATACTCAACAAACGAAAACGGCCTTTCAGCTAACGAATACCGAGAAGCATCGGTTGCCCCGTGAGAAACAATCACTTTTGGCTTACTTCCCTTGGTAGCCGCAACCGCATCACTAACAAGATTGATGAACGGATCATGAGGATCAGTTACGACTGGCGCAAAGCTAGCAACTACTTTAAGGCGTAGCTGAGCACCCTGCTTATTCAGCTGATCAATAATCTTTTGCAATCGTGCTTGCGTCTCTTCATTATCACATTCAGGAACTGTCCGCACATTTCCCTTCAAGTAAGCATAATCCGGAATCGAATTTAACTGCTCACCACCGTGGAAGACAGTTACCGAGTGAATCACCTTACCAAGAACGGGACTCGGTTGAGCATCAGCAAAGGCAGTTCGTTCACCATCAATAAAGCAGGCCAAATTTGCTACCGCGTTAATGCCTAAATCAGGACGTGAACTGTGCGCCGTCTTACCAAATGATTCAATTTCATAATCAAACGAACCACAGTGAGCATACTCAAGCTGGTTTGAGCTTGCCTCACCCATGACCATGGCATCCAAATCATCAGCGTATCCTTTTTGCGTTAACAGCATCGATCCCTGACCACCAACTTCTTCATCAACCGAAAGGAGCAAACGAACTTTACCATGTTTGGGCAGTCCTGCTTCCTTCATTTGAATTAAGCTAATGACCATCGCTGTTAGACCGCCTTTCATGTCCACCGAGCCACGACCGTAAATATTACCATTGACGATTTCTCCTGAGAAAGGCGGGTATTTCCATTTTACTGGATCACCGGTTGCTACCGTATCCATGTGACCTGCAAAAGCCAGCACTTTTCCCGGTTGATTACCGATCTCAGCTACTAAGCATGTCCGATTATCCGCAAACTTAACCAATTGACTATCAATATGATGTTGTGCAAGCACCTCTTTCAAATATTCGGCCAAAGGTTGTTCATTGCCATTAACGGTATTAAACTGAATTACCTTTTGTAATAAGGCAATTTTTGCTTGGTCATCCATCTTCCCACTCCTTTCTCATTAATTTTTAATATTAAACACTGTACTCTTAATTAATGGGTTTGTAAAGTGTGAGCAATTTTCTTTTTTACAAGGAATCCCAAAATAGCGAGTTTAATCGTTATCTTGGATAAAATATCATCTTCTATTTCATACAAAAATTAAAAAGTGATGATTTGATGTACAAAAAAAGAGAACCCTTATGTATCAAGGGTTCTCTTTGCTGCTTAAGGAGAGTACAGGATTTGAACCTGCGCGCCCGCTCTACACGGGTTCGCCGGATTTCGAGTCCGGTGCATTACCACTCTGCCAACTCTCCATGATTGGTTATTCAGAATAAAACCGAACAACCAAATTGTATCAAAATTGTGTTCTACAGTAAAGATAATTATTGATTTGCAATATCATAGGTTGTCTTGCCATTTTTTGCCGTGTACATAGCTTGACTATCATCGGCAGGATTCATGATACTGAGTGAGTAGTCATCCCCGATTGCCTTATCAATATCCTTAGAGTTTTTCTTGAAAGAACTTGTTAACTTACTCCAGCCCATTTGTTCAGCCTGACTAGGGTCTTGAGCTAGCTGCTTAAGAGCATTAACAGTATCATCGTCTGTTGGCGTTACTTTGTAGGTCTTGGTCTTACTGTCAAAAGAAACATCGCCAAATTTGGAATATCCCTTTTGGAGTTGCCGTAAAATTGCCATTTCCTTATTTTCTTGAGAAGCTGAACCGGTCCCTGAACCGATATTAGCCTTATTAGAAAATGATGACATACTCCCACTATTGCTTGTAACCTGAGAAGATTGGGCTTCGGATGATGAATGCTGCTTACTCCGGTTAAATGCTGGAAGGTTAATTACACCGTATATTACAGCAGCCAAGCTAAGCACAACGATGATCGTTCCACCCTTCCATTCACGGTATTGTTGCCATGAATTAGCAAGGTAAAAGCCACCCAAGATTAACATTAAGCCACCAAAAACAATCAAGAAAATCATTAATAAATACCCCTATTTTTGATACTAAAATTCCATTAATGCTTTCATATCATAGTCTTTAATCTTTTCCCGACCATGGAGATCTTTCAATTCGATTAAGAAGGCACAACCAACGACGATTCCACCAAGTTCTTCAATCATTTTAATAGTTGCGGAAATGGTACCACCAGTAGCTAAGAGATCATCAACAACTAATACCCGTTGGCCTGGCTTAATTGAATCGGCTTCCATTTGAAGGGTTGCTTCTCCGTATTCTAGATCATAGGTTGCACTAATGGCTTTCCGGGGAAGCTTGCCCTTTTTTCGTGCTGGTGCGAACCCAACTTGTAATTCACGTGCAATTGGGCAACCAACGATAAAGCCCCGTGCTTCCGGACCAACAACCATGTCAACCTTTTTATCCTTGGCGTATTCACAAAGTTCGTCAGTTGCTTGCTTAAACGCTGCACCATTCGCCATTAATGGCAAAATATCCCGAAAAATTACACCCTTTTCAGGAAAATCTGGAACACTCGCAACGTACTTGTAGAGGTCTAAAGTCATAAGAAAAAATTGTCTCCTTTAATGTATGTTTAGACAGTTCAATACCCACTTTGCCAAAGCCTTGCTATCACTAAATAACAGCACTTGTTCTGCCTGATATTGAGCAACGCGCCGCTGGTATGGGTTTGTTTCTTTTATGTCAGTTTTGTTTACGTCACTGACAGGTTTTAAAATACCATCTTTTATTGTAACAAATCCGGCCGCAGAAAACACTCTTAACATAAAAATTAATCGTTCAGCATTAATTTTTAGTCGAGTACTCAACTGATTTAATTGCCGGTTTAAGTCAATTTGAGTTGTTCTCACTACTAGCCGATACAAACGGGCAAATTCGTCCCGAACGGGCATCCCGCTTAAATAAACGCTGTGGGGCTGGAAAAGCAGTAGCCGAATCATTGAGGGTGCCTGCTGATCGTTGCTAAATAACTTTTCAAATTCTTCGAGGGTTGATGGACAATCAACAATCGTTACTCGTTGAGCAGAAAAGTCAGTCTGAGCTGCTTCGTCAGGTGATAATGCACTCCCCTCTGGTAAATGTGGTTGAATATTATCGCGAAGCTTTTTATCAAATGCAACATAATATCCTGCCTCATTAAAGAGTTGTGGATTTAGCTTATTGGTTCGCTGATCAATGATTACTGGACTATCAATACTAATATCCTCCAACATCAGCTGAACCGTTCGTTTTCCCCGCCACTCATTAATTGAGATTTTTACTGCCAGCTTAATTTGGTTTGCCATTGCTGCTCTTAAAACTGCCGCAAGTTTTCCCTTACCAAACGCAATTACCGTTACCTGGGACTGCTGGTCGCCCACCATAAATTTCAGGTGTGAGTTATCTTTCCCCATAGTGACAATGCTATTAATTTGGTCCGGTTGTAATTCAAAGACTGGCTGTTCATTCCCCGGGCCAAATGGGGAAAGGCTTACGAGTTGATCATATAATTGCATACTTACCTCAGCAGGGCTAATTGAAGCGGCAATTTTCAATGGCTGCTTTTTTTGTCCATCGAAATGCTGATTTTCTGCCTCATGAAGCAAGACATTCCGTAATTTTTCACTATTCTCAGTCTCAAAGCTCAAACCACAAGCAGCCGGATGACCACCGAATGAAGTCATCAGATCCCGGTGACCATCCAAGGCAGCAAATAAGTTAAAACCATCTACGCTTCGACCAGAGCCCTTAGCAATTTTCTGGTCGTCATTCGTACTTGCTACAATGGTTGGTTTCCCTGTTTGGTCCATTAAACGACTAGCAACAATTCCTAAAACTCCTTGGTGCCAATCATGACCAACCACCAACAATACCGGCTGATCCTGAGGCAATCGATCAACCTGCTGCTGAGCCTCTCCCATGATCTCATTTACCAGTTCTTGTCGCTTGCTGTTTGCTTGTTCAACAGCCTTTGCCAATTTAGTTGCACGATCCTCATCAAGGGTTGTTAATAGTTCAACGCCCTCATTAGCATCAGCGATCCGCCCTAACGCGTTTAACCGCGGCGCAATTACAAAACCGATATCCTGGTCGGTCAAGGACTGTTCACTAATCCCTGCTTCTTTAACTAGCGCATGTAGTCCCGGACGCATCCCCTGACAAAGTTCTTGAATCCCCATCATAATTAATGGCCGATTCTCATCACTAACACTAACGACATCAGCAATTTCACCAATTGCAACTAGATCAAGCAATTCTTCTGGAAATTCATCCAGCAACGCCCACGCTACCTTAAACGCTACGCCAACCCCAGATAGATCGGCAAATGGATAATTACTTCCCGGATAACGCGGGTGCACAATCGCGTAAGCATCAGGCAAGTCTTCGGGCATCTCATGGTGGTCCGTTACAATAACGTCAATCCCCTGCTTAACTACCGGATCAATTACCGCCTTACCGCTTACCCCGTTATCAACGGTGATGATCAATTTGGTTCCCTGATCGATTATTTTCTGATATGCTTCTGCGTTTGGCCCATAACCGTCACGGAAACGGTTAGGAACATAATAATTAACGTTAGCACCAACATCCTGCAGGACTTCATACATTAGGGCAGTACTGGTAATCCCATCAGCATCATAATCACCGTAAACAGTTATTTGTTCCCCCGCTGCTACCGCTTCTTGAATCCGTTCAAGAGCCTTATCCATGTCATGAAGCTGGTGTGGATCATGAACTGCTTGCATTGATGGTTGAATAAAACTATGAGCCTCTTCTGGAGTAGTAATTCCCCGTTCTGCTAACAAGCGTGCAATTACAGGATTAATCCCTAATTCTTGACTTAGCTGCTCCACTATTTGCTTATCTGGCGCTGCTATTCGTTGCCAATCATACTTTGCTTCTACCATTCAAATCACCATTCGTTTTTAAAATCAAGAGAGGAGTGAGACTGACAATTTTTATCGTCCCACCCCATTGCCTGGAGAGTTAATTATAGTTCTTTCTTGTTTTGCTGAAAATCAAAGAACTTCTTGATTGCCCAATCACCGAGACCAGGAATAATTCCATATACCCAGCTTAGGCAGGTTACATAGCCTGGAAGATTAATTTCCCGTGTCTTGTAGCCAACATTATCCCAAATTTGTTCAGCAAGCTTATCTGGGGAAATAAACATCCATTTTGGTAAGTGTGCACGATACTTCCCCTGAGTATCTGCCTTTTCAAAAAATGGCGTATCAATTGGACCAGGATTAACCGTTAAGACTTGAACGCCATAGTCGGCAACTTCCATTCGTAAGACGTTGTCAAACTGATTAACTCCTGCTTTGGTGGCGGAGTAGGCTGCACTATTAGGTGTTGGAATCTTTCCTGCCATTGAACCAAGATTGATAATTGCCCCATAGCCCTGATCCATCATTTGGCGGGCAACACAACGACTAATGTACATTAGAGCAAGGAGGTTAACATCAGTCATTCGTTTAAGCGTTGCGAACGATTCCCCAGTTGCTGGTGAAAAATCGCCCAGACCAGCTGAGTTAACAAGGGCATCAATCCCGCCAACCTCGTGCTGAATTTGGGACAAAACAGCATCGATTTGGTCAGGATCAGTAACGTCTAACTGGTAAGAAAAGGCAGGACGACCAGATAAAATCAAGCACTGGTTAGCAACTTTTTCTAGGCGCTTCTTATCACGTGCTACCACAATCACAATTGCTCCCCGACGTGCTGCTTCAAGAGCCAATGCCTTGCCGATTCCACTATCGCCACCGGTTATTAAGACTACCTTGTTTTTTAAGAACCGTAGCTGCTTAAACCTCTTTTTCATTCTAAGGACCTCCTTGCTAGTCTACTTATTTCTTAAATGGAACGTCAATCACATCAAAGTCATTTACTACTCTAGTGTCTGGTACGACATCACGAACCTGGTATGCTAACTGATATGCTGCTTTTCCCGTATACCGTGCTGAAATATGGGTCAACAATAACTTCTTTGCACCTGCCTGCTTAGCAACCTCTGCCGCTTGGAGACTCGTTGAGTGATAGTAATTGTGAGCCATTTTGGCTTCATTTTTAGCAAACGTACTTTCATGCACGAGGACGTCCGCTTTATGAGCAAGGACTACCGCGTTAGGCGTTTGCCGTGTGTCGCCAAGAATTGCGATAATTCGCCCTGGTTGCGGCTTTCCAATATAGTTCTTCCCATCAATTACTCTACCATCGTCAAGCTTAACTGTCTTTCCAGCTTTTAATTGACCGTAGATTGGCCCAGAAGGAATATTATCTTGACGTAGCTTATCTACTTGCAGCTCACCAGGATGATCAGCCTCTTCAATCCGGTAGCCGTAGCAAGCAATCTTATGGTCAAGTGACATCGTTGTTACTTTAAAGCCGCGTTCGTTAAATAATTCTTGACTATGATCAATCTCAACGAATTTCAGAGGATAACTTAGTCGTGATTCACTCACCTGAAGGGCCGTCATCACAAACTTTTTAATTCCCACCGGTCCATAAATTGTTAACGGCTCATTTCCCCCCTGAAATGACCGTGAACTTAAGAATCCTGGTAAACCGAAAATATGGTCGCCGTGAAGATGCGTAATAAAGATCTTTGTTACCTTTCTTGGACGAATCGTCGTGTGAAGAATTTGGTGTTGGGTTGCTTCACCTGCATCAAATAACCAAATTTCATTTAACTCTTCTAATAATTTCAAGGCAACACTAGTAACGTTTCGCTGCTTACTTGGTGAGCCGGCTCCAGTTCCTAAAAATTCAAGCTGCATGCTTTTTCCTCAATTCCTTCTGATTTTTATTTATTATTGTACAAATTCAAAGACAAATTTATCGATTCGGACAGTATCACCGTCTTGAATTCCCTTAGCCCGTAATGCTTCATCAACCCCCATATGACGAAGCTGACGAGCAAATCGCAATTGACTTTCTTCATGGGTCAGATCGGTCATCTTGAATAAGCGGAGAAGTTTTTCACCGCCAAGAACCCATGTACCATCTTCATCACGGCTAATGGTAAAGGCGGCCTGATCTTTTTCTGGTGCTTCAGCCTTGTAAGTTGCCTCAAGTTGTTCGTCATGACTTTCACTATCGAATGCTGGCGTCTTATCGAGCAGGTCAGCAGTCAATTGCATTAGTTGTTGAACTCCCTGATGAGTAACTGCCGAAATTGGAAAAATCTCAGGCTGCTTTGCGAGTGTCTTATCAGCTGCCAAGTCTTTCTTAAAGGCGGCTAGATTCTTTTCAGCATTTGGCAAGTCCATCTTCGTTGCAACAACAATTTGTGGTCGCTTCAAAAGTTCTGGATCGTAGTTAGCCAATTCATGATTAATCTTCTTAAATCGCTCAATCGCTTGCTTTGGATCATCACTACTCATATCGACTAAGTGAAGAAGCACCCGCGTCCGTTCAATATGACGAAGGAACTTTAAACCGAGGCCAACACCTTTAGAAGCCCCTTCGATCAACCCTGGCATGTCAGCCATTGCAAAGTCACGGCCATCAGGCAATAGAACTATCCCTAAGTTAGGGACTAATGTAGTAAATTCATAGGCCGCAATTTTAGGCTTAGCGCCAGTAACGACGGACAATAGGGTCGACTTACCAACTGATGGAAAACCAACTAAGCCGACATCAGCAAGCATCTTCAATTCGAGTTCCAGGTACCGATCCTGCCCAGGCTCACCATTTTCGGCAATTTCAGGAGCCGGGTTTTTCGCACTGGCAAAGTGAATATTACCGCGACCGCCACGGCCACCCTTGGCGACTACTAAAGTCTGACCATTCTCAACAAGGTCACCAATAATCTTACCGGTATCCAAGTCTCGAACCGTTGTCCCTTGAGGCACGCTAATAACAGTGTCTTCTGCACTAGGACCGGTCATCTGCTTACTCATCCCGTTGCCACCATTTTTTGCTTTAAAAATCCGGTGATAGCGAAAGTCCATCAAGGTTCTTAGTCCTTCATCAACTTTCAGTACGATATTACCGCCATGGCCACCATCACCACCGGATGGTCCACCATTAGGGACATATTTTTCACGCCGAAAGGAAACCATTCCGTTCCCACCTTTTCCGGCATGAGCTTCAATTTTAATTTGATCAACAAAAGTATTCATAAGTTGATTTCTCCGTTCTTCTGTTCTAACTACAAGTATATTGGAAAAAATTACCAGCGTCAAAATCAATCATGGCTACTACCCTTAGCTACTTCAGCATTTCCTTGAAGGGAAACTTTAATTAGCTGGGCGGTCTTCATATTAATTCCTAATGAATGAATATCCTCGATTGGGGCTGCTGCAATTTTGGTAATTGACCCATACTTTTGCAGCAATTTTGTTCGGGTGCGCGGCCCGACCCCCTTAATTGCATCCAATCTTGAAGCCATCGAATGACGGGCATGAACTCGCCGGTGGAAGGTAATTGCAAAGCGGTGAACTTCGTCTTGGATCCGTTGAACAAGGTAAAAGCCCTGGCTCCGTGGATTTAAATTAATATGTTCATCATGATCGCCAAAAAGGAGGTCAGCCGTCTTATGTTTATCGTTTTTGACCATCCCCACTACTGGAATATCCAGGCCGAGTTCGTTTTCAAGCACATTCTTAACCGCGTTCATCTGAATTTCACCACCATCCATGAAGATCATGTCAGGCATTGGCTTATTTTCTTTTAACAGCCGTGAATAACGTCGGCGGATTACCTCTCGTGTACTGGCAGCTTCATCAGCATGATTAATCACACTCTTCAGCTTATACTTTCGATAAAGTTTCTTTGCTGGTTCGCCATCAACGAAAACAACCATTGCACTAACGGGATCGGCTCCCTGAATATGCGAGTGATCAAAGGCCTCAATCTTATGTCCCTCTGGCAATCCTAACGCATCGGTAATTTCTTTCATTGCACCAGTTGTCTTCTTGGTATCAAGTTCAAGGAGTCGAAACTTTTCATCAAGATATAGTTGGGCATTTTCACGTGCCATCGCCATTAAATCACGTTTTTCTCCCCGAACGGGCGTTCTTACTGGTACCCCTAAGATTTCACTAATTTCTTTATTCGGGAGTCCGTGGGGCAAAAGAATTTCTTTTGGTAAAACATTATTTCGGCGATTATAAAATTGCAGAATAAAGCTGGTCATCTCTTCGACATCGGTATCAACAACCGGAAATAACCGTTTTTCTCGCTTCATCAAACGCGCCTGACGAATAAAGAATACTTGGATAGACAACCAACCCTTATCCATATAGAAATTAAAGAGATCCCGTGGCGTTTTATCGTTAGAAATAATCTTCTGCTTTTCAACCGTTACTTTAATGTAGTGTAACTGATCGCGAATTTCAGCTGCACGTTCAAACTCTAAATTTGCTGCTGCCTCTTCCATTTGCTTGGTTAGTCGACGCTTCACAGTAGCTGTATTTCCGTTCAAAAATGATTTGATTCGCTTAATCTGCTCATCATATTCTTCACGGGGGACAGTTTTAAAGCAGGCACCAAGACATTGTCCCATATGGTAATACAAGCACGGTCGATTTTGGTAGCCATTACAGCGCCGCAGAGGATATACTTTCTGAATGAAATGAAGTGTTTCTTCAGCAGCATAAACATTTGGATAAGGCCCAAAGTAGTAAGCGCCATCCTTCTTTACCTGACCCGTAATCATTGTCCGTGGATCCCGTTCATTGGTAATCTTGATATACGGATAACCAGTTCCACGTTTTAGTCTAATATTGAAGTACGGTTGGTGCTTTTGAATTAACGTAATTTCCAGTAAAAACGATTCCTTATTGGTTGAGGTCACGATCGTTTCAAAATCAGCAACCTCAGAAACCATTTTCGCCACTTTCCCCGTATGAGAACTCTTAAAATAAGAGCGAACCCGATTCTTTAAGTTTTTGGCTTTGCCGACATAGATAATCTGGTCATTGATGTTTTTCATCAAATAACAACCAGGTTTATCCGGTAATAATGCCAGTTTATGTTCAAGGTGTTCACTTGCCATAAAGATTCCTCCACTTAAATTGCTAAGTATTAATTATACGTTAATTCAAAGGAACAACGCAAAGGATCTGTCCAGATAATTGTACTTTCAGTCTTTTTTATGCTAGAGTATGAAAAAACTAGAGGAGAGTGTTGAAGATGGGACTTGTTACCCGACGCAGTATGCAATTAGATAAGCTGTTCGATCAATTTGCAGTTGATCCCAAAAAGACTAAAAAGCAACCCAAAGATGCTGAAAAGGACAAAAAAACAGCCGAGAAGAAAGATAATAACAAGTAACAGTAAAGCGACAAGAGTGGTGCTAATTGAGACCATTCTTGCCGCTTTTGTGTTAGTTAATCCTGCTTTTTAAACCCTTGTGGATAACGTTTATTTAATTCATTAATGTTAGTTTTAGCAACTTCATCAAACGGAATATCAGCCCATTCGGCAATTTGTGAAAGATACCAAAGAACATCACCCATTTCATGAATAAGTTGTTGGCGATCTAATTTACGACCACGGAAGGTATAGTTCTTCACTAGGTCAACTACCTGACCAGATTCGCCAGCTAATCCTAACGCGCAATTAGTTAATACTTGTTCATTACCATAGAGCGTCCGCTTTGCTGCATTTTGGTATTGATCAAAATCCATTAATTCTGTTCCTCCCCAATTCGCTGCTCAATCCAATTCCACACTTGATCCTTCCCTTGCTTTTTAACAGCAGAGAATAATACCAATGGTGTCTTAGGTGTTAAGTCCAGCGTTTTGATAATATCATTTTTTACCCGGTTTCGGGCGTTTGGCTTAACTTTATCAATCTTTGTACCAACAATTAAGGTTGGAATGTCATAATAAGCAAGCCACTGATACATTGAAACATCATCAGCTGTTGGTTTGTGTCGACCATCAACCAATTGAATAACGCCACGTAATTGTTGACGTGTTGTTAGATATTCCTCAATCATCTTACCAAATCGTTCCCGTTCCTTTTTAGAAACTTTTGCGTAACCATAACCAGGAACATCAACAAAGTAAAGTTCATCTTCAACATTATAGAAGTTTAACGTTTGCGTCTTCCCCGGCTGGCTAGACGTATGAGCAAAGTTTCGTCGATTGATAAGGACATTGGTTAATGACGACTTACCAACGTTGGAACGGCCAACAAGAGCAATTTCTGGGTAATTAGTTGCAGGGTACTGTTTAGATTCTACTGCACTGATCGTTAAATCAACATTATTGACTTGCACTGCCTTGCACACACCTTTCTTAGATTATGAAGCTTCCTTTTCGCCCTTCATAACATATCGTGGCTCTGTGTGTTGAGTAACACAACGCTTGTCGATAATTACCTTTTCAACGTCCTTCCGACTTGGCAAATCAAACATTACATCACGCATAACTCCTTCAATAATCGAACGAAGACCCCGGGCCCCGGTGTTTCGCTTAATTGCTAATTGAGCCATTGCACGTAATGCTCCATCCGTAAAGGTTAACTGACTGCCATCAAGACGAATTAATTCTTGATACTGCTTAACAAGCGCATTTTTCGGTTCAGTTAAAATCCGGACAAGATCATCTTCATCGAGCTTTTGTAATGCCG
>OKSF01000012.1_pt1 | contig 171035 bp, 161 predicted proteins | sample 1606061 | NCBI WGS metagenome assembly OKSF01 (sample SAMEA3541567, study PRJEB24748) | human gut metagenome | biome: human gut; feature: human-associated habitat; material: faeces | place: China | collected 2012
CTCGCGAAATGTTGCCAGTGAACAGTAATGTGCTTAGGGGTGGGGAAATAAATTGCTGGACAAAAGGGGGTAAATAGGATAAAATATTTAGATATAGACAGGAGTAGCCCCTTGATTTGACAAGGGGTCTTTTTATGAAAGGAATAAAGTATGTTTAATGAAATTGATTTCAGTAAGATAGATACGAGTATTACACCGCCTCAGGATGATACAGAGCGTCAGTATTATTATATGGCGAAGCTGGCTGAGATGGTGGCTTTGAGGGAGCGGGAGCTGGGACGGCGGATTACTTATTGTCTGCAGACGTTTGGGTGTCAGATGAATGAGAAGCAATCTGAGGTTGTCGCAGGGATTATGGATGAGATTGGTTTTAAGAGACAGGAAACAGAGGATGCGGATGTTGTGATTTATAATACCTGTACGGTTCGTGAGAATGCCAATCTTAAGGTGTATGGTCGCCTTGGTAAGCTGCATAGTCTGAAGAAGTCTAATCCGGATATGAAGATTGCTTTGTTTGGGTGTATGATGCAGGAGAAGCAGGTTGTGGATAAGATCCAGAAGGATTATCCATTTGTCAATCTGGTGTTTGGAACCCATAATATTTTTAAGTTTGCAGAGATGTTTTATGAGATGGAGAATCGTGACAGCCAGCTGATCGATATCTGGGAGGGTACGGATAAGATCGTGGAGGAGCTGCCTACAGAGCGTAATTATTCTTTTAAGTCCGGCGTGAATATTATGTTTGGATGCAATAATTTCTGCAGTTACTGTATCGTCCCATATGTACGTGGAAGAGAAAGAAGCCGTGACCCGGAGGCAATCATATCGGAAATCCGCCAGCTGGTTGCAGATGGTGTGGTTGAAGTCATGCTGCTTGGTCAGAACGTCAATTCATACGGAAAGAATCTGGAAAATCCGATTACGTTTGCCCGGCTTTTGGAGAAGATCGAGCAGATCGAAGGATTGGAGCGTATCCGTTTTATGACGTCTCATCCAAAGGATTTATCTGATGAACTCATTGAAGTTATGGGAAGATCCAAAAAGATCTGCAAACATCTGCATCTGCCGGTACAGTCCGGAAGCAGCAGGATCTTAAAGAAGATGAATCGTCATTATACAAAAGAGCAGTATCTGGAACTGGTAGAAAAAATCCGCAAGAATGTTCCGGATGTGTCTCTTACAACTGATATCATCGTTGGTTTCCCGGGAGAGACAGAAGAAGACTTCGAAGAAACTATGGATATTGTAAGAAAAGTGCGTTATGACAGCGTATTCACTTTCATCTATTCGAAACGTACCGGAACACCTGCCGCCGTGATGGAAGACCAGATACCGGAAGATGTGGTCAAAAACCGTTTTGACCGACTGCTGAAAGAAGTACATACGATTGCGGCAGAAGTATGCGCTGTACATGAAGGAACCATTCAGACCGCTCTGATCGAATCGGTAAGTGAACACGACCCATCCATGGTAACAGGACGTTTAAGTAATAATCTGCTGGTACACATCAAAGGTGATAAGGGAATGATCGGACGGCTTGCCGATGTCAGACTGACGGAATGCAAAGGTTTCTATTATCTGGGAGAACTGGCAGAATAAATGTATTATAATTAACCATGAAAACGCTCAAACTATGTAATATCAACAAGATAGTGAGGGCGTTTTTGTATGAAAAAAATCAGTGAGTATTTATTTTTGTGGGGGATCGGTGGCTGGATCTATTATACGCTGGAAATTCTTTTCCGTGGTTTTTCCCACTGGTCCATGTTCGTGCTGGGCGGGATCTGTATGATGTTTTTCTCCTATCAGGGACAGCAGGTACACTGGCAGGATGATTTTCTTCTGCAGGTATTTCGCTGCAGCATCTTTGTAACAGCAGCAGAATTCATTACAGGTATTATCGTAAATAAATGGTTTGCACTTCATGTATGGGATTACAGCTGTATGCCATTTCAGTTGTTTGGTCAGATATGTCTGCCGTACACCATGCTATTTACATGTCTCTGCGCAGCAGGGATCTATCTGAGCGCCAATATTCTTTATCTTCTGTATGATGAAGAAAAGCCTCAGTTTTTGAAAAAATCTATCCTTTTAAATTCAAAATATAAATGCTATAATGAAATGTAAAATTTAAATGATCAGAGGAGTAAAAAAAGTGGCAGAATTAACACCAATGATGCAGCAATATATGCAGACGAAAAAAGAATATCCGGACTGCATCCTCTTTTATAGATTGGGAGACTTTTATGAAATGTTCTTTGACGATGCGTTGACTGCATCCAAAGAACTGGAGATTACATTAACCGGAAAGAACTGCGGACTGAAAGAACGCGCACCAATGTGCGGTGTCCCGTATCATGCAGTGGACGGATATCTGAACAGACTGGTATCCAAAGGTTATAAAGTGGCCATCTGTGAACAGTTGGAAGATCCGGCTGCTGCAAAAGGAATTGTAAAAAGGGATGTTGTAAGAATCGTAACCCCTGGAACCAACCTGGACACGCAGGCACTGGATGAAACAAAGAATAATTATATCATGTGTATCGCTTACGCATCGGATCATTACGGCGTATCTGTCGCCGATGTATCAACCGGCGAGTACCTGGTAACCGAGATTGAAAATTCTGAGAAATTGTTTGACGAGATCTATAAGTTCATGCCGTCAGAGCTGATCTGTAATGAAGCCTTTTATATGAGCGGTATGGATTTTGAATTGTTAAAAGAAAAGCTTGGAATTACCGTATATTCTCTGGATTCATGGTATTTCGACGATGCAGTCTGTGAACGTGTTTTGAAAGAACATTTCCATGCCGGTACGATTGAAGGACTGGGACTTACCGATTATGACTGCGGTGTAATTGCAGCCGGTGCACTCATGCAGTATTTGGTGGAGACACAAAAACGAGATTTATCACACATTTCCCACCTGACAATCTATGCTTCCGGAAAATATATGCTTTTGGACAGCTCAACCAGACGAAATCTGGAGCTGTGTGAAACACTGCGTGACAAACAGAAAAGAGGTTCCCTTCTGTGGGTACTGGATAAGACGAAGACTGCCATGGGTGCAAGAACCCTGCGCAAATATATTGAACAGCCGTTGATTGACAAGAGCGCTATTGAAAAACGACTGGATGCTGTAGATGAATTAGTGAAAAATGCAATTTCCAGAGAGGAGATCCGTGAATACCTTTCACCGGTCTATGATCTGGAACGGCTTGTGTGCAGGATCACATATCAGTCTGCAAACCCAAGAGATCTGATCGCATTCCAAAGTTCTCTTGCAATGCTTCCGCATATAAAATATATCTTGAATGATATGCAGACACCTCTTTTAAAGGAATTGAATGAAGAACTGGATACGCTCGGAGATCTGTGCAAGCTGGTCAGTGATTCCATCAAAGAAGATCCGCCGATCGCCATGAAAGAAGGCGGCATTATCAAAGACGGTTACAATGCAGAAGTGGACAAACTCCGCAACGCCAAATCTGACGGGAAAGACTGGCTGGCAAAGCTGGAAACAGAAGAACGTGAAAAGACCGGTATCAAGAACCTGCGTATTAAATATAACAAAGTATTCGGCTATTATCTGGAAGTTACCAATTCATTCAAAAATCTGGTGCCGGATTATTACACAAGAAAACAGACGCTTGCCAATGCAGAGCGCTATATCATACCAGAATTAAAAGAGCTGGAAGATACGATTCTTGGTGCAGAAGATAAGTTGTATGCTCTTGAATACCAGCTTTATTCCGAGGTCAGAGATACTATCGGAAAAGAAGTTGTCCGCATCCAGAAGACGGCTAAAGCCATTGCAAAATTAGACGCATTTGCCTCTCTTGCACTAGTTGCAGAACAAAATAATTATGTCAGACCAAAGATGAATGACAAAGGACTCATTGATATCAAAGACGGCCGTCATCCGGTAGTCGAAAAGATGATCTCCAATGACATGTTCATCTGTAACGATACATATCTGAATGACAAAAAGGAACGGATTTCCATTATTACGGGTCCGAATATGGCCGGTAAATCAACATACATGAGACAGACAGCCCTGATTGTCCTGATGGCACAGATCGGTTCGTTTGTCCCTGCTTCTTCGGCAAATATCGGTGTGGTTGACCGTATCTTTACCCGTGTAGGTGCTTCAGATGACCTTGCAAGCGGACAGAGTACCTTCATGGTGGAGATGACAGAAGTGGCCAATATTCTCCGAAATGCGACGAATAAGAGCCTTCTGATCCTTGATGAGATTGGGCGCGGTACCAGTACCTTTGACGGTTTGAGTATTGCCTGGGCAGTGATTGAATATATCAGTAACAGCAAATTGTTAGGAGCAAAAACTTTATTTGCAACACATTATCATGAGCTGACTGAACTGGAAGGAAAAATTGAAAATGTTAACAATTACTGTATTGCCGTAAAGGAAAAAGGTGACGATATCATCTTCCTGCGTAAGATTGTCAAGGGCGGTGCGGATAAAAGTTACGGAATCCAGGTTGCAAGGCTTGCAGGTGTTCCGCAGTCAGTTACAGACAGGGCAAAAGAGATCGTAGAAGAACTGGTACAGGCAGATGTAACCGGTAAGATCAAAGAGATCGAAGTGCAGGGGCAGGAAGCATCCAAACCAAAGGCAAAGCATTTTGATGAGGTAGATCTTGCCCAGATGTCACTTTTTGATACTGTAAAAGATGATGATGTCATCAAGGAGATCAAAGAACTGGATCTTGCCAATCTGACTCCGATCGATGCATTGAATACATTATATCAACTTCAGAACAAACTAAAAAACAGGTGGTAAACGATGAGTAAAATTCAGGTGTTAGACCCGATTACAATTGATAAGATTGCAGCAGGAGAAGTGATCGAACGACCGGCTTCTGTTGTAAAAGAGCTGGTGGAAAATGCCATTGATGCCGGTGCTACAGCAGTTGTCGTAGAGATTAAGGATGGCGGGATCTCGTTCATGCGTATTACAGACAATGGCTGCGGAATAGACCGGGAAGATGTACGCTCTGCGTTTTTGCGGCACTCAACGAGTAAGATCCGTTCTGTCGATGATCTGCTTCACATCGGTTCACTTGGATTCCGCGGAGAGGCACTTTCCAGTATCTCGGCAGTTGCACAGGTAGAACTGATCACAAAAACAAAAGATCAGACATTTGGCACGTTATACCGTATTGCAGGCGGCAAAGAAGAAACTCTGGAAGATACCGGTGCACCGGATGGAACAACCTTTATCATACGGCAGTTGTTTTATAACACACCTGCCCGAAGGAAGTTTTTGAAAACACCGATGACCGAAGCGAGCCATGTCGGAGACCTGATGACGCGACTTGCACTTTCTCATCCACACATTTCGTTTCAGTTTATTAATAACGGACAATCCAAATTACATACATCCGGTAACGGAAAGTTGAAAGATGTCATCTATCACATTTACGGACGCGAAATTGCTTCAAATCTTCTGCAAGCAGAATACGATACACCGGGACTTAAAATCACCGGATTTTTAGGAAAACCAATCATCTCCAGAGGAAACCGGAATTTTGAAAATTATTATGTGAATGGCCGGTATGCCAGAAACAGTATCATTTCCAGAGCCATCGAGGATGCATATAAGGATTTTACCATGCAGCATAAGTATCCGTTTGTGGTACTGCATATAGAGATTGACGGAGAACATGTAGATGTCAATGTACATCCGACGAAGATGGAATTACGCTTTAACAATCAACAGGAAGTCTATAACGCTATCTATTCGGCAGTTGATCAGGGACTTCACGAAAAAGAACTGATTCCGCATGTAGAGATGCCGGAACCAAAGCCTGCTGTCCAGTCTACACCGAAATCAAAGCCTGCCGTCCGATCTACACCGGAACCAAAGACAGTCGTCCGACCTGCTCCGGAACCAAAGACAGTCGTCCGATCTGCTCCGGAACATAATTTGGAATACTTCATGTCCAAAATGAAAGAACGGGTACTGGCTGAGCATGAAGAAAAGAAGAAAAAAGAAGAGGCTGTAACAAAACAACCGGTAAATACGATACAAACTATTGCAGAAGAAAAAAGACCTTACATGCAGAATACTGCCGTCAGACCGCAAATATCAACACAGACAACTGCATCAGAACCACCAAAACAAATGGAACTTTTCGAAGATCATCTGCTTACCAGAGAGGCCATGCAGAAATATAAAGTAGTCGGTCAGGTATTCGAAACCTACTGGCTGGTAGAATACGATAACAGTCTGTATATTATCGATCAGCATGCAGCGCATGAACGGGTTCTGTATGAAAAAACTCTGAAATCTATGCAAACCAGGGAATTCACCTCGCAGATGATCAGTCCGCCGATTGTATTGAATTTAAGTATGCGGGAAGCAGAATTGCTGAACACTTATATGGACCGGTTTACAAGGATAGGGTTCGAGATTGAAGAGTTCGGACAGGACTCTTATGCAGTTCGTGCTGTTCCGGATAATCTGTTCAGTATTGCGAAAAAAGAACTGCTGATCCAAATGCTGGACAGCCTTTCGGATGAGATTGCCCGCAATCAGTCTCCAGATCTCATTGATGAAAAGATTGCTTCGATGTCATGCAAGGCTGCCGTAAAAGGAAATATGAAATTATCCGTGCAGGAAGTTGATGCGTTGATCGGTGAACTGTTATCATTGGACAACCCCTATCATTGCCCGCATGGAAGACCAACCATTATCGCAATGACAAAGAGAGAATTAGAAAAGAAATTCAAGAGGATCGTATAAAATGAAGAAGAAACCACTAGTAGTACTAACAGGGCCTACGGCCGTCGGGAAGACAAAAGCTTCGATCGGACTAGCAAAAGCGATTGACGGGGAGATTATTTCTGCCGATTCCATGCAAGTATACGAGTACATGGATATTGGTTCTGCCAAGATACGCCCGGAAGAGATGCAGGGTGTTCCTCATTATCTGATAGATGATTTGAAACCATGGGATGAATTCCATGTCGTCCGATTTCAACAGATGGCTAAAAATGCAATGGAGCAGATTTATGCCAACGGACATATTCCAATCGTTGTCGGCGGAACAGGATTCTATATCCAGGCGTTGCTGTACGATATTGATTTCACCGGTACCGCCCAGGATGACACTTCCCGGGCAGAGCTGGAAAATCTTGCAAAGGAAAAGGGGGCAGCATACCTGCATAATATGCTGCGGAAAATTGATCCGAAATCCGCAGAAGATATTCACGCCAATAATGTGAAACGAGTGATCCGTGCGCTGGAATATTACCGTCAGACCGGGCAGAAAATGTCAGAACACAACGAAGAGGAACGTCGGAAAGAATCCCCGTATGAATTCGTCTATTTTGTTCTGAATGCGCCAAGAGAGCAGCTGTATGCAAGAATTGACAGACGTGTAGACCAGATGATAGAAGAGGGACTCGTTGACGAAGTAAAACATTTGAAAGAACTTGGCTGTACGAAAGAGATGGTTTCCATGCAGGGACTCGGTTATAAAGAAATCCTGGCATATCTTGACGGGGAATGTGATCTGGACACAGCTGTCTATACCATCAAACGTGACACCCGGCATTTTGCCAAACGGCAGCTCACCTGGTTCCGGCGCGAACGTCAGGTGACGTGGATTCAGAAAGAAGTGTATGATTATGATGAAGACAAGATCCTAAAGGCAATGCTCTCGCATCTGGAGGGAAGAATATGCTGAAGAAAAAGTTAAGAGGAAAATCCAAATTTTTGAAAAAAATGAATGAACTGATGGAAATATATTCACGTAATCAGGACACTGCTTTTGCTTACCGCGAACTGCTCGGCCTGGAATCCATGATCCGGTACGAAGGCGAGCAGGCAATGTTTGATCTTAATAAAGCTTCTCTTTTATATGACATGGGAAGGTACCGTGAAGCAGAAACGGTTCTGAAACAGATTCCATCCATTAATCCAACATTTGATGCTATGTGTGAATCCCTGCGTTTCAAGCTGCTGGAAGTCCGGTGATTTTCTCAAAATATTTACGACAAATCAAAATAAAAAATCAGAAAGAAGGATAAATATAGATTATGACACCGATCAACACAATTTATAGCGAAATGGGCATCCGTGAAACAGTCCTTTCGTTCGGAAATACAATAGAAAAAGACCTGAAAAAACGTTTTGAAAAAATTGATGAGATTGCCGAATACAATCAGTTAAAAGTAGTAAAAGCAATGCAGGATAACCGCGTCAGCGCAGGATGTTTTAACTATGCCAGCGGTTATGGTTATGATGACCAGGGAAGAGATACCCTCGAAAAAGTATATGCGTCTATTTTCCATACCGAAAGCGCTCTGGTACGTCCGCAGATCACTTGCGGAACACATGCACTGGCACTGGCTCTTGCAGCAAACCTAAGACCGGGTGATGAGCTTCTGGCACCTGCCGGAAAACCATATGATACGTTGGAAGAAGTCATCGGTATCCGCCCGTCAAATGGATCTCTTGCAGAATATGGCATTACTTACTCTCAGGTAGATCTTCTGGAAGACGGAACCTTTGATTACGAAAATATCGAAAAAGCAATCAACGAGAAAACAAAGATGGTTGCAATCCAGCGTTCCAAAGGCTATCAGACACGACCGAGCTTTTCGGTTGAGCAGATCGGCGAGCTGATCGCATTTGTCAAACGGCTCAAACCGGATCTGATCTGTATGGTGGACAACTGTTACGGTGAGTTTGTCGAAACGATCGAACCAAGTGATGTCGGTGCAGATATGACAGTCGGCTCACTGATCAAGAACCCCGGCGGGGGACTTGCCCCGATCGGCGGGTATATCGCGGGTCGCGAAGATCTGATCGATGCATGCGGATACCGACTGACTTCCCCGGGCCTCGGAAGAGAGGTTGGTGCATCTCTTGGTATCATGAAAGATTTTTACCAGGGATTATTCCTTGCCCCGACAGTGGCAGCAGCTGCACTAAAAGGTGCGATCTTTGCAGCTAATATTTATGAAAAACTGGGGTTCCCTGTTATTCCAAACAGCACAGAAAGCAGACACGATATCATTCAGGCTGTAGAATTTGGAATTCCGGAAGGCGTCATTGAGTTCTGCAAAGGAATTCAGGCAGCAGCACCGGTCGATTCCTATGTGACTCCGGAACCATGGCCGATGCCGGGATATGATTCTGACGTTATCATGGCAGCAGGTGCTTTCGTTCAGGGATCATCCATCGAATTGAGCGCAGACGGACCGATCAAACCGCCGTATGCAGTATATTTTCAGGGAGGTCTCACCTGGCCGCATGCCAAGCTTGGAATACTGATGTCATTAGAGTATCTGGTACGTGCCGGAATTGTAACTTTGTAACCCTCAATATATATAATCATTGCAATATTTGGAAGAATAGATATGAAGAAAATAGCAATCATTGGCGGCGGTGCTTCCGGTCTTGTGGCGGCAATTGCAGCCGCAAGGACGAACCCGCAGGCACAGATCCTGATATACGAAAAGAAAGACAGCGCAGGCAAAAAAATCCTTGCAACCGGAAACGGGAGATGCAACCTGACAAACCAAGATATGAACGCCTCTTATTTCCACAGCGACAATCTTTCCGTTGTAGAAGAAGTATTACAGAAATTCGGCTATGAAGACACCATTGCGTTTTTCACATCTCTTGGGCTTCTGACAAAGACAAGAGGAAATTACGTCTATCCGTATTCCGACCAGGCTTCCACCGTTCTTGATTTGTTGAAATCAGAACTGGATCGTCTGCATGTAAAAATAACCACTGATGTGACGGTGACGGGTATTAGTCCAACATCTCATGGTTTTACCATCCTGACAGATCATCAAAAGCAAAAGGCAGATGCTATAATCCTTGCCTGCGGCGGGAAAGCGAATTCCAGGCTCGGATCCGACGGAAGTGGTTATGCAATTGCAAAGGAGCTCGGACATACGATGGTTCCGGTCGTACCTGCTCTGGTTCAATTAAAAGTAAAGAATCATCCGTTTGCCAAAGCCGCGGGGGTCCGTACGGATGCTGTCGTAACTGCAGTATGCCATGGACAACCGGCAGCTTCCGATCACGGGGAATTACAGCTTACGGCTTACGGCATTTCCGGAATACCGGTTTTCCAGATCAGCCGCTATATTGCCAAATCTCTGTATTTAAAACAGGATGCAAAAGTGAACATTGATTTCCTGCCCGCTTTTACGGAAGAGGCATTTTTTGAGTTCTTGCTGAAACGTAGAAACGGAAGAGAACAGATGACCTGCGCAGATTATCTTCTTGGAATCTTTCACCAGAAGCTGATCCCAAGATTTTTAGAGCAGGCACGCATCCGGATGCATACACTGACAGGTGATCTGTCGGATACACAGATAAAAAGTCTTGTTCAGGTAGTTAAGAATAACGTAGTAACAATTGATACCACTAATGGTTTTGATAATGCACAAGTCTGTGCCGGCGGAATCTCAACAGAAGAAATCACTCCCGACACTATGGAATCCCGTTATGTCCGGCACCTTTATCTTGCCGGGGAATTGCTGGATGTGGACGGCATCTGCGGAGGGTATAATCTGCAATGGGCCTGGGCGACCGGTTATCTTGCCGGAACTGCTGCTGCAAACGATATATCATCAGATAGATGACAAACTGTAAAGGAGTAAAAACATATGATTCGGATCAACCAGATGAAACTGAACATTGAACATACATCAGACGATTTTGAACGCAAGATTTTAAAAACACTTTGCATAAAAAAAGAGGAACTTCAGGGCTTTCAAATCCGCAAACAGTCGATCGATGCCAGAAAAAAGCCTGTTCTTTATTATGTCTATTCTGTAGATGTCCAGGTAAGAGATGAAGCAAAAGTTAAGAAAACGGTCAAAAATAATCAGATACAGTTCCAGGTTAAGCCGGACAGCTACCATTTCGAAGTAAAAGGGACAAAGGAACTGACACACCGGCCGGTCATTATCGGAACAGGTCCTGCCGGACTGTTCTGTGGTTATATGCTCGCTGCGCACGGATATCAGCCAATTCTTCTGGAACGCGGAGCCGATGTAGATCAGCGTACAAAAGATGTGGAAGCATTCTGGGAAAACGGACAGCTGAATCTTTCATCAAATGTTCAGTTCGGTGAGGGTGGCGCCGGAACATTTTCTGACGGAAAACTGAACACTCTGGTAAAAGACAAATTCGGACGCAACCATGAAGTACTACGTATCTTTGCCGAACACGGTGCTCCGGAATCCATCACCTACGAGAGCAAACCTCATATCGGTACCGATGTGCTCTCTGCAGTTGTAAAAGAAATGCGGAAATATATCTGTGCTCATGGTGGAGAAGTACGGTTTCACTCACAAGTCACTGATATTCAGACACATTCCGACAACGGTCAAAAGATTCTCCGCAAACTTAAAATCTACGATTCGCAAAAGAAGGAAACATATCTGCTCGATACAGATCTTGCAGTTTTTGCCATTGGTCACAGTGCACGGGATACTTTTTCCATGTTATATCAGCACGGCCTTCCAATGCAGCCGAAGGCATTTGCTGTTGGTGTACGAATCGAGCATCCGCAGGAAATGATCAATCAGGATCAATACGGTAAGAATTATCCTTCCTTTCTTCCGGCAGCACCGTATAAACTGACCGCTAACCTCGATAATGGAAGAGGCGTATATACCTTCTGTATGTGTCCGGGCGGATATGTCGTAAATGCTTCTTCCGAAGAACACCGGCTTGCCGTTAACGGAATGAGTTACAGCCGCCGGGATAGCCAGAATGCCAATACTGCAGTGATCGTTACTGTTTCACCCGATGATTTTGGAAGTGATCATCCGCTCGCTGGTGTCGAATTCCAGAGAAAGCTTGAAGAAGCGGCATATCTCGAGGGAAACGGCAAAGTTCCGGTACAGTTATTTGGGGATTTCTGTGAAAACAGACCTTCCGTGCAGCTGGGTACAGTCACTCCGCATATAAAAGGTATGTATCAGCTTGCAAACGTCAGAAATATTTTTCCGGAATTCATTGCAGAGTCGCTGACAGAAGGAATTCAGATCTTTGACCACAAGCTTCCCGGATATGCGCGGTGCGATGCCGTCATCTCGGGAGTAGAAAGCCGGACTTCTTCGCCTGTACGACTCATAAGAGACAAATCCCTTCAGAGCGAAATCCGCGGGATCTATCCTTGCGGCGAAGGCGCAGGCTATGCAGGCGGGATTACCTCTGCGGCTATGGACGGAATCAAAGCAGCCGAAATGATTGCTTCCGTTTATCATCCGTTCAAGATGGAATCTTAATTTTTTATCTAATCTGATCATTTTATGTAAAAAAATGAAAAGAAGTTTAAGAATTTTTTAATATCATAAACCTATACACTTTTTCTGAAATGTGATAAAATGTATTGAGTTTTTTAGATAGGAAAAACGAGGAGGAGTACATATGAAAGGTGCAGGAAGTAAAAACGCCTGGGCTTTATTTCTGCTTCTGCTGGCAGGAGTAGTTCTTGGTGGCTTTATTGGTGAACTGGCAAAAGGGGTGCCGGCTTTATCCTGGCTGGGCTATGGACAATCTTTCGGGATAGACGATCCGATCGTTCTGAATCTCGGAGTAATGGTCATAACATTTGGTCTGTCAATAAAGATAACCATGGTAAGTATCATTGGCGTGATTCTTTCCATTATCATATATCGTTTCTTATAATTTACAGAATCTGTCTTTTGACTGAGTCTGTAAAAATGTCGTGCGAATCTGAAGAATAATATGAATCAATCAAATACCATAAGAGAAATGCCGAGAGATGAGCGACCATATGAAAAGTGTTCCCGTCTCGGAGCCGAACATTTAAGTGACGTTGAATTGCTGGCAGTGCTGTTACGAACCGGTACCCGCGGTGAAAATGCATTGGAACTTGCAGGAAGAATTCTTTATCATGCCGGCGGAATCGGCATTCTCGGAATTCATCAGTTTAACGCTGAACGTCTGAAGCAGATCAAAGGGATTGGCAACGTAAAAGCAATTCAGATATCATGTATATCTGAACTTGCAAAAAGACTTGCAAAAGCGTCTTATCAGGATACAGTATGTTTTACCGATCCAAAAACGATTGCGCAATATTATATGGAAGATTTAAGACATGAAAAACAGGAACATATGAAATTATTAATGTTAAACTCGAAGGCAAAGCTGCTTGGCGAAACTACCATTTCCAAAGGGACTGTGAATGCATCCCTGGTCACGCCAAGAGAGCTTTTTATAGAAGCATTGCAGAAAAATGCAGTATCCATTATCATCTTACACAATCATCCAAGCGGAGATCCGTCTCCAAGCCGGGAAGATATGCTGACAACAAAAAGGATTCTGGATGCAGGTGCATTAATTGGAATTGAGCTGTTAGACCATATTATAATTGGCAATAATTGTTATATAAGTTTTCGTGAAGAGGGAATGCTGTAAAATTCTGCAACCAAGATAGAAAGGATTCTGTCAGATGGCAAGAAATGTATACGGACTGGATCTTGGGTCTTATGACATCAAGGTCTATGATAAGAAAAAAGACACGATCTGGAAAGAGAAGAACGTGATCGCATTTAAAGACAATCGTGACCGTGATATTTTTGCGGTTGGTGATGATGCATTTAGTATGTATGGGAAAGCTCCCTCAAACATCGAGATCACATTTCCGATGAAAGAGGGCGTTATTTCCAGATTTAACGACATGCAGTTTCTTCTTCAGAACTTATTAAAAAGAGGAAGACAGTTTTCCCGTGGTTCTGAATATGTAATTGCTGTTCCAACAGATGTTACCGAAGTAGAAAAGAAGGCGTTCTTTGATCTTGTGATCCATTCAACAGCCAAAGCAAAAGAAGTAAATATCGTAGAACGTTCGATTGCCGATGCAGTCGGATTAAATCTGGATATTCAGAATACAAAAGGAATCATGATCGCGAATTTCGGTGGGGAAACTACCGAACTGTCTGTACTGGCCGGAGGCGGAATGGTACTGAACCGTCTCGTAAAAGTAGGCGGACATACGTTTGATCAGGGGATTATCAATCTTGTAAAGCACAGTCACGACTTTCTGATCGGTCGGCAGACTGCTGAAGTACTGAGACGGAATTTCAATGTCTTTACCGGAGATTCTGATTCTATCTTATCGGTAGCTGGCAGAGACCTGATCACAGGTGTACCGATGCGGAAGCCGGTTTCTATCATGCTGATCCGTGCTGCAATGAAAGATCCGTTACTGGAATGCGTCAAAGCCATCCATTCCCTTCTTGATAGAACACCTCCGGAAGTCCGCAAAGCAATCTATGAGAATGGTATTTTCCTCACTGGCGGACTTGCAAATATGCCCGGTCTTGAAATTTATATCGAACAGATGGTAGGCATCAAGTCAAGAACTGCCCTGGAACCGGACACCTGTGCAGTCAATGGCCTGAAACGTATTATTATGTCGAAAGACTTAAGAAAACTGACATTTTCAATGATAGAAGATAATTATAGGTGGATGAGATAATGAAGACAAAAAATCAATCTTCCCTTCCAAGTAAATACTGGCTGATCATCGTAATCGTCATCTGCGTCATCCTGATGGGTGTGGAACGTATTACCGGAGGGAACGGACCAATCAGTTTCGTTGCAAACTATACAGTCATTCCTATGCAGAAAGGGATCGGATATGTTGGACGCTATATGAGCGATCTTTCCGATAACTTTGAAACACTGCAGGACATGAAAAAAGAAAATAGAAAATTACAGTCCAAAGTAGATGACCTTACGATCGACAACACGCGACTACGCCAGGATCAATATGAACTGGAAAGGCTGAGAGAATTATATAAACTGGATGAAAATTATTCTGATTACAAAAAAGTAGGTGCACACGTCATTTCCAATAACGGCTCCAACTGGTTCAGTGATTTTACGATCGACAAAGGAAAGAAGGACGGCATTAAAAAGAATTGCAATGTTCTCGCTGGAAGCGGACTGGTCGGAATTGTAACGGAGGTTGGCCCGCATTATGCGAGAGTACGTTCCATTATTGACGACGAAAGTAATATCAGTGCAATGCTCCTTTCAACTTCTGACACCTGCGTAGTCAGAGGAGACTTGAAACAGATGGAAAACGGCAGGATCCGGTTTGAAAAACTTGCCAATAACGATAATAAGATTGAAGTCGGAGAACAGGTTGTTACATCTCATGTCAGTGACCGGTTCCTTCAGGGACTTTTTGTCGGATACGTCAGTGAAGTGAAAGTGGATTCTAATAACCTGACCCGATCCGGATATATTACACCTGCTGTAGATTTCACCAAACTGCAGGAGGTTCTCGTTATTACCACAACGAAAAACGACCTGATCAAACAAGAATCCGCAGATACAAAGGGAGAGTAATTCATGAAACGAAAGTTGATTACATTTTGTATTATCATCATATGCTTTTTAATGGAATGCACCATCTTCCACCGATTGTCTTTTGCATCCATCAAACCGAACCTGCTGATTATCATCACTTCATCGTTCGGATTTATGCGTGGAAAGAAAGAGGGGCTTGCCGTAGGATTCCTTTCCGGCTTTTTGACGGATGTATTCTGGGGGAATACACTTGGATTCTATACGTTACTTTTCTCAGTGATCGGATATCTGAACGGATCATTCCGAAGACTTTTTTATGATGATGACATTAAACTTCCAATCGCACTGATCGCAGTCAGCGAATTGATCTATGGTTTAGTTACATACTTCTGTATGTATCTTTTGCGGGGGGATTTTGCTTTTGAAGCATACCTGAGACAGATCATTATGCCTGAGCTTGTATATACAATCCTGGTCACACTGATTCTGTATCAGATCATATTACACATTAACAAGAAACTGGAAGCAGAAGAGCAAAGGAGTGCAAGTAAATTTGTATAGTTTATGGGAACGGATCAAATCCGGCATTGCAGAATTCGTACAATCTCGAATATTCGTGCTGATCATTGTCTTTTGTATTACATCGGCAATTCTGGTACAGCGGATATTTTATCTTCAGATTGTAAAAGGACAGGAATACCTTGACGATTATAAACTGCAGATTCAGAAAACAAAAGAGATTCAGGGAACCCGTGGTAATATATATGACCGTAACGGCAACCTACTGGCTTATAATGAACTGGCATACTCTGTCACAATTGAAGACAATGGTTCTTATGACAGTATTGCACAGCAGAATAAAGTTTTAAACAAGACGATTTCTTCTGTTATTAAAATGGTAGAATCCAATGGCGATACCGTGATCAATAACTTTGGAATCATTTTGGACAGTAATAATATGTATCAGTTTGTTGCACAGAATGAAACGCAGAAATTACGTTTTATCGCTGATGTATACGGTAAATCTACAATTGATAAGCTTTCCAAAAAACAGAAAGAGACTACTGCCGATGAACTGATTCATTATCTGTGTACAAATAAGCAGAAATTCGGTATTGATGAAAAATCTATGGACAAGTCCATGGTATTAAAACTGATCAATATCCGTTATCAGATCTGGCTGAACAGTTATCAGAAATACATTTCAACTACAATTGCCGAAGATGTCAGTGATGCAACAGTCGCAGACATCATGGAAAATCTGGACAAATTGTCCGGTATCAATGTAGAAGAAGAGTCACTGAGAAAATATGCTGACAGTAACTGCTTTGCAAACATCATAGGATATACCGGTCAGATTTCTCAGGAAGAGTATGATGCATTAAGTGACGCAGATCAGGAAAGATACAGCAAAACAGACACCGTCGGTAAAGCTGGTCTTGAAAAGGCACTGGATTCCCAGCTTCAGGGAAAAAAGGGAAGTGAGAAGCTTTATGTTAATAACGTCGGAAAAGTAATCAAAACAGTAAAGGGCACAAATCCCAAAGCCGGAAATGACCTGTATCTGACGATTGATGCCAATCTTCAAAAAGCCGCTTATAACATTCTGGAGCAGGAACTTGCGGGCGTTCTGCTTGCCAAAATACAAAACAATCTGGATTTTGACCGTAACAAAGTTGAAGACGGAAGTGACGTTATCATTCCGATTGGTGATGTATATAACGCTATGATCAACAATGACGTACTTGATATGACGCATTTTACAGATGCAAATGCCGGTGAAGCCGAAAAAGAGGTTGCATCTGCATTCGCCGTAAGAAAAGAAGAAGTGAAGAATTCTCTTACGAAAATATTCAGCGATTCCAATGCAGCAGCATATAAAGATCAGCCGAAAGAAATACAGGCGTACCTCACCTATCTGGTATCGGATGTGCTGACAAACGGGACAGGTGTAGTAATGTCAAAATCCATCAATACCAAAGATGATACTTATAAAGCCTGGAAAGATGATGAATCTATTAATGTATATAACTATCTGAATTATGCTATTTCAAAGAACTGGATAGATACTTCACTATTGAAAGATTATATAAAATCAAATGAACAGTATTCTGATTCCAGTGAAGTATATCAGGGAATTATTAATTATATTTTGGATTATGTTGATTCAGACAATAGTTTTGACAAACTGATCTACCGCTATATGATAAAATCCGGAACAATTACCGGCAGGCAGGTATGCATGATGCTCTATGAACAGGGAATACTGGATCAGGATGATGAGCAGTATAACGGTCTGAAAGCAGGAAATGTCGGTGCATATGACTTTATGCGGAGTAAAATCCAGTCTTTGGCGATTACACCCGGACAGTTAGGACTGGAGCCTTGTACCGGTTCATTGGTTGCAACAGATCCGAACACCGGTGAAGTACTTGCATGCGTCTCTTATCCCGGATATGACAACAACCGTCTTGCAAATACCATGGATTCTGATTACTACAGCAAACTGCTTACCAATCAGTCCCGTCCATTCTACAACAATGCAACACAGGAAAAGACAGCACCTGGTTCCACTTACAAACCATTATCTGCAATTGCCGGTCTGACCGAAGGTGTCATTGACGTTAACACATATCTTCCATGTGCCGGAGTATATAAGAAAGTCACACCGAATCCAAAATGCTGGATTTATCCGTCATCACATGGTAACCTGAATGTATCACAGGGTATTCAGCATTCTTGTAATGACTTTTTCTATGAAGTCGGTTACAGACTGGGGCTCAATAATGTCGGTGATTCAAAGCTGGACAGTGATACCTCAGATGGAAAGAGTACACAGAATTATTATTCAAGCGAACGTGGTATTGCAAAACTTCAAAAATATGCGGAAGAATTCGGTCTTGGAGATACTTCGGGTATGGAAATCCCTGAATCTGACCCGCAGATATCCGATGACAACTCTGTATTATCTGCTATCGGACAGGGTACCAACAACTATACTACCAGTCAGCTTGCAAGATATATCACAGCAGTTGCAAATGATGGAACCGTATACAACTTAAGTCTTTTAGATAAGGTTACAAGCCCTAAAGGGAAAACGATCAAAGACTATACTCCTGAAGTGAAAAATAAAGTTACCGATGTGTCCGCCTCTACATGGCAGGCAGTCCATGAAGGTATGAGAGCAGTTGTAACTTCAGAAGATAAAGATATTTTTACGAAATTAAATTCGAGTGGTATTGCATTATCCGGTAAAACCGGAACTGCACAGCAAAGTCAGACTCATCCAGACCACGGTCTGTTTGTAGGATTTGCTCCTAGTGACAGCCCACAGATTGCATTTGCAATCCGTATTGCCAACGGCTACAGTTCGACATTTGCAGCTGAAGTCGGTAATGATGTCATGGAGTACTACTATAAAGTCACACCGGAAAATGAATTGATCACGGGATCTGCATCAGATATTGGTACCGGATCAAATGGTGGAGATTAAAGAAAGGATGATTCTATGTGAAAGACCAGGTGCTCATCAAGAGTAACAAATACGGCATCACTATTTATTTTGATTCAGACATTTCATTCGAGGAACTTCTGGAAGTCGTAAAAAAGAAATTCCAATCTGCTTCCAGGTTCTTTGCTCACGCAAAAATGGCTGTGGAATATGAAGGCCGTTCTTTCACAGAAGATGAAGAGCGGCAGCTGACAAGAGAAATTGAATCAGCTGCCAATATCGAAATACTTTGTATCATTGAGAAAAATACTGTTACAGAACAAGTCCATAAAAAAATGCTGGACGAAAGCCTTGAAGCCATCCATGAAAAAGACGGGCAGTTCTATAAGGGTACATTAAGAGGAAGACAGGTTCTTGAGTCCGAACAGAGCATTGTGATCATAGGTGATATCGAAGAAGGTGCTACCGTTGCATCCAAAGGAAATGTAATTGTAACCGGTACCATATACGGTACGGTGATCGCAGGTGCCTCCGGACGCAGAGATGTTGTCATTGCAGCTCTCCGTATGCAGCCGAAAAAACTGCGGATAGGAGAAGTAAAAGTAAAACCAGTTATAGGAGGAAGTTATTCATGGGCGAAGTTATCGTAATTACATCAGGAAAAGGTGGAGTTGGAAAGACGACTACAACTGCAAATGTAGGAGCAGGTTTATCGAAGCTTGGCAAAAAGGTAGTGATCATAGATACTGATCTAGGGCTCCGGAATCTGGATGTTGTGATGGGCATGGAAAATCTGGTCGTATATAATCTGGTCGATGTTGTGACCGGCGGATGCCGCCTGAAACAGGCATTGATCCGTGACAGCCGATATGAAAATCTATATCTGCTCCCGTCTGCCCAGACAAAAGACAAGTCGGCGGTATCACCGGAACAGATGAAAAAGCTCACTTCTGAATTAAAAGAAGAATTTGACTACATACTTTTGGATTGTCCGGCCGGTATTGAACAAGGCTTTCAAAATGCCATTGCCGGTGCTGACCGTGCATTAGTTGTTACAACTCCGGAAGTATCATCCATTCGTGATGCTGACCGTATCATTGGACTTCTGGAACAGAATCAGATCCGTAAGATTGACCTGATCATCAACCGCATCCGGATGGACATGGTGAAGCGGGGAGATATGATGTCCGTTGATGATGTCACCGAAATCCTCTCGGTACCTTTAATCGGAATCCTTCCTGATGACGAACAGGTTGTTATCGGGACTAACCAGGGGGAACCGGTAATTGGTCTCGATTCAACGGCAGGAAAAGGATATTTAAATATTTGTAAGCGTATTCTGGGATTGGAAGTTCCTTATATAAATCTTGATACCGGAAAGGGATTCTTCTCAAGGATCTCACATGCATTCAAGAAGAATTAGGAGGCCCTGAATATGTTGAAAAGCTCTTCCGTATCCATTGCAAAGAACCGTCTCCGCGCATTGGTCGTATCGGATCGGGTACAATGTACGCCTTCCGTTTATGATCATATCTGCCGGGACTTATATCAAACCCTTTCCAAATACGTGGAACTTACAGAAGATGATTTTCAAGTAGAGATTAACCGTTCACAGATAGTGATAAGAATAGCAGGAGAAGAAACGTGAGATCACATAGATTTACAAAACCATATAACTGGAAAAATTACAAATTCGGAATTGTTGCACTTGTAGGTATTTTATCCATTTTCGGTATCTTAGTCGTAGGCAGTGCAAAAGAATCTCTTCAGAACAAACAGATTCTTGGTGTCGTGATAGGTCTTGCGGCTATGATCATCGTGTCACTGATTGACTATATGTGGATCATAAATTTTTATTGGGTATTGTATATACTTTCTATCATTATGCTTACTGCAGTAAAATTATTTGGTGAGAATGTAAATGGTGCAACCCGCTGGATCAAGGTAGGCTTTATCCAATTCCAGCCTTCAGAACTTGCAAAAATATTACTGATCATATTTTTTGCAAAATTTTTGATGGAACACGAAGAAGATATCAATGATAAATTTACACTGTTGAAATATGCTGTCCTCGCAGGTATTCCGCTGGTATTGATCTTAATTGAGCCAAACCTGTCCACAACCATTTGTACCGCTCTTATGATCTGTCTTATGATCTATGTAGCCGGACTAAGTTATAAATTCATCGGTACCGTCCTTGTCATATTAATACCGGTCGCAGTCATCTTTTTAAGTATCGTTGTTCAGCCTGACCAGAAGCTTTTAAAGGATTATCAGCAGAAGCGTATCCTTGCTTTTATCGAACCCGAAAAATATGAAAGTGATGAAGCTTACCAGCAGAAAAACTCTGTCATGGCAATTGGTTCCGGTCAGCTAACAGGAAAAGGGCTGGATAATAACACGACTACATCCGTAAAAAACGGTAATTTCATTCTTGAACCACAGACAGATTTCATTTTCGCGATCATTGGTGAAGAATTAGGTTTTGTCGGAGGTTGTATAATTATTGCGTTATTACTATTAATTGTGATACAATGTATTTTAGTTGGGATACGATCGCAAGACCTTGCAGGAAGAATCATATGCTGTGGTGTTGGGGGACTGATTGGCATACAAAGTTTTATTAACATTGGTGTTGCCACCAAGATATTACCTAATACTGGAGTACCATTACCTTTTGTAAGTTATGGACTGACATCTCTTGTAAGTTTATATATTGGAATTGGATTAGTCTTGAACGTAGGATTACAACCGAAAAAATACCAGTAAGGAGTGAATAATATGAATATAGGTCTGATAGCACATGATTCAAAAAAAGCACTGATGCAAAATTTCTGTATCGCATATAGAGGAATTTTAAGCAAACACAGTCTTTATGCTACAGGAACGACAGGGAGATTAATTGAAGAAGTTACAAACCTGAAAGTTCATAAATATCTGGCCGGTCCCTTAGGAGGAAAGCAGCAGTTAGGAGCGCAGATTGCGCAGAATGATATTGATGCTCTGATCTTTTTGAGAGAGCCTTCCAATCCAAAACCTCACGACCCGGATCTTAATGATGTGATCCGTATGTGCGACACTTATAATATTCCGCTGGCAACGAATCTTGCAACAGCAGAAATTATTATCTTAGCAATTGACAGAGGAGATTTAGACTGGCGTGAAATGTATCGGTAAATACTCAAAATTAATAGCTATGCTGTCATTGACGGCAATGATGACAACCGGTTGTGGTTTTGGTTCAAAAAATGTAGTAGCAGATTATGAAATCGAAAATTATAACACAAATCTGTATACAGGTGATTTATTTGCTTCTGATCTGTGTGTTGCATCTGGTGATGTCAATCTGAAAGGGATTACCTCTGCCGAAACAGATACACTTCATTCAGCAGCCTTGTTTGATGTTGACGGAAAAAAAGTTGACTTTTCCTATCAGATGTTTGATAAAATCTATCCGGCAAGTACAACCAAGCTTATGACTGCTCTGGTTGCTTTGGAAAACGCTGATCTGTCAGACGTTGTTACAGTGTCTCAGAATGCCGATATGAACAGCTTTGCTGCTGACGAAGCAACTTGCGGAATACAGGCTGGCGATAAGATTACATTATCCGATTTATTATATGGTCTGTTACTTCATTCCGGAAATGACAATGCAACAGCAATTGCAGAATATGTGGGCGGAAGTATGGATGGATTTGCCAAAATGATGAATAAAGAAGCGAAAAAGTTAATGGCAACAGGCACACATTTTGTAAATTCTAATGGTCTTCATAATGACGACCATTATACAACTGCTTATGACCTTTATCTCATTTTTAATGAATGCATTAAAAATGATGATTTTGTCAAAATCATCAAATCAAAATCACATACCGCAAAGGTTACCGGAAGTAGTGGTGCTGTAAGAAGTATTACCTGGGAACCTACTAATTTTTATGCTACCGGTGAAGCAGAAAAACCAGATAATGTAACTGTCATCGGCGGAAAAACAGGAACAACCAAGCTGGCCGGGAATTGTCTCGTTCTTCTTACAGAAGATGAAAACAATCATCCATATATCTCTATTGTAATGAATGCTGATACAAAGCCATTGCTTTATAAAGATATGACAGCAATTGTGGAAGCAATTCCTGAAAAATAATATGTAAAAATATAGAAGGGGCATCCATAATACGGATACCCCTTTTTTAGGATGAACTTCCGATTCTTCCATAAAGGCTGATGAGATAAAGTCCACATAGACCGATAATGGTATAAATAATTCTGGAAATCCATGTGAGATTTCCAAAGATTACGGCTACGATGTCCAGTTTAAATATACCAACCAGAAGCCAGTTAAGTGCACCGATGATCACAAGCGTCAATGCAGTGTTATCAAACCATTTCATCTGAGTAATCCTCCTTTTATCGAATGATAATAGTATTGCCGGGAAAAGTGGAATTATACATTGCGGAAAGGATTTTTATCATGGATAAAAGTGAAAAATATTATCCATATTCACAATATCTCAAAGAAAGATATGGAGAAAAAGTATATAAACTTCCGGTAAACCTCCCGGTCAGCTGTCCAAATAGAATTAACGGAAACGGCTGTTCGTTCTGTGCAGAAAAGGGAACCGGATTTGAAGCAATGGACTCTGCCGTATCTGTCACAGAACAGCTTCTTAGGACTCGCGACTACATTGAGAAACGTTATCATGCGCATAAGTTTATTGCGTATTTTCAAAACTTTACGAATACATTTTTACCGCTTGAAATATTCCGTTCATATATCGAGGAAGCATCCCGCGTTCCTGATATTGTTGAAATTGCCGTCTCTACACGTCCGGATTGTATACGGGATGACTACCTGGATGTATTACATACAGTCCGGGAAAAAACCGGAATCCAGATTACGATCGAACTCGGACTTCAAACAGTGAATTATCATACCTTAAAACAAATATCAAGAGGTCATTCTCTTGCGGAATTTATCGATGCGGTCCTGCATATCAACAAATATTCTTTCGATATCTGTACCCATGTCATCCTGAATCTTCCGGGAGATGATCTGGATGACAGTATTGAAACGGCAAAAATATTATCTGCACTTCCGGTACAGATCGTAAAGGCACATTCTCTTTATATTGCTAAGAATACAAAGTTGTGCGAAGCGTATGAAAATGGTACAATATCTCTATGTAAAAAAGAAGAGTACCTGAACCGCCTCATCCTGTTTCTGGAATATCTGAGACCGGATATTGCAATTGAGCGCCTGTTCAGCCGTATTCCGGAAAAGGATGCTGTATTCTGTAACTGGGACACCAGCTGGTGGAAGTTAAGAGATGAACTATTTGAAATCATGACAGAAAGGCAAAGTTATCAGGGAAAGGCATTTCATTATTTAAATGGATCAGCGTTACGTATGTTAAAGCAATAAAGATAGGAGGCCGGAAATTTGGCTGGAAACACGCAATCATCAAATATAAAAGTATATCAGAAGAAAAAACATTTAAATATTGGGATCATCATTTTTGGTGTTATATTTATTTATCTTGTTGTAACTGTATTAATGTATCTGACAGAAAAGCATATTTCTGTTTATGAGGTTCGGGAAGGATCCATTCTCAAAGACAATTCCTATACCGGTCTTGCCATCCGTAATGAAACAGTAATCCGCTCCGAAGACAATGGATACGTTAATTACTTTGTTTCAGCCGGTAGTAAAGTCGGTGCTAAAACACAGATTTATTCTCTTTCTGACCACAAGTTACAGTTTGAATCAAAATCAGGAAAAAGTCAGAAATTAACCTCCGTTGAGCAGAACAAAATACGTCAGAAGACCCAGACTTTCTGCGAAAATTATTCTGATGAAAGTTTCGGAGATGTATATACATTAAAAAGTAATATCTCAAGTGTGCTGGATGGAAAATCAAATCAGAACCGTCAGACTCAGCTTGCTGCTCTGACCGATGCAGATACCGACGGACTTCATGTGTTTTCTGCGGATTCTGACGGTATCATATGTTATTATGTGGACGGATTCGAAAAAACTACTGCGGATGATGTAACCCCGGATATGTTAAGCAAAGAAGGCTATCGAAAAAAAGAGCAGAAGAACAATACCCGGATTAAATCCGGCACCCCGGTATACAAATTAATCAAAGATGATGACTGGACTTTGGTTATTCCTTTAACCAAAGAGTGTGCAAAAGAGTTGAAAGATTCTTCTAGTGTCCATGTACGTTTTCCGAAAGATAATGAAACTATGACCGCTGCATTTTCCATGAAAAAAGTAAAAGGGTCTTATCTCGGATATCTTGCATTTGATTCTTCGATGGTACGCTATGCCCAGGATCGTTTTGTTGACGTAGAACTGATACTCGAAGATCAGTCCGGACTTAAAATACCGAAATCAGCGATTACAAAGAAGGACTTCTATGTAATTCCGGAAGATTATCTTACCCAGGGCGGAAATAGTAACAGTACCGGTGTATTGATCGATACCGGGAAAGAGAATGCAGAATTTCAGGCTGTTGATATCTATTACCGCGATACACAGACCGGTTCTGTCTATGTTGATCCGGATGATTTTGAAAAAAATACAACCTTAAAAAAAGCAGGCTCTTCAGATACTTATCAATTATCAGAAACAAAGCAATTAAAGGGAGTTTATAATATCAACCGGGGGTATGCGGTATTCCGTCAGGTACAGATTTTATGCGAAAGCGATGATTACTATATTGTACAAAGTGGAAATGATTATGGTCTGTCCAATTATGACCACATTGCACTGACAGGAAAAGACGTACATGAGGGTGATGTCATTTCTTAATTTGATATTAAGAGAAAAGGAGCTAGAAATTATGTTAAAAGAAAATCTTGCAAAAGTAGAAGAAAATATCCAGGCTGCATGCGACCGCGCCGGCCGTAAAAGAGAAGAGGTTACGTTGATCGCAGTAAGCAAAACAAAACCTGTAGAGATGCTGCAGGAAGCATATGATCTGGGTGTTCGTGTCAATGGAGAGAACAAAGCACAGGAACTCGCTTCCAAATATGAAGTTCTGCCAAAAGATATCCACTGGCATATGATCGGTCATATGCAGCGTAATAAGGTCAAATATATTATTGATAAAGTAGATCTTATTCATTCTGTGGATTCTGTCCGATTGGCTGAAACAATTGATAAAGAAGCAGAAAAACATAACGTTACAGCCAATATACTGATCGAAGTGAATGTTGCGAAAGAAGAAAGTAAGTTCGGACTTATGCCGGAAGAAGTTCCTGCATTCGTAGAGCAGATATCAAAATTTTCACATATCCGTGTAAAAGGTCTTATGACAATTGCTCCATTTGTAGAAAATCCTGAGGATAATCGCCCTGTTTTTGCTCATTTACGCAAATTATCTGTTGACATCGCAAAGAAAAACATTGATAATATTACTATGAGTATTCTTTCTATGGGTATGACAAATGACTATCCGGTAGCCATAGAAGAAGGAGCTACCATGGTCCGTGTTGGTACCGGAATCTTCGGAGCACGAGACTATACTCATCAAGTATAAACGGAAGATAGGAGATTTATTAAAAATGGGAGTATTAGATAAGTTCTTAAGTATCATGAAGTTAGACGACGGAGACGATGAATACGATGATGATGAATTCTTCGACGATGACGAATATGATGATGATTATGAAGAAAAGCCCAAGAGAAGCCTCTTTCATAAAAGCACAAAAGACAATGATAAAGATTTTGATGAGAATGACGAGGAGGAATATACAGCACCTGTAAAGCAGAAATCTTCATTCTCTAATAATAAAGTAACACCTATGCGTCAGCCTGCAAGAAGAAGCAGTGTAAATATGGAAGTATGTGTAATTAAGCCAACTTCTGTTGAAGATTCCAGAGAGATCACAGAGACTCTGTTAAGCGGACGCACAGTGATCCTTAATCTGGAGGGACTGGATCTTGAGATTGCACAGCGTATTATTGATTTTACTTCAGGTGCTACATTTGCAATCAGTGGTAACCTGCAGAAGATTTCGAATTACATATTCCTGGTAACACCTACAAATGTAGATATTTCGGGAGATCTTCAGGATCTGTTGAACACTTCTTTGGATTCTTCATCTATGAGGACAAGATTTTAATTATGAACAAAGAAGAAAGTATGTTACAGAAACGTCTGGTTGAACTTTCCAGACTTGCATATAACAGAGGAATTGTTGTATTTTCTGACTTTCTTAATTTGAATGAATTGAATATTCTTCATACGACACCGAAAGACATGTTCTTATCCCAGTATAAGACGTATGGTGGATATGACTTATCAGAGCGTCAGATGGCTGTATTTCTACCTGATGCTCTTTATTATGAGTATGAATATCCGATTCAGACAATAGAAGTCAGCCCGCTGAATAAGAAGTTTTCCGAAGATCTTACTCACCGCGATTATCTTGGTGCACTGATGAATCTTGGTATTGAACGTTGTAAGATCGGAGATATTATTGCAGAAGATCATAAAGCGCTGATATTTGTCAAAGAAGAAATGGCAGAATATGTCACCGATAATCTGACTCAGATCAGACATACTCATGTAAAAGCAACGATCGGTACCGGTGTTCAGGTTGATTATGAACCGAGATACGAAGAATTAAAAGGAACCGTATCATCCATCCGTCTCGATAGTGTTCTCGCTTTGGCATATCCTCTTTCCAGAAGTAAGATCACGTCTCAGATTGAAGCCGGAAAAGTGTTTGTGAATGGAAAACTGATTACCAGTAACGGATACCGGTTAAAAGAGAATGATATAATTTCCGTTCGTAAAATGGGTCGTATTGCCTATAATGGGATCCTGTCTGAGACAAAAAAAGGACGTTATATGATTTCTGTACGCAAATATATATAGTTTTTGTACTATGAATTCAAAAAAGTTATAGATTCATAGTATGATCGGCAAGGAGTATCATGAATACAAATACAAAACGTATCACACATTATATCACAGCACTGATCAGTGTTGTTGTACTGGTATGCATAGACCAGTTTACAAAATATCTTGTTGTCGGACACTTAAAAGACCGACCGGCTTATGTACTGATCAGAAATATATTTCAATTAGAATATCTTGAAAACAGAGGAGCTGCATTCGGTATACTGCAAAACCAGAGAGTTTTCTTTTACATCAGTGTACTCCTGATTACCGCAGCTGTGATTTGGTTCTACAGCAAAGTACCTATGGGGAAAAAATATCTGCCACTTCGTATCTGTGCGGTATTGATCGTTGGCGGGGCTTTCGGTAACTGTATTGACCGTATCCGCCTGAATTATGTAGTCGATTTCTTTTATTTCAAACTGATCGACTTTCCGATTTTTAATGTTGCAGATATCTATGTTACCGTTGCAGCATTCCTGTTAGTTATATTAATACTCGTTTACTATAAGGAGGAAGACCTTGAAAGAATTTTCCATCGATCTTAATGCCGAAGGCCAGCGGATTGACCTCTATCTTTCCGAACAGTTCGAAGACAGATCAAGATCTTATATTCAGAAAATCATCAAAGATGGATATGTAAAAGTAAACCAGAAGCCTGTAAAATCCAATTACAGGCTTTCTTTTGATGACAGGGTAGAAGTTACCCTTCCAGAAGCAAAAGAGCCTGATATCGTGCCTGAGAACATTCCACTGGATATCTTATATGAGGATCAGGATATTATTATGATCAATAAACCAAAGCAGATGGTTGTTCACCCTGCTCCAGGACATTACAGCGGAACATTGGTCAATGCTCTGATGTATCACTGCGGAAATGAACTGTCCGGTATCAACGGCTGTATGCGTCCCGGAATTGTTCACCGCATTGATATGGACACCACGGGTTCACTGGTCATCTGCAAGAACGATAAAGCTCATCAGAGCCTTTCCGAACAATTAAAGGTACACTCTATCCGTCGTATCTATGTTGCGATCGTACATGGTAATATCAAAGAAGATTCCGGTACGGTTAATGCACCGGTCGGACGTCATCCGACAGACCGCAAGAAAATGAGTACTCACTGTAAAAATGGACGGGAGGCCATTACCCACTACAAAGTTCTGGAACGTTTCGGAGATTATACCTATATCCAATGTGAGCTTGAAACCGGACGAACCCATCAGATCCGTGTCCATATGGCAAGCATCGGTCATCCTCTGCTCGGTGACGAAGTTTACGGTCCGAAAAAGTGTCCTTTTAAAGGATTGCAGGGACAGACTTTACATGCACGCACTCTTGGTATCATACACCCATCTACCGGGGAATACCTGGAAGTCAACGCACCCCTTCCGGAATATTTTATCGAACTATTAGACAGACTAAGGAATATTTGCAGGTAAATTATGTGAAAATTCTATACATTTCTCCGAGTTTGCTGTATAATATGTTTATATTAATTTATGTATAGGAGCGTGGTATATATGGCAAAGACAAATACAATCATTACGATCGGCCGTGAATATGGTAGTGCCGGACGCCAGATCGGATATAAAGTTGCTGAAGATCTCGGAATCAAATTATACGACAGAGAAATGTTGGAACGCGCAGCAAAGGAAAGTGGTATCTGCGAAGAACTTTTTGAAACACACGATGAAAAACCTACGAACAGTTTTCTGTATTCTCTGGTTATGGATTCCTACTCATTCGGATATCCTTCATCCAGTTATACAGACATGCCGATCAATCATAAAATTTTTCTCGCACAATTTGATACCATCCGCAAGATCGCATCGGAAGGTCCTTGTATTCTTGTTGGACGTTGTGCCGACTATGCACTGGAAGAATTTAATAATGTCTTAAGTGTATTCATTCATGCCGACATGGACGCAAGAGTCCGCAGAATCGCACGGATCTATGATCTGACAGATGCAAAAGCCAAAGATCTGATTAAAAAGACTGATAAGAGACGTTCCAGCTATTATAACTATTACAGCAATAAAAAATGGGGTGCTGCCGAAAGCTATAATATCTGCCTTGACAGTTCTCTTCTTGGAATTGACGGGACAGCAAAGGCAATCGAACAGTTAGTAGCATTAAAAGAAACTGTTACAGACAGAAAATTGTAAATCAAAAATCTCTGACGTATAAATATAAATTGTATATTTTACGTCAGAGATTTTTTGCATGTTACGACATAAAAATGTTCGATTCTGTATATCTTACAATTCCCGCAATTTAACTGCTGAAGCTGCTTTACGGCGACGGGTATCATCTATTGCGGCATAGTGCTTTTTCGTCGTATTTACATCTTTATGTCCCAAAACATCTGCCACAAGATAAATATCACCGGTCTCTTTATATAACGATGTGCCATAAGTACTGCGAAGTTTGTGCGGTGTGATCTTCTTATTCGGCGTTACCTGTCTGGCATACTTTTTCACCATATTTTCAACTGCCTGGACACCCATACGCTTTCTCTGTGTCGATAAGAACAATGCCTGTTCATGGCCAGAGAGGGGAGTAGCTGCCTCGCGGTCACCCGTTATATAATTTTCAAGTGCTCCGGCAACTTCATCGCCAAAATACACAACCATCTGATTGCCACCTTTTCTGGTAACCGTAATTCCATTGTTCTTAAAATCCACATCCTTAAGATCCAGTCCGACACATTCGGACACACGGATACCGGTTCCTAATAACAGCGTAAGAATAGCAATATCACGGTCCCGCGTTTTCTTATAGTAATTCAGTGCCTGTCCGGTCAGGTGATCGCCTGCAGATTCCACAAAATCCAACAACAAAGCAACTTCATCGGTATCCAGACGTATGATTGCTTTATCATGTAGTTTTGGCATATCTACCAGAAGTGTCGGATTCTTCTGTATGATCTGATGTTTGAAATAATATCCGTAAAAACTTCTAAGAGCAGACATTTTACGTGCCAGTCCTTTTTCCCCATTGGTGATCAATTCACCGTCCTCATCGCGTTTATATACTTTCAGGTATTCCAGATATTCCTCAATATCTACAGGTTCAAGGTCCTCCAGATCCCGGGGCATAAAACGGTCCATCGTATAATTCTTATACACAGGATTATTTTCCATAAGGAAATGGAAAAACACACGGATATCGTAAGCGTAGTTAATGCGGGTACGTGCAGATGATTTTGGTTCCATAGCACGGAAATAGTCCTTCGCAAAAGGCGGCAAAGTCTTTAAGACTTCACGAAGGCGTAACGTCTGATCAATCTGACTCTGTTCATGATAATTATGCGGTTTGTTTGATGCCGTGTTTGTTAGGTTGGTAGATGAATCAATCATGTAATAGAAAACCTCCTGAATAGAAATGATGGAATAAAAGTATCAATAAAATAATAAAAATTCCTCATAAAACAATATAATTATAGCAGAATTCGTTATTTCCGTCTATATCTTTTGGAAAAATCGGTATTTGTCGTATAGATATGTACCAATAACAAAATGGCAATGAACTACTATTTTTCATTCATTGCCGTGGGTGAGTATAATATATATAAGCCTTTCAGCATATATATCGGAATGATTCTGTTTTAAAGAATGATTTAAAAAATCATCTGTAATCGTAATATGGAACGGTCAGATACTGACTGTCCTGAATCTGATCGGATGAAAGCTTATTGATCTTTTTTACTTCTGTAATATAAGCATTGAAAGATTCATAATCTTCAGTTATATATTCCTCTGCAATATTCCAAAGAGTATCTCCTGAATGAATCTGAATACTTTTATAGTACTTGCATCTTACCGGATCATCCTTGACGTTATCGTGTGCACTCACAAGACCGCTCCCATAAAATGCACTGAGTCCAAGAATCATAAACAAAGAAAAAATACCAACAAATAGCTTCTTTACATGTACACTTCTTTTTCTTCGGCTGCTTGCCCTGTTGTAACCGGTATAATTACTTCCTCTGCTTTCTCTATAGATTCTCTTTGTATCCATCTCGTACCCCTCCATCTATTCTTCAAAACAGTTTTGTGCGAACATTTGTTCTCTACGTCATCTATTATACAAGTCGAACAAATGTTTGTCAATAGATTCCGCCATATATTTCGAACATATTTTCTAAACATCTGTTTGCGTTTTCCGATATCCTGTGTTATCATTAAATATATAATAATTAACGAATTTACAATCCATCTTAAGGAGGACATAATATGGCGCAGGGGAAAATAACTGCAAAGCAGGAAGAAATATTAGAATATATCAAATCCCAGATACTGGAGCGTGGCTTCCCGCCATCAGTCAGAGATATCTGTGAAGCAGTTCATCTGAAATCTACTTCTTCTGTTCACTCTCATCTGGAAACTCTTGAGAAGAATGGATATATCAGAAGGGATCCAACCAAACCACGTGCGATTGAGATCCTGGATGACTCTTTTAATTTTAACCGCCGCGAAATGGTAAATGTGCCTGTCATCGGACATGTTGCTGCAGGAGAACCACTTCTCGCAGAACAGAACATAGAGAACTACTTCCCTATCCCGATGGAATATATGCCTAACAAACAGACTTTTATGCTCAAAGTACATGGCGAAAGTATGATCAATGCTGGTATTCTTGATGGAGATTTTGTACTGGTCGAACAGTCTGCTGTTGCCGATAACGGAGATATTGTAGTCGCATTGCTTGAAGACAGTGCCACTGTCAAAAGATTTTACAAAGAAGAAGGTATCTTCCGTTTACAACCGGAAAATGATGCGTTGGAACCAATTATCGTCCGTGATCTTCAGATTATGGGAAAAGTGATCGGGGTTTTCCGTTTCTTCTAAACGATATTTTTCAGAAAAAAACCCCAGGCAATATATCAAAAAACGGATTTCTGTTTTACATGATATATTTGCCTGGGGTCTTTAACAAAAGTTCATTCTACATACTAAATACTAACAAACTTTTATTTTATGATACTTTATAATTCATTTACATCATCAATTCTCTTTCCATCATTCCAGATACGCTCCAGATTATAGAACTGACGGTTTTCTCTGTCAAAAATGTGTACGATCACATCACCGAAGTCGATCAACACCCACGCTCCGCTTCTGTGTCCTTCTGTCTCTTTTGCGGCATATCCTGCTTTATGCATCTTTTCTTCTACATTCTCAACAAGTGCACGTACCTGACTGTCACTGTTACCATTTGCAATTACAAAATAGTCTGCAAGAACAGATACCGATGAAATATCAATCGCACATACATTTTCACCCTTTTTATCTTCTAACGCTTCAAATGCGATTTTTGCCATTTCCTTTGCCTGATCCATACTTAATCCTCCTTTCCCATTTCTTTTTTATAATAATCATACGTTTTTTGTGTCATAGGATCCACCGCAATCTTCCTGCTGTTCAGGTATACCAGTGAATCTTTTAAAATCCGGTACAGACATTCATCAATATTCTGAAAAGCAAGCCGTCTTACGGCCGCCATATTCGGCAGTTCTCTTCTGCCCGGCTCGATATAATCCGCAATGTATATGATTTTTTCCAGCATCGTCATAGCCGGACACCCTGTTGTATGGCTTTCAATCGCATGAATAATCTCTTTATCTGTCACACCATATTTTTCATGAGCCAGACAGGCACCCAGTTTTGCATGCAGCAGACTTGGGTTCTCTCTTTCTATGTCTGATACTGTAAAGCCGTATTTCCCGCACAGATGCAGTTTCTTATCATTCGGGATACATTTTGCGCAGTCATGCAGTAAACCGGCATACAGGGCTTTCAGCACGTCCACATCATAACGCATAGCCATCGAAGCGGCCGTATACATCACACCCAGAGTATGCTGGTAGCGGTTATCGTCCAGTTCTTTCTTTAGCACATGCTGTATTTTTATGATTCTTTCATCCATTACCGTATTCCTTCTTTTGTTTTTTCTCTGATACTATCGATATAAATGATGCTGCTTTATATAACTGCATACAGCAGCCGGCATATATTCCGAGACGGAATCCCCGGACTGAAGACTGGCACGCAGTTCATGAGATGAGACAGGCATAAGAGGCGTCTCCAGCAGACGTATCTTTGCATGATATTTTTCAGACAAATATTGTATCTGTCTGTTCATCTCCTCTTTTGTCTTCACCTCATTGCGATAGGTAGCAAGAATTGTGCATGTCGGAAAGATTCGTTCCGGATGTATCCACGTCTCGATTGCCATAAGAGAGTCCGCACCAATGATAAAATAGAATTCATCGTCCGGATATATTTTGCTAAAATGTTCCATCGTCTGGTAAGAACAGGATACTTCCGCTCTCAATGCCTCGTATGGCTGCAGAACAAACTCTGGAAACGGTGCAATCGCAAGACTGGTCATCTTCATCCGGTCTTCTGCAGTGGATTTTATTGTCTCGCTCTTTTTATGCGGAGGGTTCCCGTTCGGCATAAACCAGATCTGATCCAGGGAAAATGCTTTATATGCAGCATGTCCCAGCATCAGATGCCCGTTATGGACCGGATCAAAGGTTCCTCCCATAATCCCTATCTTCATTTGAATCTCCTACCTGTATTATTTTGGCAGCTCTATCTTCTTGTGTTTGTCTTTGCCTTCTTTATATAATACGATCTTCTTACCGATTACCTGTACGACCTGTGAATGTGTACGTTCTGCGATCACTTCTGCAAGTGCACGCGGATCATCTGCGCAGTTCTTAAGTACACTGACTTTGATCAGTTCTCTTGCGTCCAGTGCCTCCTGGATAGCTTTGGTAACTTCCGGTGTCATGCTGTTCTTTCCAATCTGGAAGATTGGATCTAAATTCATAGCAAGACCTTTTAAATAAGCTCTCTGTTTTGTTGTCATCTTTAATCTCCTCTTTATACCATCAACGGACCGCATCTGAACTATTATTTGTAATAGTCAAACTGCAGGCCATACATTCGTACTGTATCTCCCTCCTGGATACCAGCTTCTTCAAGCTGCTCCAGAATTCCTGAATCCTTGAGGAATTTCTGGAAAAATGCAAATCCTCTCTCGGAATCCAGATTTGTATATCCCAGCATCTTTTCGATCTTCGGCCCTTCTACCACGTACATATCGTCTTCTTTTTCGACTGTATACGGAAGATCGTTCATAGGAATCTCTTCCTCAGGGAAATATTCCTGTTCAAATACAATTGTCTCCTGATCCAGATGCTGTAATTCGTTCGATACATAATAAAGTAATTCCTTAATTCCCTGTCCGGTTACTCCGGAAATCGGAAATACTTTTACTCCCTGTGGTTCGAATTCGTCTTTCAGGCGCTGTACCGGATCATCCTCTGTAAAGATCGCATCAATCTTATTCGCTGCGATCACCTGTGGACGGTTCGCAATGTCAGCATTATATGCCTTTAATTCGTTGTTGATCTTATAGATATCATCTACCGGATCCCGTCCTTCTGTTCCAGCCGCATCTACTACATGGATCATCAGTTTGGTGCGTTCGATATGACGCAGGAACTGATGTCCAAGTCCGACACCCTCTGATGCTCCTTCGATCAGTCCTGGAATATCTGCAATTACAAATCCATTCGCATCCGGAAGATCTACAACACCAAGATTTGGATTCAGTGTTGTAAAATGATAATTGGCAATCTTCGGCTGTGCGTTAGTTACGCGTGATAAGAACGTAGACTTTCCGACATTCGGAAATCCCACAAGCCCTACATCAGCGATCACTTTTAATTCCAGATCAACATACAATTCTTTTGCAGGCTGTCCCGGCTGTGCATACTTTGGAACCTGCATGGTTGCAGTTGCAAAATGCTGGTTTCCAAGACCACCTTTGCCACCTTTTAAGATGATCTGTCTGCGGTTGTCTCCGGACATATCTGCGATGACTTTACCGGATTCTGATTCTTTAATAACCGTTCCCTCCGGAACTTTCAGGACAATATCTTCACCGTCCGCACCATGGCATCTGCGTTTACCGCCCTGTTCACCGTCTCTTGCTGTAAATTTTCTCTTGTGCCTGTAATCCTGAAGCGTATTCAGTCCTTCGTCGACTTCAAATATAACGTCACCGCCACGTCCGCCGTCACCGCCATCCGGACCTCCATTCGCTACATACTTCTCGCGCCGGAAACTCACATGACCGTCTCCGCCTTTTCCTGCTCTAATAAATATCCTTGCTCTGTCTGCAAACATACTGTATTCCTTTCATCTATAATAAATAAACGGAAGTCAAAAAAAGCGCGCTGCATCATAACCGAAAGAAGTTAATCATTGCAACGCACTTTTTCAACTCATAATTAAGCTACTGGATAGATAGAAACCTGTTTCTTATCTCTTCCTTTTCTTTCAAATCTTACAACGCCATCAACGAGAGCGAATAATGTATCATCTCCGCCACGTCCTACGTTAAGACCTGGGTGAATCTTTGTTCCACGCTGTCTGTAAAGGATATTACCAGCTTTTACAAACTGTCCGTCAGCTCTCTTAGCACCAAGTCTCTTAGACTCGGAATCTCTACCGTTCTTTGTAGAACCAACTCCTTTTTTATGAGCAAAAAACTGAAGATTTAAGTTCATCATGGTTGTTACACCTCCTCGAAAGTTAAATCAATATATTCTTCGTAGTTCTCGTCATCAGCCATTCCTTTGAGTCCGAGAATCATCGTGTTCAGAAGAAGTCCGGCTTCTTTAGAAGGATTACCTTCCAGATGCCAGGAAATCATGCCTGTCTCTTCATCAGAAAATACAGAAAATGCATCTTCTGTATAAAGTTCAATTGCATTCATCGTATTGATAATCAATACCGATGCTGCTGCACACACAATATCCTGTCCTGGATCTGCATATTCAGCATGTCCCTCTGTCTGAAATCCTGTACATTCTTCCTTCTCATTTTGATAAATGACTACATGAATCATGGATAATCTCCAAAAATTAATTATGCATTAATCTTCTCGATCTTAACTGCAGTGTACTGCTGTCTGTGACCGTTTTTCTTATGGTATCCAGTTTTTCTCTTATACTTGTAAACGATAACTTTTCTTGCTTTACCGTTCTCAACTACAGAAGCTTCAACTGTTGCACCTTCAACAGTCGGATTACCAACCTTTAATCCGTCGTTGCTTACTGCGAGCACCTGGTCGAAAGTATAAGTCTCTCCAGCCTCAACACCAAGCTTCTCTACTTTAATGATATCGCCTTCAGCTACTTTGTACTGTTTACCACCTGTTGCTATAATTGCGTACATATGGCACCTCCTATTATCATTACTCGCCAATTACGGTGTCTGCAAAATAATTTTGCAAGACTTTTAAACCTCATTGTGCGGCATACCTGTATATATTAGCATATGATTTTTTAAAAATCAAGTCTTTTTCCAAAAATTCAAAAATAATTTTCAACGCTTATCAAAAACTGCAGAACCGTTCACAATTAATGTGTAATTATAATCCCAGTAATTTTACTGCTGTCCCAGCAAAAAGCTGATTTCGTTCTTCCTCTTCCAAAGGCATTTCCTTCAAAATCTCTACAAACTTTTTCTGATCTGCCCACGGAGAATCAGTTCCAAACACAATCCTGTCTGCACCGTGTTCGCGTACCATACGAAGAAACTGTTCTTGCGGCATACGGTCAAGAATCACACCTGTATCAAAATAAACATTTCTTCCAACCAGCCGCTCTTCCACCTCACTCCAGAGCTCATTACCACCCATGTGTGCAAGCACCAGTTTCTCTGGTTCCACTTCATTCAATACTTCTTCTGCCATGGCCGGCGTGCAGTGTATATTATCCGGACACTTCGGATCTCGACCTGCATGCACGCTGATTATCAGTCCAAGCTCAGTAGCATAGGAAATAATTCTCTTATAACGGATATCGTTAAAATAAGTATCCTGATAATCCGGATGAAGTTTGATTCCTTTCATGCCCATATCCTGGATCTGTTTCAGTTCTTCTTTATAATTCTCACTTTCCGGATGCAGACTTCCAAAAGAAATGAGTGTCCCTTCCTGAAAATGTGTTGCAAATTCATTGATTGTATGAAACTGACCTGGTCTGGTTGCAATCGGAAGCACGATAGAATGATCAATACCTGCCTGTTTTGTAGATTCTTTTAGCCCTTTCCATGTTCCATCGGTAAACGGATTCATGTCACCGCCTGTCTTTGACAGGAAATCAATCGTTCTTGCAGCAATTTTATCTGGAAACATATGCGTGTGAAAATCTATGATCATAGTTTCTCCTTTAAATTCTTGTATTTACAAAAATGTCATAAATTGCTTTAATTGCTGCATCAAAATCGTGATTTCTCACACCAATGATAATATTCAGCTCACTGGAACCCTGATCGATCATCTTTACGTTAACATTTGCATGTGCCAGTGCTGAGAATATTCTTCCGGAAGTTCCTCTCGTGGCACGCATACCGCGTCCCACAACCGCGATCAGCGCAAGATCTGATTCCAGTTCCAGGAAATCCGGTTCAACTGCACGATGGATTCCCGCAATCACTTTCTGCTCCCTCTCAGCAAATTCGTCCTGATGAACGAAGATTGTCATAGTGTCAATTCCAGATGGCATATGTTCAATAGAAATTCCATTATCTTCAAATACTGTCAGAACTTTACGACAGAACCCTACCTCTGAGTTCATCATGGCTTTTTCAACTGTAATGGAGGCAAAATCCTTCTTACCAGCCACACCAGTGATCGTAAATCTCGGTTTCTGGCATGTTGCTTCAACAATCAGAGTTCCCTTGTCTTCCGGAGCATTAGTATTCCGGATGTTGATTGGAATTCCTTCTCTTCTTACAGGGAAAATTGCGTCTTCATGAAGAACTGTTGCACCCATGTAAGACAACTCACGAAGCTCTCTGTAAGTAATCACGTCGATTGCCTTTGGATTCTTGATAATACGCGGATCTGCAATCAGGAACCCTGATACGTCTGTCCAGTTCTCATACATATCTGCATGTACTGCTCTTGCTACGATAGAACCTGTAATATCAGATCCTCCTCTGGAAAATGTATGGATTGTTCCGTCCGGATTAGATCCATAGAATCCAGGAATGACTGCCCGCTCTGTATGCGCCAGTCTCTCGGACAATACTTCGTTTGTCTTCTCAGCGTCAAATTCTCCTTCTTCATCAAAGAAAATGACTTCAGCTGCATCAATAAATTCATATCCCAGATAAACTGCCATGATAATACCATTCAGATATTCTCCTCTGGAAGCAGCGTAATCTCTCCCGATCTTTTTACTGAAGTTTTCCTGGATCGTCTTAAATTCATCGTCCAGAGAAATCGTAAGCTCCAATCCATTAATAATAGAATCATATCGATCTTTGATAACTTTCAGGATTTCTTCAAAATCCTCTTCTCTGTCATCATCTAAAATTGCCTGTCCGTAACATTTATACAAAAGGTCTGTCACTTTTGTGTCACCAGAATGACGCTTACCAGGCGCTGACGGAACCACATAACGTCTTGTCTCTTCTTTTCGGATAATAGCTCCTACTTTTTTGAACTGAGCAGCACTGGCCAGTGAGCTTCCTCCGAATTTTACGACCTTTATCATCTTTTTTGTATTCCTCCACATAACATAATCTAGTAATGCTGAATCATTTATCATCCTATGAAAAAACTATCTTCTGATATATTACATTATTTTTCAAGCATCTGCAATGGAATATCTGTATTAAATACGACTCCATTTATGCCCACCTTTCGTGCACCTTCCACATTTTCAGGTCTGTCATCAAAGAACAATGCCTGTTCCGGAACGATTTTATAACGCTTAAGAAGTATCTCATAAATCTTTGGATCCGGCTTCATACATTTCTCCTTCCAGGAAAATACCCCTCCGTCAAATGTTTTCAAAAAGCTTAATTGCTCCTCTGACTGACAGTACATTTCGTCAGAATAATTGGACAGATAGTACATTTTCATTCCTTTTTCATGAATATACGAAAGCCAACGTTCTGTTACCGGATACGGGACAATGGACGCGCCAAATCCTTCGAACACTTTGCGGATATCTCCCTCAATCTCCGGATCATTTTCAATAAACGAGTCAAGCCACTCCTGTGTCGTGTAAAGTCCGGAATCACCTTTATCCCAGTCATCACTGCGAAATACTGCATCTGCCACACGATCAAACATCGCACCTTCATAACCAAGATCATGAAGATAGTCCTCCCACGCAAAATGTATCAATACATTTCCAATATCAAAAATTACGGTATCCATATTTTCTGTCAGGTAATTATCCATAATTGTCTCTCCTTCTTTCAGGAATGCCTCGGCATTCTCGCAAAAAATCCTCTGTTAATCTTTATGAATAACATCAGCAAACTGTGCGTTTGCGGTTTTTGCAAGATCTTCAGGCAACAAAGTCAATTGCATGCCCAGCTTTCCACCGCTGACATGCATATGATCCAGTTCTTTTGCATCTTCCTGGATCACTGTCGGGAACTGTTTCTTCATTCCGATTGATGTACAGCCTCCCCGCACATATCCAGTCACCTTTGTCAATTCTTTCAGATGAAGCATCTCCAGTGATTTTTCACCTACAACTTTTGCAGCCTTCTTAAAATCGATTTCTTCCTCGATAGGAATAACAAAGACATAATGCCCACCGCTTTTTCCTGTTGTTACCAGTGTCTTGTATACATATTTATGATCATACCCTAACTTATCCGCAGTCTCAATACCGTCTGAAAATTCATCACATTCATATTCTTCATATTCATATGGAATCTTCATACGATCCAACATACGCATGGCATTTGTCTTTACTTCTTTTTTACTCAAGTCAATCACTCCTTGTCTTATTGAACAAAGAATGCGCCTCGGCACATTCTCGCTGTAAAAAACACGTCAAACTACTCTTTCTAACTAAGAACAGACCATCGGTGTCCCAAGTGCCTCAAGGGGCACCAGTTTTCCATCCTCGTCCCTTGCATATACATCGAGGCGATTATAGAACAACGGTGCATCTTCCTGCCCAACATATTTCAGAAATGTTTCCATCACAAGATCTGGTTTCAAGTTCTGTTCGCTACCGGCTGCCAGATATAGATATAGATATTCTTCCTTTATTTCTGACCCGTAAATCATCGGCTTAATATCAACTTCTTTTTCGCTCTTCTTTGTCTTCTTCCAAACCAAAATCTGCTCCTGACTTAAGAACTTCTCCCAGGATTCTTTCCATTCAGACGGAATCTTTCTTCGAACATCCGAACTCTTTCCTGATTCCAGTAAAAACACCTGATAATCGGAGGCTGCCGTAATCGTCATACCACTGGCCTTTTTCTCCTCGGAAATCTGCACCATACTTACCATCTCAATTCCTTCTACGCTGACTGCATTCATTCGGGCCACCGCTTCTTTTGAATCAATCGGCTCTGTCAATTCAATATCCAGATATTCTCCGTCACTGGTAAGGCCGATTCCTAGCGGCTGAGCAAATGACATGATCATATGCGGACTGTATCCGCCGCTGAACGCGATCGGTATGTCTGCCCGCCGCATCACTTTTTGAAAGAAACGCATAACATCCAAATGTCCGATAAATTTCATACATCCGTATTTTCGAAATTTAATTCTTGCCTTCAACACAGACACCTCCTCCCCATCTTGCGGCACCACAGCCGGAACACTGCATTCTGCAGTTCGGTGTTACTTCTCCTTTCATAGCTTTGTCCCATTCTTTTCTCAAGAATTTTTTCGTAACACCAATATCAATGAAATCCCACGGGAACACTTCATCTTCATAGCGTTCTCGTAAATTGTAAAATCCAATATCAATTCCAGTATTTTCAAATGCCTGCATCCATTTATCATTGTCGAACTGATCACTCCAGGAATCGTAAATAGCTCCCAGACGATATACTTCCTCAATCAGTTTCCCGACCTTTCGGTCGCCTCTGGCAAGGATACCTTCCAGAACAGTCACTTCTGCATCATGCCAGTTGTACTTCAGACTCTTACGGTTAAGCTGATCTTGAAATGCATGTTTCACAATGGCAGCTCTTGCAATATATTCTGTATTTTCATACATCGGCGCCCACTGGAATGGAGTGAACGGTTTCGGAATAAAGAAAGAACTACTGGCTGTGATCTGACATTTTCCATTGCGCTGATCCTTTGGAATCTCATAATAGCGTCTCGCAATTTTATCTGCCAGAACCGCAATCTCTTTCATATCTTCTTCAGTTTCCGTCGGAAGTCCAAGCATAAAGTAAAGTTTTACCTTGTTCCAGCCCCCGTCAAATGCCTGTCCTGCACCACCGAGAATATCCTCTTCCGTAAGTCCTTTATTAATCACATTCCTCATTCTCTGGGAACCAGCCTCCGGTGCAAATGTCACACTACTTTTCTTAATATCCTGGACACGTTCCATAACATCCAGAGAAAAGGCATCAATTCGAAGAGACGGCAGAGAAATATTGATCCCTTTTCCTTTGAATTCGTCGATCAGGAAGTTTACAAGCTCCTTTAGCTGACTGTAATCACTGGAACTTAAGGAACTAAGTGAAATCTCTTCATGCCCGGTGCTCTTTAACATCTTATAAGCATACTGTTTCAAAACCTCTACATCTTTTTCTCTGGTCGGACGATACAACATTCCTGCCTGGCAGAAGCGGCAGCCTCGGATACAGCCACGCTGGATCTCAAGTACAACACGATCCTGTGTCGCACGAATAAATGGAACGACCGGATTCTCCGGGTAGACAGCCTCGCTCATATCCATAACAAGCTGCTTCTTGATCTTTTCTTTTGCATTTGGATGATTCGGTACAAATGAATCAATCGTGTCATCTTCTTTATATGTTACATCATAAAACGCCGGAACATAGATACCTTCTACCTCTGCAGCTTTTGCCAGATAATCCCATCTGCTTCCACCATTTTTCTTATTTTCTTTGTAAATATCTAAGAGCTGGTCATAAACCGTTTCCCCTTCACCGATATAAAACATATCAAAAAATTCTGCAATTGGTTCCGGATTATAGGTGCAAGGACCGCCGCCGATTACAATCGGATCATCCTCCGTCCTTTCTTTCGCGTGAAGCGGAATTCCGCTCAGATCCAAAATCTGCAAAATATTCGTATAGCACATTTCGTACTGGATTGTAATACCGAGAAAATCAAACTCTTTCACTGGATCCTGAGATTCCAATGCAAAAAGAGGAATATGTTCCTCACGCATCACCTTGTCCAGATCTACCCACGGAGAATAGACACGCTCACACCACACATCCTCACGGCGGTTGAACATGTCATAAAGAATCTGGATGCCAAGATGGGACATTCCAATTTCGTAGACATCCGGGAAACACATAGCGAACCTGACATCTACCTTTTCCGGGTCTTTCATGACCGAATTATACTCGCCTCCGATATAACGGGCAGGCTTCTCGATTTTTAGTAATATTTCATCGTTTAAAGCAAGTTTTCTCATTAAATCTCCTCGATTCTTTGTACAATATACACAAAGAAATTCTTACTGTTTTTTCTTGTAAAATCGTAAATTTTCGTTGTTTTTTGTAACTGTTTTTTTGCTGTATTTTAGTCTATTCTAGGGTGAAAATTGTAAATTACTACAAAACTTCCAGAATCCTGAACACTGACTGACGTTTAGTAATGGTTAACAATATATAATAATATATGGTAATCAGATAATAGTCAATTAAATTCGATTGCATATTTTTCCACATATTATTCACTATCGGTTACATCCAGGATTTCCTGTCAAATCTTAGCATAACCTACTGTTACCCATGCACTTTTCTCCTCACAAAATAAAAGCAAATAACTTGCATCGCAATTGTAATGAGCCATGATGCCGGATATGAAATAAACAGAAATGCCAGCGAACGGTGAGCCGGGAACAACCAGAACACCCATACAATTCTTGTTCCCACTGTACCAATAACGGATAAGATCATCGGTACTGTTGAACGATCCATACCACGGAGTGCCCCTGGAAAAAGATCCATAATTCCGCACAGGAAATATGTCACGGTGGTATATGCAAAAATTTCTATACCACAACGGATTACTTCCGCCTCTTCTGTATATAATCTCAGAATCTCTGCTCCAAATAAATAAACTCCGCCTCCTAATACAAGCGATACGACAACCGTCAGAATCAGGCAATCCATCAATATTTTATCCATACGTTTCAGTTTTCGCAGTCCATAGTTCTGACTGGTAAAGCTCATACATGCCTGTGTGATTGCATTGACAGAGACATATAAGAATCCAAAAATATTATTTGCTGCTGTATATCCGGCCATAGTTGTTGAACCAAATGAATTCACCGAAGATTGCAGCAATGCATTTGAAAAATTAATTACAGTACTTTGAATACCAGCCGGGATTCCGACCTGGCAGATTGGTTTCAGATATTCCTTCCGTATCTTCAAGCGGGAAAATCGTAACTGGTAGCTGCTTTTAGTTCTGTATAAACAACCAATTACCAGTACACAGGAAATAAATTGTGAAGTCACCGTTGCAATTGCAACTCCTGCCACGTCCAGATGGAATACAATAACAAGCAACATATTTAAGCATGCATTGACCACTCCGGAAATAATCAGGAATATCAGCGGCCGTTTCGTATCTCCGACAGCTCTTAATATGGCTGCGCCGTAATTATAAAGCATAAAAAAAGGCATACCCAGGAAATAAATTCTCATATACAGCGTTGCCTGATCAATAACATCAGAAGGGGTACCCATAATCTCAAGCGCAAGTCTTGAAAAAAATAATCCCACAAAAATCATAATAATTCCACTGATCAAAGCAAACATCATCGCTGTATGAACGGTCTCGGACATTTCTTCATGCTTTCCCGCCGCATAGTATCGGGCAGCTAATACATTTGCCCCAAGAGAAATACCAATAAATAAGTTTGTAAAAAGATAAATAAGTGCTGTCGTTGCCCCTACTGCCGCAAGAGATTGGCTTCCACTGAATCTTCCTACGACTACAATATCCACCGCATTGAACATTAACTGCAGCATACCGGATAACATCAACGGCAATGCAAATGATATTAACTTGTCCATGATTGATCCATTACACATATCAATCTCGTATTTGTTTTCCCTGCTCATAATTTTCTTCCTTTTTATTATCCTCTATTATATGAAAATAAACGCCTGTGTTTTTAGCTCAGAAAAGACAGCAAAGCATGATTTCATTGCTTTACTGTCTCTCATTTTACAATTCATAATAAATCTTCAAAAAATCCTTACTTAACCAGATATACAGAGGCATTTGCCACGCCAAGCGCCTCTGCCTCTTCATGGCTGTTCACATAGATATCAATGTGATTCTGCTTAATCGCTCCACCACAGTCTTCTGCTGTAAATATATGTCCTCCGATGATAACTTTTGTTCCGTATGGAATGACACTTGGATCAACTGCAATGGTTCTTCCTTCTGCCACACGGCTTCCTGTTGCTGTAATTCCATCTGCTTTATTACAACACTTTTCGCATGCACAGTAGTATGTAATCTTAAAATTCCCAAGACATGTACCATACATATCTGTCGTTGCATTGACTTCTCCAATGCCTCCATCAACAACTGCCTCATTATCCTCTAATATACGAGTTGCCCACACTGCATTTTCCGTATTGACAGTGCCACTGATAATTCCGGCTTTCGTGTTGGCTGCCTCAATCGTTTTTCCATCGCCAGCATACATGACTACATGGTAAACATGTCCTGCTTTTGCGTAGAAAATCAGATCTCCCGGCTGGGCATCTTCCACAGGAATCTGTGTTCCATACTGGCTCTGATCTTGTGCAACTCTTGGAAGTTCATATCCGTATGCCTTATAAATCTGCTGCACAAATCCAGAACAGTCTGCCCCTTCTGTCAGACTGGTTCCTCCCCAGACATATGGATTACCTATAAACTGAGAAGCATATTCCAAAATAGATTCTCGAACTGCTCCATTCGGAGTTCCTTCTTTTGTAGACGTCAGTGTATAGTAAAGTGCCTGATTCTCTTCTGGCGATATAATTTCTTCTGCAGTCTGATAGTGATCCTCACCTGTAATCTCCACCTGTGTGGTTACTTCATCTCCAGTATTCAGATATTGTCTTGCCACAAATCCACGCACATCTGCGGACTCCACATATACCCAGTCAGAATCCGCATCTGCAAGCACATAACAAAGCGCTCCCTGATTCATCGTTCCCACGATTCTGGATTCTGTACCTTTGCCCTCACGTACATTCAGCATCGTCGCATTTACCGTCGCATAATTCTTATCTGCAACAGTTTGATTTACCGTTGCACGCAGATACGTATATGCCTGATTTTCCAGTGGTGAAACTAATGTCTGGGCAATTGCTGCCGTTCCTTCAATTCCAGTATATTCCGTCCCATTCTCTGTTGCAGTTTTCTTTGCTTCTTTTTGATAAACTTCCAAAAGCTTCTGCGCTGCATTGCTGGTATAAACTTCTGATGCTTTCACAAATCCTCTGACATTACCGGACTCTACGTAAAGCCAGCCATTTTCTTCTTCTTTTAAAATGTAAAGAAGACCATTCTTATCAAGTTTACCAATGTAACGGACCTGCTCAGCATTCTGATCTGTTACATTCTCATTTAGCGTCACATCGTCTTCTGTCTGTTGCTGTTCGGTAATAAGCTCTGCGTGAATTGCTGCTTTTTTATTCTGCTCTGTCTTTTCGTAAATGGCATTTAACTTTTTTGCTTCTTTTTTCGCAGCCTTTTTATCTGCTTTCAAAGACTCATCTGATGTGTCGGCGGTTCCATCTATTCCTTCCGGAATGGATTCTCTGACATACAGATCATCCTTTGCAAATGCATAAGTTCTCGCAACTGTCCAAAATCTGAAATCATCAATAATCTGTGGAAGTTTTACAATCTGCTGCCTGGAAATTAAATCCTCATTACTCGCTGTTTCTGTATTCTCAGTTTGAACCGCTTCCTCCTGATTAGCTTGCCCATTCTGATCTGTCTCTGTATTTTCTATATTGTCAGCAGGAGTTTCCGGTTCATCTGGCTCACTCGGTGTTGTCGGCTCTTCCGGTGTTTCCGGTTTACTCGGTTCACTCGGTTCTGTCGGTGTTGTCGGTATTTCCGGTTCGCTCGGTTCTACGGGTGTTCCCAGTTCTGTTACTCGTTCTCCGGTTGTCGGATCTACCTTCTGTCCAGTCGTCACATCTTTCAGAAACTTATCGGTGTCCAGCTTCACCTCATTGCGCTGAATCATTCCAAGTACTACTTCAGATACTTTTACCAAAGTTTCTGAACCATCGACTTTTTTAGCCAGTACATTTTGTACCCCTGCCTGTTGTTCCATCGTACTGTCAGATATATTATCATCTGCAAGTACTGAAATCGGTGTGCCAAATGTCATGCCAACTGCCAGAATCCCTGCCAATGTCTTTGTTCCTTGCTTTTTTATAATGTTTGTCCTTTTAGCTTTCACAAGTTGTCCTTTCTTAACTATTGAATAATATTCAAGAATGCCTCGGCATTCTTGCTGCGAGGTGCGCGTCATGCAATTGTATGACATACTTCTACTGCGCACCTCTGCAAGTCTACACTCTACAGATTCTTTCTTTAACACCTTATGATTTCAATTACTCTTCTTGCCACTCTTTTTGGGACTGCTGTCTTTTGAAGAACTGCTGTCACTTTTCTTTGAGCTGTCTGCATCAGATGTTGCTTCACTCTTCGCATCAGATGTTGAACTGCTGCTTGTATCTGTCAGGGCTGAGCCGCTGCTCTTATACTTTTCTACATCTTTTGCCCAGAAATCAACATACTTCTCACCGTTCTGTAATGCAACGCCTTTTGCCTTTGCCATCTCTGAAACTGTCACGAGCTGATAGCCTGCTTCTTCAAGTTTTGGGATCAAGACAAGTGCCGCATCAATAGATTCTGTATGGATATCATGCATCAGAATAACATCTCCATCCTGTACATCATTCATAACCGTATCAATGCTTGACTGCGCATTTCTTGTCTTCCAATCCAGGGTGTCAATACTCCATAAAATCATTGGCAGTCCTACAGAAGATCTTACCGTATCATTGATTGCACCATAAGGTGGTCTCATGACGGTTGCCGTGGATCCTGCTGCCTGTTGGATCAGATCGTTCGTTGTACCAATCTGATTTGCGATCTTATCTGCACTGAGCTTCGTAAGCTGCGGATGGTCATAAGAATGGTTTCCTAATTCACAACCAGTTTCTTTCATCTTCTTTACAAAATCTTCTTTTCCTGGAATATTCTTTCCCTGCATAAAAAATGTTGCATGTGCATTATACTTCTCTAACTGAGCCAGAAGCTCTCCGGTTCGTTCTCCCGGTCCGTCATCAAATGTAAGCGCCACCATCGGTTTACTCGCATCAATATTGACATCTCCTTTTGATTTCAGTTTACCTTTTTTGGAAAATGTACATTTTACAAGACCTACCTGAACTTCTCCGGTCGCCATAATTCCACTATTGTCAAAATAATAATCATCATCTTCAATGGTCTGCCAGCCAATGACTGCCGCACCATTATCCCCTAGATAATATGTTCCGTCATCCGTTTTCTTCCATCCGGTCTGCATAACACCGTCTTTATTGAAGAAATATGTTGCATTATTGATGGTCTGCTTTCCGGTTACTTTATTACCATCTGCATCAAAATAATAAGTCTTACCTTTGGAAACCACAAAATCATTCATTACATATGTACCATCGTACTTCTTAAACTTGTCTCCATCCCATGTTCCTGTTGGATTTGTCACAACAAATGTACCGCCTTCAACTGTCAGTCTGACTTTATGTTTCCATTCATTCTCCAGCTTTTTCTGGATATCGGAATTCATCTTAATCGTGATCTTGTATTTTCCTTCTGTATCAGTCTTGGCATCTGTGGAAATCTCATAATTCTTTCCAGCTCTCAGTTCATTGATGAAATCTGCAACACTGTAACCCTTTTTCTTATCCAACCATACTTTGGCAGCTTTTTTCTCGTCCTCTGATGTTGCCGTAGCTGTAAGATTTACCGGATCCTGACTGTTCTGTTGTATTTCAATCTTGTCTGCTTTGAGCGTAACTTCAGTCTTAACACCAATCACTCCGGCAAACTTTAATATTCCGGTCAAGACCAGACACGCAAGTACTAAACAGGCTGCCAAAATCAGGATTTGATTCCTCTTCTTTCTCTTTCGGTGGTTTTTAAGGCTTCCATGTCTTTCACTTCTGCTATCATACCCTTTCAGATCATCCGATTTTTTCTTCGAATGGTTTCCATGGATTCTTCTATTCTCATGAGAAATCCAATCATCGTCTTCGTCATAGTCAGAATACCTCTCCGAATCTTCTGCTTCTGTTCCGTAATCTATATAATCATCGTCCAGATTATAATCTTCATCCAGATTATAGTCTTCATCGTCTTCATCGTCATCTAATCCGCTGCCTTCATCGTCCAGATCATAGTCTTCACCAAAATCATATCTCTGATCTTCATCTATATTAAATTCATCTATATTAAATTCATCTTCATCTCGAAATTTTCTCATAGGTATTCTTTCTCCACTTTTCCTTTTCTTATTCTCAGTTAAGTATAGCTCAGTTCGACATTTTTCTCAACGGGATAGTTATTAGGAATTTCTTAAGGTTTTGTTACAACTTATTACAACCTGTTACAATGATTTCCAAATTTCCTGAATATCCGTATCTTTTGTAATTTCATTGGCTATATCACTGCTGCTCATATGAAATACTTCCTGTTTTTGTTTATCTATTGTTAAAAATGCAGCAAACATCAATGCACACAAAAAAAGGCGGATTCCAAATGTTCCGCCTTTTGTATCTTCATTTATATCCTCTTGTGACTTTCCATACAGGTAATGATATGCATTTGCATATCTTGGGTGTACTGCAGGTATCGTCCTTCTATCATTATACAGAGCCCTTGTCTGCTCCAAAAGCTCCTGCCTGCGTCTTTCTGCATCATTCATAGCTTCCTCCACCTTATTCATTGTTGAACATTTATCGCTTTCTTAAATCTATGAACTTACTTATGCACCTATACCTGCAAGGGATCTATTTCTGCAATAACTGATTTGTAATATCTTCCCATGTAATTCCTTTTTCCACCATCAGTACCATAGCATGATAAAGGAAATCTGCCATTTCCGTTTTCAATTCTTCCGGATTTGGATTTTTGGAGGCAATCACAATGCCGGTTGCTTCTTCTCCAATCTTCTTCAGGATCTTATCTTGTCCCTGTTCAAAGAGATAATTTGTATAAGACCCCTCCTTTGGATTATTTTTTCTGTCAATAATTGTCTGGTAAACATGTTCGAACACCTGTACCGGGCTCTTCTCATTATTATCACTTCCAACAATAGGCTGGAAGAAACAAGTTGGATTTCCTGTATGACAAGCTGCTCCCACCTGATCGACTTTTGCAAGGAGCGTGTCCAGATCGCAATCTATTGTCAGTGACTTCACATACTGAAAATGTCCGCTTGTCTCTCCTTTCAGCCAAAGCTTCTGTCTGCTTCTGCTGTAATAAGTCATGCGCCCGGTCTTAACCGTCTGGTTAAATGCTTCTTCATTCATATACGCCAGCATCAGCACTTCTCCTGTCTGGTAATGCTGTACGATGACCGGAAGAAGCCCCTGTGGATTTTTCTTAAACTGTGAGAACTCCATAATACTTTCAAATGAAGTCATCTGAATATCTTCTTTTTCGCAGAGTTCTTTAAAATCATTAAAATTCATTTCCGGTTGACTGATATATCGTCCAGACAGACCTTTGACTCCTTCGGATTTTAAAATTTTAAATAATTCCAGTTCTTCCATCGTATCAGTCACAATGACACATGGAATGTCTGTAACTGCCACAACAGAGTTCAGATCCAGTCTGTGCATAAAAATCAGTTCGCTGCAATTATCTTCAATCAAATGCTGATGCTTGAACAATCCGTCAAAATCATCTAGCGAAACTGCAACCTTCTCTTTTCCGAAACGTTCAGCCGCTTTTGCCATCATCTCAGCACTGTCCGGTTTTGAAAAATTCAAAATCACTCGTTTAGCTCCAGAATACAGGATTCTCTGTACATCTTCCATACGTTTGATGTTGCCTCCTGCTACCATTGGAATACTGATCACATTATGAATCTGTCTGAGAAGATTTAAAGATGCCTCGTGATCATCATCAGAATCTGATAAATCAAAAATCAGAAGTTCATCCGCCCCGCGGTCGCTGTAGTGCTTCGCGAGCTCTACTACATTATCTGCCAGCACTTCCCGGTCATCAAACCATTTTATCGCTTTCCCTCCTGCAATATAAATACATGGGATTAATTTTCTGTAACTTATCATAATCAAGTTTTATTCTCTCCTTTTACAGGCTTCCTTTCGTTGTCCACGCCTCATCAATACGCGGTTCTCTCATTGTCGCCATGTCAAGAGCCTTACCAAAGCTCTTGAACAGGACTTCTGCCATATGGTGATTATTCTCTCCGTCCATAATTTTCAGATGAATATTCATCATTGCACTGTAAGATATGGCATAGAAGAATTCTTTGATCATTTCGGTATCCAGCTCACCGATATTCTCTACCGTAAATTTTGCATCATATTTCAAATATGGACGTCCAGAAAGATCTACTGCACACAGTGCCAGTGTCTCGTCCATCGGAAGAATCATATGCCCGAACCGTTTGATTCCGGCTTTATCTCCTACCGCTTCCAAAATTGCCTGTCCGATTACGATTCCGGTATCTTCTATGGTGTGATGACAATCCACATCCAGATCTCCATTGACCTTTACGGTAAGATCGAACAACCCATGTCTTGCCATTCCGTCCAACATATGATCAAAAAATCCAATTCCAGTATCGATCTGGTTGTTCCCGGTTCCATCAAGATTCAGTGTTACTTCAATGTCAGTTTCTTTTGTTGTACGTTTCTTTGTTGCTATTCTTGCCATATCTTTCAAGCCTCCTTATTTCTCAAAACGGACTTTAATTGAATTTGCATGTGCAGTTAAGTGTTCAGCTGTAGCAAATGCTTCAATATCCTCGTGGATCGCACGAAGTGCATTTTCAGAATAAGATATTATACTTGATTTCTTAATAAAATCATCTACGGAAAGTGGTGAGAAGAATTTTGCAGTTCCATTTGTCGGAAGAACATGGTTCGGTCCGGCAAAATAATCTCCCAGTGGCTCACTTGCGTACTCTCCGATGAAAATAGCTCCGGCATTACGGATTTTTGTCATGACATCAAATGGATTCTTTGTCTGGATTTCAAGATGCTCGGATGCAATCTCATTTGCTGTCTCAATTGCCTCATCCATCGTATCTGTAACCAGTATGTATCCATAGTTATCGAGAGATTTCTGAATAATCTCACCACGGGATAATTCTTTTATGAACTTGTCAGTCTCATCAGAAACTTTCTTGGCAAGTTCTTCGCTTGTTGTTACAAGGATTGCTGAGGCGAGTTCATCATGTTCTGCCTGTGACAGAAGGTCTGCTGCCACGAATCTTGGGTTTGCAGTCTCGTCTGCAATAACAAGAATCTCACTTGGTCCGGCAATGGCATCAATACTTGCATAACCATAAACTGCTTTCTTTGCAAGTGCCACATAAATATTACCAGGTCCTACGATTTTGTCAACTTTTGGTATGCTCTCAGTTCCATAAGCAAGTGCTCCAATTGCCTGTGCTCCGCCGACTTTATAGATTGCATCTGCTCCGGCCTCTTTTGCTGCCACCAGTGTAGTCGGTGTTACCTTTCCGTCTTTTCCCGGAGGTGTCACCATAATAATCTCATCAACTCCAGCTACCTTTGCCGGTACAATGTTCATCAATACAGAAGATGGATACGCTGCCTTTCCACCTGGTACATACACACCTACTCTGTGAAGTGCTGTCACTTTCTGTCCAAGGATCGTTCCGTCCGGTTTGCTGTCAAACCAGCTTGTCTGACGCTGTTTTTCATGATAAGTACGTATATTTGCAAGTGATTTACGGATAATCTCAACAAGCTTTGGATCTACCAGTGCATAAGCCTCTTCAATCTCAGCATCTGTAACTTTGATGTTTCCTGCATTTAAGTCTGCCTGATCAAATTTTTTTGTGTACTCAAACAGAGCCTGATCTCCGTTTGCCTTTACATTTGCGAGAATTTCTGTCACTCCCTGCTCGTACTGTCCATAATTGTTCGGGCTTCTCTTTAACAGATCTTCTAACAGATTTTTTCTGCTGTTTTCATCTAATTTCTGTATTCTCATTGCCGTTCTTCCTCCTATATTCAAGGCTCCTGTTATCCTCTTACATGTCTTTTTGCTTTTTCTGTCCAGAAACCATTTATGATTTTAAATCTGTGTGCGAAGCTTCATCAACAGATTCTTAATCCGCTCGCTTTCCATACGCATGCTGACTGGATTCACAATCATTCTTGCGGAAAGAGGACATACTTCCTCCAGAACTTCCAGTCCATTTTCACGAAGTGTGGAACCAGTCTCCACAATATCGACAATGACCTCAGAAAGTCCAACGATTGGTGCCAGTTCAATGGAACCGTTCAGTTTGATGATCTCCACAGTCTGATGCTTTTTATTATAAAAATAATCCTTTGCAATATTCGGATATTTTGTTGCCACACGGATCAATTCATGATGCTGTAAAAGCGGCGCTGCGTCCTTATATCCGCAGACACACATTTTACATTTTCCATAGCCAAGATCCAGAACCTCGTGGACTTTACGCCCTTCCTCCAAAATGGTGTCCTTTCCTACAACTCCAATATCAGCTGCACCATACTCTACATAGGTCGGTACATCTGGCCCCTTTGCCAGAAAGAAACGAAGCTTCAATTCTTCATTGGTAAAAATCAGCTTTCTGGAATTCTTGTCCTTCATCTCTTCGCAAGTAATACCAATCTTTTCAAACAATTCCAGGGTCTGATTGGCAAGACGCCCTTTTCCGAGGGCAAATGTCAGATATCTCATATAAAAAACTCCTATCGTCAAATTCATAACCCATTTTCAGGGTTTTTCGAATCCGAGTCTGCCAAAGCAGACATTTTATTTGTTATTATTAACTTCCTTTTGTTCTCCGGTCACCAGATTTACCATGGTAATTTCACCGCTTTTCTTAATATATACAAGACTTCCGGCGTAATATTCCTTGCCGAACCGGATATAGTCTTCCAGTCCCTTCTCCGGTAATTTCTTAATCAGTTCTGTGTTCTTTGCCTTCGCCCGGAAATCTTTTGCAAGCCGGATTGCATCTCTTGCACGGCTCTCATCATAAAGAATAATTGCATTCTTTCTTGTATAAACAATGCGGATTTTTTGGCGGATCAGAGCATTCATCAACTCATCAATGACAATGGCAAAGCCGATAGATGCTGATGTCTTTCCAAACTTCTCCAGCAAATGATCATAACGGCCGCCTTTGACTACCGCATCTCCGGTTCCAAATGTATAACCACGGAAGATGATTCCCGTATAATATCCATAATTTCCTGTCATACTCAGATCAAAAGTCACAAACTTCTCGACTCCGTAAAGTGCGAGGATATCATAAATCTTCTCCAGCCGCTTCACAGCCATGATTCCACTGGAATTGGGTGCAATGTTCTTTGCTTTTGCAAGAACTTCCACGCCTCCGACCAGATTTCCAAGAGCTGCAAATGCCTCTTTTGAGCTTCTCTTTACCATAATACTGTCCAGATATTCCTCAACTCCGAAGTAATTGCGGTTGTTGATCAGTTCAACAACCCGCTCCCGTGCTTCTTCGTCCAATGCAGCGTCTTCAATAAGGCTTTGGAAAAAGCCAAGATGTCCAACGCTTAATTGAAATTCCTTAAGTCCGATCGCCTGCATAGATTCCATGACCATAGCAAGCATCTCTGCATCTGCCTCCACGGAATCATCCCCAATCAGCTCGGCTCCCATCTGGGTCACTTCTCTTAATCGTCCCTGATTGTTGGAATGGTTAATAAATGTATTACCTGTGTAACAAAGCCGTATCGGCAGATCTTCCTCTCCAAATAATGTAGCAGCCACACGTGCGATGGACGGTGTGATATCTGGTCGCAAAACCAACGTGTTGCCTTCTTTATCAAAAAATTTGTACAGATCTTTGGACGGTATTGTTCCGATTTCCTTCCGGAACACATCAAAATATTCAAAGGTCGGAGTCTGAATATCATGATATCCAAATAAATGCAGTGTTTTTTTTAGTCGATTTTCCAGTGCCAGCTTCTTTCCGCACTCAACATTATAAATATCCCGGACTCCCTCCGGCGTATGAAGTAGTTTTTCCATAGATCATTCCTCCCGCACTTTAGCGTGCTACCATATTAAAACCTTATTGCATTATACGCATTTCCAGGCACTTTGTCAAGCCTCCTCACGGAGTTCCAAATCCAGATTTATGAAGTCCAGATAAGGAATATAATACCCGTTTTTTGGTTTCATAAAAAATCGTGGATCTAATTCCTCGTAGCGGATACTTTTACGCCCGCCATCACATGCTCGGTTCCAGAAACGAATCATTTCTTCAAATCGCATATAATAAAGTTCATTCCGTTCAGAATAATAAATCAGGATAAACGCAATTCCATCTTGATGCTCGAACTGAGTCATAAATGTAATCTGATGCTCATGGATGTTATGTAATGGGAATGTATCAGCTACACATTCTTTTGCATCAAAGCACACTGGAATTCCCTGGACTGCTCCAATGTAATCTACCGTACTTCGTTTTTCAAAATACGCCAGTGTGATCTGTTTGTGATCTGCGTCCATGCGCACCGGTGTAATGGGGGTCGGTATCTTCTGAAGCAGGGCAAGTCCCTTTTCCAGATAATGGTCGTTGGTCCAATTGACCATCTCTTCTAATGTAGAACCTCTAAGGCCTCTTGAGTTCCATGTTCCCATGCTGTCTCCTTAATAAGTCGATAAAATTTGCCCGGAACACGCGCCTGAAATACATTTTCCGAAAGATTCTCCAAAGGTTTTGACATCTGCGGAAAATGCAACTCATAAGAATGCAGCATTTGTGCCTTTACACCGTATGTCTCATACTGGTGGTTCCAGGATATATTTCCATATTTGTAGTCCCCCATTAACGGGTGTCCGATACTTGCCAGATGTGCACGGATCTGGTGCGTCCGACCGGTGATCAGATGAACCTTTAACAGCGTAAGCTCTTTTTGATAAGCCACTGGCTCATATTCTGTCTCAATGGCTGCTGCCCCTTCCGACATTTTCCGGCTAATCATAACTTTATTCGTTTTCTCATCTTTTTTCAGATATCCACGAATATGTGAAGTTTCTTTAATACAGCCTTTGACCAGACAGAGGTAATATTTTGCAAGGGTTCTTTCTTTAAAAGCTTCCCCCATAATCTGAAGCCCGGCCAGGCTTTTCCCTGCCACGACCATACCGCTTGTGTTTCGGTCCAGCCGGTTGCAGATTCCAGGGTGAAATGTCAGAAGTTCTTCTTTTGTAACAGAACCATTTGACAGAAGATATCCAATCACATATTCCACCAGTGACACATCTTCTTTCTTCGCTTTCTGAGATAACATGCCTGCCGGTTTATTTATAAGCAGGATATTATCGTCTTCATAAATAATCTCCAGATCCTTTTTTACCGGATAAGACTCACTTGCTGCTGCATTTCCTGTAAATTTATCGATTGTCTCCTCTGCAAGAAAAAACTTTATCGAATCTCCGGTATTAAGTTTCTCCTGTCCTGCTGCCTTTTTCCCATTTAATGTAATATTCTTCTTTCTGAGCATTTTATAAATGAAACTTCCAGGCGCCTGAGGAAGATATTTTTTCAAATATTTGTCCAGCCTCTGACCGGACTCATTTTCTTTGATAATCGTCTCTTTCATAATTCTACATACAAGTGGACAAAATCAGCTTCCGGACTGCACGGTCTTCCCGTACATTCTCTGTATGTCCCACCTCAACAATATTATTCATGCCCTCCACGCGGCTTAAAAATGCTTTGTAATCGTGGAATATCTTGACCGTCATTTTTTCGTGATGATTTGCATTGAGCATGTCCTTCAAATATCTGGCACATGTTACCTCGTCCGTCTTTGTATTCGACGCATAACCGATGACTGTATGCCCGGAAATCACAATAGCGTCAACCGGCATCACTTTCTCCGGACTTGTAATGACAAGATCATAAACTCTTTTTAAAAGTGACGCTTTCGCCTCGATTTCCTGATAAATATCTTTTTCTATACTCTGATGTGGTGCAATGGTAATAAATTCGACCAGCATCTTTGATGCCGGAAGACACCCGACGGCTGCAACTACCGTGAGCAGATTCAGCTTGGTCTTCGTCTGCACATAACCAAGCACGACAAGTGCTATGACAACTGCAAACTCCGCAATCGTTCCGATCAGGTATTTTTCTTTTCTCCATTTAATATAACCAGGCTGTCCCTTTTCTTTTTTCTTCATGCGAACCTCCTATTCTGCAATTTTCTCCATTACTGCCACGATCACACTGTCCGGCACAATTTTTGATGCCACCTGCGCAGCTTTCATGGATAGACCATACACGGAAATCTTTTTGCCTCTCGCGCTGTCGATCAGAGCTTTTCTGACCACATCTTTCGCATCGGCACGAAATTTCTTTTTCACACTTGCGACTTCTTTTCCGGTATGGTCAAAGAATTCTGTATCCACCGGTCCCGGACACACGGCAGTCACATAAATACCGCTTCCTTTAAGTTCTCTGCCAAGTGCCATGGACAGGCTGTAAACGTAAGATTTTGTCGCTGCATACACTGCAAATCCAGGCTGTGGTCCAAATGCTGCAGCTGATGAAAGGTTCACAATTCTGCTGCCACAATGCATATACGGAAGACAAAGTGCTGTCATTCTTGTCAGTGACCGGCAGTTGAGATCTACCATGCCGGTTTCTTCCTTCCAGCCATACTCGCAGAATGTTCCAATCTTTCCATAACCAGCCGCATTTACGAGCATCCGTACATTGGCGTGGGATTTTCCCAGTGCTATCCCCAGTTTTTTATAAATATAATCCTGGTTCAGATCTCCGTCAAAAATACGCACCGGAACTTTTAATTCCATCTCCAGTTCGTTCAGACGTTCTGCCCGTCTTGCGACGACCCAGATTTCATCCAGATTCTGATAAAGCTTTGGAATCTGCCTTGCAAATTCTCTTCCAAGTCCGGAAGATGCCCCTGTAATCAATGCTATCTTCATCATACTCCTATCACCTCTTGCAGTGTTTACAATTATCACTTTCGCTGTTATTATCTGCTCTTTCGGCGTTTATTGTTTCCGCCTCTGTTATTTTTTACATTTTTTGAATTCTTGCAGTTCTGCTTTCTTTTTATTCCAGGCATGTCTGACTTGATTTTCCTTGGCTTGATCAAGCATTTCTGGTCAAATCCCACCAGATCCATGCGCCCGGATTTTCTAAGTGCCTCCATGACCAGATCATAATTCTTCGGATCCCGGTACTGGATCAATGCTCTCTGCATTGCTTTTTCATGCGGGTTCTTCGGTACATAAACTGGTTTCATATTTCTTGGGTCTACGCCTGTGTAGTACATACAGGTAGATATGGTGGACGGTGTCGGATAGAAGTCCTGTACTTGCTCCGGCATATATCCAAGATCCCGTAAATGTTCTGCAAGCTCGACTGCTTCTTTTAACGTTGACCCCGGGTGAGAAGACATTAGATACGGCACAAGATATTGATCCATACCAAGATGCTCGTTCATTTTTTTATACCGTTTTACAAACCCCTTATAGACAGAATTCTCCGGTTTTCCCATTTTTTCCAGGACTGCGTCTGATACATGCTCCGGTGCAACCTTAAGCTGCCCGCTGATATGATACTGGCACAGTTCCTTTAAAAATGTGTCATCCTTATCTGCCATAACGTAGTCGAACCGGATTCCGGAACGGATAAAAACTTTCCTGACTCCAGGTATTTTACGCAATTTTCTAAGAAGTGCCACGTAATCCCGGTGATCGACCTTCATATTTTTACACGGTTTCGGGAACAAACACTGCTTTTCCTTGCAGACGCCGTATTTTAACTGCTTTTCACAGGACGGTGCACGGAAGTTTGCCGTTGGACCTCCAACATCATGAATATATCCTTTAAAATCCTTGTCCTTCACCATTTCATTCGCTTCTTTTAATAAGGACTCATGACTTCTCGTCTGCACAATCCTTCCTTGATGAAAGGTCAGGGCACAGAAGCTGCACCCTCCAAAACAGCCACGGTTACTGATCAGACTGAACTTGATTTCTTTGATTGCCGGAACCCCTCCGTCTTTTTCATAACTCGGATGGTAAGTCCTCATATACGGAAGGCCATACACCAGATCCATCTCGTCCTGAGAAAGCGGTTTTGCAGGTGGATTCTGTACAACATAAAGATGATCGCTGTAAGGCTCTACGAGACATTTCCCCGAAAACGGATCTGTATTACAATACTGCACATAAAAACTTCTTGCATAATTGAGCTTGTCCTCTTTCAATTGCTCATAGGATGGAAGAATTGTCGGTTCATAGACACTGTCCAGACTCTTGACCTTACACACAGTTCCCGGAATGTAAGTAATATCTTGAATACTAAGTCCACTATCTAACGCCTCTGCAATCTCAATGATCGAATGCTCACCCATTCCATATGAAATAATATCCGCCCCGGAATCCAATAGCACGGAGCGTTTTAATTTATTGGACCAATAATCATAATGTGCCAGTCTTCGAAGACTCGCCTCGATTCCTCCGAGAATGATTGGTGTCTTTTTATAAACCTGGCGGATCAGGTTGCCATAGACTGTCACCGCATAATCCGGACGTTTTCCCATGACACCGCCTGGAGTATAGGCATCTGTACTTCTACGCCTTTTTGATACAGAGTAATGATTTACCATAGAATCCATATTACCTGCCGATACAAGAAAAGCAAGTCTTGGCTCGCCAAGAACGGTGATGCTGTTCTTATCTTTCCAATCCGGCTGTGCGATGATTCCGACCTTGTATCCATAATCTTCCAGAAGCCTTGTAATAACTGCCGGTCCAAATGATGGATGGTCTACATAAGCGTCCCCTGAAATGTATACAAAGTCCAACTGTTCCCAGCCCCGTTCTTCCATATCCTTTTTACATATTGGTAAAAATCCCTGTGACATCTATAATACCTCACTTGTAGCGTTCAAAATAATAAATTCTTTAATTCTTCTTCGGTCAGCATGCGGTATTCGCCCTCTGCCAGATTATCATCCAGAATCAAGCTGCCCATACGTTCCCGTTTCAGATAAACAACCTCTTTTCCCACTGCCTGGAACATGCGTTTTACTTGATGAAACTTTCCTTCCTGGATGGTCAGACGTATTTCGGATAAATCATCACTTTTTATAATGTCGAGTTTTCCCGGCATCGTGATCTCCGGTTCATCTTCTGTGCCAATATTTACACCTTCTGCAAATTTTTCCGCATCGTCTTTTGTAACGTTCCCCTGCACTTTTGCAAAATAGCATTTATCCACATGATGTTTCGGAGAAAGTAACCGGTGTGCCAGATTTCCATCATTTGTAATTAAAAGGAGTCCCACCGTATCCTTATCCAGACGACCCACCGGGAACAGATCTTTCCGCTTCTGTCCCTTGATCAGATCGATCACGGTCTTCTCGCGTTTATCTTCTGTTGCAGACACCACCCCCGACGGTTTATTCAACATATAGTATACATAAGAGGCATATCCGATTCGTTCACCGTCCAGTGTAACATTTGCTTTTGTCTCGTCCACTTTAAGTTCCGGGCGCTTTTCAATCTCGCCATCTACCGCTACTTTGCCTTTTCGAATATACTGCTTCACTTCCTGCCTGGTTCCTGCGCCCATCTCAGACAGGAACTTGTCTAACCGGATCATGAATTCAGCCTCCATCCCGGCAGATATTTATTCTTCAAAGTTCCATTAGCAAGCTTTCCCCATCCCAGTGGATAACCATCCACGCAGACCAGATACCAGCCTTTTGCTTTCGTCTCTACCAAATCATCAACATCCAGTGTTTCCCCTTTCAGATAACGGCTCACACGATCATCTTCTAGTGGCAGATCAACAATCTTCTCATAATCATCTTTTTTGAGGGTCATGGCAAAGGCCTGGCTTGGCTCAAACCGTTTTTTCTTAAGTTCTCCAAGTAAAAGTCCGGTACGCAGGAACCGAAGTCCCTTAAGATTTGGAAGCCCTGCCGGCATTACATAGACACGCTCGCCGTGAATATCCAGAAGATCCGTACGGATTTCTTTCTTTACATCATTTAAAAATTCTTCCAGTTCCTCTGGTAATTTCTTCTTTCCTTTTCCACCGGTCAGTTCACCTTTCACACGGTCACACGGTTCGCCCTTTTGTACAAGTGCCAGATAATGTCCTTCCCCTTTCATTTTATGTGGGAATATGCGGACAGTATCCGCAAGCGACGGATCCCGTGATTCTGTCACTTCCGGCATCCCCTGAACAAAGCCTTCATATGGCGCAATCTTCAAGATTCTAAATTCCGGACAGGTCTTAAGTAAATGTTCGATGACCTGCTCATTTTCTTTCGGATCAAAAGTACAGGTGGAGTACAGCATCATTCCGCCTTGCTTTAACATACGAGCAGCCTGCAAGATAATGCTCTTCTGAATATTACAGAAAAAGTCCGGCCCATGCTCCTCCCATGCAGATACCATTTTTTTATCTTTTCGGAACATTCCTTCTCCGGAACACGGTGCGTCAATCAGAATCTTATCAAAATACTCTGTAAAATAGCTTTCCATTTTTCCAGGCTCTTCACTTAAAACAAGAACATTGCCAATACCGAACACCTCAATATTTTTCAGAAGTCCCTTGGCTCTGGAATTACTAATATCATTGGCCGCAAGTACTCCTTCCCCCTGAAGCTTTGCTCCAAGCTCCGTAGCCTTTCCTCCCGGTGCCGCACATACATCTAACACCTTGTCTCCCGGTTCCACCGGAAGCCGGTTTGCCGGTGTCATGGCACTTGGCTCCTGCAGATAATAAAGCCCTGCAAAATAATATGGATGTTTAGACGGAGTTACATGCTCCTCGTCATAATAGAATCCATTCTCAATCCAGGGAATCGGCTCGATTTCAAACGGACAGATCTTTTTAAACTCTTCTACGGAAATTTTATTCGTATTTACACGAAGCCCATAATAACGCGGCTCTTCATAACATGCAATATAATCGTCAAAATCTTCTTTCAGAAGATCTCGCATCTTTTTTTCAAAATTCTCTGGCAATCTCATTGATTTTTCTCCTCCAGCGCATAAACATACATAATATAGTATATCATATCTGGGTGTATAACTCTAGAAATATGAATAGATTAATTTTTTATTTTCTAAAAACAAAAGCACTTCATACGGATTAACGCTGATTTCTTTCCCATTTTCATAAAAATAAATTCCAAAATGTAAATGTACGGGAAACTGTCCCACCGTTCCTTCTGCTCCATAACCGCTGTCTCCCATGTACCCAAGCAATTCTCCTGCTCTTACATAATCTCCTATTTTCAGGTTTGTATAAGAGTCCAGGTGTGCGTAGTAGTAATAAGTACTACTATCGCTTATGATACCAATCCGCCAACCCCCTTTTTCAAGCCAGCCCTTATTTTTCACTGTTCCGTCACTAACGCTCACCACCGGATACAGCCCCCGTTTATTTTCAGCCGCCATAATATCTGTTCCTTCATGCACCCGCTTTCCGCCATAATTACGTTCCATATGCCAGGTGTCCACAAAACTTACTTCCAAAGATTTATCCAAATCAGACTCTGGAATCGGGAAATACAAGGCCTCTTTTTCCACATTTTGCATCGCCTGCCTGCATGTTAAAGACAGGTATTTATTCTGACGCAGTTCTTCCGAAAAAAAATTATCTCGAAATTGCTGCGCAGCCAACGTCAGCATTCGATCTGTCATGTGTTTTCCGGACGTATATGAAATTGATATTCCAACAGCATCCAGTAGCGCTATCACAAGCAGAATTGCAAACAGCCTCAAGCTTACCTGCCAGGTATACACTTGTTTATTTCTAAGATTCCTGTTTTTCTTCATTTCAGTTTTATTCTCATTTTCCGCACATTTTTCTTCTACTATATGACTATATCAAATAAAAATAGAACATACAGATTCTTTCTCCATATGTTCTACTTTTATATTTTTTCAAACTGCCATGATGTCTGTAGATTTTTTATACTACACACCATGTTATCCTATTTTAATTTTGCAAGAATTCCTTTTAAATATTCCCATGTTCTCTGTGTAGAGGCAATATCCAGCTTCTCATTAAAGGAATGAATATCCAAAAGATCCGGTCCCATAGATACACAATCCAAATCCGGTTTCTTTCCAAGGAAAAGTCCACACTCCAGTCCGGCGTGAATGGTAGATACAACCGGTTCTTTTCCATACTGCTCTACGAATGTCTCTACCATTACTTTGCGAAGTTCGGAATCTACTTTGTACTCCCATGCAGGATATCCACCATGCACCTTTCCGTTAGCTCCGACAGCCTGTGCACAAGTATCCAGGATTTCTTTCATATCTGCTTTCTTACTCTCCATAGAACTTCTTACAAGACTTTCAAGCTTTACAGTGTCCTTAGTTGTCTCTACAATACCAAGATTCAGGGAAGTTTCAACCAATCCTTCCAGTTCACGGTCATAGCACTGTACTCCGTTCGGGCAGATGATAAAATATGTGATTACACGTTTTGTACTCTCCGCGTTCATAACTGCCACACCAGATACGCTTTCTTCTTCTACATCCACAGTAAGTCCCGGTTCTTTTCCAAGAAACTCCTTGTCCCATGTTGCTTTTAACTCTGCAACAGAAGCTTTTACTTTATCAGCATCTTCTTTCGCCACAAGGATCTCTGCCTTACACTCACTTGAAATGACATTGTTCTTTGTTCCTCCTGCAATGCTGATCAGGCGGATATCCGTCTCCAAAGATACGTGATTCAGAAGTCTTCCCATCATTTTATGTCCATTTCCACGCTGTTTGTGAATCTCTGCTCCGGAATGTCCTCCAAGAAGTCCGTGGATACGGATACTGATTTTCTCTCCTTCTTCGTTCTCGCGTGTGACTGGAATCTCAGTATTATATCCGAATCCGCCTGCACAGCCAACTGTCAGGATTCCCTCTTCTTCAGAGTCAATATTAATAAGCTTCTTTCCTTTAAGTACGGACAAGTCAATATTCTCTGCTCCACCCATTCCAATCTCTTCATCTACCGTAAACACAGCCTCAATTGGTGGATGCGGAATATCCTTGCTGTCCAAAATCGCCAGTGCCATAGCAACTGCAATACCGTCATCACCCCCAAGTGTAGTGTCTTTTGCTTTTACATATCCGTCTTCTACATACAGTTCAAGCGGATCTTTCTTAAAATCATGATTTGATTCCGGACGTTTCTCACATACCATATCCATATGTCCCTGAATAATGACCGGTTCACTGTTCTCATATCCCACCGTTCCCGGTTTGGAAATGATAATGTTATTCGTCTCATCCTGGATGCATGCAAGTCCTCTTTCTTTTGCAAATGCTACGCAGTAATCACTGATTCGCTTTGTATCGAATGTACCATGAGGTACCTGGCAGATTTCCTCGAAAAATCGAAATACTTCTTTTGGTTCTAAGTTTTCTAATACCATGTTTATAACCCTCTCTTTGAAATAATTTTTGTGGTCACCCCATATCTGCGCAACCACGAATTTCTTTCTCTATTATGTATCATTTGTCATAAAAAATCAAATATTTCCATATGGTTAATTAAGTTTTAAGATTTTGCTCAGCAGGAGGCTTGTTCCATGAAAAATCATTTTTTTCAGTTTTTTCTGATCCTATGCTTTTTTGTGATGCTTTTATTTCCTTCTGAAGTATTTGAAGGCGCAAAATCCGGACTTCTACTTTGGTTCCTTACTGTTTTGCCAACGCTTTTTCCATTTCTTCTCATTTCGCGCCTGCTTCTTGACTCCTGTGCCTGTTCACTTTTAAACAAACTCCTTGCTCCTGCAATAAGCCGTCTGTTCGGCATTTCCGCCCAAGGTTCCTTCGCTTTTATTGTAGGATTCCTGTGTGGTTATCCTATGGGGGCAAAGATTACCGCCGATCTCTTTCATGCAAGGCAGATTTCAAAAGCAGAAGCTTCTTATCTACTGTCATTTTGCAATAATACAAGCCCTGCATTCCTCATTCATTATATTGTTCTCGGATATTTTCAGAACCCCAGACTCATTTTCCCATCTGTGCTGATCTTATACGGAACGCCAATCCTACTAACTTTTTTCTTTCGCATAAAGAAACATTTCGCATCATCGAACACTACAGACATTACATCTCCATTTACTATTTCAAAAATTCCTTCCTGTTCTCTCGATTTCTGTCTTATGGATAGTTCTGAGGCTATCGTTAAAATCGGCGGATATATTATCCTTTTTTCCGTCATTTTAAATTTACTCCAAAAACTCCCGATTTCACACCCGTTTTATCAGTTATTTCTTCTGCCATCTTTAGAACTAACTAACGGCTGCGCTCTCTTAAACAAAACAATAACCGCCCAGACCATCCCTCTGTCTTTTCCTATCTATTATAGCCTCTGTATGGGACACACTGCTTTCGGCGGCTGGTGTGCACTTTTTCAGACAGGCAGCATGATAAATGGAAGCGGACTTTCTCTCAACTCCTATGCAAGAAAAAAACTGGTCACCGCTCTGGTGACCAGTCTGTTTGCTTATCTTTATATACGTTCAGCCTAAAAACTGTGTTTGCACTCACATCTGCAGCAATTCCTGACTCTTAATTGAGAATCTGTAAACAAATCTTCGTACAGGATAAAGAATCTACTCCTCATTGTCCAGGTCAAAATCCGGGAATGCATCCTCTGCTGGTTCTTCTTCCTGCTCATATCCCTGATCTTCATTCTGTGCTGCTGCCGGCTGATCCGGAATATCCAGCTCCGCACGGTTATTACGAACCATGTCATAGCACTCCTGAAGAGAATTCACAAGACTATCATACTTGGTTGTATAACTGTCCAGTGTATGTCCAATGATTCCTTCTGCATTTGCCATCAGATTATCTGCATAACGCATAGCTCCGATACGGATTTCATTCGCATCGCTTGTTGCATTATCAAGAATCTCTTGTGCCTGCTCTGTGGCAGCAGTTACAATCTCATTCGCCTGTGCGTATGCCTGCTGCATAATTTCATGCTCGCTCACCAGTTCATTCGTATGAATCTGTGCTTCCTCCAGCATGCTGTCCGCTTTTGCCTGTGCATCAGCAAGGATTGCATCTTTATTTGCAATGATCTTCTGATAACGCTTGATCTCATCTGGTGTCTTCATACGAAGCTCACGAAGGAGCTCGTCCATCTGATCTTTATTTACAATAATTTTTGATGTAGACAGTGGCTGAAACTTACAACTGTCAATATATTCCTCGATTTCTTCAATGATCTGCTCAATACGGCTGCTCATTATCTACACTCTCCTTTTTGATTCATTTTCTCCCTTATTCTTTCTCGCACAACATCGGGAACAAACTTTGAAATATCTCCATGATAGAAAGCTACTTCTTTTACTATGGTAGAGCTCAGATAAGAATACTCCAGGCTTGTCGTTAAAAAAACTGTCTCAACACTTGGCTCCAGTTTATGGTTCGTCTGAGCCATCTGAAGCTCATATTCAAAATCTGTGATTGCCCTGAGTCCTCGAACTACCATACAGGCATCCATCTTTTTTGCAAATTCTACCAGTAGCCCATCAAATGGGGCTACGATTACATTTGTCATATCCCGTGTTACCTCATTTAACATTTTAGCACGTTCCTCTACGGAAAACAACGGGGTTTTTGCATTATTATTCAATACTCCGATGACCAGCTCGTCCACAAGCAGTGCGGATCTTCTGATAATATCCAAATGTCCATATGTAACCGGATCAAAACTTCCGGGATAAATTGCTCTCTTCATAACTGCTCCTTATTCCTTCTCCAGGAAAATGTGTTTATTTGTCTTATACATCTTTTCTTTTATTATGGAATAGCCCAGTTCTTCTGCATAAGACAGATCTGTCTCCTTCGATGCTTCCACAATAATAATTCCGTCATCCGCCAGCAAAGTCGTATCAGCAAGAAATTCCAGCACTTGCTTTTCCCATTCGTGATTATACGGTGGATCCATAAATATATATTCAAACTTCCACTCACCATTCAGTCTCGAAAGTGCCGCAAATACATCCATCTGCATCGTCTTTGCCCGGTCTTTTAATTTTGTAGATTCCAGATTCTCCTGTATGCACTTCATAGCTTTTGGATTCTTCTCTACGAATACCGCATTTGCCGCCCCGCGGCTCAGCGCCTCAATCCCAATCCCGCCGCTTCCGGAAAAGAGATCCAGGAAATTACTATCATAGAGTTCTGCCGAAATCATATTAAACAATGTTTCTTTTATCCGGTCTGTTGTAGGTCTTGTATCCATTCCATCCAGTGTCTTAAGCTGCAGACGTCTGGCTGTTCCTGCAATTACTCTCATATCACATTCCTCTTTATCAGTTCTTTTTTATACTATTTTTATCTATATTTTTCGTAAATTTTTCTTAGTTTCTCGTTCATTATAAATTTGTCCCATGGAAATGTCAATCCGATTCCCCGATGTACTGTATTCTATGCAAAATTCTGACACTGACTCCATGAAATTAGGGATACAACTTTTTCTTGTCATATCCCCATTTCATCTTTGTTCTGTTACCGCTAAATATTATTTACCGGCCATCTGTTTTTCCTGCTGTTCAATCATCTTCTTTACCATATAACCACCAACTGATCCATTCTGTCTGGAAGTCAGATCACCATTGTAACCGTCTGTTAATGGTACTCCAAGTTCTGTTGCTACCTCATACTTGAATTTGTCCAGTGCTCCTTTTGCCTCTGGAACTGCTGCTTTGTTAGATGAACGATTTGCCATTTTATACTCCTCCTTTTGTAACTTTGTTTTTGTTACGTTGTTAGTATATGGAGGATTTAAATTATTACACTAGAAGTTCCTTCATAATCTGGAATTTGCTGGACATATTCAGGATTATTTTTTAAGAGCCATTCTGCAGCTTCGTTCGCTTTCTGCAAAATTGCCGCGTCCTGATAAATGTCTCCCAGTCCAAAATCCATAAGTCCGCTTTGACGGATTCCAAACAAATCTCCCGGACCGCGAAGTTTTAAATCTTCGCTTGCGATTTTAAATCCATCGTTTGTTTTATTTAAAATTTCCAGACGTTTTTTTGTTTCTTTTGCCTTTGAGCCGGTCATAAAAATACAATAAGACTGATATTTTCCTCGTCCAACACGGCCGCGGAGCTGATGAAGCTGCGCCAGTCCGAAACGCTCTGCATTTTCAATCATCATAACGGTTGCGTTAGGCACATCAATTCCAACCTCAATCACTGTCGTTGACACAAGGATCTGGATTTCATTACGTCCAAAACGCTCCATAATCTCGTCTTTTGCTGCCTGCTTCATTTTCCCATGAAGATGATCAACTACAATCTGAGTCCCCATTTCTTCTTGCAGCATTCTGGAATAATCTGTCACATTTTCCGCCTCCATAGCTTCACTTTCTTCTACCATCGGGCAGATAATGTAACACTGTCTTCCTTCTGCAATCTGCTTTTTCATAAATGTGTAGGCCGTCTGCCGGTAACTGGTGTCTACCACACAATTCTTAATAGGCAGACGGTTCGCCGGAAGTTCATCTATCACAGAAATATCAAGATCTCCGTATAAAATGATTGCAAGGGTTCTCGGGATCGGTGTCGCACTCATAACAAGAACATGCGGAACACCGCCTTTTTTTGCAAATGACTCTCTTTGTTTTACCCCAAATCTATGCTGTTCATCTGTCACTACAAGTGCCAGATTATCATAATAAACTGCGTCCTGAATAAGTGCATGCGTCCCCACGATGATCTTCGCAAGTCCGCACTCGATCCGGTCGTAAGCTCTGCGTTTTTCTTTTGCCGTCATCGAACCTGTCAAAAGCACTACTTTTATCGGAATATTATATGCTTCAAAAAGACTGGTGATCGATTCATAATGTTGTCTTGCCAGCACCTCTGTCGGTGCCATCATTGCCGCCTGATAGCCTTTTAATGCGGTATTCAGAAGCGCTAATACTGCAACGATCGTTTTACCTGACCCTACATCTCCCTGCACAAGTCTTGACATGGCATGCGCAGATGCCATGTCCTGCTGGATTTCTCTCCATACGTTCTGCTGTGCCCTGGTCAGTTCAAATGGTAACGCTTTTTGAAACTCCTCTGTCCGTAAATCCAATGGAATCACATATTCATTATCCATGCGGCTATTGCTGTCTTTTAGTTTCCGGATTGCAAGTATAAACTGTAAAAACTCTTCAAATACAAGCCGTTCTCTTGCATGATAAAAGACTTCTTTATCTTCCGGAAAATGAATACCACGAATGGCATAATTATATTCTGCCAACTGATAATGCAGACGGATTTCTTCAGGCAAATGCTCTTTTGTAAGATCAAGGCTTTCTACGACCTGCTTAACAGCTTTTGAAATCGCATTGTTCGTCAGGCCTGCTGTCAGATTATAAATCGGTTGTAGTGTATGCAGTTTTTCTTCATATTTTTCACTTGGATAAAAGATTTCCGGATGTTCCAGTACAAGTCCGTCCCGCCGATTCACAGCTCGGCCGCGCAAGGTAACCTGACTACCACCTGCCAGCGTATTTTTAAGAAACGGCATACGAAACCAGACTGCTTTGATCGTCCCCGTCAGATCTTTTACGTGAATGGTCGTCACCTGCAAGTTCCGACTTCCACCCACCTGCACACGCCCGAAAATCATTCCTGTTACAGTAACAGTTCGACCGTCCTCTACCTCTGCGATAGGGACGGCCTCCTCATACACGTCATAATTTCTCGGATAATACCTGAGAAGGTCACCAACTGTATAAATTCCCAGTTTTGCAAACAGCTTCTCCGTCTTCTCCCCGACGCCTTTTATTTCATGAATCTTACTCTGTTCAATCATATCTCTTATTCTACAGCTAATACATAATAATAGATTGGCTGACCACCACAGTGCACATCAACATCTATATCTGGATAGAGTTTTTCAACTTCCTGTGTAAAGGCATCCGCCTCTTCCTCAGTCACATCCTGTCCATAATACAGACTGATCAGTTCCGAATCATCATCTACAAGCTGTTCTAACATTTCCAGTGTAGTCTCTGCAATATCCTGTCCTACAGAAAGGATTCCTGCATCACCAATTCCCATAATGTCTCCCTGATGAATCTCTTTGTCATCAATGTGTGTATCACGGACTGCATAAGTAACCTGTCCGGTTTTCACATTCTTAATTTCATCAAGCATTGTCTCTTCGTTAGACTTTGCATCTGCATCCGGAACAAAGTTAATAATTGCAGTAATCCCCTGTGGAACAGTCTTTGTTGGGATTACAATGATTTCTTTATCTTCTACAAGGTCTTTTGCCTGGTTTGCTGCGAGAATAATATTCTTGTTATTTGGAAGAATAAAAATTGTCTCTGCATTGACCTGATCAATGGCTTTTAACATATCATCTGTACTTGGGTTCATAGTCTGTCCACCCTCAATGATATAATCTGCTCCAAGTTCACGGAAGATTTCGTTCATTCCATCACCGATAGATACTGCAATAAATCCCATTAGCTTCTTCGGCTCTGCAGTCTTTTTAGCTTCTTCGGCTTCTGCCTGTTCTTTTGCAAGCTTCTCGGAATCACGAATCAGTTTTTCCCTATGCTCCTCACGCATATTATCTATTTTCATGCGTGATAACTGTCCATAAGTCAGTGCTTTCTGAATCGCAAGTCCTGGATCATTCGTGTGTACGTGGATCTTCACGATTTCATCATCTGCTACACATACGATAGAATCACCAATTGATGACAAGTATGCTTTCAGCTCATGCTCGTCGTTCTCTGTAAATTCCTTTTCGAGAAGAATGATAAACTCTGTACAGTAGCCAAATTTAATCTCTTTTTCTTCCTCGACGCTGACTTTTACTGCTGTACTATTTCCAGCAGCCGGTGCAATTGCGCTATAATCAATCTCTTTCCCAAGAAATGCATCATATGCTCCGCGGATAACTTCTAAGAGTCCCTGTCCACCAGAATCCACTACCCCTGCTTCTTTCAAAACCGGGAGCATCTCCGGCGTCTTCTGAAGAACTGCATCCGCATGCTCAATAACTGCCGGGATAAACTCCTCAAGATCTTCTGTCTCAAGAGCAAGCTCTGCTGCTTTATCTGCGATTCCACTTGCAACAGTAAGGATTGTTCCTTCCTTCGGCTTCATAACCGCCTTGTATGCTGTGTCTCTTGCTCTCTGGCAAGCTGCTGCAAGGGCTGCAGTGTCAATCTCTTTTTCATCACGAATCGACTTTGTAAACCCTCTTAAAAGCTGAGAAAGAATAACTCCCGAGTTACCTCTGGCTCCTCTTAAGGAACCGGAAGAAATTGCTTTTGCCAGGTTCTTCATATCAACATCTGCAAGCGCTGTCACTTCCTTAGCTGCTGACAGGATTGTCAAAGTCATATTAGTTCCCGTATCTCCATCCGGAACAGGGAATACATTCAGTTCGTTGATAAATTCTTTCTTTGCTTCTATATTCTGCGCGCCTGCAAGAAACATCTTCGCAAGCATATTTGCATCAATTGTCTTTGTAGCCACTTCTTATGTCCTCCTTGATTAATCAATGACGCGTACGCCCTCGATATAGATATTAATCTTATCTACCGGCATTCCGGAAAACTCTTCCACACGATACTTCACATTGCTGATCAGGTTATCCGTAACCGCTGAAATACTTACGCCATACGCAACAATGATATGAAAGCTCAAGCTTACATGGTTATCCTCAGAGATACGTACCCTAATTCCACGGGTCAGGCTCTCTTTTTTTAACAGATGAACCAGACCATCCTTCATATTCACTGCAGCCATTCCAACGATTCCAAAACACTCTACCGCTACAGTTCCTGCATATTTTGCTATCACTTCAGGATCAATCGTAATAATTCCGAGATCCGTGCTCATACAACCTTTCATATCCGATACCTCCATATCCGTATATTTAACATATGTATTATACTCTGTTTCATTATATATTACAAGGCAAAACAGGCATGTCCCGACTGTTCTGCCTGATCATCATTTTCACATACGAAAAAAAGCCCAGATTCCATTTCTGGAATCTGAGCTTTTATACTATTATGCTCGCTCAACTTTGCCAGATTTCAAACAAGAAGTACAAACATACATTCTCTTTGTAGCTCCGTTCTCTGTCTTAACACGAACAGATTTTACATTAGATTTCCACATTTTTGGGGATTTTCTATGAGAGTGGCTTACGTTGTTTCCAAAGTGAGCACCCTTTTCACAAATAGCACATTTTGCCATGACTGCACCTCCTAACGCTCATAATAAGTCTTTTTCAGACTCGCAACAATAATATACTAGCAGATAATTCTCACAAAAGCAAGTATTATTTTCAAGATTTTTCCGACATTTTTCAATCAAGATTTATATTTGCCTTTTTTTGTTATTTACAGCAAAACAAATTATATCCAGCCAGCAGGCATAGTATGACACACAGAACAGTTACAAATGTATTGGGCAAAAGCATGGCAATCACAAGTCCGATTGCTATTCCAAACAGCGCAAATCCCACTACCCGTTTCATTTTTTTATCAACCCTTCTCTTATAACGTATCTTACTCTATTCTATGCTTCACACAGACCGGGCATTACAGATAACTACTGTACATCTACGCTATCAAGAATATCCTTCACATCATTCTCGTCAAGTTTTGAATCTTTACCTCCTGTAAATTTGTCGACCATGTCAGGCACCATATCAAGAATCTTTGTGATCGTATCCTGGTTCTTAATATTTACCAGTCTTGTGTGTCCATTCTGGATCACAAGAACTGCGCAAGGTGTCATCTTGCCGCCAACACCTCCGGCTCCTTTTTCCTTCTTGTCCGCATTAAACGCTCCGGCTCCAATTGCAAAAGATACATCCACCAGTGGAAGAATGATCGTGTCCCCGATATGGATTGCATCTCCTACTACTGTCTTCGATGAAACAACTCCATCAATTCCTGTGAACAATGCCTCCACAGTCCCTTTAAAATTATTATCTGCCATATAAAAATCCTCCTGTTATTTTATTTTAAAATTACGAATATCACGATAAGTCTGACGCACATTTCTATTCCAGATCAGTTTCCAGCCGCTCTGAACAAAATGCCACAGATAAATCTTTCCTTTTAAATATGCTGAACCTTTCAGCACCTGATGTCCAAAATCAGGTGTCACACTTATACATCCTCCAACAAATGGATATAGCACGCCAAACACTGCCAAAGCCTGTCCGGTATGATACGGATCATCAAATCCATAAATAATCCTCACATCTGCCTTTTTTGGCTTTAAATGTTTCATAAGCCTGAAAAGTTCTTTTTTACATTTGTGATATGCCCCTTTATGCACCTCATCTCGAAGAAATTCTTCCAACTTTTCTTTCTTTCCTGACAATGCTTTTATTTTATCACACAATTTTCCAAAAGTACATTTTATCTTCTGAATCCACGAAAGAATCCTCTGATAGAAGCTTCCATTCTTTTCACGGTCCACGGATTTTTCTTTTTCAGGAATTTCTTTTTCAGTTTTCCATTTTTCAGATTCCGGAGCATGCGCACTCTTTTGGCGTATCGTCTGCGGCGTCGCCAGATTCTCTTCAGATTTTTCTGTAAATTTTTCAGGTTCATTCTTTTCAATCTTGTCTGTTTCTGTAATACTCTTCTCATGATTCGATTTCTCCTCTTCTTCTATTTCTGAAATCTCAGTTTTCTCCTCTTCTTCTATTTCTGAAATCTCAGCTTGTTTCTGCAGCGTCTGTACCTCTTTTTGTTTCTTTCCGGCTCCTGTATTTCCTCTTTTTATCCATGCAAATCTAAGCCGCCACTTCATTTTTCCATTCATATACAAGATGTCCGCCCGAACAAGCTGCAAAAGCCAGGTAACTTGCACTTTTCCCTTCAGAGAATCCAGGTCACCATCACACCTTCCCTGTACCTCGTAATGAACCGGCACAAAAAGAAAAATAGCAATCAATAGCAATAGGATTCCCAGTATTACAGCGATTATTATGCCGATTATTTTTAATATCAAAATCAAAATATGTAGCATCGCATCTTAGCCTTCCTGTTCTCTTTCTAACAGATATGTGCGGATATCCGCCGCTCCTGTTTGTTCATACACTTTCCCGGCGATCTCTTCTACCAGCTCCAGAGCCGCCTCGTAACCTCTTACAATTCCTACAACAAAGAAATCATCATTTGGAAAATCCGGCTGGAGAAAAAGCGCTGCATTATAAATTTCAAGCTGATTCGACCCATGTTCCGGCAATACCAGTACATAGATATCTCTTTGAAGTTTTCCCGTATTCAGTCTTCTTATAATCTTTTCTTTTTTCTTTTTCAGGTCTTCACCCCAGTAAAGTCTGCGATAATATCTCATGTTACCTTTCCATTTTCTCAACTATTTGCCAATTATTACCTGCACATATCACAGAATCTTCTTTATTGATAATATGCATCAAACACTTTTTTTGCAATATTAACTGCTTTTGCAGAACCGTCAGCCTGCTCAATAATCACACTGATCACAAGTTCCGGGTTGTCAACATTAGCAATTCCAACGAACCAGGAATGATCTTTTTCCTTATCTGAGCTATATTCTGCCGTTCCGGTCTTTCCTGCAGCCGTGTAGTTTTGCCCACCAAGTACAGATGCCGTTCCATAATCGGTAACAGCCGTCATATAATCTTTGAGCTGCGCCGCCTCTTTGGAAGTCATCAGATCTTTATATTTCTCCGGTTTTGTCTTCTCGATCACATTTCCTGCATTGTTGGTAACAGAATCTACCAGATATGGTTTCATCAATGTTCCGCCATTGGCAATTGCTGACGTGATCAAAGCCATATGATATGGGCTTACCTGTGTTTTTCCCTGTCCCATGGCAGTCATCATCCGCTCTGCCTCCGTGTCCGATGAAGTCAACGTAAACTGACTCTTGCTGTACGGCAGGACAGACGGAAGTTTCTTATTAAACAGAAGCTCTTGCGCAGTATCCTTGTAAGTGTCTGCATTCAATGATCTTCCGATATTGGAAAATGAAGTATTACATGAATACGCAAGACTATCCCTCAAAGTCACCTGTCCGTGTACGTGTCCACCATAGCAATGAATTGTAACATCACCACTTTCAATAGAACCTGTACAGTTATAGGAATAGGAATCAAAATCTGCATTTTCACGCATGAACTCCAGTGTTGTTACAAGTTTAAACGTAGAACCAGGTGCGTACTGCCCCTGCGTTGCACGATTCAGAAGCACACTATCCTCACTTGTGCTGAGTTCATTCCAGTTTTGGCTGACTGTATTCGGATCAAAATCAGGTTTTGAAACCATAGCTAAAATCTTTCCTGTACTTGGATCCATAACAACTACTGCACCTTTATTAGAACCAAGTGCATCATAAGCTGCTTCCTGGAGATTTGTATCCAGTGTCGTTACTACATTATCTCCCTGGTTTTTCTTATCCTGGAATTCATTTTTTAATTTGTCTGCAAAAAATGCATTGGAAGTCAGAAGTTCAAAGTTAGAAACAGACTCCAGACCAGATTTTCCCTGAGCAGTATAACCGACCACATGCGCAAATATATTATTGTACGGATATTCTCTTGTCTCTGTCCCATCTTCTGCCACATTTGTCTGAGCCAGCACATTTCCATTTCTGTCCAGAATCTTTCCGCGGATCACACGGTCCGCATAAGAATCCTGCCTCTTATTATAAGGGCTGCTGATGATATCTCTGCTTTTCACAACATTAAAATAAGAGATATAACCCATCATAGCAATAAACAGTGTTACAAAAATATATGTGACTCTAGCGAACTCTTTGTTGCGGGCGCGCTTTTTCTTTTCTCGGCGCTTGTCCTGCCGGTCTGCTTCTTTTCGCTCTCTGCGGGACATCTGCCGTTTTTCGCGCTCTCTTTTTAACCTCTCCTCTGCCTCTCTCTGCTCGTAACCTTTCCTTCTTTTTTCTTTCAAGATTCTCTTCCTCGTCTTCTCTTAAAATATAAAGTCCCTGAATAATTGCAAACATGATCAATGTACTGAGTATAGAACTTCCTCCGTAGCTGACAAGCGGAAGTGTCACTCCAGTAGATGGAATAAATTTTGTTACTCCTCCAATATTCAAGAATACCTGAAAAATGTAACAAGTTCCAAGACCCAGTGCTACCAGTTTATAAAACATATTGCGAAGCTGCATCGCAATGTTTAAAAACATTACATAACAACTAACACATACCAACGTCATGCATAATCCGAAAATCAGCCCCATCTCCTCGCAGATTGCAGAAAAGATAAAATCTGACGATGCAACAGGAATCGTATCTGGCTGTCCCTGAAACAGTCCCATACCGAACCAGCTTCCTGTTCCAATTGCAAATAAAGACTGTGCTACCTGATATCCGCTTCCGCTATATGAAGCAATCGGATCTTTCCAGGCGACCACGCGGTTCCTAACGTGATTAAACAAGTAATAAGCCCCCACTGAAGCTACACTTCCGGCTCCTAGTCCTGCCAATACATATAAGGGCTGTCTGGTTGCCACATACAGCATAACCAAGTACACTACAAATATAATCAGTGCAGCTCCAAGATCCTTTGACGCAACCAAAATCAATACATGAAACGCTGCTAGTGCTGTCGTCACAACGATATCTTTAAATGCCATGGACTGTTTAAAACTGGAAGCCACAAAAAATACAAATACAATTTTCACGAGCTCAGACGGCTGAACGTTAATTCCTGCCACCTGAAAACCAAGCTTTGCTCCATAAGACACAGAACCAATTACAATGACAAGAGCCAGAGATACAATACCAATAATTGCATAAACCTTTCTCCATTCCGAAAGCTTTTTCACCTTTCGGATCACGACTGGTACTACCAGACTGATTGCCACACCGCCTGCTGCAATAACGAACTGTTTTACTGCATTGGAATAACTTAGTCTCGTCAACATGATCATACCGATACACAACAACATACACATATTATTTACGACCAGCCTGGATACTCTCGGATAAATATTCGTATATAGTAATATAGTAGCTCCAAACAGCACTACCTGCATCAGATAAAATGCAAGAAGCTTGATATCCTCCTTTTCCAAATACATGACCAGATATGCAATAATATGTATCATGAACATCAACACATTCTGCTGCCTTAAAAGACTCTTCTTTTTATCCGGATCTTGATATCCAAAAATACTGAAACACAAGAATGTGTACGAGGTCATCAATATGATCATCAGATATTTTGACAATTCAACAATAATGTTTACCAATTTTTCACCTACTTTACTCCCCGCTTAAAATGTCCTCTGGTAAAACTGATATCTGGCATCGGTATCTCTTTATCCTCCAGAAAAACATTTTTATAACTTTCTAAGATTTGTTCCATCTCCCGTTCTTTTTCTAATGTAAAATTCAGACGGATTCCAGATGGTTCCAGGCTCCTGATTTCATTTTTCTGATCCAAAAGAACAATCGGAGCTGAATTATATATTATATTATAACAGTATTTACAGTAATTTTTAACAGGAAATTTATTTCCAAGGCGATCTGTAATATATAACATACTATCTTTTCCAAGACAGCCCTCCGTCGTCCTTCTGATACAGTTTGCTGTAATCATTACAGGCTGATACCCGTAGACAATCAGATTACCTCCCGTAGACAGTTCACTAAGCTCCCGGAAATTCAATTCAACGGAAGACGTATACTGATCAATTCCAAGTTCTGACAATTCTTTTATTGCCCTGTTATTCCATCCGTACAAATTATAATCTGACAGAATCTCCCCTTTATATCCTTTTGATTTCATCCATTCTAAAGCTTCCCAGTTCCGAACAAGAACACCTTCATAATACTGGCTGATCTTCTCAAAATATACCTTGTAGATATTCATTGCTCTTTCCCTGAAAATGTATGGCATCGCCAGACAGATCTTTGATTCATGTTTTTTATCTCTCATGTTTAATCGGTATTCTTCTAACATGTCGATAATTGTTTCATCAAATGCGATTGCATCAGATATAAAGATGCGATCAACATATTCCCTGGCTAAAGCCAGCTTTAACTGTTCCACTGTCTCTACTGAAATCTGAAACTCATAATTTCTTCTGCTATTTTCAAACTTATTATCAGACATGTCTTCTGCCTGAATCTCCGGCCAAATCATATGCCGGCGATATTCTCCTGTAATCTGCACTTCCAGATCCGAGAGCGCTGCTCTACGTAGTTCATTCAGACTCTGCATCGGCAGAAACAGATTTCCAGACACATCAATATACACCTCTTCAAATGCAAACGGAGTATTTCCGGTTTTCCGTATCTGCTTTTCGATTCGTTCTGCCGCAAGGGGTTGATTTTTTGCAGTCTGGACCATATCTCCTGTCACAGTTACCGTCATTTCCGGTCTGTCATGCAGCCATACAGTCAGTTCTGAGACAGTGCCTTCTGCAAGATTCAGGCTTCCGTCAATTCTTTCCTGTAATATGTAATCCATTTTTTCTTTCTTCGGTTCCGTCTCTTTTCCGGGACGCTTCAAAGAAAGCATCTCCTTTCCGTTCTGCTTTCTGTAGTACCCATCACAGTACCCTCTTCGGCGGTAACAATTTTCCAGCTTTTCTTTGTCCTCCTTTGTGACATGAAACCCTTTTTTCCCTTTTTGCAGATAAATATCTGTATATTTCCGATACATCTGCGCCACCGTATATACATAATCCGGCTGTTTCATGCGCCCTTCAATCTTAAAAGAATCAATTCCGGCCTCAACAAGTTCGGGTATCATATCGATCGTACAAAGATCTTTCAGGCTCATTAGATCTGCAGATTTTTGATTTTCAACTCGATATGGAAGTCTGCATGGCTGCGCACATTCCCCGCGGTTTCCACTCCGTCCGCCAATCATACTGCTCATTAAGCACTGTCCGGAATAACAGTAACACAAAGCACCATGCACAAAACATTCTATCTCCAGACCAGTTGCATTTTTCATATTCTTAATTTCTTCCAGAGACAACTCTCTTGCCGGCACAATTCTCTCTGCTCCCATTCTCTGAAAAAGTTGTGCGCTCAGTGTTTGTGTCACAGTTGCCTGAGTACTTACATGAAGCGGAAGATCCGGAAATGCTTCCCGAATCAGGCGCATAGCCCCGATATCCTGCACAATCACTGCATCCAGCCCTTGTTCGTAATATGGGCGGAGATAATCTGCAAGTTCTCCCAGTTCCTGCTCTTTCAATAACGTATTGACTGTCATATATAATTTACGTCCGTGCAGATGCACATAGTCAATTGCTTCCAACATGCGTTCCTCATTCAGATTATCTGCATGCGCCCTTGCCCCGAAACGGCTCCCCCCTATATAGATCGCATCTGCTCCGGCACAGACCGCTGCTTCCAGGCATTCCCATGAACCCGCCGGCGCAAGTATCTCAACTTCTCTTTTCATTCTGATTTCGTCCTTAAATTAATTATTATTCAAGAATACCAGGATTCAGGAGTTTTTAATTCTCTGTCATTTTCCATGATTTTTCCATCATTCCGGTATCTTTATCTTTAAAAAGGGCCGTCAATCCGACAGCCCCCTCTCATATTCTAATTCTCTTTATTATTCTTAATCTCTGTCTCCAGTTGAACAATCTTCATCTGAAGTTCCTTGTTCTCTTCCTTTAACTTGTCCAATGCTTTATCCGCATTCTCTAATTTGATCTGTACAGATATCAGTTCATGCTTCAGATCATACATCTCTTTATCTTTCGCTTCAATATCACTTTCCAGTGTACCGCCCTGTTTTCGTGCTTTAAAATAATCATCCGCAATATTAAGTGCCAGCAGAACACTTCTTGTCTCTGCACTCTGCTTACGATATCCCTCACTACTGCTGCATTCGTCAATCTTATGATTCAAATATGTAGATACCTTTTGTAGATATTCTTCACTTTCAAATCCACTTAAAGTGAAGACTTTTCCTCCAATTAAAACTTCTGTAAAATTCTTTGATGATGCCATAAAAGCCTCCCACAAACTCTGCTATTTCTTATGAATATAATTTATTATAAACTAAACTGTCATAAAAACCAACTATTTTTCATGATTTTGCTTCAAAATCCCTAAATGTGCATACGCAAGATCTGTCACGATCCGCCCTCTCGGTGTTCTCTGAATAAATCCATTCTTCAATAAATATGGCTCGTACACATCCTCTATTGTTCCTGAATCCTCACTCAAAGAAGCCGCCAGAGTATCCAATCCAACAGGACCGCCATCAAATCTTTCTATAATCGTCATTAAAAGATTCCGGTCTGTCTGATCTAGTCCACACTTATCTACGTCAAGAAGATCCAGTGCATAATTCGCCACATCTTCTGTAATATATCCATCATACTTCACCTGAGCAAAATCTCTCACACGTTTCAAAAGACGATTTGCAAGTCTCGGCGTCCCCCTGGAACGTCTCGCAAGTGCAGTAGCTCCGGCATCATCTATCCCTACATCAAGAACCTTTGCTGACCGGGCAATAATTCTCTTAAGTTCTTCAACTGTATAAAACTCCAATCGGTGAATCACACCAAATCGGTCTCTGAGCGGTGCCGTCAGCATGCCGACACGAGTTGTTGCTCCCACCAATGTAAACTTCGGAAGATCCAGTCGAATGGATCTGGCACTTGCTCCCTTTCCAATCATAATATCTATCGCATAATCTTCCATAGCCGGATAAAGGACTTCTTCCACCTGACGATTCAAACGATGAATTTCATCTACAAAAAGTACATCTCCCTCCTGCAGATTATTGAGGATTGCTGCCATCTCACCCGGCTTTTCAATTGCCGGTCCAGATGTAATCTTAATATTCACATGCATCTCATTAGCAATAATTCCGGCCAGTGTTGTTTTACCAAGGCCTGGAGGACCATAAAAAAGTACATGATCCAGGGCTTCCCCCCTCTCTCTTGCCGCAGTAATGTATACTTTTAAAATCTCTTTTGCTTTTTCCTGTCCAATATAATCATCTAAAAGCTGGGGCCTTAGGTGACTTTCAATCTTGACATCCTCTTCCAGATTCTCTGTTGTTATAATTCTCCTGCTCATATCTCTCCCCTTGCAGTAATCAGAACATGAACTTCAATGCTCGTTTCAGCAATTCTTCCACCTGCATATCTGATGTGATTTCCACCTGTTTCACAGCTTTCAGTGCTTCTGTATTGCCATATCCCAATGCAACCAGCGCCTGAACCGCTTCGCTTTGAATCTCTCCTCCTGTTGACATCTGGGCTTTTAAAGCACCATCTTCTGTTATTGCATGTTCCAGAGCATCTTCGATACTCAACTTATCCTTAAGTTCCACAATCAACTTCTGCGCTGTTTTTTTCCCGATCCCAGGTGCGGATGAAATGGCTTTCACATCATCAGCCATAACTGCAAACCTCAGATCATCTGGTGACAATACCGACAGAATTGCCTGACCTCCTTTAGGCCCGATTCCACTGACTCCGATCAGTAACTTAAATACATTCAAATCATCTACTGTCAGAAATCCAAACAGCTGCATGGAATCTTCCTTGACATTCAAATAAGTATGTATCTTCACTTCACTTCCAACCGGTGGAAGCTTACTCATAGATTGCGCTGACATATAAATTCCATATCCTACGCCTCCTACATCTACAATTACTTTATCTTCATATTGAGCAGCCAGCTCACCTCGTATATATGATATCATAGTACCTCCTCTGCTCCTTCTACTCTAAAAACATAATGTTGCTTATTCTCCTAAGCACCTGGTCTGCAACAACACCGATCAAAAATCCTGTAATCAGTCCGGCAACAAGAAGCACCGGCATATAATATGACATTGCAAATGTCTCAACCACAATCATTGCAACAACCAGTTGTCCAATATTGTGACAGACACCGCCTGCAATACTGATTCCAATAACACTGAATCCTCCTGCCTTTTTCAAAAGTGCCATCACAGTTAAACTAAGTAATCCACCTGCCAGACTATACGCAATACTAAAATAATTTCCAAACAAAACACCGCTTAAAAGGACACGTACTATAGATAATACATACACTTCCCTAAGCGGTATCTTATAAAGTGCAATCACGATAATCAGATTAGCCAGCCCAAGCTTGACTCCCGGGATTCCAAACGAAATCGGAACAAGAGTTTCAATATAGCTAAAAATCAATGCAAGCGCTGTAAATACTCCAAAATATGCTACGCGGTTTTCCACTTTTATGTCTCCTCCTACTATATCAGGCCGCTTTTTCTTATTCTTTATCCTCTGCGGCACTTAATGCTACTGCTTCACGGACACTAATTCTGAACTTTAATTACTTACCGCATCATACTGGCTGTTCTGATGGCTGTCAACTTCCACAATAATCTTATTCGGCAGGCAGATAATACTTTCTTTATTCTTAGAAACCGCCTTCTGCTTCACGCAAAGCTGATCCGGGCAATCCGCACGGATCATATCAGCTTCTCCATTCTTAATCTTCAGAACATTGCTTCCATTATTCAGCACGATCTCCTGATCATCTGCCAGACTATATACGCCTTCTATCTTTCCATTCACCTTTACAGTAATGTAATCTGCGCTTTTCTCTCCAATAATCCTATGTAACAACACACACGATCCCGCCACTACCAGAATGATGATCATTAGTACAATATCTTTTTTCTTCAATCTATTTTTCATCTCGGCTACCTCTCTACGGATATTTTAGCACAGTACTTCTATCTACGCAACCACATGTTCGATTGTTTCTTTCACCAGAATCACTTTCTTAAACTTAAGGCAGCTAGTGTCAAGCGTCTGAAAGAACAATATCATTGCATATCTCATATTTCATGTTATAATTACCATAGTTATAAATACTTGAAAATGGAGATTATTATGAAACTAAAACAAATGATTGCTGTTCTAAGTTCAGTTGCCATGCTCTTATGTGGCTGCAGTTCTGCGAATGCAAAAGACCAGACTTATTCCGACACACTTTACGATACAGTTGTAAAGGTCCAGATTCTGGATCCTGTAAACGAGAATGTCATGAGCGGATTAAAAAGTCTTTGTCAAAAATACAATACCATGTTTTCTATGTATGTAGAAGGCAGTGACATTTACAATATCAATCATGCCCAAGGCATGCCGGTAGCCGTTTCCTCTGATACTGCGACACTTATCAAAAAAGGTATCTACTACGGCGATTTATCCAATGGATCTTTTGATATCACGATTGGATCTGTTTCCCAATTATGGGATTTTACTTCTGGTTCCGGAACTGTTCCAGATGCAGATGCAATTGCCTCTGCGCTCAGTCACGTAAATTACAAAAATATCAGTGTATCTGATAACACCGTCCAGCTTTTGGATCCAAACGCCTCCATTGATGTAGGTGCTATTGCCAAAGGATATATTGCGGATCGTATCAAAGATTATCTGAAAAAAAATGGTGTAAAACATGCAGTCATAGATTTGGGTGGAAATATCCTTCTGCTCGGATCCAAGACCGACGGCTCCAAATATAACATCGGAATCCAGAAACCCTTTGGCGAGACCGGAGAACCGATCACTTCCATCAAAGTAGCAAATAAATCTGTTGTTACAACCGGGATTTACCAGCGTTACTTTGAGGCAGATGGGAAAATTTACCATCACATTCTTGATCCTCGCACAGGTTATCCATGTGAGAATACATTGTACAGTGATACAATCATTACTGACTCTTCCCTGACAGCTGATGCTCTGAGTACGGTATGTTATCTCATGGGATATGAAGCTGCCAGCGATCTGATCGATCAGTTAGAAAATGTAGATGCATTGTTTATTACAAATGACAACGAAATTCACTACACAAAGAATTTTCTTCGATAATTCCGGCAAATACTTATTTCATCTTTCAGATTTGTAAGAAGCTTTTAATAATATGGTGCAGATTCAATAACACATTTCCATAATAATAACTCATTGGCGGGTTTCCGGGAAAATACCTGAGCATCCGCCAGATATAAAACAAAATCATCAATATTCCAAGCATGGCAAGAATTTTCCATGCTTTTTTTGTATCAGAAATTCCCAATATATATCTTCGTATTCCGAACCACAGAATAAAAATCATAAAAAGATATACAAATGGGTGCATCTGCCAAGCTCCCGCAAAATCCAGATGCAAAAGATGTATAAATGCTCTCGTCATGCCACAACCCGGACACGGAAGTCCGGTAATCAGCACAGCCGGACAGATTGTAATAAAAAATTTCCTAAGCACCACAAAATAGGCGAATACTGAAAGTATCGCCCATTTTGCATGTTTCACATCTTTAAAAAATATCGTTTTTCCAATTTTTAATCTTTGTTTCAGATTACGTTTTTTCTCCATCTTCCACTTTAATTCTTTCTAGAGAATAACTTTCTTCGGACATTTTGCCGCACATGCACCGCATCCGGTACATTTTTCCGGATCAATATGCGCAACATTATCCAGAACCTTAACAGCATCAAACTGGCATGCTTTTTCACACATCTTGCAGCCAATGCATCCAACTTTACATGCCTTCATGACATCTTTACCCTTGTCTTTAGAATTACATTTTACAAGATGTTTCATGTCATATGGCACAATCTCAATCAATTTACGAGGACACGCGGCAACACATTTTCCACAAGCTTTACAAGCTTCTTTATCAACCACAGCAACGCCATCAACAATGTGGATTGCATCAAATGGACAGGCTTTCACACACGTTCCTTCTCCAAGACATCCATATGTACAAGTCTTTGGCCCGCCATTCTGCATCATATTGACCATGACACAGTCACCAATTCCATAATATTCGTAATCTGTTGCTGCCTGCTCACATGTTCCACCACATTTTACAAATGCTACTTCATGGATCTGCTCGCCTGCAGACACTCCCATAATCTCACCAATCTTGGCTGCGACTGGTGCACCTCCGACCGGACAGCTTCCAACTTCCGCTTCTCCCTTTGCAATTGCTGCCGCAAGGCCGGAGCATCCGGCATATCCACAACCGCCACAGTTATTTCCCGGAAGCACTCCAAGAATTGCCTCTTCTCTCTCATCTACTTCAACCGCAAATTTCTTTCCGGCAAGTCCAAGGAATACACCAATGAACAAGCCAGTACCACCTACGATAACGGCAGCAATAATAACAGCTGTAATATTCATTGTCTATCCCTCCTATATCAGTCCTGAAAATCCACAGAACGCAATTGCCATAAGACATGCTGTAAGCAAGACAATTGGCGTCCCCTGGAAGGACTCTGAAATATCATTGTACTCAATCTTCTCACGAATACCTGCCATAATTACGATTGCAATCAAAAATCCAACAGATGTTCCAACACCATTTACAACGCCTTCTAAAATTGTATAATCTTTCTGGACATTTGTAAGTGCTACACCAAGAACCGCACAGTTTGTTGTGATCAGCGGAAGATATACTCCAAGTGCCTGATAAAGTGATGGCATCGCTTTTTTCAGAAACATCTCAACAAACTGAACGAGTGCTGCAATAAATAATATAAATACAATCGTCTGCAGATATTCAAATCCTAATGGAACAAGAATAAATTTATAAATCAAACTTGTCAACAGGGAAGAAAGTGTAATAACAAACACAACCGCTCCTCCCATACCTGTAGCTGTCTCAACTTTTTTGGATACTCCAAGGAATGGACAAATTCCAAGAAACTGGCTGAGTACAACGTTATTTACAATAGCTGAACCGATTGCAATAATCAGTAATTCTGATAATGTCTTCATACTCTGCACTCCTCCTATTCTTCATCGCCTGTTGGAAATACTTTTCCGCTACATCCGGCACATCCGGCACAGTCTGAGCAGCATCCTTGAGGCTCTGCGATTTTCTTGCCTTTCTTTTCAGCATTTTTTCTGATTTTATTCATACCTGCAACCAAGAATGCAAGAACAAGGAATGCTCCTGGTGGCAGGATAAAGATTGTTGCCGGGACATAACCGCCCTGTCCGGCTGCAAGATCTGCAAGCGGCAGAATCTGTTTTCCGAAAATTGCTCCTGTTCCGATGAACTCACGAACAATACCAATGCATGCAAGTCCGAATGTAAATCCAAGTCCCATACCAATTCCATCAAAGATAGAAGGAAGAACCGGGTTCTTGGATGCATAGCTCTCAGCACGTCCAAGAATGATACAGTTTACTACAATCAGTGGAATGTAAAGTCCAAGTGCATCATAAAGACTCGGCACAAATCCTTCTAACAGGAACTGAACAATTGTTACAAATGAAGCAACAACTACAATGAACGCCGGCATTCTGACTGAATCCGGTATGATCTTACGTAGCATGGAAATCAACATATTGGAAAGGACCAGTACAACTGTTGTTGAAAGTCCCATACCAACTCCATTGATTGCAGATGTCGTAACCGCAAGTGTCGGACACATACCAAGCATCAGAACAAAAGTAGGGTTCTCTTTAATCAGTCCATTATAAACTCTTTCCGTACATTTATTCATCTTTAATTACCTCCCTGTCCAAATGCATTCTGATAATAGCCAAGGGCCGCATTGACAGCTCCGGTCACTGCTCTTGAAGTGATTGTTGCACCACTTAAAGCATCTATCTGCTCTCCGTCTCCTCCATCTTTTGACACAGCAAACTTTGTCGGATTCTTTCCTACATACTGTTCATAGAAAGACGGTTCTTTTGCTTTCATACCAAGACCTGCAGTCTCACTGATAGAAAGGAAGGAAACCCCTGTCACAGTACCATCAGACTGGATACCAACACTAACCTGAATATCTCCGCCATATCCGTCCTTATCGGTTGTTGTGATGACATATCCTGTATCACCAACTGTACAGACTTCATCAATAGTTGCATTAACACCAAGATCACTGATTGCCTGCTTTGCAGCCTTCTGATCTACATCTGTCTCTTTAAACTCATCAAGCTTTGCATCTGGAAATACAGCCTGCCAAGCTTCTTTTTTCGCCTTTTCCTGCGCCTGGGCGATTGGATTCAGAGTTATCTCATGAACGAGACCAAGTCCAAGTCCTGCAATCAAAGTGATAGCAGTCAGAATCAATGTGTTTTTCAAAATCTTATTCATTATTTCTCTCCTCCTTTACCAAATGGTTTTGGGAGAGTAACTCTCTCGATCAATGGTACAATTAAGTTACTGATAATGATTGCATAGGAAACTCCCTCTGCGGAACCGCCGAACAGACGGAAGAGTCCAGTCAGAATTCCAAGCAAGATTCCATATACGTATTGTCCCTTTGGCGTGATCGGACATGTTACATAATCCGTTGCCATGAACCATGCACCAAGCATCAGTCCACCGCCACACAGATGTGCTGTAATATACTGTGCATCAAAAAATCCTACAGCCGGATTCTGGAAATGTCCAAAAATACCAATAAAGATAACGAATGTCACAATATATGTACCAGGGATACGAAGATCAATAATTCCCATTAAAATTAAGAAGATTGCTCCAATGATAATTGCAATCACTGAAGTCTCACCGATTGTTCCAGGAATTGTTCCGATCAGCATGTCCATAGAATTAACAGCTTTCCCTGACTTCAGAAGCGCCAGTGGTGTTGCTCCTGTTACTCCGTCATAGACGAATGTCGTCATCTGACTTGTAAAAGAAATCAAAAGGAAACATCTTGCTCCAAGTGCCGGGTTCATAAAGTTCTGTCCCAGACCTCCAAAAAGCTGTTTTACAATCAAGATACCAAATACACTTCCAAGTGCACCCATCCACCATGGTGCTGTAGGTGGCATATTAAGCCCCAGAAGCAGTCCTGTTACAACAGCACTGTAATCCCCGATTGTAATTTTTTTGTGCATTAATTTTTCATAAATATATTCTGTCAGTACTGCAGATGCTGTCGTACTGATGAGCATAATGAGCGCCGGAACTCCAAAATTATATATACCGAACGCAGATGCAGGCAGCAGTGCAATTACTACCATGAGCATAATCTTGCTGGTTGTCATATTATCACGGATATGTGGTGATGATGACATTTTTAATGTTTGATCGCTCACGTTGATTCACCTCTTATTCTTTCTTATTTCTTCTTGCGATTTGCAAGTGCTGTTTTTCTCATAGAACCGATTGCCTGCTTCAACTGACGCTTAGCCGGGCAGACATAACTACAAGATCCACATTCCATGCATTCCAGGCCTTCGTGTTTCGTAAATGCTTCTTCATCATGGTGTTCCGCATAATCTGCAAGTCTTGATGGAATCAGACGACTTGGACAGACCTCCACACATCTTCCACAATTAATACATGCTGTCGGCTCGTACTGTGCAACTTCATCCTTTGTGAAGCAGAGAATGGATGAAGAAGTCTTTGTTACCGGAACATCCACTGTAAACATAGAAAATCCCATCATCGGACCTCCGGAAATAATCTTCTCCGGATCAACCTTATAGCCCCCAGCTGCTTCAATCAATTCTGCCTGATTCATACCAAATGGCGCTTTGAAGTTGCCAGGTTCATGAACTGCATCTCCACTGACTGTTACAATTCTATCCATAGATGGCTCACCTTTTGCAACTGCACGGTAAATTGCTGAAATCGTAGCAACATTGTCTACAACACAACCAGCATCAGCCGGAAGCATTGATGAATTAATCGCACGTCCAGTTGTTGCATAAATGAGCTGACGCTCACCCCCCTGTGGGTACTTTGTCTGGAGTTTCAGCACTTCCATACGCGGCTCATCTTTTGTCAGTTCTTTTAATTTTTCAATACAGTCCGGTTTATTATCTTCTACTCCAAAAAGACCTTTTGCATTATCAAACAGTCGAAGAATTATCTTCATACCTTCTACTAACTCCTCGCCATGCTCCAAAATCTGTCTGTAATCTGCTGTAATATAAGGCTCACACTCCGCACAATTGGCAATGATATAATCGATCTTATCCGGTTCTTTTGGAGATAATTTTACCTTTGTTGGAAATCCAGCTCCACCCATACCGACAATTCCGGCATCTCCGATTGCATTCAGGATTTCTTCTTTTGACATCTCTGACACTGCCTTTGGTGTACTGTACTCAACTTCCTCATACTCTCCGTCATTTTCAATCACAATGCTGTTGACTTTGGAGCCAGCCGGAGTGAAACGCGGTTCAATAACTTTTACGGTTCCAGAAACTGATGCGTAAATTGGCGCTGATACAAAACCACCGGCTTCCGCAATCATCTGTCCTCTAAGGACATGGTCACCTTTTGCCACAATCGGTACTGCCGGTGCACCGATATGCTGTGACATCGGATATACCAGATCACCTTTCGGCTGTACCTGGACAATTGCTTTATCTTTTGCCAGAGCTTTGCCGTCATTCGGATGAACTCCACCTTTAAATGTTAACAATGACATCCTTTTATCCTTCCTTCCTAATTTATCTTTTTATACTATACTAGAAAATATCTGATTTTTCCAGTGTTAGCTTCGATTTTCTTGTATATTATGTAATACAGCTCGTTCTTTTATTAACAAAGAAAAGGGGCGAAAGTTCTACAACTTTCCACCCCTTATTATTTGCATCTTATAATCTATTACTCAGCGTCAGCTGTCTCTTCATCAGCTGTCTCAAGAGCTTTCATGCTAAGGCTGATCTTCTTCTCTGCTTCATTCAGATCAACAATTTTAGCTGTTACTTCTTCTCCAACTTTCAGTACATCTGACGGTTTGTCAACATGTGCTTTTGAAATCTGAGATACATGAAGTAATGCATCTACTCCAGGCGCAAGTTCTACAAATGCACCAAAGTCTGTCATTCTTGCAACTTTACCTGTAATTACTGTTCCAACAGCATAATCTTCTGCAGCATTAGCCCATGGATTAGACTCTGGGAATTTCAGGCTAAGAGCAATCTTTGTATCGTGAATATCTTTTACAAGGACCTTTAACTCATCGCCAACTTTAAATACTTTCTTCGGATTCTCAACACGTCCCCAGGACATCTCTGAAATATGAAGAAGTCCGTCAACTCCACCAAGATCGATAAATGCTCCAAAATCAGTAACATTCTTAACAACACCTTCTACTGTATCACCAACATGAAGCTTCTCAAACAGCTCTTTCTGTTTTTCAGCTTTCTCAGCAACAAGAAGCTGTCTTCTGTCACCGATTACACGGTTTCTTCTTGGATTGAACTCACTGATCACAAATTCAATTTCCTGATCCTGATATTTGCTCAAATCTTTCTCATAAGTATCTGACACAAGGCTTGCAGGAATAAATACTCTTGCTTCATCAACTACTACACTGAGACCTCCGCCAAGGATCTGTGTAACAGGAGCTTTCAGAACTTCATGGTTCTCATAAGCCTCTTTTAACCTTTCATTACCTTTCTCGGCAGCTAATCTCTTATATGTCAGCAACACCTGTCCTTCTCCGTCGTTTACTTTCAGAACCTTCACTGTCATAGGGTCACCTACGGATACCATAGTAGTAAGATCTGCATTGCTGTCGTTCGTGTACTCACTTCTTGTAATGATACCATCTGCTTTGTAACCAATATTTAAAACGATCTCATCTGGTTTAACATCGATGACAGTACCGTCTACTACCTCTCCGTTTCTAATTGTTTTTAAAGACTCTTCCAACATCTGTTCAAAAGTTAATTCTGACATTATTTTGAACCTCCTCAATTATTTTATTGGGCGTGGATGCCCCTGCTGTAATACCTACTGTTTCCACGGACCTTAATTGATTCATATTCAAATCGCCAAGTGTCTGTATATAGTACGTATCCGCACATGCATTGCTGCAGATTTCAAATAACTTTTGGGTATTTGAGCTTCTCTTGTCTCCGATGACAATCATCGCATCCACCCGCTTTGCAATGTCATAAGCCTCTTCCTGACGCTCTTTCGTTGCATTACAAATCGTATTTAAAACAATAATATCATAACGCTTTTCAGAAATAATTTCAACTAAATCTTTAAATTTATTGTAATTAAATGTCGTCTGTGCTACTACACAAACTTTTTCACTCTCCGAGATCAGTTCAAATGCCCTTGCTTCCTCTTCTGTCTGAATGATCGTAGCCGGGCCTTGCGCCCATCCTTCAATTCCCATAACTTCTGGATGTTCACGGTTTCCTATAATTACAATATGATATCCGTCCCGGCTTTTTTCTTCCACGATCCTATGTATTTTCTTCACAAATGGACAGGTTGCATCTACATAACGTACTCCGTTTTCATCCAGAAGATCACAGATTCTCTTTGGAACGCCGTGGGAACGGATGATCACGATTCCTGATTTTATCTGCTTGAGTTCTTCTTCTGACAGGATTACTTCAACTCCCTTTTTCTCCATGTCTTTGATGACTTCTTCATTGTGAATGATCGGACCATAAGTGTAGATCTTCTCTGCCGAATTTTCTTCAATTTGCTTATATACCGTATCCACAGCTCTCTGTACACCAAAGCAGAAGCCTGCCGATTTCGCCAGTTCTACCTGCATGTTCATCCCACCTTTTCTTTTTCTCACACGATATTATCTGTGATTGCTTTTACAACCTCTTCGATTGTCATATCTGAGCTATCGATCAACACTGCATCTTCCGCCTGTCTGAGAGGTGCAATTTTTCTTGTACAATCGCGTTCATCGCGTTCTTTGATATCTTTCTTAATTTCTTCCAAATCACATGAAACACCTTTTTCTTCCAGTTCTTTGTATCTACGGAGCGCTCTCGTCTCCACACTTGCTGTCAGGAAAATCTTCACATCCGCTTCAGGCAACACACAGGTTCCAATATCCCTTCCATCCATCACAACGTCCTGAGTTCTTGCAAGTTCTTTTTGAAGATTCAGCAAATGTTCCCTCACCTCCGGAACCGCGGATACTTTAGAAGCCATATTTCCAACCTCTTCATTTCGAAGCCTGGAAGTAATATTTTCGCCATTCAGATACACTTGCTGTTCACCTTGTTCATACTGTATTTTCACTTCTGCACCTTCACATGCCGCGGCAATAGCATCCAGATTCTCCGGATTCATTTTTTTGTCCAAAAAATAGACAGCAAGCGCGCGATACATTGCTCCCGTATCTACATATATATATCCTTTTTCTTTCGCAACCCGTTTGGCAATCGTACTTTTTCCTGCACCAGCCGGGCCATCAATCGCAACATTATAACCCATATTTTCTCCTTCTCAATCTGCTTTATATTTCTTTTAATTACTGGATTGCATTTCCTGCCGCATATCCAGTCGACCAGGCAATCTGCAGATTAAAGCCTCCGGTCAATGCATCCAGATCCAGTACTTCTCCCGCAAAATATAACCCTTTTACAAGCTTTGATTCCATCGTTCCAGGATCAATTTCTTTCACATTAACTCCGCCTTTTGTAATAATCGCTTCCAGATAGCCGCGAAGTCCGGTAAGCGTCATACGAAAATGCTTGATCAAATGAACAAACTGTTTCCGTTCTTCTTTCTCTATACTGTTAACCTTTTTCTCCGGATCAATCCCGCCAAGTTCCAGCATGACCGGAATTAATTTAGTTGGAAACAGCTTTGTGATTGCATTTTTAAATTGCCGGTTATGATTCTCTTCAAAATCTCTCAGCACTCTCTGATCCAGTTGTTCTTCTGTAAGAGCCGGTTTCAAATCAATTTCCAATGTCAGTTCCTTTTTTTGTCCATTTTTATTCATGAATTTTTTGCCCACATAACTGCTGGCACTGATAATCAATGGACCACTGACACCAAAATGTGTAAACAGCATTTCTCCAAAATCTTTATATAATTCTTTCTTTCCATCCAATATCTTTGCTTCTACATTGCGAAGTGAAAGTCCCTGCAATTCACAGATCCATGGTTCTTTTGTCTCCATCGGCACAAGAGACGGAAAGCATTGTGTTACTTTATGCCCAACGTTTTCGGCAAATCGGAATCCATCGCCTGTAGATCCTGTGGAACGGTAAGACAATCCACCTGTTGCAACAATACATGCATCTGCGGCTTGTGTGGTAGTATCTTTTAATACCACCTTATTAAACTTGCCTTTTTCAGCTTCTACACTTTTCACTTCTGTATTTAAGCAGACTTTCACGCCCACTTTTTTCATTTCCCGTTCCAATGCGCGGATAACATCAGACGAATGATCTGAGATCGGAAACACTCGATTTCCTCTCTCTATCTTCACTGGCACCCCTGCATCTTCAAAGAAATCTATCACATTCTGATTCGTATAGCCATAAAAGCTGCTATACAAAAACTTAGAATTCGTCACAACTGCATCAAACAATTCTTCCATATCTGCGACATTTGTAATATTACATCTTCCTTTTCCAGTAATAAATATTTTCTTTCCTAGTTTTTCATTTTTTTCATACAGCGTGACTTGATGTCCGTTTTTTGCCGCTGCAATTGCCGCAAACATTCCCGCTGCTCCGCCACCTACTACAATAACATGACTCATTTATATTATCCTCTTATTCTAGTCATTCATTTTGACTGTATCGCCTACCATATTCAGTTCATCTCCACTGTAGACCTGATACTCATCCCAGATATCTTCCAGCGCCTCCAGTGTAGTGATTACTTCTTTCTGCTTCTTCATGCAGAGTGCCACCACAAGAGCATTGAGCACGCTAAGTGGTGCTACAAGAGAATCTACGATTGAAGCCATATCACTTCTTGCAATCAAATTACAGGAAGAATACAGGTTCATCGGCGAATGTACACTATCCGTAATCGTGATTACCTTAGCCTTTCTGTTACTTGCAAATTCCAATGCTTTAAGCGTTCTCATAGAATATCTCGGAAAACTGATCCCAATGATCACATCTTCTTCATCAATTCGCAGCAATTGCTCGAAGATTTCACTGGAACTGTTCGTATGAACCGCTGTCACATTATCGCAAATCAAATTGAGATAGAAAGACAGAAAGCTTGCAAGTGGTGCACAGCTTCGTATTCCGACTACATATACTCGCCTTGCATTCAGAATCGTGTCTACAGCCATTTCAAACGCCTCATGGTCAATTCCTTCCATTGTCAGCTTTATCTTCTCTATATCCGACTGTAGAACCGATGTTAGAATCTCTCCTTGACTGATCCGTCCATACGTCACTTCCATTCGTTGAATGGAATTAAGTTTTGTACGGACCATCTCGCCAAGCGCCCTTTGAAACTGGGGATAACCTTCATATCCAAGAGCTGTTGCAAATCTTACAACTGTCGATTCACTGACTCCAACCTCTTCACCCATTTTTGCAGCCGTCATAAATGCTGCTTTATCATAATCTTCACGGATAAAATCCGCCAGCTTTTTCTGCCCTTTACTGAACTTGTTATATCCGTCTTCTAATCTTTGCACTAATTCATTTTGTGTTCCCATATAGCGTCTTCCTTTTCTATTACATCGTTTCTATTATAAGATGTAATAGAGAAATCTTCAACCTTTAATCCTATCTATCTCAATCATCTATCTTAATTCTATCTTAATCTATCTCAAATCTGCCTTAAATACTTCTAACGCGCACCTCTGATATCTTTTTTAAGCCAGCATAATAAAACAGGCGGAAAATCTTCCACATAAATGCATCTTTGACTTTCCGCCCGTTTTCATTATTTTATATTCTGCTATACTGGATAACTTCCATTCTCAGTATCAGCAATTGTCTGGTCGACCTTTGTCTGCTGTGCCTGACGATATTTGAAAAACTCTGTTGCTACCTGTGGGAACAATGCATAAGATAATACATCTTCATCCTGCTGGATCCACTGAGCACATTCTTTTCTGAGTGTGTCAAGCTCATCCGGAATCAAATCTGCCGGACGGCAAGTGATAACTTCCGGATTATCTCCAAGAACTTTCTTTACGACATCTGGATTAAATGGTTTTGCTGTCTTACCATATTTTCCACTTAAGATGTCTTTTGTCTCCTGTGTTGCAACTTTGTAGCGTTCTCCCATCAGCACATTAAATACAGCCTGTGTACCTACAATCTGTGAAGATGGTGTTACAAGTGGCGGTTCACCAAGATCTTTACGAACTCTTGGAACCTCCTCAAGTACGTCGTAGAATCTATCCTCCGCTCCCTGTTCTTTTAACTGGGAAGTCAGGTTAGACAACATTCCTCCCGGTACCTGATAAAGAAGTGTCTTAATATTAACCCCTAAGTTCTTAGGATTCAGAAGTCCACTCTCAAGAGCCTCATCACGAATCGGTCTGAAGTAATCAGCAATCTCTGCCAGTAAGTTCTGATCCAGTCCACTGTCATAAGGAGTTCCCTTAAATGTCTCAACCATAACTTCTGTAGCCGGCTGTGATGTTCCAAGTGCAAATGGTGACATTGCAGTATCAATTACATCGACCCCTGCCTCTACAGCCTTTAAGTAAGTCATAGACGCCTCTCCTGACGTATAGTGGGTATGAAGCTGAATTGGAAGATCTACAGCTTCTTTCAATGCCTGTACAAGCTCTGTTGCTTTGTATGGTACAAGAAGTCCGGCCATATCTTTGATACAGATAGAACTTGCTCCCATATCCTCAATTCTCTTCGCTGTCTCTACCCAGTAATCCAGTGTATAAGCATCACCAAGTGTATAAGAAAGAGCTACCTGCGCCTCTGCTTTTTCCTCATTCGCTGCATCTACTGCTGTCTGAAGGTTGCGAAGATCATTCAGGCAGTCAAAAATACGAATAATATCTATTCCATTTGCAACAGATTTCTGCACAAAATATCTTACCACATCATCAGCATATGGACGATATCCAAGGATATTCTGCCCACGGAATAACATCTGTAATTTTGTATTTTTAAATCCATCACGGAATTTGCGAAGTCTGTCCCATGGATCTTCTTTCAGGAAACGAAGAGATGCATCAAATGTAGCACCACCCCAGCACTCTACAGAATGATATCCAACTTTGTCCATTTTTTCCACAATCGGAAGCATCTGCTCTGTAGTCATACGAGTAGCGATCAAAGACTGATGCGCATCACGCAGAACTGTTTCCGTTATCTTAATTGGTTTTTTTTCAATTTCTGCCATTATAATTTCCTCCATATATTGTCAATTACAATATTGACTGTTACATTACTCCAAAGATTGCCATGAATGTACCTGCAGCTACGGCAGTACCGATAACACCAGCTACGTTCGGTCCCATTGCATGCATCAGAAGGAAGTTCGTTGGATCTGCCTCTGCACCAACCTTCTGAGATACACGCGCAGCCATAGGAACCGCAGAAACTCCTGCTGAACCAATCAGAGGGTTTACTTTTCCATGTGAAACCGCACACATGATTTTACCAAATACAACTCCGGCTGCTGTACCAAATGCAAATGCGATCAGACCTAACGCAACGATTTTCAATGTATCAAAGTTCAGGAATGCTTCCGCACTTGTTGTAGCTCCTACTGATGTACCAAGCAGGATAACTACAATATACATCAATGCATTGGATGCTGTCTCTGTCAACTGTCTAACGACGCCTGACTCACGGAACAGGTTACCAAGCATCAACATACCTACAAGTGGTGCTGTTGTTGGAAGAATGACGCAGACTACAATTGTAACAATAATCGGGAAGAGAATCTTCTCGAGTTTAGATACAGGTCTTAACTGTTCCATTCTGATCTTACGTTCTTTCTCCGTTGTAAGTAATTTCATAATCGGTGGCTGAATAATCGGCACCAGTGACATATAAGAATAGGCCGCCACTGCAATTGGTCCCAGGATCGCCGTCTGCTGCAGTTTACCTGCGAGGAAGATAGATGTCGGTCCATCTGCTCCTCCAATAATTGAGATTGCTGCCGCTGCTTTGTCGGAGAATCCCATGCACATTGCTCCAAGGTATGCAGCAAAAATACCGAACTGTGCTGCTGCTCCAAGAAGGAAACTCTTTGGATTCGCAATCAACGGTCCAAAGTCTGTCATCGCACCTACTCCAAGGAAGATCAGTGACGGAAGAATTGACCACTCATCCAGCTTATAGAAATAGTAGAGAAGTCCACCCGTTCCATTTGATGCATCCTCTGCATGTAACATAATATCCGGATAGATATTTACAAGCAGCATACCAAATGCAATTGGCACAAGAAGCAGAGGCTCAAATCCATGTCTGATTGCCAGGTACAAGAAGAAACAAGCCACCGCAATCATGGCCACATTGCCCCATGTAAGACTAAAAAACGCCGTCTGATGCACGAGGTTTCCTAATGTTGTTGTTATATATTCCATTTCTTAACCTCCAGTCGTATATGTGTCGGCAGTATTATTTCAATGTTGCTAATACTGCTCCGGATTCGATTGCATCACCAACAGCTACGTTGATGCTTGCTACAGTTCCATCTTCCGGTGCTACAACTGGGATTTCCATCTTCATTGCCTCGATTGTAAGAACAGCATCACCCTTCTTCACTGCCTGACCTACAGTAGTGTCAAGTTTGAATACTTTTCCGGCTGCTCCTGCTTTTACTTCAATAGATCCGGCTGCTCCTGCTGTCGCTTTCGGTGCTGTCTTTGGAGCTGCTTTTGGTGCTGCTTTCGGTGCAGTTGGTGCAGGTGCTGCACCTGCTCCTGTCTCTTCTACTGTTACATCATAAACATTACCATTCACTGTAATTGTATAATTTTTCATTCTGATATCCTCCTAATTACTCACTATGAATTCCATTTATTTGACGGACGGCGCTTAATGCTGCGGACAACAAATCCATCTGTCGTTGTCTCTTCTGCTGCTGCAATTGCTGCTGAAATAACAGCGATCAATTCCAGATCATCCGTTTCATCCACTTCTTCGACTGTCTCACTTACGGCCGCTTTCGTTTCTTCTTTCTTCTCATCTTTTTTCTCGCCAAATGCATTCTGGATTGCCGGAATGTATTTAAACAAAGAAATCAGGAATGAAATGAAGATCAGTACTGCAAATACAGTTCCCATTCCAAGCAGTGTATTTAAGCCTGCCTTTTCCACAATCTCTCCCAGTGAGAACTTCGCACTGACTGTCATACTTTTAAGGTATAAATCTTTATCAAACACAAATTCAATCGTAGCATCACGATCTTTGAACTGTGCCGGTACAGATACTGTCAGCTCATCATCTTTCGCTTCAAATGTATAATCTCCATGTCCGACATACTCACCGCATTCTTTGATTCCTGCCTGCCAGCTGTCAACTGCGCCATCAAAGCTGTCCGGTGTGAACTTCAATCCAGACATCATGAACTGATACTCTTTGCTGAATTCGTTCTGGTCGTTCCACTGTGCCAGTGTATCACTGTCTACATTCTGGCAGTAGTTTATCAGAAACTCTGTCTCCTGCTCGATCATTGCCTCATCATATTCCAAAGTAGTCTGTGTCTTACCACATCCTGTCAGGCATACGATTGCGGTCATCATCAGGCAGAGCAATAAGCTAATCTTTTTCTTCACTTTGCCTCACCTCTCTAAACTGTTCCATGCTTTTTCATCGGGCTTTCTTCTCTTTTTGTAAATAACATCTCAAATGCTCCGATGACATATTTTCTAGTGTCAGCAGGCTGGATAATTGTATCTACATAACCTCTTCTTGCTGCGGAAACTGGACTGGACTGAAGCTTGGCATATTCTTTTGCTTTCTCGTTGATTGTCTCAGCATCAGCATCTGCATACATAATTTTTGCTGCAAGATCTGCTTCCATCATTCCGATTTCTGCTGTCGGCCATGCATAGACCATATCAGCACCAAGAGATTTACTGTTCATTGTCACATAAGCACTTCCAAATGCTTTTCCGATTACAACGTTAACTTTCGGTACAGTTGCATTTGCAAATGCATAAGTTAATTTTGCCGCTGCCTTTGCAAGGCTTCTTTCTGCACACATAGTTGCCGCAAATCCTGATACATTCGTCAGTGTAAGAACCGGAATATTAAATGCATCACAGAACTCTACGAATCTGGCTGCTTTTCTTGCGCCTCTTGCAGAAAGTGCTCCATCAAACTCTTCTACAACTTCTGCATTCTCATCATAAACTTTAGATCTGTTTGCAACAGCACCAACTGTCATACCATTCAAACGAATAAAGCCTGTTACCATGTCTTTTGCATGATTCTTCTGAGTCTCAAAGAATACATGATCATCTGCGATTTCAGCAAGGGCTATTGCTGTATCTTCTGTTGCATTTTCAATCTCTGAACACGCACGATTCAAATCATCTGAACATTCTGTGTATGATGCATCTTCCTCATTATTACATGGTAAAATGCTTACTAATGTACGAATCTCTGAAAGAATCTCTTCTTCTGTTCCGACACCATCTACAAGACCTGTCTTTTCACTTTGGAATTTTGCAGAAGATGTATCACATTTATCTACTGTATTTCCTGGAATCGCATTCGGAGAATTTACGAATAACTTCGCATTCTTTTCTTCCATAAATGTAAAATCTGTAAGAGCTGGTACTAAGGACAAGCCTCCGCCACAGGTTCCGAAAATTGCTGTAATCTGTGGAATTACTCCTGATGCAAGTGATTGTTTTAAATACAATGTTCCAAATGCCTCAAGTGCGTCTGTTGCCTCCTGGAGTCTGAGACCTGCACAATCTACAAGTCCAATAACAGGAGCCCCCATCTTCATTGCCATATCATAAATGTTCGCGATCTTTCTGGCATGCATCTCACCAATTGATCCCTTCAATACTGAAGCGTCCTGGCTGTACACATATACCAGATTACCATCGATCACTCCATAACCGGTAATGACACCGTCTGCCGGAGTTTTCTTTTCCTGCATGTTGAAATCTGTTGTTCTGGCTGTTACTGCTCCGCCGATTTCAACAAAGCTGCCTGCATCAAGTAACTGTTCAATGCGATTGCCTGCTGCATTTTCTGTTGCCATGTTGCCCATAATTTAGCCCTCCATTTTCTTTATTAAAATATGGTTATACCAAAATTTTGCCAAATTTATTATAACTTTTTTACCGAAAAATGGCAACGCCTACAAGATACATTTGTTAAGGATTTGACAAATTTTGTTAATTATTTATGACTTTTGTTAAAAATCAAAAAGCGGTTTGGGCAATTAGCTCAAAACCGCTTTTATAGGTCTATAAATTCTGTTTATTTTTCATTTCTAAATTGAATTGGAGTTATATTATATGCCTTTTTGAACAATCGATTGAAATGCTCCACATTCTGATATCCGACAGATAATGCAATATTTTCCACTGTCATATTGCTGCTCTTAAGAAGTGCTCTTGCTTTCTTCATACGGATTTTCTTTACCAGTTCTCCAAATGTGACGCCGGATTTCTCCTTAATGTATTTGGAAATGTATGGTTTAGACAAGAAGAACTTCTCAGCAAGGTCATCTAATGTAATATCAATATAGTTCTCCTGAATATAATTCATAATTTCAATCATACGTGCGTCTTTACATGTATTGGAATTTCCAATCTCTTCCAGCTTATTAACTGCAACTGTGAGTGCCTCAATGGATGCCTTGATAATATCGGCGTCAATTCCAACACCCCAAAATGTCTTTCCTTGGCAGATTATACCAACATATGCAACAGCCTTGGAGGATGATCCTTTTGTCAAAGAATGTTCCTCGTAAAAGCTCAGTTCATAGCTGACGTTGAAATACTGTTTGATTGCATTGCTGACCGCATCCAAACGTCCATTACCCGTTGCGGTGATGACCTGGCTCTCTTTCTCATGATTGATCGTAACCTCAGCTGTAATTCCATTGACCTGTTTGAAATGACACTCATCAATATGGAATACCGGTTTTGTATTAATGTAGTTATCAGAGAAAATCTGATATACAAGTTCCGGAGTCAGCTCTTTATGTGCACGGTCAGAAATACCTTTCACAAGATATCCGACTTCCTCACGCATCTCTTTTGGAAGATTGATTCCATGGCTCTGTTTCAGAATGTAGTTCACACCACCTTTACCAGACTGGCTGTTGATGCGGATAACATCTGAATCGTATTTTCTTCCAACATCCTGTGGATCGATCGGCAGATATGGAACTGTCCATGTATCGCACTTCTTCTCTTCTCTCCACGCCATTCCTTTTGCAATAGCATCCTGATGTGATCCTGAAAATGCTGTAAATACCAGATCTCCTGCATACGGCTGACGCTCATAGACATGCATTCTTGTCAGTCTCTCATAAGTTTCGCGAATATGGTGCATATCAGTAAAATCAAGCTTTGGATCCACTCCGTGAGAGAACATATTTAAACCTAATGTCACAATATCTACATTACCGGTACGCTCTCCATTTCCAAATAATGTACCTTCGATACGGTCAGCTCCTGCCAGAATTCCAAGTTCCGCAGTAGCAACACCACAACCACGGTCATTGTGTGGATGAAGGCTTAATACAACATTATCTCTGTATTTCAGATTTTTATCTACATACTCTAACTGGCACGCAAATACATGTGGAATCGCATTTTCAACGGTTGTCGGAATATTGATGATTGCCTTGTTGTCCGCACTTGGTTTCCATACGTCCAAGACTGCATTACAAACTTCGACCGCATAATCAACCTCTGTTCCAGAGAAACTCTCCGGGCTGTATTCAAATGTAAAGTTACCATCTGTCTCATTTGCCAGCTTCAGAAGTAATTCTGCTCCATCGACTGCAATCTTCTTGATCTGCTCTTTGCTTTTTCTGAATACCTGCTCTCTCTGTGCAACAGATGTGGAGTTGTACAGATGGATCACCGCATGAGGCGCTCCCTTAACAGCTTCAAATGTCTTCTTAATAATATGCTCTCTTGCCTGAGTCAGTACCTGAACGGTCACATCATCTGGGATCATATTCTTCTCAATCAGCGTTCTCATGAACTTGTACTCGGTATCGGATGCTGCCGGGAATCCAACCTCGATCTCCTTAAATCCGATATCTACTAACATCTGGAAGAACTCCAACTTTTCCTCAAGACTCATTGGCTCGATCAACGCCTGGTTACCATCTCGCAGGTCAACACTACACCATACCGGCGGTTTTTCAATCTCTGTCTTCTTCACCCAATCATATGTGACGACCGGTGGCATAAAATAAGTCTTTTCGTACTTTTCAAAATTATTCATATCTATCACCCTTCCAAATTAATTTTCATCAAATTAGTTGTCTTTTTTTAAGACTTACTCATACTAACACAGGAATAAAAAAAAGGAAAGTGACATATTTAATCACTTTCCTTGATTTTTTTTAATATTCTTATGCTTTTTTGAGTTCAAGACTCAATTTTTCTGTCATTTTTTTACTCATCCTCAAGAGCTTCTTTTCTTGTCGTCATAACTTTCTCTTCGTAACATGCAAACAGATCATCGATTACTTTCTTCGCCTGTTTCTTTGTAAAGAGACTTACAACCGGAACAAGAATAAGTCCACCGACCATAGCGATCACACCGGAATTGATTGAAGATTTGAAAATGTATCCAAGTATCGGTCCCCAGCCGCTCACATCAACTCCTCCAAGTGTAATGACAAGCTGGATCACTGCTGCCGCACACCCCCATATAAAACAAACAAATGCAGAAGCTTTTGTCACGCCTTTCCAGTATAATCCATATAAGAACGGTGCCAAAAATGACCCTGCAAGAGCGCCCCAGGAAACTCCCATCATCTGTGCGATAAATGTTACTTCCGGATGTGCATCTTTAAAGATTGCAATCACTGCCGATACAAAAATAAAAAATACAATAAACACTCTCATAACAAACACCTGCTTTTTCTCAGACATTTCTTTCTTAGATGCAGGCTTAATCACATCCAGTGTAAATGTAGAACTTGATGTCAGCACCAGTGATGAAAGGGTGGACATAGATGCGGATAATACAAGCACAATGACCACCGCTATGACAAGTGCCGAAAGTGTGGATAACATGGTCGGCACAATGGTGTCAAACAACGGTTTTCCGGTGGCTGGATTGATGGTTACTTTATCTGCATACAGTCTTCCGAATCCTCCAAGGAAATAGCAGCCTCCGGCAACAATAATGGCAAACACTGTGGATATAACCGTTCCTTTATGTATATCTTTCTCGCTCTTAATGGCATAAAATTTACCGACCATCTGTGGCAGCCCCCATGTTCCAAGGGAAGTCAGAATTACCACAAATAAAAGCGCCATCGGATCCGGTCCAAGAAACGCGGTGTATGCTCCCTGCCAGCCCGCATCGCCTGTCACAGAAGCCAACGCCTTTGTTGCCTCCTGAAATCCTCCATTGTCGGCAAGTACTGCTCCGATTACCGCGCAGATTCCAAACAGCATAATGATTCCCTGAATAAAATCATTGATCGCCGTTGCCATGTATCCACCGAAAATAACATAGAATCCAGTCAGTACCGCCATAATTAAAATAACAAGCCAGTACGGAATATCAAACACAAGTCCAAAGAGACTGGAAAGTCCATTGTATAAGGACGCCGTGTACGGAATCAGGAAAATGAATACAATGACCGATGCCGTTGCCTTAAGCGGCTCACTGTCAAATCTCTTACCAAAGAAATCCGGCATCGTCTTAGCATCTACATGCTGTGTCATAATACGGGTTCTTCTTCCAAGCACATTCCATGCAAGCAATGACCCGATAAATGCGTTTCCAAGTCCTGCCCACGTACTGGCAAGACCAAAATTCCATCCAAACTGTCCCGCATAGCCTACAAAAATAACAGCTGAAAAATATGACGTTCCAAATGCAAAAGCCGTCAGCCACGGACCAACGCCACGCCCCCCAAGAACAAAACCATTCACATCTGTCGCATGCTTTCTGGAATAAAATCCGACATAGATCATAATCGCAAAGAACACGACAAGCAAGATAATACATAATACTTCCTTTGACATCTCTCATTCCTCCAAATAACTAGTCTTTTGTTTAAATTTATTACTTTAAACCGTTGTGCTTTAAAGTGTTAAAGTCTTTCTGTACAATATCATACGGGAAATGTATTGTCAATACAGAGAACTTATTTTTTCTGTCACCTCTTCCGTTTTTTGGGGCACTGCCTTCCGCATGCCAGATATTTCTAAGAACACAGAAAGAGGCTGTACAATCGTGTACAGCCTCTCCTGTGTTTTTATATAATTGGATACATGCGGATTTTTAATATTTCTCTACTACTTCACCCTGCTTTTTGTAGATACTGTTTGCAGGTACGAATCCTCTGACACTGGACAGCGGGTAGATATTGCTGTGGCTTCCGACTACACTTCCCGGATTCAATACTGTTCCGCAGCCAACTTCTACTTCATCACCGAGCATGGCTCCGAATTTCTTGATTCCGGTCTCAATCTGTCCTTCTGGCGATTTTACTACGACCAGTTTCTTGTCTGATTTTACATTGGAAGTGATAGATCCTGCTCCCATATGTGCTTTGTATCCAAGTACGGAATCTCCAACATAGTTGTAATGTGGAACCTGTACTTTATTGAACAGTATAACATTCTTAAGTTCTGTAGAGTTTCCGACTACGGCTCCCTCTCCTACAATTGCATTGCCACGGATAAATGCGCAGTGGCGAACCTCTGCATCTTTTCCGATGATTGCCGGTCCGTGGATATATGCTGATTCAAATACTTTTGCAGATTTTGCAATCCACACATTTTCTCCTACTTTATCATACTCGTCTGCCGGAAGTGTCTCTCCCAGTTTTACAATGAAATCACTGATCTTCGGAAGTACTTCCCATGGGTAAGTCACTCTTTCAAAGATATCCTTTGCAATTGTCTCATTAAGATTATACATCTTTGCTACTGTCATTTCTTCGAACATTTCCAAACTCCTCCTGTTCACAGTTTACTTATTATTTTTTATATTCTTTTTTCGTACTGGTCTTTGTTCTGTTCTTTGCGCGCCCGGATTTTGTGTACTTCGCCGCCTGCTTCTCATTCTTATAAAACGGTGCGACCCGGTCATAACAGGCACGGAGCTGATATTGATTATTCAGTCCTTTAACGCCTTCCGTGCGGCTGGATACAAAACGGTCCAATTTCATCATGTATTCATCAGAGGTAATATCTCCATCTGCCACATAGGTCAGCCCCTTCTCCCAGCTTGCTGTCAGCTCCGGATTCAAAAGCGACCGTACAGAATGGTCAACCACATCATAAATCATTTCTCCAAGCATGGTCGGTGTGACAATCTGTGTCTTCTTATTGAGTGCCAGATATTTATTGTTAAAAAGCTTCTTTAGGATTTCACCTCTGGTCGCACTGGTTCCGATTCCACTTCCTTTAATCTGTGCGCGAAGCTCTTCGTCTTCAATCAATTGTCCTGCATTTTCCATAGCAAGGATCAGGGAACCGGAATTATAGCGTTTCGGTGGAGATGTCTTTCCTTCCTTAATCTCCATTCCCTGGATCGGGAGAGTCATCCCTTTTTTCAGGCTTTGGATTTTTTCAAAAAATGCCTGGGAAGATGCCATATCTTCGTTACCGTCACCATTGTCACCCGAATTGTTATCACCGGAACCATCACCTGTTTCTGCGGGAGTCACACTTCCACTTACATTTCTGTCTTCTGCTCCTGCAGCGCTGCCAGATTCTCCCTTCTTTTCTCCCGGAACTCCAACAACTTTTAAGTAGCCAGGCTCTGCCAGTACTTTAAAGCTTGCAAAGAAAGACTCTTCTTTTACCTTTGTTGTAATGGCAACCTTCTGATAAACCGCCGCCGGATAAAATATACTTAAAAATCGTCTTACGATTACATCATAGACCGCCCGTGACGTCCAGGAAAGTCCACTTAGCGCACTCATGCCTTGTCCGGTTGGAATAATGGCATAGTGATCGGTAATCTGTTTGTCATTGACATATCTTGTCTTCGCCAGACCTTTATGACTTCCGAATTCTACAATCTCCTGTAAAAACAAAACTGCCGGCTCATATTTCATAAGTCCATTGAGATTCTTATGTATCTCTTTTGCCACAGCCGTGGAAAGCACACGGGCATCGGTTCTCGGATAGGTCGTCAATTTCTTTTCATAAAGTTCCTGCGCAATTTTCAGTGTCTCATCCGGACTGATTTTAAAGCGTTTCGAACATTCATTCTGCAGCTCCGCCAAGTTAAATAACAACGGTGGATTTTTCTTTTCCTTTTTCTTTTCAATGGACGCAATCTGACCTATGACCGGTTGTTCCTGCGTCAGATAATCTATGACCTGCTGCGCCTTTTCGCGCTCTTTAAATCCATTTTCCTTATAGAGATCAAATGACTCGAACCACTTGGAACCCTTTACTGCGCGCCATTCTCCTTCAAATGTCTGACCCTGTTCTCCAATTGTCGCAAGAATACGATAAAACGGTGTCTCGATGAACTCACGGATCTCGCGTTCTCTTCTTACAACCATTCCAAGAACACAAGTCATTACACGCCCTACAGAGACAACTGAGTAATCCGTTCCAAGATAATTAGAAATACTATTTCCATATTTTAATGTCAATAATCTTGAAAAATTGATTCCCATGAGATAATCTTCCTTGGCTCGCAGATAAGCAGCACTTGCCAGATTGTCATACTCACTTAAATCCTTTGCCTCACGGATTCCTCGCAGTATTTCCTCCTCTGTCTGAGAATCGATCCACACTCTTCGTCTATTTTTTCCATGTACCTGCGCTTGTTGTTCTACCAGACGGTAAATATATTCTCCCTCGCGTCCTGAATCGGTACAGACATAGATCGTCTCTACATCCGGCCGGTTCAAAAGCCCTGCTACAATCTTATACTGTTTCGCCACCGACGGTATAACTTCATATTTGAACCTTGTCGGTATAAACGGCAGCGTCTGAAGACTCCATTTTTTCAAGGCAGGATCATACTCCTCCGGATAACTCATAGTCACCAGATGTCCTACACACCAGGTCACAATGGAATCCTCTGATTCCAGATACCCGTCCTGCCTTCTGGTGTTCAGCTTCAATGCCTTCGCAAACTCCTGTGCAACACTGGGTTTCTCAGCTATATATAGTGATTTCCCCATATTTATTACGTTAACTCCTTACTTTACCTTTTTTATTAATTACATCCGAATTCTTATCATCCTCATAGAATACTGGCAAATTAATTTTTTACCTGCTGAATATCCGTCCGATTCTCTTCAATAAACCAATTTTCTCCGGTACTTCCTGTGGCGGTTTTGCCTGCAATGCCTCTTGCATAAAGACATTCTGTGAATCAATATACGGTTCTTTCTGCTCTTTGCGCCTGTATTTTCCATCACTTCCAAGAACTCTTGCTTTTACATTATCACTTAACATCACTTTCAAATAGTGATTGATCTGCCTGCGGATATCCTGATCCAGTATCGGGGCAGCTACTTCTACACGCTTCTCAGTATTACGTGTCATCATGTCTGCTGATCCAATATAAATCTTCTGATCATTTCCACTTCCAAAACTGAAAATACGCGGATGCTCCAGATATCTTCCGACAACACTCATCACACGGACATTGTCCGTATAGCCAGTTACGCCCGGCAAAATACAACAGATTCCCCGCACGATCAGATCCACTTTCACTCCTGAGCGTGATGCTTCTGATACTTTCTGTATAAAATCTACGTCCGTAACAGAATTCATTTTCATAATGATCCGCCCATTAGAACCTTTTTTGATTTCCTCATCCATCAGATAAAGAATCTTCTGCTTCAGGCTGGTCGGTGATACGATCAAATAATCATATTGTCCTGCCAGATTACCAATTGACATATTTTTAAAGAATTCTGCCGCATCTTTCCCTATTGCCGGATTTGCTGTCATGAGCGACAGATCTGTATACATTGCCGCTGTCTTTTCATTGTAATTACCAGTTCCAATCTGTGTAATATACTGGATTTCTCCGCGGCTTCTATAAGTAATAAGACAGATCTTTGAATGCACCTTATAACCGTCAAATCCATAGATCACACGGCATCCTGCTTCTTCCAGGCGCTCAGACCAGTCAATATTATTCTGCTCATCAAATCTTGCACGCAGTTCGATCAGAACCGTTACTTCTTTTCCGTTTTCTGCTGCCGCACACAGATATTCTACCAGCCTTGCTTTCTTTGCCAGACGATAAATCGTAATCTTGATCGTCATAACATCCGGATTCACCGACACTTCTTTTATAAGGCGCAAAAACGGATCCATACTCTCATACGGATAGAATAACAGGATATCTTTTTTCTTTATCTGGCGCATCACATTACCTGCTGCCACATGTCCACTGTTCTGTGGTGAAAATGGCGTATAAGTCAGAGAGCGTTTCATAGCTTCCGGTAAATTCCCACTGATACCAAAAATGTAATCTAATTTCATCGGCATCTTTGTTCGAAAAATCTGATTCGGCTCAATCTCAAACTTCTCACAGAAATATTTCTGTGTCTCTTCAGACAGTTTACTTGCAGTCTCCAGTCTGACTACCGCCATACGGCGGCGTTTGTGAATAGTCTGCTGCATAAGATACCGGAAATCATCCGTCACTTCCAAAGCCTCGTCATCCGGAGACACATCAGCATTTCTCGTTACACAGATATAATTCGCTTCCGACACTTCGTACTTCGGAAATACCAGGTTCAGATGCTCCAGGATGACCTTTTCCATACGAATGTATCGGATATCATGTCCCGGAAGGCACAAAATGTCCGACACGAACTGTGGCACCGGAACAATTCCCATCATACTTTTGTTATCCATCTTCAAACTTGCCGTTACATACAATTCTTTATTCAAAAGATGCGGAAATGGATGATTCGCATCCACAATCTGCGGGGAAAGAATCGGAAGAATCTGATCTTTAAAATAAAACTTTACATACTTCTTCTCCTGGGATTCCAATTCTTTATAATCAAGTCCACACACTCCATACGGATGCAGTTCTTTCTTAATCTCAGCATAAGTCTTATCGCGCTCTTTATATAAAGGTGCAACTTCTGTCAGGATTGCATGGATCTGCTCCTGCGCTGTCATGCCGGACCGGCTGTCTTTTGCCTTGGCATCTGTGTGCACCATATCATAAAGACTTCCAACACGAATCATAAAGAATTCATCCAGATTGCTGGTGAAAATTGCAACGAATTTCATCCTTTCAAGAAGCGGCACCGACTCGTCCTGTGCCTCTTCCAGTACCCTTTGATTGAACTTAAGCCAGGATAACTCCCTGTTCTGGGTATAATTCAATAACTCTTTACTCATCAGCCTCGTCCTCCTTTTTCATATCTGCTTTCTATAATATATTTATAATTTTTCAGAAACAAATACAGCCAGTTTCTGTTTTATATAACTGGCTGCATTTCTGTTTTTATAATTATTTTGCCTGAATATATCCTTTTGCCGTCAGTGCTTCTGCGCAGAGTACAGCTCCGCCTGCTGCTCCGCGGACTGTATTGTGTGAAAGTCCTACGAACTTAAAGTCGAACATAGAATCTTCTCTGAGACGTCCGATGGATACACCCATTCCGTTCTCATAGTCTACGTCTAATCTTACCTGTGGACGGTTATCCTCTTCCATGTAGCGGACAAACTGCTTTGGTGCACTTGGAAGTCCTGCCTCCTGCGGAAATCCTTTGAAGCTTTCCAGTTTCTCAATAAGCTGCTCTTTTGTAGGATTCTTCTCAAAGTTGATAAATACTGCGGCTGTATGTCCGTTCAGAACCGGCACACGCAGACACTGGCATGTAATCTTCGGAGCATCTGCAAGTGTGATCTGTCCGTTCTCATATGTTCCAAGAACACGAAGCGGCTCCTGCTCGCTCTTTTCTTCCTCTCCACCGATGTATGGAATAATATTCTCTACCATCTCCGGCCACTCTTTGAATGTTTTACCTGCTCCGGAAATTGCCTGATATGTTGTAGCAACAACTTCTTTTGGTCCGAACTCTTTCCATGCTGCAAGGCAAGGTGTGTAACTCTGGATAGAGCAGTTTGGTTTTACTGCAATAAATCCGCGAGTTGTGCCGAGACGTTTTCTCTGATCATTGATCAGTTCAAAGTGGTCTGAGTTAATCTCCGGCACTACCATCGGAACATCTTTTGTCCAGCGGTGTGCACTGTTATTGGAGACAACCGGTGTCTCTGTCTTCGCATACGCTTCCTCGATTGCGCGAATCTCGTCTTTTGTCATATCAACTGCACTAAATACAAAGTCTACAGAAGAAGCTACTTTCTCGACTTCATTAACATTCGCAACGATCAGTTTCTTAACTCCTTCCGGCATCGGTGTATCCATTTTCCAGCGGTCTCCGATTGCTTCTTCATATGTCTTGCCTGCTGATCTCGGGCTGGCTGCAACTGTTACAACCTCGAACCATGGGTGGTTCTCCAGCAGTGCAATAAAGCGCTGTCCAACCATTCCTGTTGCTCCTAATATTCCGACTCTTAATTTCTGATCCATCTCGTATGTCTCCTTTCTAATACTCTTCCATATATTTTTTATAACTATCCACTGCTTCCTGCATCGGTTTGACACCCGGTGCACCAGTTGTATTACGTTTCTCTACACATGTCTTTAAACTGATTGCTTCATAGATATCTTCCTCGAATACAGGTGAAATCTTCTTATACTCCTCAAGTGGAAGATCGTCAAGCGGAATCTTCTTATCCAGACAAAGTAACACAAGCTGTCCTACGATTCCGTGTGCATCTCTAAACGGAACTCCGTGATTCACAAGATAATCCGCTGCATCTGTCGCATTTGTAAATCCGTGCTTTGCACTCTCTTCCATGCGGTCATTCTTAAATGTCATCGTACGAAGCATGCCTGCAAATAACTGTAAGCATCCTTTTGTTGTATCGATTGCATCAAATGGAAGTTCTTTATCTTCCTGCATGTCTTTGTTGTATGCAAGCGGAATTCCTTTCATTGTAACAAGAAGTCCGGTCAGTGCAGCATAGACACGTCCAGTCTTACCTCTTACAAGCTCTGCAATATCCGGATTCTTCTTCTGCGGCATAATACTGCTTCCGGTACTATAAGCATCATCAATCTCAACAAACTTATATTCATTAGAATTCCAGATGATCACTTCCTCTGAGAAACGGCTCAGATGCATCATAATCATGGAAAGCGCTGACAAATACTCAATCAGATAATCTCTGTCAGAAACACCATCCATACTGTTCATAGTTGGTCCGTCAAATCCAAGAAGCTTTGCTGTATAGGCACGGTCTAATGGGTAAGTCGTTCCTGCAAGGGCTCCAGATCCAAGCGGACATGTATTCATTCTTGTATAAATGTCTTTCATACGCTCATGATCCCTTTTGAACATCTCAAAATACGCGCCCATGTGGTGAGCCAGTGTGATTGGCTGTGCTTTCTGTAAATGTGTGAATCCCGGCATATATGTCTCAAGGTTATTCTCCATAATTCCAAGAATCGCCTCTAACATCTCCTTGATCAATGCATCTGTCTCCTGCACTTCATCACGGATATAAAGCTTCATATCCAGTGCAACCTGATCATTTCTGCTTCGCCCTGTATGAAGCTTCTTACCCGCATCTCCCACACGGTCGATCAGGTTTGCCTCAACAAAACTGTGAATATCTTCATATTTATCAGTAATCTCAAGTTTTCCTGATTTCACATCATCAAGAATCCCCTGAAGTCCTGTAATAATTGTCTCTTTTTCTGCATCGGTCAGGATTCCCTGCTTTGCAAGCATGGTAACATGTGCCATACTTCCTTTGATATCCTGCTCATAAAATCTCTGGTCAAATGAGATAGATGCATTGAACTTATATACTAACTGGTCAGTCTCTTTTGTGAAACGACCTCCCCATAATTGTGCCATAATCTCTTCCTTTCCGTCATTTAATACTGTACTGTATAAAAGTGTACCATATTTTTATCTAAAGTCAACAGTGTCTTACTTTCGTTGTCTCTGGGAAAATTCACAACCACAGTAATCCTGTCTGTACAAACCATAAATTTTTGACAGTTCTGTGGAGCGCTTGTAACCATTTTTCTTCTTAAAATCTGAAATCAAATATTCCACACCATATTCTTTTGCCAGACTCTGCCCGATTTCATTGAGCTTTGCTGCATTCTTCAGTGGACTGATGCTAAGCGTGGTTGTAAAATAGTCATATTCTCCTGCTTTTGCAATCTCTGCAGTCTCTCTGAGACGCAGCTCATAACATTTCATGCACCGGGAGCCGCCTTCTTTGACCTCCTCAAGTCCCCTGGCCATCTCGTAAAATTTCTCTTTCTCATATTCTCCCGCTACAAAGCTGACCGGATATTTGAAATTCATATCATCGATCAGTTTCTGTTGTTCCAGAATCCGCTTCGTATACTCTGTCTCCGGATAAATATTCGGATTATAGTAGAACACTGTGATTTCAAAATAATTGCTCAGATACTCTAACACATAACTGCTGCATGGAGCACAGCAACTGTGTAACAGAAGCCTTGGAACACGCCCTTCTTTTGTCAGCGTATCCAATAACTTGTCTAATTCTTTTTGATAATTCATACTCATCGTTCCTATCTTGCGTACTCACATGCAATTATAACTTTTTCATAACAAGATGACAAGGGAAAATCCATATTTATGAACCATTTTATGACCACGAAAAAATACATTTTTCGTTTGATATAAAACTGACCACACATTTTCTTTCAAGATACATATGATAAGATATAGGATTATCATTTGCGGAGGTTTCCATGGATCAAGTACTGGAACTTAAGAATATTCACTATGCTTACCACAATCCGGACGGAGAAACTCCTGCCATAAATGGCATCTCCTTTATCCTGAATAAAGGAGAATTCGTTGCCATCGTCGGACCTTCGGGTTGCGGAAAGTCAACGCTTCTTTCTATTATTGCCGGACTTCTCATACCGGAAAAAGGCTTCATTAAAATCAATGGGAAATACCTTCACGAAAGCACTACAAATGTAGGCTATATGTTACAACATGATGAACTTTTCGAATGGCGGACCATTTACAATAATGTTATTTTAGGACTGGAAATTCAGCATATGCTGACTGCAAGGACCAGGGAAAAGGCACATAATCTTTTAGACATCTATGGGCTGAAACAGTTTGAAAATGCAAGACCCTCGGAACTTTCCGGCGGCATGCGCCAGCGGGCCGCCCTGATCCGTACGCTCGTTCTGGATCCAGATCTCCTACTGTTGGATGAACCATTTTCCGCATTGGACTATCAGACCCGCTTAAATGTCGGGGACGATATTGGTCAGATCATCCGGCAGGAAGGAAAATCAGCCGTTCTTGTAACACACGACCTGTCAGAAGCCATCTCCCTTGCCGACCGGATCATTGTCCTTTCCGGACGCCCGGCTAATATACGTCAGACTGTTCCACTCATTTTTGATTTGGAACAGGATACTCCTTTGAACCGCCGGAACTCCCCGGAATTCAAACATTACTTCAACTTAATATGGAAGGAGCTGAATACAGATGACTGAATTTTTAAATGAACTTTCTGAAAATCAGATCAACTATCTGAAACAGCAAAAGAAGCACAAATGCATTGTCGGTATCTCCCGGATTCTGATTCTTTTCAGTTTTCTCTTTCTTTGGGAATTCACTGCAAATTTAGGTATCATCGACTCCTTCATCTTTAGCAGCCCGTCAAAGATTGCACTATGTTTCTGGGGCATGGTGCTGGATAAAAGCATTTTTCTGCACACCAATGTCACACTATACGAGACAATCTTAAGCTTCCTGCTCGTCACTGCCACCAGCATTCTGGTTACCATTCTTCTTTGGTTCAGCAGACGGTTATCAGAGATCCTGGATCCTTACCTGGTAGTACTGAACAGTCTGCCGAAGTCTGCACTGGCACCACTTCTTATTGTCTGGCTTGGAGCAACAAAAACAACAATTATCGTCGCCGGAATGTCTGTAGCAATCTTTGGAAGCATTCTGAACTTATACACCAGTTTTATGACCGTCGATCCAGGAAAACTGAAACTCATCTATACACTGGGTGGAAATCGGAGGCACGCGCTTCTAAAGGTCGTACTTCCTTTTTCTCTTCCGGCAATCATCAGTAACATGAAAGTCAACATCGGACTCTGCCTCGTAGGCGTGATCATCGGTGAATTTCTGGCTGCCAGAGAAGGGCTTGGATATCTGATCATCTACGCGAGCCAGGTCTTTAAGATGGATTGGCTTCTTATGAGTATCCTTCTTCTCTGTCTCATGGCAACACTTCTCTATTCGCTCATCAATCTACTTGAGCGTTGGTGCCGGAAGCATTACTAATATCTCAATTCTTTTTTGTAGAACAAAGAATGTGCAATTTCCTATTATATGAAAAAAGGACCTATCACCTCTTGTGACGGTCCTGTACATAATAGCGTGTTTTTTGTTTTACTTACATATACTGTGTTAACTCCGCTTTATTATTAGTAAATTTCATTGCTTCTTCTCTTGTAATATATCCCTGTTGCATCAATCTGGAAAGATCCATATTCAGTGTATGCATCCCGCTCGCCGCTGAAGATTGCATCATAGCGGAAATCTGGTGCGTTTTTCCTTCACGTATCAGGTTCAGGATGGCATCAGAACCTGTCAGGAATTCGGTTGCAGGTACACGGGTCATACCCCCTCCACATGGAATCAGGCACTGGCTTATGATTCCCTTTAAGGTACCGGCAAGCTGGATACGCACCTGGTTCTGGCTTTCTGCCGGGCAGGCGTCAATGATACGCTCCACCGTCTGGGCTGCACCTGTCGTATGAAGTGTAGACAATACAAGATGTCCTGTTTCTGCCGCAAGAAGTGCTGCTGAGATTGTCTCATAATCGCGCATTTCTCCTACCAGAATCACATCCGGGTCTTCACGCAGGGCACTTCGAAGTGCGGAAGCAAAATTCGTCACATCCTGCCCCACTTCTCTTTGATGGATCAGAGATTTCTTGCACTCGTAGACATACTCTATTGGATCTTCGATCGTAATAATATGTCTGTCATACTTCTGATTCATAGCCTCAATGACCGCTGCAAGAGTTGTTGATTTACCACTTCCTGTCGGTCCGGTAACAAGGATAATTCCTCTTGGCTCCTCGGAAAGCTGATACAATGTCGTTGGAATTTTGAGTTCTTCCAGAGTCGGAATATGTTGATTCAGAAGCCTTATCGTTGCTGCGATTTTTTTCTGTTCACAGAAAATATTCACTCGCTGGCGGCAGCCATCGGTGGTCTGCCAGGCAAAATCCACATCCTGACCATCTTCGAACTGCTTTCTTTGCTTCTCATTCATCATTCCAAGAAGTACTTCACGGATATCATACTCCTTCAATACGTCCCTGGCCTGTGTCAGGCACCCGTGAATCCTGTACCACACATGCATCCCCTCTGTAATATGAATATCGGAGACCGAACGGATCCTTGCCTCCCTGATAAGCGTATCGATCACTGTATGAATCTGTCTTCGATCTAACATATTCTTCTCCCCTATCCTATCTTCTTATTCTGCAATTTATTCATAGCTGATCTTCATCAATTCTTCCGGTGTCGTGACTCCTTCTTTTACAAGAATCAGTCCGCTTTCTTTCAGCGTGCGCATCTGCTGATGTTCTCTTGCATATTTTGTGATATTTTCCACGGATTCATGCTCCATAATCATTCTTCGGATATCCTGGTTAATTGCCAGGATCTCATGCACTGCGATACGTCCCCTGTATCCAGTATGGTTGCACTGAGAGCAGCCCATACCACGTTTGACTGTACGCACATCTTCTCCCAGAAGAATCCTCTCCTGCTCTGTCGTCTCTACTTCTTTTGCACAGTTCTGGCAGACTTTACGGAGCAGACGCTGTGCGATCAGACCTACGAGAGAGTTTGCGACCAGATAAGTCTCAACTCCCATGTCTTCCAGTCTCACAATACTTGACACCGCATCGTTAGTATGAAGTGTACTAAGCACCATATGTCCGGTAATAGCAGCGCGGACAGACGTTCCGGCAGTCTCACCGTCACGGGTCTCGCCAACCATGATAATATCCGGATCCTGACGCATAAGGGCACGAAGTCCTACATCAAATGTAAGTCCTGCTGTCGGATTGACCTGTGTCTGGTTAATTCCAGACAAATTCTTCTCCACCGGGTCTTCAATAGTAGAAATGTTCACTTGTCTGCCTGACAGGTAATCTAATATCATATAAAGTGTCGTAGATTTTCCACTTCCAGTCGGTCCTGTAATATAAATGATTCCATTCGGATAATCCAGAAGCGGTCTGAACAGGTTATAACTGTACTCATCCATTCCAAAATGATCTGCATGATCCAGATGAGACGTTGCTGCCATAATACGCAATACTGCCTTCTCACCAAATACGGTCGGAAGTACCGATACACGGATATTGACTTGTTGTCCATCTCCAAGTGCTACCCGAAAATGTCCATCCTGTGGGATTCTCTTTTCTGCAATGTCCAGATTTGCCAGAATCTTAATACGGGCAATCAGTGGTCCGTGAATATTTTTCTGTATCTTAACATATTCCGATACCACACCATCAATACGCATCCGCACATTTGTCTCCTGCTCAAATGGTTCAATATGAATATCACTGGCTTCCGCTTTAATTGCACGCTCGATCAGGCTATTAAGAAGCTGAATGATCGGTGCTTCATCCGGATTATCCAGATTTTCGATTTCCAGCTCATCTATATCGGTTGTTGAGAATCCTACATTTGCCTGCTTTGCTGCTTTTCTTGCATGAACCTCTGCATAATAATAAGATACTGCTTTTTTTAATGGTGCTTCCTCACTGAGTTGAATTTCAAGGTGGCAGCCTGTCTGCTGTCTGACTTCTTCCAGGGCAAAATAATTCAGTGGATCATTGGTCACAAGAACCATACTATGCTCTTTTACACTGACCGGAAGAATCAGATTCTTCTCTGCCAGCTCACGATTGATCATTCCGACTGCCTTAAGATCAACCGGGATTTGCGCCACATCTACGATTTCAAGACGCAACCTGTCTGCCAATGCCTCTAATACCTGATTCTCGGTTACAAATCCCAACTCCATCAATATCTGGCCGACTCGTTTATCTCTATGCTCTTTTTGATACGCAAGAGCCTGTCCGATCTGCTCTGCAGTGACATACCCTTTATCTTCCAGGATTTCTCCAATTCTCAGATTCGTTCTCACTTCTAGTTCTCCTCTCCGGATGCAGTAGTACCAAGCTGCCCGCAAGTATAGACAGCCAGTACACACTCGCAGTTATTCTGTGAAATCTGCTGCAGACTGGAATCTACATAAGTATTTTCATTCATATCAAAGGAACGCACCTGTACGCCCGGATAATTTTTTGCAATATCATCTAACATTTCCCGGATCTGCGGCTCATTTCCCTGTAAAGTCATGGACACCGTCGTTGTATTTACATACTGCAAGACAACTTCCGGTTCATAATCTGTCTCAGACGAAGACTCCTGGCTGTTCTCATCCAACTCCTCCTGTGCAGACTTTGCCGTCTGGGCACCGGACTCGTCCGTCTGTGTGACAGTCTGATAAGCTGCCGGTACTCCTGCTTCGGTTCCTTCGATTTTAAGATACACTGGTTTTAAATTGTGCTTTAACGCAATTCCTGTCACCAGTTCATCGACCTGCTGATTCTCAAGCAAATCATAAAATCCCTGCGAAGCATCCACAAGCTCTGCTTTTTGCTTTACGATTTTCTTTTCAACAATACTCTTTTGTTTGATTGTATCCTGCACCTCCTGCTTCGTCTGCTCTACCTGTTCTTTCTCATTCTGCAGATCCTGGTTCTTCTCCAACCCCGGAAATACAAGAAAGCGAAGTGTAAAAAATAAGATCAATATGCAGGCAAGCACTTTTAATAATACAATATCCCCTGGTTTTAATTCTGTTTCCAGCTTCATTACTTGTCACCTCCTGCATCTATAGCCTTTAGTATACAGGACAGATCCAGCGTGTATTCGCCGTCCTGATACTGATAGCCGCTATAATCTACACTTGAAAATAATCCTGTCTGCGTTAGTTTATTGACATATCCCGGAATATCAATGACTGCACTGCTCACCGCATGAAATGTAAGAAGTCCTGTTTCTGCATCCATGGACTTAACTTCCACATTCATGTTGCTTCCGCTGACATCCACGATTCTGGCTATTATATCTGCATCCAGATCCGGATAAGTTGCCAGATTCTGCTTCATCTGCTCCACCTGCTGTTTCTGCTCGACTAAACGCTCGCTCTCTTTCATGACCTCATCTGCCTCTTGATATTGCTGCTGGATCTGACTGTCGTTGATCCAGTCATTGATGTCATCAATCTTCTTACTCTCAAGCAGATTCCAGACAGATACTGCTCCAAATAACGCCATACATACAGCCAATGTGAGCACCGGTGGGACGATATGTTTTACAAAGCTTTCTTTCTCCACCACTTTGTCCATACCGCCGGACTTCTTCCATTTCTGATAGAGATTGACCTGCTTCGTCTTATCATCCACCAATGCTCCGGCACACACAAGCCAGTCCTCTGGATTTCCCTGGGTTTCATAAACCGCATCCACCTGAAGCAAAGCTGCCTGAAGGTTCATCATATGGATTCCATCGAGGCATACTTCAAAATCATCCTCCATACAGCCTGCATAATAAATGTCTGTAATCGGGATTCCAGATGTTGTCGTTGCATAAAACTGTATGATACCGGAAATGTTCCGGACAATCTCTGTCCCAAAATCCAGCGTCCCGCGCTCGCTGAAGATACGGCTTCTTGTAGAATACAGATATACTCCGTTCTTATACAGGATACTGGTCACACCAGAGTCCTCAAAAAACAAGAAGATAGCCGTCTTGTTGGCATAAGTCTTTAACTGGGACAGCCCTCTTAAGTATGCTTCCATCGGCACTGTAATTGCACGCACCGGAAGCTTTATCTCCTCACACATTGCTAAAAGCCTGTTACAAATATTTTCTTCTACGCTGGCACAGCATACGGTCACGCCCTGCTTTTTATCTGCATACGTAATACCATAATCTACAATTCCTTCTGCTGCAGACTCTGAAACAACATGTTCTGCCATCTTTGCAAGCTGCTTACCTGTCGCAAACGGAATCTGTGAAATTCGTGCGGATGAATAATTAGATGGAAGCACAAGCTTTACAGAACCTGGATGCTCCTTTTCCTTATATGCAAGAAGCGCCCTTTTCCACTGTTCAAAAGGGTCTGTGTGAACTTCGGTCGGGATCATGTCTGTCCTGCTGATTTTTGGTCTTCGTCCTGCTTTTCCACTTGCAGCCAAAATACATTCTTCCTGTAAAACAATAACAGTATCGCTCACCTGTAAGTTCCTCCTTCGTAATTACGCATTTTCGATCGCTGAGTAAGACTGATAGATTGGAAGCATAACTCCAATCATAATACAGCCGACGATCAGCGCCATAAATATAATCAAGATTGGCTCCAGAAGCGTGACCATCCGCTTTGTAGCCTGTTCTGCATCCGATTCCAATGTCTCTGCAATGGAATCCAGCATCACATCCAGACGTCCGCTTTCTTCTCCGACCAGAATCGTGCTGGAGAGTTTTTTTAGCAATCCGTCTACTTCACGCAACCCCTGTGAAAGCGGAACCCCGCCGCGGACCATTGTGATAACTTCGTCAAACTGCGACTCTACATAACCATTTCCAATCGTCTTTGCAGCCACTCCAACTGCTGAAACAAGGGGCATACCACTGGAGTAAAGGCTGCTCAGTGTTCTGGCAAAACGTGCCGTATAAACAACTTTGAACAACTTACCAAAGCCCCACATATGAACCTTCAGCCAGTCTACGCCTCTTCGCACTGACGGAATTCCGACAATGATACGAATCAGTGCAATAATCACTGCAACAGCCAATAATGCAATGTACCATTTCTGAACAAGAAAGTTGGAAACTGCAATCAAAATATTCGTAATCATTGGAAGGCTTTCCATCTGATCAAACAGACTCTGAAACTGTGGCAGAATAAAGGTTACGATCAAAATCACAATTGCAACACAGAGCACCAGCAAAATACATGGATAAGTCATGGCTGACTTCACCTGCTGGGTCAGCTTATAATCCTTCTCATACTGAATCGATAATCTCTGTGTCACCAGATCCAGGTTACCACTTCCCTCACCGGAACGGATCATCCCGATCATCAGATCCGGAAAGCATTCCTTGGATTCCATGGCATCAGACAGACTGATACCGCGTTTTAAATCCTGTAACACATCCTTATAAATATCCCGCTCGTCTTTGTTCATTCCTTCCTGCTCGGAAATGATGTCGAGCGCCCTTACAAGCGTGACGCCTGATGCCAGAAGTGTGGACAGTTCCCGGCAAAAGGCTGCAAGCTGCTTCGCTTTTAACTTTTTATGCTTTTTTGCTCCATTTAAATCTTTCGCTTCAACCAGATAGAGGTTCTCTTCTCGTAGTTGCTGCGTCAGCGCATTCTCGGATGCAGCCTCCACAGTGCCCTTATGAACCTTGCCACTCATATCCTTTGCGACGTATTTAAAACGTGCCATGTGCGAACTTCCTCTTTCTTTCTATTTTATCTATACCTGATTTTTATCTCTTTAGTAACTGTTCAGAACTCTTTATAAAAAATGCAGATACCATGTAACGATCTGATCTCCATATAATGCCGCCAGCGCCAGTCCGAATGCAAGAAATGGTCCGAATGCAAATACATCTTTTTTTCCTAATTTCTTGCTCTTTAGCATAAATGCTCCGTAAGCACCTCCTGTCAGCAGCCCGAAAAACATGGCGCACACTACCGGCCCTGTCCCAAGAAATGCTCCGGAAACCGCCATTAATTTGATATCCCCGCCGCCAAATGCTCCCGGGATCACAAGTGCCAGAAGCAGCATCGGAACAGAGATGATCAGCGCCCCGATCAGCCTGTCCATAAGCCCATGCTCCGGAACGAGCCATATATTTGCAATTGCTAATATCAATATAAAAATGTGAAATCTATCATAAATGATCTGGGTATCCCAATCAATAAGGGCTGCCACAAGTAGTATTCCAAAATAAATCAACATGACTGTACCACGCATTGATAACAATCCAAGACTGCCACAGCCATAACGAATCCCGCAGCCAATAAATGCTGCGCCGCCAATTACTTCCACAAAGAAATCTCTTCCCGGAATGCGGCTTTTACAACCTGCACATCGTCCGCGCAGGAAGATGTAGCTGACGCACGGAATCAGTTCCCATGCATGTAACACTCTGCCACAATTGGTACAATGACTTCTTCCGTTTACCACACTCTCTCCTCTTGGCAAGCGGTCAATCACCACATTCAAAAAACTAAAGATACAGGCTCCGAAAAAGAACCGGATCACCCATAAAATACTTTCTAATACAATTAACATGTTATTCTACTCATCTGTCTTATTCTTCTTTGCCAGCCATATAGTCTTCATAGTAGACCGTATATGATTTTGGCTCTAATGTGTACCAGACGGTGTAATCACCTTCCCGGTATACGAACTTTTCAACGGTATATCCGTCCTCTGCCATCTGAAGCACCCAGAAATCTCCCGGTGCTTTGCTTAAGTTAAGCACTTCTGTCCGGATACTCTCAGTGACGCCTCCCTCCTGGGAAGCGTCGAAAAAAGTACCACTCCTGCCATAGCATTCCTGTCCAGTTACCTGGAGCGCCAGCCGCACCGATTTTGCATGCCCCAGAGCCACTTGAGCGTCTGCCCGATGTAAAAGTCGGAGCGCTCCGGGTATCACTGTCACCATCGCAAGCAGGATAATAATTAAGATTGTAAGCACACTCTTGATCCAACGATATTTAATTGGGGTAAATTTTGATTCATGCTGTTGTTGAGTCATGAGTTCATGCCTTTCTAAAACTTTATTACTCTACGTTGTAAGCTCCATCTGTTCCGTCTGTAGCATCTTTTGTGTATGTGCATGTTTTTTTATCATGGTTATATACTAATACCGTAACTTTTCCATCCTTCAATGTTACTCTTTTAATTGTTCCTTTAACTTCTGATAATTTAGTTGCCTCTGTAATTTCTGTTTCTGAAAGCTCAGTCTTTGCTGTTGCATCAGTTGCCTTATCTTTTGCATAATCTTCATCAGAAATTGTCTGCGCTGCCATAACTGCCTGACGTGTCTCTGCTACGATAGATTTTCTTTTTGCTCTGTCAATATAACCTGTCAGTGCCGGGATCAACAGTGCTGCAAGGATTGCCAGGATTACTAATACTACGATCAGCTCTACTAATGTGAATCCTTTTTTCTCTTTTAATTTCTTAAACATTTTTCTCGTCTCCTTTATTGCTTTTTTCTTTTGAGAATCTATATAAACGCCTCGGTGCAAGCGTTCATACCATTATTAATATGATCTATTCATGAATTGCTGTGATAGCGGAATCTGCATTTCCTTTTACTGTGATCGGATTGCGGAATTCCAGAACTTCTGTATCAGTTGCCATCACATTTTTTAAACTTTTTGTTGCTTTATCATACTCCGAATAGACAGTCACTTTTGCTGTAATGCTGCTTATCTTGCTTCCATCCGATACCTTCGCCGGATACGAATATTCTACCTCCACGTAATTGCCCATATAAAAGCCTTTTGTGAACACATTTGCCACGGCTCTTGCGACGGGCTTTCCATCCTGAGTAAAGGCATATTGTCCGGTGTTACTGTTTCGAAAGTAATACCGGGTCAGTAACTGCCCCGTCTCAACTGCATCTGCTGTTCCTGTGACTTTATCGCCTATATGGATTTCTGTCTCTGGGCAGCCATTAGCAGATACTAATTCTACAAAACCTTCCGGAGTCATGAATTCAATTGCATTTCCTTTTGTATTTGTCCCCTTTGAACCACCATAATTATCTTCCATCGCGGTTGTTCTTTCATATAATTTTACATACCCGGTTGCGTCCTTTGTGATCGTCCGAAGTTCTGTCATAGTTGTATCTAAAACAGACTGTGCATACTGGGCCTTCTGGATCCGGACAAATATTCTGGAGGCGGAGCTTAAGGCGCTTGCCGCCATTGCCATCAGAATGCTGATGAGAAATAGCGTGACCATTGTCTCTACAAGCGTTGTTCCTTTTCGGTCTTTTACAAGGTTCTTCGCATGTGACAATTGTTCTTTTCTTTTTCCAGCTTGTCTTCTATCTGTTAATTTCACGAATTGCCACCACCCTCTGGTGTTGTATGTACCTGTTCCTCATTCTGTGATGCGTCTGCATCAGGGCTTCCATAAAGGTAGAATGTGGTTGTCTGTTCTTCTCCTTTTGAATCCGTATAAGTCACAATCTTTTTATTCAAATCCGTTGCTACTGAAAATACATGATTTCCTTTGATCGACATATCGGAGTTTGTCGCGTTAAAATCAATACTCTTATTGTTCTCTACGGAAGTCACTTCTGTATTCTGCAATGCTTCCATGATTTTTGCATTGTCACTTCGAATTTCTTTATTTTTCTTCAGGGAATTACTGCTATAAGTAATTGCCCCCTGTAAGATTCCCATTAATATCAGAAATATAAAGATACTGGCTACTACTTCCACCAACGTTTCGCCGGCATTTGCCCTTGATTTCTTAATTGGCCGCACTTGTATCTCCTCCTTCCTGACTGTCCTGATATATATTCTCTTCAAATCGACAGGAGGTCGATGCTGTCCGGTTATACATGTAATGGATTGGCGTATTATCCTCAATTGTATACACCCCTCCACTACTATTGCCGACTTTCCATGTACCGCCGCCTCCGGCATTCTCTATCCACACAATTGTATTGCCATTATGTGTAAATGTGACCGGATATTTCTCCGCTCTCGTATACTCTGTACGATATGTGTAAGCAGCATCTTCATAATATGCAGTCACTTCTACCGTAAATATGTACTGGCGGACTGTCGTATTCTCAATGTTCTTGATCGCACTGGAATAATCTCCTCCTGAAGAGCCGGTAATCTCACCACCACTCAAAATTTTATCTACATTTTCATCACTGTTCTGTTCCTTTTTTAACGTCACGGAAATGTTGCCATAACCTTTATCTGACAACGGAGAACTAGATATATCAGACAAATTCGAACCATCTTCGACAAAATTGTACTTTGTGCTATCTTTATAGTCAGAATTATACTCTAGATATTTTTCATCATCAAGGAATTTATTTGCAAATGCATAAAAAGTGCCGTCTCCAACCGTGCTTCCATCATCTGTATACTTTTTGTCATATTTTGTCAGCTCATTTTTCAACACATCTGAATAACTTTTTGCCAGTTGATAGCATCGTTCTTCTTTTAATCTCTGATTCGACTGGGCAGTCAGCATTCCTGCTGTGTACAGGATGGCAGCAGCAAATGCAATAAAAAATGCAGATACGCAAAGCACAAGTGCCATCGATATTCCGTTTTTTGCATTTGCCCGCAATTGCTGCCAGCCTTTACATTTCATAAATTCTTTCTCCTTTAGTTGTTCTTCCACTCCACCTTCGTCTCATCAGACTCCACATAAGCCTCACTCTTCTGAAGGATCTGATCTTCCTCAATATTCTCTGTCACATTTGCCTTAAAGACCATGCTATTAGAAATATGAAAGTTCGTATGTTCTACATTTCCATCTTCTGCTTTGACATCTGACACATCCGGAAGCTTCAAGGTATAACTGTATGTACCATCTGCATTCTTCACAACATCAAGCTTCGTTGAAAGTGTGAGTTCGTAAGTCGGTGTGGAACCATTTTCCGCTTTGTATGCGGATGTAATCTTCACACTGTAGTCGGTAATGTCGAATTCGTGGTGGATTTCTGTCTCCGGTGTTCCTTCCGGATACTGACTTGCAGTGTCATTCTCGTCAATTGTTACCCACTGCCATTCTTCCACAGTCCTTATTTCACCGTTTATCTCTTTTTGAACCTCAACCAGACGGTATACCTGAACCTGTACTCCATCCGCAGTTTCTATCATACGGACCTTTTTGTCCAGTTGTGTCTTACCTCCCTGGACTGACGCATCTTGAATGGTTCCATTCAGATTCAGTGTAAATATATCTGCACATTCTACACTGTTCCAGCTCAGTACCGTCTGCTTCGCTGTCCATACCTTATCTTCTCCCGCAACCTCCGGTGTTGTTGAAACATTTGCCGTAAGCTCTGTATCGGCTTCATTTGACTCAACCTGTGGTGACTGAAGTTTTACATACGGAAGTCTGTAGCTGTCTGACTTCGTCCACTCGGAACTGATATTTCCACCGCCAGATGAAATTCTTGCGTAAAATACAATCCATTTTCCGGCGTATTGGATTGACAGTCCTTGCATGTCATGTGAATACTTATGATCCGCCGCTTCCATCTGTGCAACTGACCCTTCGATTGGATATGCCTGAACATAATCTCCCGGGTCTGTCTGTGTTGCCGCTTTTGCTTTTGCCGCGCTGTCATAGACATAAGCCTTTAACAGATATGCACTGCCTCCCGGCGGTACGCTGGCATTATCATTCGGTGTAAGAGTAACGGTCATTCCTCCATTTGTAAATGCTTCTGCTGCAATATAGTTGTCCGCGTGATGTGTCCAGTTTGTCTGCCATGTAACCTTCGGTTTCGGCAAACGGGTCGGTATTTCAAGTTCATTTGTAATACCTGCCACACTGTCAAGGTACGCACTGTCTGCAGCTGCTTTTGCTTTCAGGTAAATGACTACACGCTTACCTGCATATGCTTCCAGATCCACATCTTCGCTATATGTACCGCTGGCATTCTGCGCAGTTGTGACCTGAGTACCCAGTTCTTTCTCTTCACCAAGTTTTTCTTTGTCATCATATACACGTATATATGCCTGATATCCGTTACAGCCTTCCTCTGATGTGATCTGTGACCAGGATAATCTGTAGATCAATTCATTGGTATCCGGATTCTCGGCTGTCAACTGTGATGGCTGTTCCAGTCTTTGTTTTACATTGTAAGTTCCGGTTGTTGCAAGGCCGATCTGTTTTACTGCAGACGTATTTTTTCCAACGCGTGTCACTTTCAGTTTTATCTTGGAGTAATTCCAGTCTGTACCATCAACTGTCAGTGACTTGCCTCCTGTATAAGCATCACCAAGATCGATCTTCACTTCTCTGCCAGATACGTCAACACCCGTCATAGACACCTGATATTCCGATGATGAAGTGCCTGCTATATCTGAATCCCATGTGAATGTATACAACATCTCACCATTGATTCCGATGACCGGCTCCAGATATGTATCCAGATCTGCTCCTTCAAGCACAGGTGCCGGAAGCCACTCCCAAAGCTTAGATGTTACATTTTGATAATTTGTAAAATATCCTGCATAGTTTTCCAGTATCGTGCTGTGTGAGTACGTCCACTGTGCAGTTCCATTTTCATCCACATCTGTCAGTTCTTTTACATTTGCTTCTGTAATCTGGCTGGCATCTACATCGTAATAAGTATATACCGGACCAAGACCAGAAGATGCATACCAGATACGTACTCTTAAGTTCCTTGCCTGCCCTATGTACTCTGGCAGATTTGTAAATGTTGCAGAAGCTTTTCCGGCCGATACGGTCAGAATATCTTCTTTTGCAAATACAACGTTTTCTTCACCATTCCACGTACCGATCAACTCTGCACGGTAGATTGGCGGGGTATTCATTTTCTGATTTTTGGCATCCAGCTCGACTTTTACCGAAAGGTCATCCAGTGTTGTCCCTGTAACCGTTACGTTCTGTACCAACTGTGGCTTCCATTCCTTCAAAGTAATTGGCGGTCTGTATCCTGGGAGCTGTGTCGCTGTGGAAATCTCTTTGGACGACTCTGCCATGGTTGTTCCACTTGTAGTAGATGCCTGGGCTGTCATCTGGTAAGTATAAGCCCCATCTTCTCTGTATGCCACTTTCATTGTTCCTGTCGGATTCGATGCATTCAGCGTCAGATTACCAATTCCTGCAACCTTGATCTTCACCTGCCAGTTTGGATAAATAGCGTTACCATTTTCATCTGTTGCATTGTATTCATCCAGATTATTGAGTACAAACCGGTAAACATGGTTGTTATCTGCATTCTGTTTTGAAATAAGTTCAATCTTTACATCCGGATCCGGAAGTACTTTGTTGATACTTTGTTCCGGCAGATCATACCACTTCGAAGGCTCCACATCGTCAAACATACTGACTGCGCGAACAGAAATCTTTACTTTTCCTGTTATTTCTTTTGAAATAGAAAAGCTTTCGTTTTCGGAATAAATCTTGTAAATCTTTTCATTCGTTCCGTTTGTCACCCGCACTTCATACATGAATGGATCGCATGCTGTCGTGCTATCATACAGTTCGCTTCCATTTCGTGCATGGTCCATTGTTTGTGGTACGACTTTTACAGTGATCTTACCGGTTTCCACTTTTGCTTCAGCAAAAGCCGGTGCAAGGAGTTCATTTTTCTCCTTTTCTACACCTGCCAGACGGCGATAACTTTCACGGGAATTATATGCAAGTAAGTTCTTGGAAGGATCTGTGATGGTTGCTCCAATATCATAAATATTATCATGATTTGGATACTGCTCATTACCTACATAATAAAGCACCTGTCCAATTCTTGTACCTGAACCGTCTTTTATGTATCCATCCTGATCTATATAACAATTTGCTCCGTTGATCGAGTTCACTCCTGAGTATATTTGTGTGACAACGTATGCTCCGTCATCTGCTTTTCTCATAATCTGAGTATTCTCTATAATCTTGCCAAAACTGAGCTTATTATCCGAAACTCTCACTATATTCTGTGATCGATCAGATCCTTTTATAATTGTTCCTTCAATAGTCTTAACTCCGATTGTGAAATCTGCGCCCAGATAGCCATCTTGCTTTCTGTTAGTCCGCTCCCCTATTCCATCATAAAAGAAATTGTTTTTTCTATTTTCTGCACTCATGAACGTCGGGTTTTGACTTCCTCTGACGATTCCATTCGAATAAATAGGATTTCCTGTTTTATTATAATCTCGATTTCCAAAGCTAGGTGAATAACAATCATTCACAATTGTGTTGTTGCTCCAGCCATCATAACGTGCACCAAAAATGCCTCCAACGAAGCTGTTTCCAATTAAATGTCTCGCATAATTTCTGCATCGTTCAATCTGCATTTTAACATTTGGTGTAGATTTTATAATTGGATTACTATTTGCATTATCGCAGGAAAGAAATCCGAAAATTCCGGAAGCCATAGAATTTGAATAAATGCTGACTCCCGGTCCGTTCATACAATCCAATATTCTGACTGTAAAGCGGTTTGCATTCGAAACATTACTTACCTGATATGTCGTAATATTTCCTAAAATTCCTGCACTATCATTCGCTCCGCTTCCGCCTGAACCCGCACTCTTATAAATGCTTCCATAATTCTCACAACTGATAATGTTATATTCGTTATTTTCATTTGCATGGTATAGCTGAGCTACAATACCGCCGGATGCTCCGACCCAATTTGCGGCAAATGTAGTCTGAAGGTTTCCATAATTACGGCAATTCTGGATCGTTCCTCCGGTTCCGGTCCACTGTCCCATAATGCCACCGGAATAATGGCTGTTGTAGCAATAAATGGTACCATAATTGATACATTTTTCAATCAGCCAGTCGCTGCCGGTAGCATTGTTCTGATTTCCGATGATTCCTCCGGCAAAACGGTTCGTGTCTCCACTTCCGATCTGTCTGCCGACAAAAGCACCGTTTACCAGTTTGCTCAGATCTTTTTGAGACTCATTCATACCAATGATTCCACCAGTACCAACTCCGATTGCCTCAGATTTGTTATTTAAGAACCATTTTCCGGATACGCATTCACTCAACTGGCCGGCTGTTCCGTTATAGGCTGTAATACCTCCTATGTTACCGTTATGAAGCATGTACATTTCTAATTTTCCGGCAGATAACGTTGTCCCGCCATTATATTTCATATTTTCAATTGTACTTGCACTTCTAGTATTTACATAAGTACCATCTGCACTCAAGCCCTGTCCGATTGCATTTGCCGCCAGTTCATCGGTTGTATCTGCACCGTTCATTACATCAGGTGTGATACTGCTTCCGGACATCGTTATCTTACCTTTATTGAATCCGGCAACTCCACCAAGCATACCGTATTTTGCTGTCAATTTGCTGTCAGCATTATTTTCCAGTGTACAGCCGTCTATTACCGCATTTTCTTCATTCTTACCAACAATTCCTCCGGCATGTGTTGCCAATGCCTCTTTCTGCGCTGCAGTACTTGTACTTGTAGCAGTATAGACACCGTTGATCGTCATCGTAATTTTACCAACACTGCAATTCTTTAATTCTGCACCTGACATATTGATTCCGGCAATTCCACCATAACAGTTTCCGGCAGAACCATTTTTTTCTTCAATTGTTCCTGAAAATGCTGCGTCACTTACTGTTCCGCTGTTTTGCCCTACAATACCTCCAAGATACTGGTAATCTTTGAAGCCGATCAGTGCAGAAGAGTCCGTTGTCACACCTACTTTCACCTGAATACCTGTCACATTTGCATTTTCGCGGTTCTCTCCTACCACACCGCCAACTGTCAGATTGCTCTTGCTGCTGTCTACCTTTGGAATGATCGAACTATCAACCATTCTGACAGTTCCTTCATTGGCTCCGACCAATCCTCCTATAATAGAAGCATCTCCGGACAACACCACATTTCGTTCTGTTTTGCTGTTTTCTACAATTCCGTTTTCTTTATTTAATGAAGTAATCGCTCCAATTTCATTGCCGCCACGGCTGTAGATTTCTGTTGTTTCGGTTGATTTACTGCTTTTTACGGTACAGTCTTTGATCATTCCGTCATTCTCTGCCGCAATTCCGGAAGCATGACCATGATTACTTGTTACTTTTCCATAATTCGTACAGTTTTGAATCATCTTGCCTTTCGTATTTACAGCAGTAATTCCTCCGGCCGTTCCCTCATAAGCGATTACTTCTGCTGAACGGTTGACTGCACAGATTACATTTCCATTTGTCTCTCCGGCAATTCCTCCGGCAAAACCATGTGATGCGCGGACGTTCTTTGCTTTACATACCAGGTGTTTTGGTAACGCTGTCGTACCATCCTCTCCGACCACACCGTGATTGATTCCGACAATTCCTCCAACTTTTGAAGACCCACTGACAGACAGACCTGCGTCTACCGCAATGACTTCTCCACTCGTTTCTCCGTCTCCGGTAACCCGAATCGTTCCGTTCGCCTCATTCATACCTGCCAGACCGCCAACACCTGTTGCATTTCCGGCTGATACACTTCGCGTAATAACGCTTCTGCTGTTTTCAATTATAATATTTCCATTGTTACGTCCGGCAATTCCTCCGGCATTTTCTTTCCCAGATGCAGAAATATTAGCATTGCTCGTATTTTTTGTCAGAACTCCATCATTCAGATTCCAGCCGACCAGACCTCCGACATTGGAGCTTCCAGATACGGTCTTGTTCTGTGCAGTTGTACAATTCTGAATTGTTCCCGCCGTGTACTGAACAACGTTTGATCCTGAACTATAGCTTTTTTCTGTCTGATTCTTTGCCCCAACATTGATTCCGGCAATCCCGCCAATATAGTTCAGCGCTGCATTTCCAAAATGCTGCTGTAATTGACACTGATATACAAGACCTGCGTTTAATCCTACTACTCCACCGGTTCCAGCATATCCAGACATATTTCCGGTATTAAAGCAGCTGTCAATAATCTGATTTTCCAGATTGACGCTGAGAATTCCTCCAGCAAAATGCATACGCACACTGTCCACTCCGTCTGTGCCAGACGGCAGTTCTGATTTTGTTCTGCCAATTTCGTTACTTTCAATATAGCTTCCTAATACGACACCATTTTTCCAGACAGACGCTGTCTGTGCTATGTCTCCACTGTTCGTACAGTTCTTAAGAAGCAGATGGCTGTCTTTCTCGCAATAGCCCACGATTCCTCCGGCATACAGCCCTGCACGGATTGGAATATTGTTCGTCGTCGTAATCGTCAACTGGTTTGGATTCTGTGATACTGCCAACGTATTTCTCGGGTAAGCAGGCACTCCATTAGAGTCCAGTCCAGGAAGTATTTCAAGTGCAACATTTTTCAGCTCTGCTGTTCCAAGCTGACTGGCAGCATAAGTTCTCTGATAGCCAACAATTCCTCCACAGAACGCTTCTCCTGTTATACGTCCAAGAATATTATCGGTGCGCATCTGGTTCATAGTCATATCCTGTGTCAGGTTCACAACATTTGCACCGATCACACCACCAACAAAATATTGTCCCTGAATACTCTGTGGTTTGATTGTAAGTTCCTGATTCAATACTTTTGCAGATGCATTCAGCCCAAATGCGCCGCCGGCACATTTTCCGTATGCATAGATGCGGCCGCCAATCAGTGTATAATGGACATCAATGGTCGCATTTTCATCATTAAATCCTGCAATTCCTCCTACATAATTCTGCCCTACTACAATACTGGATACGGATTTCACAGTAATTGCTTCGCTTTCATCAGAAAATGTGATTGTTCCATCGTTATATCCTGCAATTCCTCCGGCAAAGCTTGCTGTCGCTTTCCATTTATGAACGATCATATTGTAAACAGAATTATCATAGTCAGAAAGATAGCTTGCGCAGTCTGCAATTGTAGAATCTGCCTGATTATATCCTACAATTCCGCCGACATACCGTTTGTATCCTGCTGCAACACCTTGATTGATGCAATTCTTAAGTGTAACATTCGTAGCATTTTCTCCTACGATTCCACCAACATAGCCGTTACCGATCACATAACTTGCATTGGCCGTTACAGAAGCACCGCTTTCTGTCGATGCCTGAATTGCATTCGGGACACCTCCGCCGAGTCCTCCGGCAATTCCGCCGACATACTCATCTCCAAGTACATAACCATTCTTCTCTGTAGAACAATTCGAAAGAAGTGTGTGTTCCCCATATCCGGCAATTCCGCCGACATATCTGCCCTGAAGAAGTTCTTTCTGATTATCGCTGCTATAGCGGAAACTTCCAGAACGTCCCAAAGCACTGACCGCATTATATACAAGTGCCTGATTGCTGTAGCCTACAATGCCTCCAAAATAGTTTCCCTCAATAGTACTACCTGCTTTTTGTGTACTGATATTGTCACAAAGGATTAAGCCATTGTCATTGCAGTTCAGAATATCTGCTTTCTGTTTTAATTTTGATGTTGTATACTTCGTACCATTATTATAACGGAATGTTCCATCCAGCCGTCCTACGATTCCTCCGGTATTTACATTGCCAGATACATCTGCATCATTCATACATCCGTTGATTTGGATTGTTCCATGTTTATTATTCAGATTTGCATATCCGATAATTCCGCCAATTCCATACGCATCTGTCTGTTTTACAGAACTTGGAAGAACCGCTTCCAGCTTCCCTTCAATTGTAAGATTTGATACAGTTCCGGAACTCAATGTCTGTATTGTACCGTTTTCATATTTTGCCAGAACTCCAACTAACATTCCAACACCGAGTGTGTCCTTGTTATCAGATACATTTGCATTTGATACATCTACCTTCACGTTCGTTTCAACGGTATTCGAGTTTTGTTTCGTTCTTGTAACTGCAATCTCTGTCAGTTTGCCTTCGCTTCGTCCCGCAAGGATTCCGACTCCTTTGAGTGACTTACAATTCCCTGCGCTGTCATTCTCACCTTTCTGACCGATCATAAGCGTCGGGTCACGGAACACAACATCTTTCACAGTTCCTTTTAACTCACAAAACAGACCAAGGAACTCTGATCTTGAAACATTCAGATTGGTTGTTGTCGTATCGTCTGCCACAGATTCTTCATCCAGATGCAGATTTGACACGAGTGTCTGGCTGCCTTTTCCGGTCAGTGTATATTCTTTTGGAAGTTCTTTTATAGACGGGAATCCCACTGTCTCTGTCTTCGTATTCTCGCGCCATGCAAGCTTCTCAACTTTTGTTCCATCCGGCTGTGCTTCCGCTTTAAAATCATAAAGGCCGGTTCCGACAGATGCCCAGTCCATATTCTTATTCGTCAATGTAAATGTTGCGCTGTCATGATTCTTCTCATAATAACGCATATTGGACAGATGGCGGAATGCTGCTACCTGTATGTCACTTCCTTTTGTATTATCCCCGAACATTGTATTCGCCACATTGGAAGATACTTGTTCACTGTCGCGGTACTCCTGGCTTATATTTATATTAGAAGAACCTGTATAAGCTGTCGCTTTTACTTTTGCATATATATTCTGTGGTTCTGACAGTGCTGTAATAATCGTAGCAAGTCGTGTAATGCTTGTACTGGAGGTCTTCTCTAATTCTGATTTCGCACTTTCATTTGTCTGGCCGTCTAAAGCTGCCTGTACTTTTGCAGACATCATAGCATCCAATACAACCGAATATTTGTTATCACTATATGTCACCGGGAACATCCAATTTGAAGTGTCTTTTGTTCCATCTGCTTTTGTCAGTTCTAAGGTTGCCATACCTGCCGTAGAATCTGCATTTGTACTCCAGCCCTGCTGTCCCATGTCAAACGGTGAAACTCTCAAGGTAAATAACTTTGTATTATCATCATTTTTATAAAATGACACTTCATAATCTACTCCAAAATCTGCCCCTACGTTACTGGACCAGTCCAGAGATAACTTTTCACTGTTTACAAGATTGATCGTTGTAATACGAAGCCGCTTCGTCTCGAGATTGACTGTATTGACGGTATCTTCTGTAGAATAGTAACCAAGCAGTCTCTTACTTCTGCTATCATAGTCACGCTTCTGCATAGTCAGATAACCATCAACGTCATCTGCCTTATAATTCAGTCCTTTACATCTAGATCCATAGAACGCAGAATAGACCTCTCCCGACTCGATATCAATCTCGATCGAAATAGAGGCATCCAAGAATCCTTTATCATATGTATAATCGTCCAACAAACGCAAGACCAGATTATTCTCTTTTGTCTGATCTGCCGCGCTTTTGTTCAGCTTAATTGTATAAATGCGGCCATTCAGCCTGCTATCCTTATTGTCTTTGAACACAGCTTTCTGTGCGCTCTCGCTGTCTGTGTCCTTTACCGCATCCTGAATCTCTTTTTTAAATTGTTCCCACTGTCCGGAAGATCTGTAGTAAGTCAGTCTTGACTCTGCTGCCAGATAAACTGTCTTTGCATTTTCTTCGTTTTTGCGAAACTCTGCTTTTTTCCAATAATTTATAAATAATGGTACTGCAATTGCCGCTATAATCCCAAGAATCACAAGGACAACCATCAGCTCTACTAATGTAAATCCTTTTTTCCTTTTATTAGTCATACTCATCATCCAATATCAATATTTATTGCTATAATATTTTTCTATACTTATCCGTTAAGTAATTGCTTACATAAATTCAAGAATGCCTCGGCATTCTTGCTGCGAGGTGCGCGTCATGCAATTGCATGACATACTTCTACTGCGCACCTCTGCAAGTCTACACTCCGTTTCGGTCGGCGCAAAACCATTGTCCACCGGACAATGTGCGCCCTGCCGGAGGCTATATCAGCTGGGGGATTGACTCCCCCACTGATACAAGCTTGTTTCTCACCACCTATAGAGGTGGAGTCATCTCCCAGCTGATATAGCGATATGTCACTAATTGTCAAATTATGACATTTTTTGTAATTATAGCATATTTTTGGAAAACTCACAATGATTATTCTTTTACAATCCACTCATCTTTGATGCACCACAGTCCTGCCTGCACACTGTGAACACCACTGTTATCCCCCGCCTCGATTGCTTGCTGATGACCAAACAGACGTTTCCAGCTTTCCTGAATTCTTGCTTTCTGCTCCGGATAAAAATTACTGGTCATAATCTGAAATTCATTCATCCCCATATTTTTCAATTTTTCGGAAAATGTTGCTTCTTCCGATTCATTTTCACCGATATAATGCATCTGCATAATCTTCGTCCAGTCGAACATATCGAACAAGATTGCTTCTCCTATTGGCACGTCTAACGTCAGCACATGTCCATCTCCTGTCTGATCCACATTATAAAGATCTGTGAATGCCCAGTATGGATACTCGGCTCCTTCTGGTTTTGGAACTATATGCTGCGCCTCCTTTACAAACCAGCCATATGCATTTATAAATACCTTCGCAGACTCCTTATATTTTTTTCGTACATACTCTTCTTTTGAATAACATACGCCGTCCCGTTTCAATACCTGATATACAACATCAGTCTGAAAAGAATACAGTCTTATCGTATTACATCTGTCAGCCATTCTCTTCTCAACTCCCATACATTTCCATATTTCGCTTCGCTTCCCATAAGGATTGTATCATCAAACAGCCGCTCCCAGCTATTTTGTATCTCCCGCTTAATCTGTGGATAGAACTGGGAAATAACTGCTTTTACATCACTGATTCCATAATCATCCAGAAGTTGTCTGTGGCGTCTTAAGTCATTTTCGTCTTTCGGAATATATCCGTAATTTAAAATATGTCCCCACTTTGCGATATTAACGGATGTAATGATTGCAGGATCCAGTGACAACTCTAAAATTACTGTATTTTCACTGTTCATCATTGTTCCTTCGTTGGTAAATGACACCCATACCGGATACTCCACGTCTGCCGGTTTATTCGCTCTGTCCGGTCCGTGCTTTACCAGCCAGTCATAAGCTTCCAGCACGACCGGAGCCTGTTCTTTCAAATCCATCCTGATATACTCCCGCTTCGCAATGTAACGACCGGTCGTCTCCAACTCTTTTAACACATTTTCATGCTGTTTAGTCCAGACGGTAATATTCGACATACGCTCCCTCCTTTTTACATACCTTCATTTAAAACCCACCGTTCTGATATGCTCTTGCGATCACATAAGATGGCTCATAAAATGCACTGCAGTTATAATTGTCAATCACATTACAGAGTTCATTATTGTAAACTCGAAGAATCCCATCTACATAATCTTCCCCAAGCTGTAATGTATCTATAATCAACCTCTTATAAACTTTTCCCATTTCCAAAGGTGTGGGGATAATCTCCTCCAGTTCTCTGTCAACATCCGTGATGTCATAATCACCTTCCTGAAGATGGTATTCTTCAATCCAATCATCTTCAACTTGCAGGGGATTTTCGCAGTGTAGTACATTTGCCACACTAATCAGATGTTTTAATGCATCTCTTCCAATTGTATTTACCACATATTTATTCTTCTGATGAAGCTTTCTCGCCACGCGCTCTATCATATAACAGATAAAATAAAGGTCGTTGTCTGTTATCTCTTCGTCTGGAAAATATATATTCATCATAACGTTTCACTCCTTTCAAAATGTAACGTCTTCAACGCGTCCTCTGTACAAAACACAATCTGATGTGTTGGATATTTAAACTTAATAAGTTCCCAGAACGCTGCCTTAGAAATCTTGCCGGACATATAGTCTTCTACATAATCCCAAATCTGATCGTCTGCCATAGGTCCTTCTACAATATCAAATATTTGTACAATAAAATCCATACCCAAAATCTTTATAATATCCGTTAATCAAAATCTTAGGTTTTGATACTGTTACATTACTTCCATGAAATAAAATGTTATTCTTCACGAACCATGCTCCCCTGCTATAAATATTTTTTTGCAAAAAGCCTCATCTTATATGATAAGGCTTTTCTACTATACTACCTCTACTTAATAGTATAGCAATTTTTCTATTAATGACAACTTGTTTTTCTCAGACTTTTTCCATGTCTTCATTGATTTTAATACTTCCAGAAATCTTCGATTTTTTCCAGCTTTTTCTTGTAAATTCTTCCGGAAAATGCCAGATGTGGAAGTTCATAGAACTCACATTTTTTCGAACAGATCGGACGGTACAATGGATCTGCTGCTATGATATCTGCATCTTTTAAAGCTTCTTCCATGTCTTCCTCTCCAAGAACCTTCCGGCTTGTTCGAAACAATAAATCTTCCGTCTCCTGTAACGGGCATAATACATGAACTGATATTCCATATTTCTGTTCAATAGCCAGAGCCAGTGACTCTGTCGTGACCGGTTCACCGATCAGCATAACTTCTTTATCGTTTTTGCCGCTTCCCGGCTGCTCCTTATCCGAATTTTCTTCACGTAATCTTTTATATGGGTATCGTTCTTTCTTCTCCAATGCCTGTACGATTTCTTCTGTAAATGTTCCTACCGGCGTCCCAACTACATATGGCATTTTATATTCTTTTTCCAGATATTTTGCGGTGCGCAATCCCACGGAAGATACAACAAGATTTACTTCTGCTTCCAGTGCATGGCTCAATACTTCAAGATCATCTCCCATCGCCCAGGTTGATAACACCTTCCAGCCACATTTTTCCAGATTTTTTTTCATATATCCGGCACGGCTATATGCTCCAAAATCAAGTGGCGTGACACCAAGAAGATTAACCGTATGTGGCTGTGTATTTTTCTCTTCGCAAACTGCCTTTGCAGACACAAACTGCCTTGCAATCTGCTCCAGAGCTAGTCCTGCACCATATACATAATCGTGCATACCATTGGTCGGTACAGAAAATGTAGGAATCCCAAGTTCCTGTTCCAGCACTTCTGCCAGTGCCGGAAAATCTGTTCCGTTCATATATGGAATCGGTGATCCGGCAAGTGCAATAAACCTCGGTTTTAATTCCCGTGCTGCATCCATGATATCATTCAGGAACTTTTCATCATTTCCCATGATTGCATCGATTTCAGTAAGTCCCGAGATGTAGATCAGGCTGTCCTGGTCATACCAGCGGATCTCATCATGTGTATTATAAGTAGAATTACAGCCGGACGGATCATGCATCACTGTCATACCGCCCAGTTCATAAAGTGCAGAACAGACCCCCGACACATCCGCCGTGTAAATTGGTATCATTTTGTATGTCTGTCTCATATGCAGCTTTCGCACCCCCATCCTTTTCGCACAACCAGATCCTCCACTTCTTTTTCTTCTTCGTAAGCCCGGATCATAAGTTCTGCCATTTTCTGGATTCCATCAAATCCATACCACCCTGCACCTTCAACTACATTCACAAAATATGGGCTCTGGGTGAACCATGCTGCTTTTTGTCCCAGTGCCAGCATTTTTCCTTCATGCTTTCTTGGAAGCACGCGCATCTTTGGCTGAATGGTCGCGCGAAGCTCCAGTTTTGGCGCATGTTTGCTAAGCCAGTAAAATTCCTGTTCTTCCTCCGGGCTTACACCATCCAGATAAACAGCTTCCACACAAAATCCATGTTCTAAAAGATATTTTGCCAGTCCAAGCGGTCTCGGATGCATGAGATAGTCGATGACGATTGGTGTATCTCCAACAACTTCTCTTACTTTTTTAATAGTTTCTTCGCAAGCTTCAACCTCTTTTTCGTAATAGGATTCTTTTTGTGCATCTATCAACACATTTAATGTCTCTATCTGTTCTTCAGACGTCTGAATTATCTTAGATACCAGTGTCTTTTCCAGTATCTCTGCCAGCTGTTCCATCTGCTGCTTTATCTCTTCATAATCAAAACTTGCCGGCATATAAATGTGTTCTCGTCCCAGTCTTTTTGCCAGCGTCTGCGCCCCGTATTTTGCTGTCGGATAGATAGAAAGAAATATATTTGCTTCACCAAGTTTCTCATACTTGTTCCATGTATCACAAGTCGTGATCTCTCTGAGTTCACAGCCACATTTTTTCAGGAATCGTTTGATGTCAGAAGTTTCGTCCAATGGGAAATTATGTCCAAGCAACGTGACGATATGTGGATCTGCTTTTTTTACTTTTAATGGATCATACATTGCTTTTCGCAGTTTCTGATCTGGTGTCAGACCAGTTTTTTGCATGATCGGATCCATATAGCAGCGTACAAATGCAATTCCCGGGAAACGCCTGTCAAGTTCCTCATAGACCAGCTTAAGATCACAGCCAAGAAAATGATGGAGGCACACGGTAAATAAGAGCACTGCTTTTGGTTTTCGTTCCAGTTTCTTTAATACATCTGTGACACCTTCAATTGTGATATCCTCCAGATTTCCGTTCAACAGATCGTCTTCTTCGATGATCACGTATGAAAAACGATCTGCCGCATTCATCTCGGCCGCCGTCAATACAACACCACGCATACAGTTATCTGCACAGACATATATCTGAATCGTCTCTGGCATCAACATTCCGGTGTGTACAATATTCCAGTTTCCATGAACCGGAGAGTTAAACTCCAATCCTGGATGAAATGGTGCCGGATAGGACGCATCTTTTATTCTGATCATGGCTCCCTCCGGGGTTACATGGTTTTTCTCCATTTCCGTCTGTCCTACTCGTTTTAACATAAATTCCCTCTCTAAATTCTTTCCCACTACATTTCACATTTTGTTCAAAAATGCCCCGGCAGCTTAGTTCTTACATATCGCCAGAACCGCCTCACTCAGAGCGCGGTATTCATCTGCCATCTCACTGTCAGGATAACACTCCATCAACGTTTTTTTCTGCTCTTCAGCTGCCATTACAAGCTCGCTTCTGGAGAGGTACCCAATAGTACCACTATGGAAATCTTCTGCCAGTTCCTGCACTTTTTCTTCTTCTCTTGGCACATTTCTCCGGTTCAGAATAAATCCGCCAAGTTTTGCATATCCGCGATTCTGGAAGCGTTCCAGCGCCATTGCAATGTTCGCTCCGGCATGAATGGACATATTTTCTCCCGAAGTTACAACAAATACATAGTCTGCATACCCACTCCGCATAGGCATGGAAAATCCGCCACACACTACATCGCCAAGTACATCGTAAAGGACTACGTCCGGTTTGTAGACTTCATATGCTCCGGTCTCTTTTAGTTTCTCCAGTGCAGTGATAATTCCGCGTCCTGCACAGCCAAGTCCCGGGGTCGGTCCTCCTGACTCCACACAGACAACTCCTTTGTATCCGATTCTTGTAATCTCTTTCAAAGTCACATTACCTTTTTTCTCATTATAGATATCCAATACTGCCGGCATAGGTTCTCCATCGCGCAAGGCAATCGTAGAATCTGCCTTTGGATCACAGCCAATCTGCATAACTGATAATCCTTTTTCAGCCAGTGCGACCGCCATATTGGATACTGTCGTAGATTTTCCGATACCGCCTTTGCCATAAACTGCAATTTTTAACATGATAATTCCTCCGGTTTGGTGATGACATTGGAGTAAGCAGTCTTTGCCGACACTCCCTTAAGACGCCCTATTTTTCCAGAAAGCGCACTGATCACATCCTGCGGCGCATCAATCGCAATACTGATAATATGGATTCCTTTTTGACGGTACGGGATTCCCATTCTTCCAATAATATATTTTCCAGACTCATGCAGATATTGATTCAACTGCTCCGTCGTCTCCGGGTTTTCTACAATAATAGAAATCACTGCTACTCTTGTTTCCATACTTTCTCTCCCTGCTCTTATTTCTAAGTAATCTGATCTTAGCAGATTCTCGGCAATAATTCTCCGCCTGGCTGTGGCAATAATGCCTGGGTTCCAATCTCCGTCATCATTACGACTTTTCCCGGCTGTTCTTCTGTAATTTCACCAATAATAGCAGCATTTTCTGAATATGGGCACTGATGCAATGTCTCCACAATCTTCGCTGCTTCTTCCTTCGGTGCAATGATGACCATAGTTCCTTCACATGCAAGATACAATGGTTCCAGTCCCAACATGCCACAGACACCCCTTACTTCCGGTTGAACCGGAATATTGGCGCTGTCAAGCTGTACGCCTACCTGGCTCTGCTTCGCAATTTCATATAATACAGTTCCCACGCCGCCACGTGTCGCATCACGAATAACATGCAGATCGTGTGTCCTGTTCATCACTGCTTCCACCGTCTTCCAAAGGGGTGCACAATCACTCTTGATATCGGCCTCAATTCCCAAATCTTCTCTCTCAAGCAGGATTGTACAGCCATGGCGTCCGATATCTCCGGTTACAATAACCGCATCACCGGGCTTCGCAAGCTCGCCGCCGACTTTAACTCCATCTTCAATCTGTCCCATTCCTGTTGTTGTGATAAATACTCCGTCCACCTGCCCTTTTCCGGCTACCTTTGTGTCACCGGACACGATGTGAACACCTGCTTCTTTGGCAGTTTTTTCCATTGCTGACGCAATTTCTTCCAGTTTGTCCATTGGGAATCCTTCCTCAATGACAAATGCACAGGTCAGATACAGTGGCTTTGCTCCCATACACGCCAGATCATTGACTGTTCCGCAGATAGACAGTTTTCCGATATTTCCTCCTGGGAAAAATGCAGGTGATACGATAAATCCATCGGTAGATACTGCCATTTTTCCAACTGGCGGATTTAACACAGCCGCATCATCCGCAGTCAGATCCGGATTTGCAAAATGTGCCGCAAATATGTTATCGATTAATTCTGATGTCTGACGTCCTCCGGCACCGTGTGCCATGGTGACTGTCTGATCTTTTATTCCATTATTCATAATATATCACTCCCAGCTTTTTATTTCATTTTCTCTGCTTCGCCGTACATATAGTACGCGGAACATGCACCTTCTCCTGACACCATGCATGCGCCAACCGGATGCTGTGGTGTACAGACCTTACCAAACACCTTACAATCAGAAGGTTTACATTTTCCCTGAAGAACATCTCCGCACCGGCATGCAGGATTTGCTTTTCCCTGAATCGGCGGAATCTTGTATTTCTTCCGTGCGTCAAATGCGCTCCATTCCTCTTGAAGTCTCATTCCTGAACCTTTGATTACGCCAAGTCCTCTCCATTCACTATCACAAGGTTCCATCATCTCTTCTATCAGCTTCTGCGCCTGTGGGCTTCCATTCTCTGTTACTACACGCGGATAACAATTTACAAAAAATGACCTGCCTTCCTGAAACCGTGCCAGTGCCACTGCCAGCGCTGTCAAAAGTTCTTTTGCTGTAAATCCTGCTACCACACCGCTGACTCCTTCTTTTGCCAGTTCTTCACACAGCTTCGTCCCGGTGATCGCATTAACATGTCCCGGATACAGGAAAATGTCTGCGCTTCCCTTCAATGCTTCATATGCCTGCGGCATCGTTTTATTCGCTGTCAGAATCGAGTAGTTCGTCAAGCCCTCTTCCCTTGCTTTTTTCACAGAAAGACAAGCAGACGGAGTGGTGGTCTCAAATCCGACTGAAAGGAATGTAACCTGCTCCTTTGGATGTTCTTTGGCATACTCCTTCGCATCTACTGGAGAATAGACAATATGGATTTTCGCACCCTTTTCTCTTGCCCCGGCAAGACTCATATTCGTTCCCGGTACACGTACCAGATCACCAAATGTACAGATTGTCACTTGCCTTTCCAGTGCCAGATAAATTGCTTCGTCAATGAATCCGACCTGTGTTACACAGACCGGACACCCCGGTCCCGAAATCAGTTCCACCTGTTCTGGCAAAAGTTTCCGGATTCCAAGTCTGAAAATCTCATGTGTATGGGTTCCGCACACTTCCATGATCCGCACCGGAGGACCATCATAGCCTTCGATGATCTCTCTGGCTGTTTTCTTTTTTTCTTCCATTATAATAAATCCTCCATGAGCTGATCTGTCTCACTTTCATCTTCATCCGTAATCTTCGCGATTGCAACTCCTGCATGTACCATTACATAATCTCCCGGCTCCAGTTCATCCAGAAGTTCCGCAGAAACCTCCCTCTTTGCTCCATCAGCATCTACCACTGCCATGCCTTCATTTATTCGCACTACCTTTGCTGATAATCCAACACACATGCTCTTAACCTCCCATAATCTATTCTTTTTATCTTTCAAGATCTGTTTTTACTTTACATTTTTACTATCTGTCTGCTTCTTTTTATTCAGATATGCCATGCCGTAAACTGCCTGGCCAAGCCCGATACCGCCATCATTTGGTGGAATCAGATGATGCCGCAATACCTGGAACTTTCGATTTAAAAGTTCCTTTTCCACGAGTTCCAGCAATAGACGGTTCTGAAATACGCCGCCACTTAACGCCACCTGATTACATTTCTTCTGCGTTCGTACATTTTCGCAGGCTGCGCAGATCTCCATTGCAAGCAACTGATGAAATACATACGCAAGCTTTCCGACATCTTCCCCTTGTCTTCTGCCCTCAATCATCTGCCAGACAATTGCATTCGTCTGCAAGAAAATATGTTCATGCTCCTTAACATCTGTATGCTTACCATTCTTAGCATTTGGGGCATTCTTGACATTCTCGGCATTTTTGGCGTTTTTGGTATTTTCCTTATTCTTTGCCTCATGTTCTTTCTGCCATGCCTCTGCTGCGAATTCCAGTGCCATGGACGCTTCCCCTTCAAATGTAGAGCTTTTTTGAATCCCCAAGATCGCACTTACTGCGTCAAACAGCCTTCCTGCACTTGTAGACTCAATTGCATTCAAATGTCGCTGTGCCATAGTAAGAATCACATTTGCTTCTGGTTCGGTACATAATTCCAATTCTTTTATGATATTTTTTGCTTTTTCTTTCTCCCTCACAAGTCCACCAATGATGGAGACTGCAATACGAAATCCTTCCTGGGAAGCAATGTCTCCGCCTACATGCCAGAATGGCTCAATACTGCCTATTCGTTTGAAATGTTCATAATCTGCGTACAGAATCTCACCGCCCCAGATAGTACCATCCGTTCCATATCCGGTTCCATCAAAGGAAACGCCAATAACTGGACCTGCGCAGTCATTTTCCGCCATACAGGATAAAACGTGCGCATAATGATGCTGCACTTGTATCATTGGCAGCTTCATTTCATGCGCCACCATTGTGGAATTGTACTTCGGATGCAGATCTGCCACTACAAGCTCTGGCTCTACTTCCAGCAAAGCAGTCAGTCGCGTGATCGTCTCCTGAAGCGCTTTCACCGTCCGAAGATCTTCCAGATCTCCTACATACGGCGCCGGATAAAACCGGTCATCATGTCCAATACAACATGCATTTTTCAATTCTCCGCCCACAGCAAGCACCTGCCCTTGCCACGCTTTTGAAAGCATATATGGGAGTGGTGCATACCCCCGGCTTCTTCGGATCATATACGGTTCTTCCCGGTAAAAATCCATCACGGAATCGTCTGCACGGATACGGATCTTCCGGTCATGAGAAAGTATGCAGTCGCATAAATGTGACAGTTCCTCTTTTGCTTCCCGGTCATCTCTGCAAATTGGTGCACCGGAAATATTTCCACTGGTCATCACGAGAAAATCCGGCATCTGAATGCCGTCATCATACTGAAATAACAATAGTTGAACCGGTGCATAAGGAAGCATTATCCCCACCTTCGGATTAAAAGGAGCTACCGATTTTGCAAGTTTGCTTACGCCTTCTTTTTTATCCAGCAACAGTATCGGTTTTTGATGCCCGGTCAGTATCTTTTCCTGTTCTTCGCTAAGTTCACATACACGGCGCACCGCCTCTTCGTTACGTGCCATCACCGCAAATGGTTTGACCGGACGTTTTTTTCTTGTCCGCAAAAGTTCCACGGCTGATTCCTTTGTCGCATCACAGCACAAATGAAACCCACCAATTCCTTTGACTGCCACAATTTTGCCTTCCGCGATTACGCGTCTGGCGTAAGTAACCGCGTCTCGCCCTCGTTCGCTTCTTTCTGCCAGATACACCTGTGGTCCACAATTATTGCAGCAAACAGGCTGTGCGTCAAATCTGCGGTCCTCTGGATCATGGTATTCGTGTGCACAGTCCTGGCACATTGGAAATTCTTTCATACTGGTACGTTCCCGGTCATACGGAAGTGCATCTAAAATAGTCAGTCTCGGTCCGCAGCATGTACAGTTAATAAATGGATGCAGATACCGTCTGTTCCCCGGCTGATACATCTCTTCCTTGCACTCTTCGCAGATTGCAATATCCGGAGAGACAAAGATTTCCCCTTTCGTCTTTTCGCTCTCAACAATCTGAAAATCTTTATAAATTTCCGGATTTTCAACGTCTTCTATATTCATCTTCAAGATTGCTGCACGTTTCGGAGACTGTTCACGGATCATGGTCACAAATCTATCCACCTGTGCTTCTGGCGCCTGTGCGAAAATCTCTACATAAGGACCTTTGTTACTGACGCTCCCATGGATATTACAAGTCGTTGCGTGACGGCTTACGGTTGGGCGAAAACCGACTCCCTGAACAATTCCGTAGACACGGATTCGTCTGGTCACTGTTTCTTTCATCTCTACGCCTCCCGCTTTTTTATTTCCTCACGCAATTTTCCTGACACGGCAAAATGTGTGGCATCTATAAAAATTCTTTTTCTTTCCGTCTCATGTGCATCTGCCACACAACCTGTTCCAGCCATTTTATAAGCATCTTCAGTCATGCGTTTCATCATCGGATCTGCAAAAACAATGTCGTAATCCTCTTTCTTGATAAGCTCCATATAATCATCTTCTTCTCGAAGTGAAATGTCACCTTCTTCGGAGAGTTCCTGCTTCATCATGAACCAGCTTGCTACCGTAATAACTGCATTGTTATCAACAGATGAATCCCCATCTACTTTCTGGCATCTTCGTCTGATTTCTGCACGCATTGCATTTCCAATAACCTGCTGATGCACAATCAGGATTTTCTTTCTCCGATAATCCATATCCGGAACCAGCTCTTCTACAATTGGGTAAGTGACCTCATAAGGTGTGCCAAATGTTTTTTCCAGATATTTCGCAGCTGCCAGAGCCGCCGGGGAAACTACAATATTTTTTTCAACCTCTCCTGCTGTTCGATGATTATCAAGACCATCCGTGCTCCGGCAGACATTTTCTCCCATGCAGTAGCAGATTGCTTCTTTTCCTTCTTTTTCCTGATAATATTCTCGAATCTTCTTTGGTGCCTGAAGGTCACTTATGTCCTGCGGCGTTAATCCAAGAACCCCGATCTTTCCCTGTTTTTTCTCAATATCCGGATTCGGCTTAATTCTTTCACTTGCCTTATCAATCATTTCCTTTTCTGCAAATGTCCGGAAAAGCTCCAGCCATGCTTTTTCTTCGCCCACATCATATAATTCCATACCATCTGTATCAATGGTAATAACAGGCATCTTTAATTTTTTCTCGCACATTCTTCCAAGTGCCTTGTAATCCGTTCCGATTACTGCCGGAACCGGTGTCCCGATGATTGCTACAAACTTTACATCGAGCTTTGAAGCTGCATCCACCAGCTTCTCCACCAGACGGTCATCTCGTCCGAGAATTGCGTCCATATCACGCAGTCCCGCACTGAACAAGGCACTTTTTTGTTCAAACCAGCGCGGCTCATCAAAACCACATACATTTCCTGTACAGCCGCCGGCGTCACAGATTGCGATCAGTCCCCCAAGTTCATATAACACGGACACCGCACCAGACTGATCCGGTGCAAATGGTGTCAGATATTTTCTAAGTCCTCTCACTATACTACCTCCAGTAATTGTTCAAATAATCTTCTCACTCCTGCATATCCATATGGCTGTTCTTCCCCGTTCCACATGACATATGGACAATCCGGATGATAATAACAGGCATCTTTTCCGATTGCCAGATTCACATCACTTTTCGCCGGGTCATAATAAATCATCGTTGGTTCCATATTGGAAAATACTTTCGTCTCTGGACTTATTTTTTCCAGAGAACGAATGTATGTGAAGTTCTCCACCGTGATTGTCCCGTAAATTTCCGGTACAGAAAATCCGTAACGTATCAAGGCTAATGATAGTTCAAATGGATCAGCGTTCAGGCATTCTCCGATTGCAAAAGAAGCATCCGGACACTTCTGCCGGAATTTTTCCAGTGCATCTTCTGCCTGCTTTTTATATTTTTCATCATAAAATGCAACACCGAGTGCATTACCAAGTGCATGATACTGATTTTCAATCTTGTCTATCTGATAGAGTCTTCGAAGCTCGATAAATGGAATTTGAAGCCGGTTGTGAAAATCTTCTGCTGCAAATCTTGCTTCGTGGTGCAATACCAGATTGAAATTCGCTTCTGACATAGTCTGATATTCCATATAATCCTTACATCTGGAAATCTCATGAATCGTCTTCACTCCCGCACTATGCAGCAGATCATAAATCTCACAGTCATCCACAAGCGGCGAGAAAAATCCCAAAAGATTGACTACATTGCCTTTCTTTTTTCCCGGCTCAAGCAGTGAATATAAGGACTGCCTTACATGTACCATCGGTGGTTTTCGGCCTTCTCTTGTAAGTGCATACATATAACAAGGTCTGACCGGAATCTCTACCCGTTCTTCCGCCTTTTTACACACCCGCTCCATATCCGTTCCAAGAAGGGCATCCACACAGGTAATGCAGATCATAACGACCGACGGTTTTTTCGGACAGACACTGCAGATTTCCTCTACTGCTTTCGGAATCTTTTTCAAATGTCTTCCTGTCACAATATCGGTCTCGTCCATCATCAGATAATAGAACCGGTCATTATATTCCTTCATCGAACTGATCAGTGAAGTATTCCTTCCACAACACCCCGGAGCCACGATCAACATAATGGAATCTGGTACTGCAAGACCGGCACGCTTCACGCCAAAGCCTTCTGCTCCCGGTGAATTGAATGCCAGTGTAGCCGGCGAACTGTAGATCAGATGCTTATGTGACTGAAACTGTGTCGGAATCTGTTCCAGGCCAAGCCTGCTCAGTTCTTTCGTTGTACAGAAAAATGCTTCTTTTTCCACTTTCTGGTTTTCTACTTTCATCTTCGTAATTCCCACCATGTCCTTACTCCTCGCTTTCCAGTAATTTTTTTGCAAGGTCATAGAATCTTCCACTGATCTCTGACTCTGAATTTCCTTCAATCACCGTCTGCCCCTGATCTTCGTAACGGATGATCTCATTGCTTCTTGGAATCTCTCCCACGATTGGAATTCCGCTTTCCTTAGAAAATGCCTGCACTTTTTGCACCTCATTTTCCACGTTTCTGTGATTCAGCACAATGCCAAACACCCGTGCATAGCTTCGGTCTTCAAAATTACGAACTGCGCTGGAAATGTTATTAGCCGCATACAACGCCATCTTTTCTCCGGATGTTACAATCAATACTTTTTCTGCATAGCCTTCCCGAATCGGTGCTGCAAAGCCTCCACACACAACATCTCCAAGAACATCGTAGAGCACTACATCCGGCTTATATGTCTCAAAAAGTCTCAAATCTTCCAGAAGCTGGAATGTTGCGATAATACCTCTGCCAGCACATCCCAGTCCCGGCGTCGGGCCGCCTGTCTCTATACAGAGTACGCCGCCAAATCCTTCCTTTGAAATATCTTCTAATTTCTCCGGTTCCTCGTCTTCCTCCCGCATATAGTTCATGACCGGACGAAGAGGCTTTCCTTCCAGCAGATTAATTGTAGAATCTGCTTTCGGGTCACAGCCTATCTGAATGACTCTTTTCCCCATTGTAGCAAATGCTGCCGCCAGATTCGAAGTTACTGTGGATTTCCCTATTCCACCTTTTCCGTAAATCGCTACCTTTAACATGTCTTTCTCCCAATTTCCCCCCAACGAAAAAGGACCTTTCTCCTTCCGGAAAAAAGTCCTTATATCAGATGTGAGATGACTCCCACCTCTGTAGGTGGCGAGTAACAAATCAATATCAGTGGTGGGAGTCAATCCCCCATCTGATATAGCCTCCGGCAGGATTGCAGAGATGCGCAGAAGAAGTATGTCATGCAATGCATGACGCGCATCTCGCAGCAAGAATGCAGAGGCATTCTTGAACTGCCACCAAAGTAGTATCCACCCTGAGAAATCTGTACAGATGCGATTTCTGCATGATAGATTCTTAATACAAGGAAAATGCACTTTCCCCAATTGCATCTTCCCTGTGTCTGATATATTCGACTATTCCCGCTCGGATTACCTTGCCGTCAGAGTCTTTTTTTATTTATTATTTTCATTATACACAATCTTTTTTTAGTGGTCAATCTATGGTATTTTTTTAACCTTTTTATAACTTTCCAAATTAAACGCAACACACTGTTGCACTTAATTAACCAACATTTCTTTTTCTACTTCTGCAATTTCTGCATCAGTAGCATTGGTATACAACTTGATTTTTTCATATGGTGTATGATCTGCAAGCATATTTTGAATAATTTTTACCTTCGCTTCTTTTTCTCTTCTCTCAAGAATACCATCCAATAAACTTGTCATATCATTCAACTCCTCTCTAATTTCTTCATCTACCGAAATTTGAAGTGTTTCTTCCAATAAAGCCGCCTTTTCTTTTCCATTCAGCTTATCAGAAAAGATGATTCTCAGCATATGATGTAATTCACTGTCTGTTCCAGATGGCTCTTCCAATATGGAACTATATCTGCCGGATCCATATCTTTAAATTCCTGTATTGTTCCCTTTAAAATATGACTCAAGAAAATTTTGTGACTTAAAATCTTCTTTGCATATGCATCATACTGTGCAAATGTACTTGCATTGCTAACATCCTGTATACCTTTCCAGATTATTTTTTCTGTTCCCATGCCTTTCTTTTCTCCTTTCGCATTCATCAGTAACAAAACAGAATCATCATGGGCTTCTTTTCGTTTATTTTAAATTCATCATTTGCAGTACTTTACTTAAAACTTTATTTCTATACTTTTATTTTATATCAAAATCGGAAATCCGTCAATTATCTTAAAGTTTGAAGTGATAATACATTCCTCTTTCCATTTTTTCTTCCAGTTTACCAATACAAATGACAGGCCACAAAATGTCCTGAGACAATCTGTTTGAGTTTCGGCTTTTCTTTATAACAGATATCTTTCGACTCTTTACATCTATCTGCAAATCTACAGCCACAACACGTAAACTCACTGGTAAGGCCAAAATCCGAAAATTCATCTTTACGGTTCTCCTCAACTTCCGGATCCGGTATTGGTATAGCAGAAATCAACAGCTGTGTATAAGGATGATAAGCATGGTCATATAGTGCTTCAGCTTCTGCTATTTCTACAATACTTCCCATATACATAACTGCAATACGATCTGAAATATATTTTACCATAGCCAAATCATGTGCAATAAATAAATATGAAATATTGCGCTCTTTTTGCAGTTTCTTCAACAAATTGACTATTTGTGCCTGTACAGAAACATCTAATGCTGAAATAGGTTCATCACACACAATAAATTTAGGGTTAACTGCCAATGCTCTTGCAATTCCAATCCTTTGTCGCTGTCCTCCAGAAAATGTATTTACATAACTGTTTAAATAGGATTTATCTAACCCAACCTGTTCTAACAATTTCTCCACTCTGTGTCTGCGCTTATCCTTATCTCTAGTCATATGATGAATGTCCATTCCTTCTGCAATAATATCCTGAACTTTCACTTTTGAGTCAAGAGACGCATATGGATCTTGAAAAATCATCTGAACTTCTTTTGTATATTCCTTTTTTTCATTTTTTGAAAATAAATCTACATCTTTCCCGAAATAATATACTTTGCCACTATCTTTTTTATATAAGCCGATTGCAGTACGTCCACAAGTCGTTTTTCCACATCCTGACTCACCCACAAGTCCCAATGTTTCACCTTCATATACTTCAAAGCTCACATGATCTACTGCTGTTAGCATTTTCCCATGACCTGCCGGATAATATTTGCATAAATCTTTCACTTCAAAAATAATCTTTTTATCCATTTATTTCTCCCTCTGATCTGACATTTTCATTATGAAACAGCCAGCATGATGCCTTGTGTTCTTCATTAAAGACTGTGGCTTTCGGCATTTTTTTTACGCAGATATTCATAGCATTTTCACAACGAAAGCAAAACGGACACCCTTCTGGAATATTTTTTAAGATAGGCGGTGTTCCTTCCAATGTATATAATTCTTTACCTTTCCTGTCATTTAAACGTGGCTGTGATTTTAATAATGCTCTTGTATATGGATGCTTTGTACGATAATAAATATCTTTTAAACTCCCCTGTTCCACTATGCTGCCTGAATACATAACAGCAACCCTGTCAGCCATTCGTGCCACAACTCCAAAATCGTGAGTAACCAAAATAATGGACATGTTTTCTTCCTTCTGCAATCTCTTTAACATTTCCAATATCTGAGCCTGTACAACAACATCTAATGCTGTTGTTGGTTCATCTGCAATCAACAATCGGGGGTTGCATGCAATCGCCATAGCAATCATAATTCGTTGACGCATTCCACCCGAAAATTCATGTGGATATTGACGACTGCGTTTTTCTGCATATGGGATTCCAACTTTTTTCAATAACTGGATAGTTTTCTTCTTCGCATCGCTTTTTTTGCATATTTTATGATTCAACAATATTTCCTCTATTTGTTTTCCAATTCTCATCGTCGGATTTAATGCCGACATTGAATCTTGAAATACCATTGCAATGTCTTTCCCACGAACTTGAGTCCATTGTTTTTTGTCATTATTCAGCATATCTTCATTTTCAAACAGAATTCTACTGTTTTTACTAATCTTGCCGTTTTGTTGTCTAATAAGTCCCATGACAGATTTTGCCGTCACAGATTTTCCACACCCCGATTCACCTACTATTGCCAGACACTCTCCAGCTTTGACAGTAAAAGAAACATTCCTGACACATTTTATATATTCTTCATCTACTAGAAATGATACGCTCAGTTCTGAAACTTCCAAAACATTAGTATTCATTGCATATTTCACCTCCCACTACACTTCTCCGGGCTCCAATGTCTCACGTAATGTATCTCCAAGCAAATGAAAACTTAAAACAGTAATCAATATCAACATTCCTGGGTACAATGCAAGCATGGGGTTAGTCAATACATCTTTCTGAGCAGTCTGTAACATACTTCCCCATGAAGCAGTTGGCAGCTGCACGCCAAATCCAAGAAAACTTAAAGCTGACTCTATTAAAATAGCATGTGCAACACTGACAGTTGCTGACACAATAATTTCGGGTAGCATACCCGGAATTATGTGTCGAACAACAATCCACTTTCCTGATGCACCTAGACCCGCAGAAGCCATAACAAAATCTCTTTCTTTTAAAGACATGGTTCCGGCACGCACAATTCTTGCTACTCCCATCCAGGAGAACAGCGCAATTATAAATATAATAACCGGAACACTGGGCGACATATATGAACTGATAACCACAATTAATATAAAACTCGGAATTGACATAAAAATATCTACGCCACGCATGAGAAAAGCATCTATTTTTCCTCCCATATAACCACAAATTGTTCCATAAATAGTTCCCCAAATTGTCGCGATTATCATGGAAAACAAACCGATAGATAATGAAACTCTCCCTCCATAAAATGCTCTGGTAAAGTAATCTCGTCCCATGGCATCTGTCCCCCATATATGTAATTTTCCAGAAGGCATGTACTTTTCAGAAATATATACCTTGTCCGGATCGTAAGGCGATAAAAAAATAAATACAGACAAAAATATGATGATCCCAAGTAAAAAAAGACACACTAATGTTATCTTATTTTTTTTCAAATTATCCCAGAATCTATGGAAAAAACTATTATTCTCAACCCCTTCGGATTCTTGAATTTTCCCAGTGAAAGGATCGAAATCTTTATTACTCATTAACGTTTTCCCTCCATTCTGATGCGTGGATCTGCAAAGCAATAACATACATCAGCTAAAAGATTACCAACAATCAATACCATACAGGCTAGCATGACAGTTCCCATAATTAATGGATAATCTCTGTTTGTAATCGCATTTAATCCTAAATTTCCAAGTCCCGGCCATCCAAAAATGCTCTCAATAATATATGATCCACTAACAAGACTCCCCATGTTCATTCCAACAAGTGTAATGATAGGAAGCAGGCAATTTTTTAATACATGACGCATTAAAATTTTTTCTTCTGAGGTTCCTTTCGCTAATGCAGTCATTACATAATCCTCTTTCATTTCTTTTATCACATTTGCTCGTATGTATCTTGTGTATACAGCAATTTTCCCAATACTCAACGTAACAATTGGAAGAATTGCGTGTTTCAACACATCAAATATGGAATCAACTCCTGTTGTATGCATACCAGAACCCGGCAACCATTTAAGTTTCAAAGAAAAAATAAGAATCAATATAATGCCAAACCAAAATTCAGGCAATGAAATTCCTATATTAGTAAGAAACATAATTGATTTATCATATTTGGTTCCTTTTTTATACCCCGCAATCATACCAAGTCCAACACTAACTATAACTGAAAAGATAATGGAACCTGCCATAATAAGAAGTGTTGCAGGTAATTTTTCTGTAATCTGTCTGCTTACCGAACGTTTATTGTGAATTGAATAACCCAAATCTCCATGTGCCACTTTTATAATCCATTTTCCATATTGTACAACAACTGAATCATCCAATCCCATACTTGCACGTATCTCCTTTTCCTGTTCTTCAGTCATTCCTGGTACAATATAGAACAATGCAGGATCACCTGGCGCAAAATGAATAAGTGCAAAAGAGAAAACTGATACCAGAAAAGCAACAGGAATTATCATTGCTATTCTTTTTCCTATGAATTTTATCATGTCTAATAATCTCCAAAAGGAGAGAAATTATACTTTCTCTCCTCTACTGTCTTTTTTCAGTATGTAATTTATTTTACTTCATGTAATTTTGTATAATCTTCGAATAATGTGTTTAATCCATATTCATCCATTCCATCATAATTGCTTTGCATAGCAGCAATATAATTAGTATCTGAAATTGGAACTATGGTGTAGGCCTTTTTCGCTGCTTCAAACACTTTATCTGCTGCTTGTTTTCGTGCATTCATATCATTGGTTGATTCTGTTTCTGCCCATGCTGCATCTACGTCTATTGGCATTTCAAATCCCATTGCACCTGCTGTATATGACAGATAAAAAGTTCTGGAATGGAATTCTTCTCCATTTGATGCGTAACCGCTCATCATCATATCTACACTTCCATCATTAACAGCCTGCGCCTGGAAAAATCCAGCTGCGTCCATGCCTTTTAATTCAACTTTAATTCCAGCTTCTTTTAATTGTTGCTGAATCATAAGCGCTGTTTCTTCCATTCCATCACGAGAACTATTATATGCATAAACTAACGTTTTTTGATCAAGTCCGGTTTCAGTGACAAGTTTTTTTGCATCTTCTAAATCTTGTTCATAATTCGTGTTTTTATCCTTATAGAAATAGGAAAGTCTGCTAAACATACTCTTAGCCGGCACTGCAAAATCTGAATCTCCATACACTCCTGCAACAATTTCAGAAATATTCAAGGCCTTTACTACAGCCTCTCTGGCTTTAATATCACCTAATGCTCCTCCCGATTTTAATGCTAAAAAGTTAATTCTTCCTTCCGGTTTATCAAAAATTCTGTAATCTTTTGAGTCTTTGTACTTCTTCAGAGTCTGTTCATCAGTAATACGCAAGAAATTAATATCTCCACTTTCAAATGAAAGTTCTCTCGAATTCAGGTCTGGGATGATTTTGAATTCAATTGTATCTAAGCTTCCTGGTTCACGATAATAATCATCAAACCGTTCTACCACAATTTTTTCCCCCGGAATATACTCTTTTAATTTATACGGACCAGAGCCTACAGCTAAAGCACTTTTTTCTTCATCCGTCTTCGCATCATCCGCCCAGATATGTTGAGGCAACGGATGGATTTCCCCAATACTATACATCATAGATGCCTGTGGAGCTGGTGCTGTAACCTTAACAGTCAGGTCATCTACTTTTTCCGCTGTAACTGGCTTCATATCAACAAGGACACGCAGAATATCCGTTCCACAAGAACTGCTATTTTGCATAATGTAATTAATTGTAAAAATCAAATCATCTGCAGTAATCGGTTCTCCATCATGCCACTTCAAACCATCTTTCAACTTTATGGTTAATGTTGTAGCATCATCTGACATTTCCATGCTGTCTGCAAGATAATAACGAACACCATCTGATGTCACAGAACAAAGTGAATCATAAATACTACTTAACACCATTTCTGAATCATCATTACCAGAACACATAGAGTAATTAAAGGATTTCAAATCTCCACCTATTGCAAAGCTCATATTTCCGCCTTTTACAACTTCGGTCTTTGTTTCCTTTTTCTCCCCATCACCTGATGTCGATGGTTCTTTAGTTCCCCCACAGCCAGTCAATAACGACACACACATAATTCCACAAAGAAACATACTTAAAATTCTCTTTTTCATCTTTTGTCTTTTTCTCCTTCGCGCTTATATTGACTATATAATTATCATGATAATCATTCTATAGTATGTATATTTTTATGTCAAATCGTTAATTTTAATTCATATTTAAGACTTATAGATAGTTCAAATATCTTATTATACACATTGATTAAAATTCAGATTTTTTACGGATACTATAGATTTTCTCAGAACTACATGCGATAATACTATAAATTATGAATGATAGCAAAAATGTGAAAAACATTTTTGTGTTTATCCACGATACCTAGCACTTAATGAAAAGAGGTCTTTTTATGCATTACGATTTTAATCAAGTAATAACTCGTCATCACACCAATTCTGTCAAATATGACTGTGCAAAATATTTTTGTCCTGGAATACCAGACGATTTTATCCCTATGTGGGTTGCTGATATGGATTTTGCCACCCCAGATGATGTAAAAAACGCCATGATTGAGCGAATCAAAAAAAGTATCTTTGGATATACCTATATTACTGATCCAGATTACAACGCTGCCATTATCGGCTGGATGAATCGAAGATTTTCATGGAATATTCAAAAATATACCATTATTCCTTGTAATGGCGTTGTAAATGCACTTCATCATTTTGTCACTCTCATGACGAACCCCGGTGAAGGTGTCATTATCCAGCCACCTGTTTATCCACAATTTTTTAATTCCATCGAAATGGAAGGTCGTAAAGTTGTCTGCAATAATCTACTGTACAATGATGGATATTACACTATTGATTTTGATGACTTAGAACAAAAGGCACAAGATTCTAAAAACACACTTATGTTTGTATGTTCTCCTCACAATCCAGTTGGAAGAGTCTGGACTGTTAAAGAATTACAGAAAATCGGAACTATCTGCTTACAAAATAACGTGCGAATTGTTTGTGATGAAGTCCACCATGATTTAACAAGGAAAAATATAGTTCATACGCCACTGGCCAGTTTGTTTCCTGATAATCCTAATATTTATACATGCACCTCTCCTGGGAAAACCTTTAACTTATCTGGGAATAATTTAGCTAATATCATAACCTGTGATCCAACACTACCGCAACTTTGGTCCAGTATCTTTCACGAATCTGCTTCCCCATTGGCTGTGGCAGCAGTTCAGACAGCTTATTCATTATGTGATGGCTGGGTAGATGAATTACGTGCTTATTTAGACGATAATTTTCAATACTTGCAAAAATTTCTGGAAAAATATCTTCCGAAAGCACAATTTAAAATTCCTGAAGGAATGTATCTTGCATGGATTGACTTTTCTTCTTATGAACCAGATGCCGATAAATTATACCATAAATTATGTATTGATGCAGGAGTTGTTGTACAATCTGGTTCCCATTTTCATTCTAATCTGACAGGTTACATTCGTATGAACATAGCTTGTCCTCGCTCCGTACTTTCAGAGGCTCTGAATCGCATTGCTGCAGTTTTATAATTTTAAATAAATTTAAAATTATTCTTTCTTTTATATGTTTATTAAATGCGAAAATACAGCACAAACATTTGCTCTTCGCATAATGTTTGTGCTGTATTTATATCTGATTATCCCCCATCACAAAATAGCAGTTTTAGGGAACTCCATATAATCTGAAGTCTCCTGTCACAACTCCACTGCATTGATATAGACCAGTTTATTTAGTGCGAACACGACAAGAAAAATAATAAGAAATATCTTGGCATAATCCCATATCGTTGCAAATATTCCTCCTTTTTCCTGTAAATCTCAAGTAGTTTTCAGAATATTAGTCTATTTTGTAAAGTTTTCCCTTTTCGGCAAAAACAAACTCAACAGCAGAGATACCACGAACACACCTGCCACTGCATTTCCATTGAAGATATCTCCCACCTCATGTGGAAATGCACTGAAGAAGTTGCCGGATGTCTGTGTCAGTCCTACACCGATTGCAAATGCCAGTGATACAATGACCATCGTCCGGTCATCGAACTCACATTCTTTGAGCATCTTGATTCCTTCATACATAATAGAACCAAACATCATAACTGTACAGCCACCAAGAACTGCCTGTGGCAGGGAATTAAAAAATGCTCCCAGCGGCGGGAAAAGTGATGACAAAATCAAAATAAATGCTCCCATCAAAATCGCAAACCGGTTGATGACCTGCGTCATCGTTACAAGTCCTACATTCTGGCTGAAAGAAGTCAACGGCAGACATCCAAAACAGCCGGAAAGTGCACTGGAGAATCCATCTACAGCAAGTGACCCCTGCAATTCTTCCATCTTGATCTCGCGATCCAAAGCACCGGTACATACGGCGCTTGTTGCACCAGTTGTCTCTGCCGCAGATACAAGAAATACAATAGCAATTGTCAAAAATGCTCCCAGATCAAGGATTGGTTTATGGCTGGTCAGAAAGACCAGCTTCGGCAGACTGAAGACTCCAACTTCCTGTACAGTCTTTGTAATTCCGGAAAAGTCTACCATCGGCGCAATACCTGCAACTGTAAAAATGATTGCCAACAGATATCCAAGAATCAATCCTACCAGGACATTCAGATTCTTATATACCCCTTTCAGTAAATATCTGGCTACCAGGCATACAATCAGGGTAAATGCTCCAACAACCAGATGATACCATGCGCCAAAATCAGCAGCTCCGCTTCCGCCGCCCCAGGAATCCATACCTACGGACAATAACGAAAGTCCGATTGCGATAACTACACACGCGGATACGACTGGTGTCAGGAAGCGCTTCCAGTATCTGGCACTAAGCCCCACCAGTCCTTCGAAAATACCTCCTAAAATAACAGCACCAACCATCCCTTCATATCCAAGTTCCGGATTGGTACAGATTACTAACAGACTTCCAAGAAACGTAAAGCTGACTCCCATAACTATCGGAAGCCCCGACCCGATCTTCCACACCGGATATAACTGCATACATGTTCCGATACCTGCCACGAACATCGCACATTGTAAAAGCTGGGTGATCTCTGCAGAAGTCAAGTGTTCCCCTGTTCCTCTTACCAGCGCGGCACTGCAAACAATCAGCACCGGCGCCAGGTTTGATACAAACATGGCCAGTACGTGCTGCAGCCCGAATGGAATTGCTTTTTTCAGTGGCACTCTCCCGTTCAGCCGGTATATATTCTCTGTACTGACATCTACCACTTTTTCTTCTTTGTTTGTTGTACTCATTGTTTTTCCCTCGCAAATCCTTTTTCTTACTTTTATTAGTCCGGTCTACTCAACCTTCCCAATCTCACTAAACGGCCAGTAGCGGAAAACGGCCTTTGCAAGAATCGCATCTTTTTCTACGAAATGATTCTTCCAGTACCTGGAATCCAAACTGTTATTACGATTATCCCCCATCATAAAATAGCAGTTTTGTGGAACTTCATATGGTCCGAAATCTCCGATCGGTACTTCGTTACAGAAACTATCATCCAATGGCTTCTCTGATCCATCTATGTACACTTTTCCGTCTTTCACTTCCACAGTCTCCCCAGGCAGACCAATGACTCTTTTTATAAATATCTTGGATGGATCATCCGGATATTTAAAAATGACGATATCAAACCTCTGCGGATCTTTTGATTTGTATGCAAACCGGCTGCCGATGATCCGGTCTCCCTTCATAATTGTTGTCTGCATTGATTCAGACGGAATCACCGCATTGATATAGACCAGTTTATTTAGTGCGAACACGACCAGAAAAATAATAAGAAATGTCTTGGCATAATCCCATATCGTTGCAAGTACCCCTTCTTTTTCCGGTTCATGTTTCCCTTTCTTTCCACTCATATATATATCTTCCCTTCTACTTGAACATTCTCTTTTCAAAACATCATGTGTTATAGCTCACAAGATGTTTCTATTCTACCACACATTGCCCTATGCAGGAAACTAATTTCTATTTCTATTTTTCAATGCTTCCAGTTATGGCAAAAATGGCAAAAATCACATTTTCGTCTTGCTTTTACGTTTTTTCAGGTCTATAATAACTAGTAAATCGGAACGTCCCATGCAATACATATCATTCTATGGGCATTCCGAAAATTACATACGGGGAGCTGGTGAAAACCGGCTGAGAGGAAGCGTAATTCCGCTTCGACCCATAACCTGATTTGGATAATGCCAACGTAGGGAACATATCTTGACGCAATAATTAAGGAAGATGCTCTACGCACCTTCTTTTTTTATACAAGCGATACATTGGGGACACCACCTTGTACCGCTATAGAAAAACTCAGACAAAAAATGAAAATGGAGGCAAAATGAACATGAGAAACTACACTACACAAATGGATGCAGCCAGAAAAGGAATTCTCACGCCTGAAATCAAGACCGTTGCCCAAAAAGAGCATATGTCTACTGACGAGATGATGAAGCTCGTTGCTGAAGGCAAGGTTGCAATCTGTGCCAACAAAAACCACACATGTCTGAATCCGGAAGGCGTCGGCAGTATGCTTCGCACGAAGATCAATGTAAATCTCGGAGTCTCTAGAGACTGTAAAGATTACGATATCGAAATGCAGAAAGTGATGAGTGCTGTAAATCTCGGAGCAGAGGCCATTATGGATTTATCCAGCCACGGCAACACTCAGCCTTTCCGGCAGAAGCTGACACACGAATGTCCGGCAATGATCGGAACTGTTCCGGTCTATGACAGCGTCATCCACTATCAGAGAGATCTTGCTACTCTGACTGCACAGGATTTCGTCGATGTAGTACGTCTTCACGCTGAGGACGGTGTGGACTTTGTAACACTGCACTGTGGAATCACCCGCAAAACTATTGAACAGATCAAAAAACACAAACGTAAAATGAATATCGTAAGCCGCGGAGGAAGTCTTGTATTTGCATGGATGTGCATGACCGGAGAAGAAAATCCGTTCTATGAACATTTCGACGAGATTCTGGATATCTGTGAAGAATACGATGTTACCATCTCCCTTGGTGATGCATGTCGCCCGGGATGTCTGGCCGATGCCACAGACGTATGCCAGATTGAAGAGCTTGTACGCCTCGGCGAACTGACAAAACGTGCATGGGCACATAATGTGCAGGTCATGGTCGAAGGACCTGGACATGTACCGCTTGACCAGGTCGCAGCCAATATGAAAGTTCAGCAAAGCATCTGTATGGGCGCTCCATTCTACACACTTGGACCACTCGTCACAGATATTGCTCCTGGATATGACCATATTACTGCTGCCATTGGAGGCGCAGTTGCTGCCATGAACGGTGCTGCTTTCCTTTGCTACGTAACACCTGCCGAGCATCTGGCACTGCCAAATGTCGACGATGTAAAACAAGGCATCATCGCTTCTAAGATTGCCGCCCACGCCGCTGACATTGCCAAAGGTATCCCTGGTGCAAGAGATATTGATGATAAAATGGCGGATGCACGCCAGAAACTGGACTGGGAAGCACAGTACGCCTGTGCTCTTGACCCGGATACTGCAAGAGCGATCCGAGACAGCCGCCGTCCGGAGGATGACCACAGTGATACATGCAGTATGTGTGGCAAATTCTGTGCCGTACGAAGCATGAACAAAGCACTTGCCGGCGAATACATCGATATTTTATAATTCACCTGCCACTTATAGCAGGAATCTTCTCAGGAGATAGAATACATAAGAAAAAGGAATACACAGAAAAAGCTTCCAGATACAAATACATTTCATCTGGAAGCTTTTTCTCTAAAAACCGTTTTATTTATTTTCCTTTTTCCATCTCTTATGAATGTCATTCAGATACTTTTTATTGTACGCAGCCCATTCGTACTGTGACATATACTCCCCTTTATATGCATTCATAACCTCTGCATCTTTTTTATTGAATTTGTAATAGTCACAGTCGATCATCTCCGGAACAATGGCAATATTATTGTAGCTTTTCTCTATTACGTCTTCTGCTTCCAGCTCCTTCAACGTCTGTTGCAGTGATGACAAAATCTTCTGAATATACCACTGTTGTTTTTTATCATAGGGTTCATTTTCAAATAAAACTGCTGCCAGTTCCTTCACTGAGCAGGAAGAACCGTTGCGATCCACCAAATATGCCATTACCTCTTTCGCCTTCGATCTGCTGAAATGTGCCGGCTTTCCAGTTCTGTCATATACTTCAAAATTGCCAAAGCACTGAAATTTCAGTCTTGGTTCATTTTCAGCCGGCAATGGATAGCGAAGATCTTCCGTCTCTTTTCTGATTTTCCCAGCCGTTACTGGTTTTTCAATATAACCGCTGGCATGTATTGCCATTGCGTCTTTTGTGTACTCATCATATCCGGTAACAAAGATAATATTAATGTCCGGAATAATTTCTTTTAACTGTTTTGCCACATCGATGCCGCTCACACCACGCATACAGATATCTAAAAATGCGATTTTACATCTCGTCTCCTTTGCAAACTCCAGTAATCTGGACGGTTTGCTAAACGGGTAAATATTCGCTTCCGGGCATACCTCCCGGACAGCTTCGCACGTCATCTCCAATGCCAGTGGTTCATCATCTGCTATTATAATGTTCATGATTGTCCCCCTTTCGGTAAATTAATTCGTATTTTAGTTCCTTTTCCCTTCTCACTGTAAATATCTACAGTCCCATTGCACATCTTCTGAAACCGGATTCTTGCATTACGAACTCCTATGTGCTGTCTTCCATCACTTTGTTCTTCCATCTTTGATGTATCAAACCCGACTCCGTCATCTATGACGCAAAGTTCAATCTGTTCTTCATTCTCTCTTGTCGTAATTCGAACAGTTCCCCCATCTTCTTTCTGTCCAACTCCCCATTTTATTGCATTCTCAACAAAGGGCTGCACAGATAACATTGGTACTTTAAAATCGGTTTTCTGCAGATCATATTCTACATGTAGATCATCTCCAAATCGAAGCTGTTCCAGATATAAATATATTTTAACATATTTTAGTTCTTCTTCAAATGGAATTGATTCTTTTTTATCTATTGCGTTTATATGATTGCGCCAGTAATCCGCAAAATTGATGATCGCTTTCTTCGCTTCTTTTGGATCTTTGCTGCAAAGCTGCGCCAGTGCTGTCAGCGAATTATATAGGAAATGTGGCTGGATCTGGGCGATCATCATCTGCATCTGATTCATGGACAATTCATGTTCCTGCTGTATCAGAAGCTTTTCCTGTTCTACGATTCGATCATACTGTGCCATATGGACACTAATGCAAATATAGATCAGCGCCAGCGTTGTCGCCAGATTAAATGTGGTTGATTTCCAAAGCATTTGTGCTGGAATCGATGCAATCGGTATCAATCCGTACATAAGAAGGCTTAGCACATCATGTCTGACAAGTGCTTTCCTGTGTTTTAACAAAATCACAATGTTTCCACACATTACAATAATACAATAAAACTGACACAGCCAATACATCGAACCTTGTGTATAATTCCCCTGTGTGTCCAGATAATAAAACTTCCCACTGATATCACTGGTGATCCATAATATGATTGCAATCACTGTTGACAGCATGACCAGATATACGTAAGTATTTCCAATCATCTCATGTTGATAGATTGTCTCTTTTACATAATAGGTATAGACCATACATTCCAGAAAGAGACAGGTAAATGTCAGATTCAACATAAACAGAAGCCACACTTCATTCTTTCCGAAATCCATAGCGGTCCAACTCAGTACATCTGCCGTAAGTACGATCATGTGAATCACAAGCCAGATGATCAGAATATAATCTAATGTATTCCTCTTTGCATTCTTCGATGTAACATGTTTAATTTCACGTTGCATTTTAATCTTTGCAATACATGCAAACAGCAATACGAATGTAACTAATGCTGCAAAACTTTCCAAAGCGGTATTGGCAAAAGCTATTTCATCCGACATAAAAATCCCTCCATTTTTATTATCCGTATAATTTTTATGTATCATTTGACATTTTGTAATAAGAAAAGGATCCTTCTTTCTCGAAGAACCCTTATATGCACATCTATATAAAAAGAAGCTGGAAATCGGACTTGAACCGACGACCCCTTCATTACGAGTGAAGTGCTCTACCAACTGAGCTATTCCAGCAAATGTTGTGATTGACGTACGACAACCACAACTACTATTATATCGAATCTTCTCAGATTTGCAAGAACTTTTTTAGTTTCTGAAGCATTTCTGAAGCATTTTTTACTTCTTGCTTCTTATCAGTTCTCTTTTCCCATCTGGACAGTCAGATGCGGATATGCCATCTCAATCTCATTCTCATCCAGTTTCAGTTTGATTTCTTCCAGAATCCTCCATCTTGCATTCCAGTAATCTTCATTCTTCACCCATGCACGGGCACCAATGACTACCGAACTTTCTGCAAGTTCATGGACAAATACCAGAATTTCTTCATTCTTGATGGTCGCATCGTCCTGTCTGATAATCTCCTCAATGACCGCCTTTGCTTTTCGCAAGTCCGCTTCATAAGCAATATCTACTTTCAAATCCAGCTTTCGCTCCGCCTTAGCCGTTGCATTCGTCAGACTGTTGTTAGTCAGCATTCCATTTGGAATCACAATCGTTTTATTATCAACGGTCGATAACTTTGTATAAAAAATCTGAATTTCCTTTACCGTCCCTTCGTTGTGGTTTGTATCCTCAATAATATAATCTCCCACTTCAAATGGTTTCAGAAGCAGAATCAATACTCCGCCTGCAAAATTAGAAAGGCTTCCCTGCAGAGCAAGACCGATTGCTACACCGCCAGAAGCAATAATCGCTGCCACTGAAGTTGTATCAACTCCTAATTTTGCTGCAATCATAAAAATCAACAGAAAATATAAAGAAAATTTCAAAACAGAGTCTACGAACTGCTCTACTCCTTTATCTGCACTGGACCTTGCCAGCGATTTTCTCACAATTTTCCGTATAAATTGGATCAGAACACGCCCGATCATAAATACTGCAATTGCGATCAGCACTTTCACTCCAAATCCGATCAGGTCTGAAAGATGCTCCTGCAGATACTGCGTTGCCTGATTCATCTCATTCACTGCATCCTGCGTTGCATCTGTCACTCCTTTTGTCGCATCTGCCACCCCTTGTGACACATCCCCTGAATCCACTTTTAAGGATGTCCCCTGTGTGGTTGCCAATTTTAACAACATGCTATTCATATTATTGTCTCCTGCTTTACTTTCTAGTTTACATTTTCATATCCAGTCTCTCTATTTCTTCAGGGCAAGAAATGCACTCAATGTTCCGCGTTCATTTCCTGTTGTTCTGTGTGAGAACAAAATATCCGGGTTGCAGTGTGTACATACATTGGTCACTGCAATATGCTCCGGAAGAATTCCTGATTCTAAAAAAACAGACTCATTTGCCTTCCATAAATTCAACTGATATTTTCCATTTTCTTTCTGATAAAAAATTTCAGGCCAGAGATTTTCGTCATAATTCTCACAGAATTTTTTAATAACATCTTCACTGACTTCATAACAATCCTGACAGATAGACGGTCCTACCGCTCCTAAAATATCTGCCGGATCACAACCAAACTCTTCCTCCATCTTTTCCACAGTTACTTTTCCAATCTTTCCAACTGTTCCTCTCCATCCAGAATGGCTCAGTCCAATGACTTTCTTCACCGGATCCACAAAATAAAGTGGTACACAATCTGCATAAGAAGTTACAAGACAGATTCCCGGCACGTCCGTAATCATTCCGTCTGTCTCAGGAAAGGACTGTCCCCTCTCCCTGGCGTACACGCGCTTTACATTCGTCGTATGTGTCTGCTGCGTATAAGTAAAATCTGCCACTTCTACGCCGATTGCCTGCGCAATCAGTTCACGATTCTTTTTCACCGCCTCCGGATCATCTCCTCTTGTCAGGCTGATGTTCATAGAACTGAAGCACCCGGTACTGACTCCACCCAGTCTGGTAGAAAATCCGTGGTTAACGATTCCTGTATTTTCCAAAAGCGGATAGGACAGATACGGCACACCGCCGCGCTGCCGCTCTACAAATATCTGCTCATGATTCTTATATTTTAATCCAAGACTCATATATTTCTCCTAACTTCATCTGTCCATACTTCGTTGCTGCATTTACATATCTTCAAATCCAAAAGCTACATTAACTACATCAGTGTAAATGCATCTTGATATAGCGTGATTTCTTCCTGACCCTCAGCTCCGGCTATGGCAACCACGTCGAATCTGCATGGTACGTCATCGTTCCCCTGCTTCATCAGAAAATGCATGGCACATTTTGCGATAGTCTGTTGTTTACGGGCATCGACCGCCTCTGCCGGATAGCCGCTTACACCCGTAGTTCTGTATTTCACTTCTACAAAGACAAGGTATTCTCCGTCTCTTGCAATCAGATCGATCTCTCCCAGCCTGCAGCGATAATTATATGTCACGATCTTGTATCCCAAAGATTCAAGATAAGCACCTGCTTTCCTTTCATAGCCGGTGCCTGTCCTGCGATTATTCTTCTTATACATAATTATGTATGAAAGATCTTCTGTGGATCGGTGTCGGTCCCAGTTCTTTTAACCCTGCAATATGCGCTTTCGTTCCATATCCTTTATTACTTTCAAAATCATACCCCGGCAGTACCTTGTCATATTCCACCATCAGCCGGTCTCTCGTCACTTTTGCAATAATACTCGCTGCCGCGATAGAAATGCTTTTCGCGTCACCTTTGATGATCGGCACCTGCAAAATGTCTACCTGTGGAATCGTCACTGCATCATTTAACAAAATGTCCGGACGCACTTTCAGATTATCAATTGCCATACGCATTGCTTCATAAGTGGCCTGCAAAATATTAATTTCATCAATTCTCGCAGGACTTGCCATACCAATCCCCGTTGCTACCGCGCGGTTCATGATCTCGTCATACAGCATTTCACGCTTTTTTTCGGACAGCTTTTTTGAATCATTCAGATACAGGATCATATCATCTTTGGGCAGAATCACAGCTCCTGCCACGACCGGACCTGCCAACGGTCCTCGTCCGACCTCATCAATCCCGCAAATGTACGGATAATCCTTGTATTCTTCTTCAAATGTGCTCATTGCTTTTGTTCTTGCAATCTCTTTTTCCAGACGTTCCTGCTGTTTTTTCAGCTTTTCTTCTTCCCGCTTATTCATGCCTGATCACTCCCATCTTGTCAAATGGATAGATACGCACCCACGCTTTTCCCATGATCGTATCTTTCTTCACTTCTCCTACGCTCGGGTCACGGCTGTCCTGACTGTGATTCCGGTTATCACCAAGTACAAAATATTCATCTTCTCCAAGGGTAATTGGCTGCGATGCCGCCATCGGATCGTCCATCCGTTCATTTCCATAAATGTCTGATTCCAAGCGGCTGCCATTGATATAGACATAACCGTCTACTACCTGTACCGTCTCTCCCGGCAGCCCGATAATACGTTTTATATAGTAAGTATTTTCCTCATACTGATATGGAAATACAATAATATCAAAACGTTTCGGATTTTGGAACCGGTAAGACAGCTTGTCCACCAGAAGCTGATCTCCATCGCTTAGAGTCGTCTCCATGGATGACCCGCTGACACTTGTTCTTTGTCCCACATAAGTAATGATGACATATGTTAAGACAAGAATGACTATAATATAAAAAATCCACCCTAATATCTCTCTTATAATTCCCGGCTCTCTCCTTCTTCGTCTTCTTGACATAGAAAGTAAGTTCCCCTTTCTGATTTCTATTTACCTTTACGCTTCTTCTGTCTGTGGATACTCAAGCGTAAGTCGTCCAAGCTTTCCTTCCCGGAAATCATCCATCAAAAGCATGGCTGCCTTCTCCGTATCCAGTTCATTTCCACGGACAAGGCAATGTCTGCTTTCTGCAATACGCCCAAGCATTACATATGGGTCTTGGGCAGCTGTAATGGTATACTTATTCTCCAGTACACCCGGATAATTTGCTGCCAGAAAACGGATCAGCTCTGCTGCCAGCTCTTCTGTCTGTAACACCTCATCCTTAATCGAACCGATCAGCGCAAGCCGCAATCCTACTGTCTGATCTTCGAATTTTGGCCAAAGAATTCCCGGTGTATCCAGAAGCTCTACCTGTTTGTTCAGGCGGATCCACTGTTTTCCTTTCGTTACACCTGGCTTGTTACCGGTTTTAGCGGCTGCTTTTCCGGCAAGTGAATTAATAAATGTAGACTTTCCTACATTCGGAATTCCAACGACCATGGCACGAACCGGACGGTTCAGAATCCCACGCTTTCTGTCGCGCTCGATTTTCGCCTTACATGCCTCCTGGATCACGCTTTGTACGGATTTTACTCCGCCACCTTTTCTTGAATTTACTTTCACGACATGGAATTCTTTTTTCTTAAAATATTCGGTCCATGCCTCATTCCATCTTTCCTCTGCCAGATCTGATTTATTCAAAATGATCAGTCTCGCTTTATTCTTACCAAGCTCATCAATATCCGGATTCCTGCTGGATAACGGAACCCTGGCATCTACAAGCTCAATGATCAGATCAATCAATTTAATATTTTCCTGCATCATACGCTTTGCTTTTGTCATATGACCCGGATACCACTGAAAATGCATATTTCTACTCCTTTACAAATCCAAAGTGTGTTTTTGGCGAGATGACAAACCAGGCTTTTCCGTAAATGTAGCTGTATTTCACATTTCCTACATTGGCATTACGGCTGTCTTCACTGTTCTGCCTGTCGTCACCAAGAACAAAATATTCATCACTGCCTAATTTTATCTTTTCATTTACAATGCCTACATCATCAATCTTGGAAGTCTCATAATCTTCTTGCAGCTTTTCACCATTGATGTAGACTGAATTTTCGATAATCTCCACGCTCTCTCCTGGAAGAGCAATGATCCGCTTAATATAATAATGGGAATTTTCATTTCCCTTTGGTTTAAATATAATGACATCGCCACGCTTCGGCTTGCTTGCATTATACACAATCCGGTTGGCGAGCACAATATCCCCGTTTTCAAGAACCGGCTTCATCGAATCTCCGACAACACTCACACGCTGTCCGAAATACCATACACACACAAATGCAATCAGTATTGTCAATGCAATCTGAAAAATCCACTTTCCAATAACTGGGATTAAAGACCAGTCTATGCTTCTTAACAGCTTTACAACTTTTTTCTTTGTCGGCTGCTGCATTCTCTTCTGCTGTCTTAAAAGTTTTCTTCTCTTAGCTTCCCGCTGTTTCCGGCGTTTCTTTGCCGCCCTTTTTCTGGCATTCTCTCTGCCTGTAAAATTACCCCTTATCGAACTTTTTTTCATAGATTTATCCCTATATCAGAAAAAGGACAATTACATGTATGTAGTTGTCCTTTTTTACTCTGTTCTCTTCGTTTAATTATTTTACCAGCTCTTTAACTTTAGCTTTCTTACCAACGCGGTCTCTTAAGTAGTTCAGTTTAGCTCTTCTAACTTTACCTCTTCTTACTACTTCAACCTTCTCTACGTTAGGTGAGTGAACTGGCCATGTCTTCTCAACGCCGATTCCGTTAGATGTCTTTCTAACTGTAAATGTCTCTCTTGAACCGCCACCCTGTCTCTTAAGAACAGTTCCTTCAAAAATCTGAATTCTCTCACGGTTACCCTCTTTAATCTTACCGTAAACCTTTACAGTATCTCCAACTCTGAATTCTGGAGCCTGCTCTTTTAACTGAGCTGCCTCAATATTCTTAATAATATCGTTCATCTGTGTGACCTCCTTGTTTAATTGGACGTTCTTAATACAAAATGTACCAGAGGACCATCTCGTTTTTCTTCACAACATGCTATATTTTATCACAAACTTCTTTATGTTGCAAGAAGTTTTTAATTTTATTTTTTTATTTATTTTTCCGGCAATCCATTCAATGTTTTTAATCTTTCCAGATTGTAAATTGAAAGTTTTCTAAATTCTACTGTCCTGTAGCTTCAAGCATAATTTCTTTCGCCAGCTTCTGCTCTTCTTTTGTCAGTTTGGCTTTTTCAATCAGATCCGGACGGTTCTTTGCTGTGCGGATCACAGACTGCTCTCTGCGCCATTTTTCAATATTCGCATGATGACCGGACAAAAGTATGGCTGGCACCTGCTTATCATGCCAGATCTCCGGTCTGGAATACTGTGGGTACTCAAGAAGATTATCCTGAAAGCTCTCGAATTCTGCGGACACATCATTATGCAGAACCCCCGGCACCAGTCTGGAAATCGCATCGATCATAATCATAGCCGGAAGCTCTCCGCCAGTCAGAACATAGTCTCCAATCGACACATAGTCTGTGACAACTTCATTTAATACCCGTTCATCAATTCCTTCATAATGTCCGCACAAAAATACCAGATCTTCTTCCTGGGCAAATTCCTCTGCCATCGTCTGGTTAAATGTCTTTCCCTGTGGAGACAGATAAATCACACGCGGGCTTTTCCTGGTACCCGGATTGCTTAGCAAAGCTTTCGCTTCTATTTTCTTTTTCACAGCCTCATAGCACTGATACACAGGCTCTGCCTGCATCAGCATACCTGCTCCCCCACCATAAGGATAATCATCTACGCTGTTGTGTTTGTTAAATGCATAGTCTCTGATATTTACCGCTTCTATATCCAAAAGTCCTTTTTCCATGGCACGTCCGATAATACTTGTATTCAGACCGTCCATCACCATGTCCGGAAATAATGTCATAATATAAAACTGCATGATTACACTCCTTAAATCAGACCACTCATCAGATGAACAGTAATGATCCCACTTTCCATGTCTACGTTCAGAACACATTCTTTAATTGCAGGCATAAGAACCTCTCCATGCTCCTTTGAATCAATCACATAGACATCATTCGCCCCTGTTTCCATCACGTCACTCAGTGTTCCGAATTCTGTTCCATCTTCTGTCATAACTTTCATGCCGATCATGTCTGCAACAAAATACTCATCTTCTTCCAGCGGCACAGCATTTTCTCTCGTCACGAGCAGCGGACAGCGTTTATAATGCTCAATATCATTAATATTGTCAAATTCTTTAAATTTAACAATAACGAACTGCTTAAAAAACTTCACATGTTCCACTTCCAGATCCAGCTTTTCTTTTCCCGTATCCAGAATTACTTTTTTCAGTTTCTTAAATCTTACCGGATCATCTGTAGTCGGAAAGACTTTCACTTCTCCGCGCACCCCGTGTGGCTGTGTGATGACACCTACCTGCAATAACTGTTCCATACATTCCTCCGCTTTTTCGAATCAATTCGTATATATCTATATCTGGTAACGTCCGAAGAACTTTCACTGTTCTGGCGGACACATTTCTTTCTTCATAAAGAGAGACAGGCCTGGTAAAACCCGGTCTGTCCCTATATCCATCCTGATTAATCCAGAATATCTACAATCACTTTCTTGTCTTCCTTCGCTGCCGCTGCTTTTACTACTGAACGGATAGCCTTGGCAATACGTCCCTGTTTTCCGATGACTTTCCCCATATCAGAATCTGCAACACGTACTTCCAGGATAGTTGTCTTCTTCTCCGTGCGTTCGTTAACCGTTACGCTTTCCGGATCATCGACAAGAGCTTTTGCAATAACTTCAACTAACTCTTTCATCTTTGTACCTCCAGGCACGAATTATCTATTTCTCAATTCCAGCTGCTTTAAAGATCTTTCCTACAACCTCTGTCGGCTGAGCTCCTGTATTTAACCATCTCTTAGCTGCTTCCTCATCTACAGAAATTCCGCTTGGCTCAAGGTTTGGATCATATGTTCCAATCTCCTCGATGAACTTTCCATCTCTTGGGGATCTGGAATCTGCAACGATGATTCTATAGAAAGGAGC